>Ga0315281_10011541_pt1 | contig 12102 bp, 14 predicted proteins | sample YL17G07_0_MG_FD_204540 | JGI IMG/M metagenome (GOLD analysis project Ga0315281, IMG submission 204540) | Sediment microbial communities from Yellowstone Lake, YNP, Wyoming, USA - YL17G07_0 | ecosystem: Environmental > Aquatic > Freshwater > Lake > Sediment | place: USA: Wyoming | collected... | reverse complement strand
TCTGACTGAACCGCCGGTTTCCATACTGTTTTATTGCAGGATGCGATGCAGGTTTCCAGAAATGATCGATGGCAGGGATCGATACCCGGGCAGACAGCCAGCATTTCATCCCAAATCAAGTCCGGTTCAAGTGGACTGCCAAGATGATAGGAGAGCTGTTTGCAGATCATATACCGATCGGATTCGGTAAAGGGATGATTCCGTTCGTAATAAAACCGGACCGGACAGGCATGCACCCGGACAACATCCGATATCGCTGTATGTTCCTTCAACTCCGTCAGGATTATTCCTCAAGAAGCGTAGGGAACCCAACGGCTAATACTTTCTTAAATTTTCCCACCGAAAGGAGGCGATCCGGGTTCAGGTATTTTTATTGCCAACCTATTTCATGCATCCGGAGCAAAATAAGATCATCATGACAGGACAGGAAATATCCGTTAATATACCCCCGACACTCGATCCGGTATACAGCAACATGATCCAGATCGCGTATAAAGATGATGAGTTCACCTTCATGTTCCTTCACCAGCTCCCTCAGGTGAACCAGGCACGCGCGAAGGCGATTGTCTCGATTACCCCTGCTCACGCAAAAAACCTTCTCGCAGTCCTTACAAAGACGGTCGCTGACTATGAGTCGAAATTCGGCACCATCTCACCTCCAAAAGAGGCTCATGGTGCCGAGAAAGTCACTACATTGAGCGGATATTCATAAAACACATATTTTATTATAACAAGGGTCGATATTGTGAGGTATCGCGCCGCCGTGGCTTAGCGGTATAGCGGCTGATTCGTAATCAGCAGGTCGAGGGTTCAAGTCCCTCCGGCGGCTCTCTGACAAAAAGTTTGAATCCTCCAACAAACATTTATATAGAGAACCCCTTTTGGGATCATGATTCCTGCTTCGCGGGTGGTCCCAAAAGCTGTCTCTTTTCACTCAGTTGAAAAACATTATGCCACTAATTCCATAGATAAAGCCTTCAAATCCGGGACTATCACAGAGCGGGACATTGCCCTGATGCGGGAATTCGTGGTCGAAAAGCAATCCTGTTATAACATCACGTTGGGCAGGGCCAACAAAATCATCTATACTCTTATTGGCTGGAGAAAGATCCTGGGCCCTTTTGAATCCAATACCATCGCTGATATTTACGCAGCGAAGACTGAACTTGAGACGGCGAAGAACAGGTTCGGGAACGGTTACAAACAGAATACCATTCACGACTGGGTCCGCATCCTCAAACAGTTCTACATGTGGATGATCGAGAACAACTACACGACGGTACCAGAACACAAACTCCGGAAGATGCAGACACCCCCCAAGGACACCATGACCAAGGTCGCATCGGACCTTCTCACTCCAGATGAGATTATCTCGATGGTCAAGGCGTGCAAACAGAACGTTGACCGGGCCCTGATCATGATGCTCTATGAAGGAGGGTTCCGAATCGGTGAAATCGGGAAGATGAAGTGGGGCGATGTCAACTTCGACAAGAACGGCGCGACCGTGAACGTGAACTTCAAGACCGGCAAGCCCCGTTATATCCGGCTCATCATGGCAGTTGAGTATCTCGCAGCCTGGCGGGCTGAGTATCCGTTCAATGCAGAGGGTGATTCCCTGGTATTCGTGAACACCAAGGGCGAACCATTCATCCATGCAACCATCAGCAAACGTCTTGCCCGCGTTGCTGAAAAGGCAGGTATCAGGAAACACATCACACCCCATGTATTCCGACACTCGAGGATCACCCATCTCATCAAGGAAAAAGTATCAGAGAGCGTTATCAAGCTGATGATGTGGGGCAACATCACTACTGAAATGTTCCAGACCTATGCTCACCTTACGGGGCAAGACATTGATGCCGAGATGCTCCGGGTATACGGCATCGACAACAAAGATACAACCCAGAAAGAGAAACGGCTCGAACCACGGCAATGCAAGCAGTGCGCTGTTATCAATCCCCCGGTCTCCAAGCACTGCTCGAACTGCGGGATGAGGTTGACCGACGACATCATTGCATCGGACAACATGATGCAGGAAAGCGTGTTTGCCAATCCCGATGCCTTGCATGCGTATATCGATGCCCTCGTTGACAAGAGGCTTGAGGAGAAAAGGCCCGTATAATACTCTTTTTTATGCGGAGGCACCCAACAACCGAATGAGAAATAACCCGTGGGCACCATGAGTTCCGGAAAGCCAGTAAGGAAATATCAGGAATCGGAAACGGTTGAGCTTAAAGCATCGCTTGCCGAGCTGGATGTTTCGCTGGTCGATATCTGCGCATTACTGAATCACCGTGGCGGTAGTCTCTACTTCGGCGTGAGACCCGATGGCCAGGTGATCGGGCTCACTGTCGCTGACTCCTCGCTCCTGAAAGTTTCCCAGAAGATACGGCAGAAACTCAAACCTGAGATGATACCGGAGATACGGGAGCGGCGAGAAGGGGGAAAATCCCTCATCGAAGTGATCATCAGCGAAGGGACACACAAACCCTATTTTGTTGACGGGGTTGCTTACATCCGAAGTGGCAGTGAGAGCGTGAAGATGCCGCCGGACATGCTCACCCGCTTGATCATGGAACAGCAGGGATACGTCTGGGATCGCGAGGTCTGTACTGGTGCAACCCTTGACGATATCGATCCTGCACTCGTAAAATCCTATCTGACGCGGGCCCGGCAGGTCCGGCATATCGATCTCGACCCGGATACACCAGTGGAGACCGCACTTGAAACGCTTGAACTGCTGAAAGATGCCCATCCTACGAATGCAGCTATCCTCTTTTTCGGCAAGAACCCGCAGAAGTTCATTGATCAGGCAGAGATCCGCTGCGCGAAATTCCGTGGCGATGATGTCACCCAGCCCTATTCGAATATGAAAATAATCGGGGGTGCGATTGTTGCCCAGATTGATGAGACCGAGAGGTTCATCCGCGATAATATCGCGAAGGCCGCATGGATACCCAAGGAAAAATTCGAGCGGGAAGAGTCCTGGGAATATCCGCCGGATGCATTCCGCGAGGCGGTCATCAATGCGGTCTGCCACCGGGACTATCAGTCATCCGGGAACGTGCAGGTCAGTATTTTTATGAACTCGCTCGAGATCCTCAATCCTGGATTGCTGCCTTTGACACTCACGATAGAAGCACTGAAACGGCGGCACAACTCAAAACCGAGAAACCGACTCATCGCAGAGATGCTTTTCCGGATAAAATACATCGAACGGTGGGGCTCGGGAACCCTGAAGATGATTCGTGTCTGCCGGGAACTTGGCGTGCCGGAACCGGAGTTCCGCGAGATTGATGAGGATTTCATGGTGACGTTCCGGCGCTCTTCTGTGAATGTTCTTCTTGAACACCCAGAATTACTGAATGAGCGGCAGAAGCAGGCGATAGAGTATCTGAAGTCCCATGAGTCAATCACCTCAGCTGAGCTGGGTAAACTGGCAGGTTGCGCGGAACGGACCGCTCGTAAGGACCTGAGCAAGTTGGTTAAGTGGAATACCATCGAAGCCCGTAAAGAGGGAAAGATAACCCGGTATTTTTTACTTCCTGCATTCCGTCATTTCCCCACAACGGATGAGAGTTGAGTTCTTCCAAAAATTGTTTTAAATTGAGAGATTGACGATTCATCCGAAAATATCTTTGTTTTTTCTGTTGCGTTATAATCGCGGCACGATCGCGGCACACCGCGGCATAAAAAAAGCGAACGTATCCCAGCCTCTGTGCAAGGAATTGGGCCTTTTTTGAAAATGGGGGGAGAATATTTGAGATCATCGCGGCATGATCGCGGCACGTTCCGGCATAATTCAATCGTAGTAAAAAGTCAATTCTGGTATGTTCCCGGTTATGCCACTTTGAAAGGGGGTGGATGTTGATGCCGAGATGCAGTGATATGAATACCATTTTTAAGATAGATGCTTCTCATGGTGTCGTATGGCACCAAAATACAGCGACGCAGAAATCAATCAAGCCATTGATGAGATCGCAGATGACAAGGAAGCCTCTGAAAATTTATGGAATGACCTTTGCACGGTATTTGCAAAACATCTTATATCCTGGTTAAACCGCCCAGAGAGAGCACACAACCGAGTCAACGGAATCATTATTGAAAAAAATGGGCATTCAAAGATGTTATGCCCGAAGTGCAAATCGCTGCATCCGACTACAGCAATTTTCTGCGGTAATTGTGGAGTTCAGCTGCAGGATACTTTGCTTGAAAAAACCAGAAAGAAGAATCTCATGGGATTGGATTAAAAATCAGCATGAAAAATTCCCCCTCGCGTACACCAAAGTTAACAAAATTGTTAAGGTTGGTGTACCCCAGTGGGAAAACATATCCTGCAATTTTCTGAACCAACATTTGCCGCACGCTTTTGCCTCAAAACACCATTTGACCATAAGATATTTCTGCAAACTTTATTTTTCAAAAAATTTCAGCCGCGTTTTGATTTTTATTTGCAAAAAATGAATTTTTCTCGCTAAAATCTGCGTAAAATTGATTCATGTAACCATCCGGTTATGGTTGATTTAAATAGGCTCCCATCTTTTTTTCATTATTATAATGATCAGGGAATTCTTCAGAGAACTGGTAACACGGGCAAAGGAGGTAGCAAAAGTCCTCAAAGCAAAATTCAGTGCTTTGACGAATAAGCTCATGCCCGTAGTTCCGGTTAAGAATCTCCTGATACCCGTTATCTCATCACAAACGGGTAATGCGATGAAAATGAGTAAACGGTGTAGACGGACGAACGACCATTCCCCAATCTTTTCTCTGTACACTTTTTTTGGTGATAGGTAGACGCCGGCAATCGGTGTTTGATTAGATTTTCTGAGCAATCTTCCGATAGGCCACCTGCCGAATCTTCACAGGAGCATGTCGAGCGGATGTTAGCCAGGGCTCTATTCAATGCCGGAACCTGCGTCTTCCTTGAAGTACGAACGAATTGAAGATCCCTTTTCAGTCCGTTCCGGTATCGATGGTGAATATTTCGGAAAAATGGTGAAAAAATGCAGGGTAATGCACGTGAACCCCTGAGGGTCACACAGGAAGCAGTTGACGCTTATGAAAAGCGGACCGGCTTCCAGGGCATTGGAAAAGTCATGGTTGAACGCAATGTTTGGGTAATTGTTCCTTCTGAGGATGTGGTTCAACCAAAGTGGCGGTCCGTCGAAAATTCCGGGCTGCGCCTGCAACGTGCTGTGGCAGCCCACCGCAACCATGCTAACCCTGCAGCCATCAGACTGGGAGGCTCGTCATGACTGCCTTTGCCGGCGGTCAGGTCATGTGCGGGGGCGAAGGCCGCGTGTATGTCCGTATCTGGGGCGAACCGCATTACATCTGCCCGGAAGATCTCGGCATGCTCCTCTTTGTTGGCGACCATGTGTCGCTCTTCAAGAAAGGGCCCGCACCGCAGGAAGTCCCGCAGGTTTCCGGCTCGGTCTATCTCAGCCCCTCCGGCCGGGCTGTGATTATTGCAACGGGACGGCAACGATACATGCTTCCCCGCGACAAGTTCCTCGCGGTTGCACTCGGAGAGGACGTGTCCTGCATCTTCTTTGAAGTGCCTTCGGACGAAACGGAGATCGAAATTATTTCACCCTCCAAGGGAGGTGTTGCCCCTTGACGAGCCGTCGCTGCATCGTTCTTGAGGACGGGATCCGCGAGCTCCTCGAGCTCAACCATTACACAATTCAGATGGTTCCGGTCGGGTACAACAAACATTCTCCCCCGGCCCACCTTATTGCTTCACGCGGACCCGATGACATGCGGTATATCCGGATCAAAAAGGTATCCCGCAGGTCGCGGACCATACAGAACATCGAAGTGATGTGCAATAACGAGATTGTGCAGTATCGCAAGATGCTTGCACGGTCTCCCCATAGCAAAGGGGTACACTGTGAAATCTGGATCTATACCCTGAACGACGGATATCGTTGTTTTGAAGTGCTGCCGGAAAACGTGCGGGAAATTCCCAAGCTGACTCCTGAGATTTTTGCAACACCGCAGAACGGGGGTGCGTCCTGATGGTCGCCCGTTCCTGCTCCATCCTCGAATATGAAGCGCATGAGCTCCTCAAGGGAATGGGTTACAAAGTGCACACCCTGCAGAAAACGCACAACAAACATTCTCTGCCTCTCTGTGTCGTTGCCTTCCGTGAACCGGGAGAGACCCGGTATGTCCGGATCCGGAAAGTAACCCGCAGGCCTGCAACCGTGAAAGATGTAGAAGCCAGCTGCTGCAGGGAAGTTGCCCTGTATCGAAGATTGCTGGCCCGCTCACCACCGGATCCCGGTCTCCACTGCGAGGTCTGGATCTTTGCAACGCATACCGGTTTCCACTGCTATGAAGTGCTGCAGGACAGCATGAGGGAGATCCCGACGCCAACGCTGATGGATGCAGATGTGCTGCCGGGATTCCCGAAAAATCCTGTGCCGGTCGGAGGTTCAGCATGATCACGCAGAGTTCTTTTCATGCAATAAAGAACCGTATGGGAAAACTGCTGGTGTCCCGGGGCTACGAGCCGGTGCAACCGGTGTCCGACAGTTTCCTGTCGCACTATATCCCGCTTCATTTTATCGGCATGAAGGGGGAATACGAGGCCCTTTGCGTAAAACTCCGGATTGCCCAAAGATCGGTAAATGATGCATATATCGAATCATTCTGCCGGTTTGACATATGCCAGCTCCGCTCACTGCTTTCACAATCACCGGGAAATGTGTTCCTTCGCTGTGAAGTCTGGGTCGTATCGCCAACCAACGCGATCCATTGCTACGAGGTGCATCCCACCACCATCCAGGAGGTGGCAGCGTATGCCCGATGAGCCGGAGCATCCAGTCACCGTGGAAAAGATCACCGGCATCCCGCTTCACCTTATCCCGAAAACCATTGCCGAACAGATCAAGGGGAAGCGCGAGTCGGTATTCCAGATCACGGTTGAGAAAAAGTTTCACAACCGGTATACGGTGATTGTCGAGACCCGCGATGAATACACTGAACGGTTACACCAGGAGCACCCTGCCCGGACAGAAGGCGACGGGCATGGTTAACCGGTATTTCTTCCTGAGTACGGATGGATGCCAGGGTGAGGGTGGTGACCCGTGGATGGACTGCTTCATGCTGCAGTTGCCCGAATAGCCGGGCCCGGGCAGGTCGTCGAAGTCCGGGCTCTCACTGACCAGAACACCCATAGCGGGTACTTCAACGATTACGATGCACTGGTCCGTTCCGTTGAACCACTCGATGCTGATAATTCGGTTCAGGGAATCTACGTCACGCTCAACGAAGTGAACCCGGCCCTGCTCTCTCGCCGGGCGAATCGGATCAAGGTGCGGCTCGGCAAGAAGGACAGCACAACGAGCGACGCGGATATCCTCCGCCGTCGCTGGCTGCCGATCGATATTGATCCCCTGCGGCCGAGCGGTGTGTCGAGTACGGATGAGGAGCACACGCTTGCGCTCGCGAAAGCTGAAGAGGTGTCCTGCTGGATTGCCGGGCTCGGTTTCCCTGAACCTATCAAGGCGGACAGCGGGAACGGGGCCCACCTGCTCTATCGCATCGATCTGCCCAACGATGATGCAGCAACGGCACTCGTGAAGAGCTGTCTTGCAACGCTCGATGCGCTCTTCTCCGAGGAGGGGGTAAGCGTTGATACGGCAAACTTCAACGCGGCCCGTATCTGGAAACTCTATGGCACAGTGTCACGGAAGGGTGATAATACCCCGGAACGCCCGCACCGGAGGAGCCGGGTTATCTCGGCCCCGGACCTGCTGCAGGTTGTGACGATTGAGCAGCTACGTGATCTCGCAGCCCGTCTTCCTACTGAATCACTCGCACAAACGGCAGTTCCACAGGAAACAAAAGGGTATAAAAATATTATTAATTTGCCGGATTGGCTGAATGAACACGGTATTGTGGTAAAATCTGAAAAACCCTGTGGAAACGGGCGTTTGTATGTCCTCGAACAGTGCCCGTTCTCAGCGGCACACAAAGACGGTGCTTTCGCGATCCAGTTTTCCAACGGCGCGGTCTTTGCCGGATGCAAGCACGCTTCCTGCGGGGGCGGCACCCAGCGATGGCAGGAGCTCCGCGAGCGGTACGAACCGGACCAGGCAGAGAAGCGGAAGGATTGGGATAAGAAACAGAAGGACTGGCGAAAGGATCTGGCGAAAGCCAAGGCGGAGAAGGAAGGCACATATGGTCTGGTACCGGAAGCGGAAAATCCCGTTGCCCGGAAAGCGGCTCTCGAAATCCTTGAACAAGGAGATCCGGTCTCACTGATGCTGAAAACATTTTCCCAGGAGCATATCGGTGACGAAATCCTCGCCCGCTGCATGATCCTCTCGATGGCATCTCAGGCCGTGAAGAACTCAGACGGGCTGCATGTGTCAGTTACAGGAGAAAGCGGGAAGGGTAAGACCCACGCTTTCAAGAAGATGATGCGGCAGGTTCCGGAACGGTATAAGGTGAAAGGTACGGTGAGTAACAAAGCTCTCTACTACATGAAAGATCTTCAGCCCCGCACGGTGCTTATGAGCGATGACACCGAGCTGTCAGATGGCATCCAGGAAATCCTGAAGTCCGCGACCTCGAATTTTCACGAGCCGATCACGCACACAACTGTGACAAAGGATCTCACATCCCGGGTCTGCACGATTCCCGAGCGGTGTGTCTGGTGGATCGCGAAGAAGGAAGGGACCGGTGATGACCAGGTGATGAACCGGATGCTGACCTGCTGGATTGACGAGTCAGCTGAACAGGATAAACGGGTACTTGCCGCAAAACAGGCTCGGGAGATGCTGGATCCGGACTCATTTGTTGAAGAGTCGGACGAGCTCAGGACCTGCAGGGCTATCTGGGAGATCCTGCACGAGAATACAATCTGGGTCATCATTCCCTACTCGAAGCGGATCCGGTTCAATGCAATCTGTAACCGGCGTAATCCCGATATGCTTTACGACTTGATCAAGAGCCACGCGTCTCTCTTTTTCATGCAACGCAGGCAGAAGACCAGCGAGGATGGGACGCTCTGCGTGTATGCGAACGAGGCGGATTTCACCGCAGCAAATGAAGTCTTCACGCTCCTGAACGGAACAGCGGGCGGGCAGGAATCGAAAATGACAAAGAAAGAGTATGATCTGCTCGGGGCTATCCAGAAAGCCGGACAGCTGGAGTTCACCATCCAGGACATGCAACGGTTCACTGGCTGGTCGTATTCAAGCATTTACAAAACAGTGAAGGGCTACGACAGCCGGGGAAAGAACTACACCGGCCTCCTTGAAAAGTGCCCGGCACTCTCCTTCACCGACCGCACTGTGACCGAAACAGAAAATGACGGGTACGCAATCCGACGCAGGACTGAGGCATTCGAGTGGAACAAAGAATTGTACCTGCAGTGGAACGGTGGCGGGTCCTGCTGGCTTGACCGCGATCCGAAGGATGATAATGGGGGGTCATTTGCTGCATTGCCGCACGATTCCTGCACCTTTGCTGCATCTGCAGGAAATGAAAATGGCGTTCCCGGTGCTTCCATTTCCTGCAATAGTACTGATATTGATAATAATTCTGTACTAAGAGATGGGGATTTCCAGCAAGACCAGAATTATACTGCTCCACAGAAATCCGAACCAGACTCAGCTCAGTGTTTCCATAATTCCCAAAATGCAGCAAACGAGAATCAATCTCCACCGAAACCGGCCGGATCGGAAAATGCCCCACTTCAACAGTCCCGGATTAATTGCGGCAATTGCAGCAAACCTACAGTAGACTTGCAGCAAACAACGGATCCTGCAGCAAAACGAGACCGCATAACTCGGGCCCGGGATTACAAACTACTCGATCAACCCGAGTTCAAGACTGCATGTTACGCTTGCGGGAAGAAAGGCTCCTGGTATGTGGAGAAACTGACTGCCGAGCGGAAGGCCCGACCCAAGGAGCAGCAGGATGCCCGGCGGATCTGTAAGGTATGTTACAAGGAGGCGGTGAGAGCGGAGCAGATGGCATCGGTCCCATTACTGGGAACGATTGATGTGTCCCGGTGTACGCGGGTAACTGCAGAAGTTGGGAAGTGCTCGGTGTGCGGTCTGGAAAGGTCCGTATGGATCGATCATATGACACACGTACTGTTATGTGAACACTGTTACAGCAGGGAAGTGCGGGGACATGCTCATGCCTGATGCATGTGCAACCGAACAAAAACGAAGTGACTGGAATGACAGCAATAATTCATTTTTTCGGGGAAGAAACCCGGCGGGCGTTGATCGAAGGTGATGAGCTCCTGATCCTGGAGATGCAGGTCATGGCAAAGGCAGAGAAATTCCAGGGGCTGGAAGGAGCGAGTGTTGAGTACGTGTCGTCGTGCATGACTGACAACAGATCTCCCTGGATGCAGGAGAAGATCCGGCTTCTGGCCGATCTCTGCCAGGACACGGTGATGAATTTCGATAACACGATACGGGATAAATTATTTGCGCGGCTTCAGCGTCAGGATGGAAAGGAGATTTGCCTGTATCGTATCGCGGTCTGGCTGTTCATCGGTGATGATGGGATACCGGAATGGACTGTCCGCGATTCCGTTGAACCTGGGTTCGCGAGAATTAACAGGAGAGAGTTAGTTCACAACAGGATGGAGATACAATGTCGGCTGAAGAGGATCATAGGAAAGAAGGTGTGCTGAGTGGTTGTTCCGCCAGCCCTCCTCTCCCATGAGAACACGGAGCATTATACCCCGAAATATATTCTTGATGCAGTGATTTCCTGCATGGGTGCGATCGACCTGGACCCGGCCAGCAACAGCCAGGAGATCCCGAATGTGCCGGCAGCGAAGCATTATACTGCTCAGGATAACGGGCTCGTGCAGCCGTGGGATGGGCGGGTCTATCTCAATCCCCCATTTGGGCCCCGCGTCGAGGTGTGGTTTTCGAAGTTATATCAGGAGCGGGCCGCAGGCCGGACCACGGAGGCGATCGTATTGTGGAAATCGGCGACCGAGACGGCAGCATGGAAGACCCTGACGGCGTTGTCGTACCGGGTGTGTTTTCCTTCTGCGAGGATCAGGTTTGTTGGTCCTTCCCTTAGTGAGAGAACCGGGCCTACATTTTCTCCATCGCTGTTCTATGTTGGTACTCGAGCTGAGCGGTTCGAGGAGGCGTTTTCTGAGATCGGGATGGTTTGGGGGGTCCCGGGGAAATGAAGGCGATCAGTAAAAGAGAGGAATACCATTGCGTGCAAGTGCGCTGAGGTGCAGTTCGATGGCCTCGGCAATATTTTTCTTTGCCTCCTCCTCGGTCTTCCCCTGAGGGACTCAGCCCGGGAGTGCTGGTACGGTTACGATATACCAGCATCCTCATCCTGTTCAATGACAATTTTAAAATCCATATCTGCTTCCTGAATTTTCAACAGATATTATATTCCAGTATTTAAGAGAGTTTATTTCGTATCTGGAAAATAGTCTCGACAGTGTCGAGACATTTGGTTACTCAATGTGTAGCCAATTATCCACTCAGTGAGTGGACAATTTTGGTAATGATTGATGTTTCACGGTGCACCTGTGTAACGGTGGATGTAGGGAAGTGCTCGGTATGCGAGATTGCAAAGACTGTGTGGATTGATCGCGAGGCAGGTGTGAAGCTTTCCGAGCATTGTTATGTGAGAGGGATGAGGGAATGGGGAGGGAAGAAATTCCTGTAATCAAATGGATGCTAGCTAAAAACTCACTTCAGGTTTTTAGGATTTTATATCAGTGTATGTCCTCTTAAATACCATATCAGCCAGCCACTTCTTGAAATAAGGATCATCACTATACAGTTTGAACAATTCGGTATGGTCTGAAAGAAGTTCGGTGACGATTTTCTTTAACGCCGCATCATGCTCTATACGGGCATTTTCTTTATCAGAATTTTTCATGGCATTCTGGTATGCCTTATCTGCAGCAACCTTTAACGGAATTTCCTCAGTGATGACTTTCTGGATTTTATCCTTATCCTTCCAGTCAATTTTCCCCCAGAGTTCATTGAAGGATCGGATGATGTTGCTCAGATTATCGAGATCCGGATCCGGCATCCTGCCCCCGCCCGTTGTTGGGACGGGTTCAACTGTTCCATCGAGATC
>Ga0315281_10011539_pt1 | contig 12104 bp, 12 predicted proteins | sample YL17G07_0_MG_FD_204540 | JGI IMG/M metagenome (GOLD analysis project Ga0315281, IMG submission 204540) | Sediment microbial communities from Yellowstone Lake, YNP, Wyoming, USA - YL17G07_0 | ecosystem: Environmental > Aquatic > Freshwater > Lake > Sediment | place: USA: Wyoming | collected... | reverse complement strand
CGAGCTTCCGGCAGCACGCAATGTGAAGTTCGGCGCGAAGATAGTCGACAGCGACCACAGCAAGATGAAGCGCGTCCTTGGGATAGTGACGGGAGTCAGGCAGAAAACAGCTGATCTCCCGCGCGATTCCTGTGCGTTCTTGACCCGGCCTAAATCGCCTGTCTTCGCGTAAATAATAAGGAGTAATCTTCCGAACACTCATCAGAGTTGGTTCAGCCGAAGCAGAAATCATTTTATTGAATCAATCGACTTAATGCAAGGGAGGAAGTGAAAGAACGAGAGTTAGAGTCAATATTCTTTCTGTCGCCGGAGGCGCAATCGGATTACTGGCGGCGATGTTCATCCCTTGGATTCTCTCTTATCTTACAGACTTGGGCACTCTCGCTTTCTGGCCCTCGCTTACCGATCTAGTTACAGCTCCATCCCCACGCGCGTACGGTTTTTTCTACTTGACAGGAGACCCTACTTTTCTCTTCGGAGGAATTCTGTTTATCAGCGGCGCGATTATCTCCTTCATTACACCGCTCGGCGGAATACCTCAGATTGCGGGTTGGACGATCTTTTTTTCAGTAATCAATCCGTTTCTCGGAACTCATATTGGACACCCAGGAGTCCTTTATACAAGCTATCTCAGTCTCGGGTTCTGGCTCGGCCTAATCGGCGGCGTCCTTTGCATCCTTTCGATTATTGTGCCGATCGGTTTGGGTCGGCCATGGAAGGATCTTCATCTCAAAGATAGACTGCTGACCTTGCACAGAGACTAATGAAAATCATTTGAGATCCTTCTTTGCCTTCTTAATCGCGTCCTTCAGCACGCCCATCGTCGTGTGATATTCCCATTTCGAGACAACGGCCCGTCCGATGATTCGCCTGAACATCACGGTCGTCTTCTCGCGCTTGTGCGGTTGATACCCGATCGTCCTCAGCAGGACCTCGAACCGCTTTACAAGCCGATCGATCTCCATCTTCCCCGCGCTCTTCGATTTCCAAGATTCCGCCCCCTGTAGGAAAAGTTCGTAGAACATCACCGACGCCGCGTGGCTGACGTTCATGATCGAATATTCCTCGCTGGTCGGGATCGTCACGAGCATGTCGCACCGCTTCACCGCCTCCTGATCTAATCCGAAGTCTTCCTGGCCGAACAGGAGCGCGACGCGTCCTTCGAAGTCCTTGATCTTCTCGGTGAATTCGCGTGGAGTCACCGTGATCCTCGGGAATTTCTTATCGTTCACCGTCTTCACACCAGAAGTGCCGACGACCATGTCCGCCCCCTTGAGAGAGTCTTCCAGCGAGTCGTGAATCTTAGCATCGATAAGAATCTTCTCGGCGTGCATCGCCCTCCTCCTCGCATCGATTCCTATCTCGCACTCGGGAGTGACCATGTGCAGGTCCTTTAACCCGAAATTCATCATCGCTCTCGCGATTGCACCGATGTTCCCCTCGTTCTGCGGGCGGACTAGCACGATCCGTATCTCTGGCATCTGGCTGACCAACAAGCAGATATCGTTCGAGAATATATCTGAATCGCCATGCAGCGGATAGGGCTCAGGATAGCCTACGACGGGAGCCATTTCTTCGGTTTCCAGCGGCAGCCGGACAGGAGGACCGTCGAGGGGGATCTCGTCATCGCGCTTCAGGAAATCGGGGCGATACGGGACACCGGATCATCCAGCTACCGTCTCAGCTCGCGCACTGACAGGGGCGTGAGCTCCCTCGGGAACATCGTCTCTATAGACACCGAATTCCCGAGGAAGCAGCTCCCGAAGTCGATAAATTCGATAGCCAGCGACCTCTGGTGCACAGGCACCTGCGACCTTCCGAAAGATTTTGACGTGAGACGCGCGGTCGGCAGGACATATGCCTACTATCTTCACGACGAAGGGCAGGATGTGAAGGCGATGCAGAGGGCCAGCAAGCTGCTCGTCGGCACACACGACTTCTCATGCTACGCGAAGCTCGACGGGAGGAACCCGATCAGGACGATTGCCTTATTGAAGGTCAGGAGGAAGGATACGGTCATCGAGTTCATCATCGCCGGCGAGAGCTTCCTATGGAACCAAGTGCGCAGGATGATTTGGGTGCTGGACATGGTCGGGAGGGGGCGGCTCGACGAGAAAAACATCTCCCCCGAACATTTCAGGTTGAAAAGAATAGGGATCGCCGCGCCGGACAACCTCGTCCTCGTCAAGGTCGATATCGGACACGAGTTCGATCCACCGGAGCATCTTCGGAAGACCATTGAGGATATCAGGAACAGGCTGGTATCGTCGCAGGTAAGGGGGAGGCTCCTCGAAGGGATCCTGGTCCAGCTCTCCAAAGGTTGACGTCCCGACCGATGGGAACATATAGCACGAAGTCAGAATGGGTCTCTGCATGATAGTTGCAGTCACTGGCACACCCGGGACGGGAAAGACTTCCGTATGCAAGCTTCTCAAAGGAGTCACCGTCATCGACCTCCGCGCGCTGGCCGAGGAGCATTCCGAATTGTTTTCCCGCGATAAGAAAAGGAAGTCGCTCGATGTCGATGTGAAGACGCTGAGGAAGTTCATCCCGAAATCCGACGGGGCGACCGTCCTCGACGGACACCTTTCGCATCACATGAAACCTGATTTCGCGATCGTCCTGCGCTGTTCCCCCGAAGTGCTGGCAAAACGCCTCGCCAAGAGGAGATGGTCCAAGGCGAAGGTCCGCGAGAACCTCGAGGCGGAGGCGGTTGATGTGATCCTGATCGAGGCGATGGATTCATGCAACGAGGTGTTTGAGATCGACACGACGGAGATGACACCCCTGCAAGTATCCAAGGCCGTGGCCGAGATAATCAGGGGAGAAAGTGGCAAATATCGTCCAGGCAATGTCGACTGGAGCGCGGAGGTGATGGCTTGGTACTGAACAAGTATCGCGGGAAGACCGATTCGTTCCTGGCGCCGGTCGCCAAGGCCTTCTCCGGGATCTCCCCCAACGCTCTCTCTGCGATCTCTCTCATCTGCGTCGCACTGATGTTCTTCATCCTGGTTCTATGGCGGGACCCGTTCGCTCTTGTCATCGCCCTCATCCTCGTAATATTGAACGGGTTCTTCGATGCGATCGACGGCGCCGTTGCGCGCATCACTGGCAAAGGCTCTCCCAAGGGGGACCTGGTCGACCATGTCATCGACCGGTATGCGGACTTCTTCATGATCGCCGGGATAGGGATGAGCGCGTTCGCGCATGCGGAGTTGGGGCTTCTAGCTCTCGGCAGCGTGATGATCGCGAGCTACATGGGGACGCAGAGCCAGGCGCTTGGAATGAAACGGGATTACGGAGGGATTCTCGGGCGCGCCGAGAGGATGGTCCTGCTGATAATCTTCCTGCCGTTGCAGTATGTTTCCGTGATGTACTATCTGTCGAACCCTCACATCATGTCCGTCTCAGGATTCGGCATCAGCGTCCTCGACGTCCTTCTCATCATTCTTATCGTCGCCTCGAACGTCACCGCCCTTCAGCGGCTTCTCCGGATGTGGCGCGCCCTTTGAGTCGCCCCTCCTGTACTTCTTCCTGTTCTTGTAGTACTTCAACGGGTGCGTCATCCATTCCCTCTGGCACAGCTGGTCCGGGTGGTAGCATATGCCGTAGCTCTTCATCGTCGAGCATTCCGGCGGAGTGTACTCCGTGCCGGAGATCTCGCCCACGATGTGCCTCACCTGGTACTCGCTCTTGCTCGGATCGAAGTCCGGGGCGGTCGAGAACAGCTCCATGATCTTGTCGCCGCTCATCCCGATCGTGTGCAGGAACGATGTGATTGCGAACCTCCCGGAGTGCGAGACGTTCTCTCCCGCGCGCATCATCGTCAGGATCGTCCTCATGCACGGCGGGAAGGAAGCGTCGTCTATCGGCCCCAGCTCCCCAGCGGCGTATTCCTTGCGCTTCGCCTCCATCTTGCTTGAGAACCCCTTCGCATCCTCCCCGAAGGTCTCGATGATGCCGTCGGTCACCTTCCTCGGAAGTTCCGAGGTGATCTTGTCGAAGAGCTTCTGCCTCAGCACCCTTGCGAGCTTCTCCTTGGAGATCCTCACATCTCCGCCGAAGATCTCCTGGTTCACGAGCTTCCATTCCTTCGCCCTGATCGAAGAGGTCGCCGCGAGATACGCGGTGAAGTGCACGAGGTAGCCCTTCTCCGTCTTCTGGACGTCGACTTCTAGCTCGTTCGCTATGATGCCGATGTCATCATCGCTCTCGTAAAGAAGCCTGCTTTCCAGGAGCATCGCCTCGCCGAGCGCGTACCTGCCGATGAGATACCTGTCCCCAGAGCATGAGACGATCATCCTCGCGATCGGATAGCTCAGGATCTCGGGGACCTGGTCGACCTCCTTCGCGAGCGGTTTGTCCTCCACCGCCCCCTTCTCGACTGCCTCCGCCACCCTGTCCTTGCCGCGCACCCTGGCCGGCTCGTATGCGATGTCCGTCAGAAGCTTGTCGAGGTCGATATTCCTCTCTTTGACCAGCTCCTCCGCACCCTCGAGAAACGGGTACTTGGCGTAGAACTTCATGCTCCTGGTCAGACGATCCGCTCCTTTGGAAGATCCGTGAACTTCAATATCTCGTCCGATGCCTCGTCGCTGTCGAGCGCTTCCTGCAAATCCGATCTCGTCTCGATAGGTCTCGCGAGTACAATTCTCCTCGCCCTCTTTGCCCCTATTTTCGGGATCGATGAAAGTGCAGCCATCGGGACCTTGTTGACATCCAGCGGGTACTCGACTCCAGTTATGCTGCGGTAGCCGTGCGATATGATCTTCACGTCGACGAATCTGTCGAGCACGCACTTATACGGAAGCCCTACAAGTATCGGATAGCTGCCGACCTGCCGGCCGAATGTAATGTTACCCTCGTGCATCTCGAGATAGACATCCTTCAATACCGAACCCGCCGGGATCACCCTCTCCAGCAATGGTCTGTCGACGTCGTTCCTCACCCAGCTCTTGAACGCGATGAAGCTCCGATGATCGATCTCCTGCGATTGGAATCCCTTGCGCGACGGGATCACCTGCCGTATGTTGATCCTCCTCAGGAGCAGATTCCGCTTCATGATCTCTTTCAGGAATCGCTTGTCATGTTCGAAGGTCGAATTCGATTCGCCCTTCAACCCGAAAAGGAAATTCAATCCTGGCAGGAGCTTCGGCAATCCGGTGGGGCCGATCTCTTTTCCGACCTCGTTGATCATCTCGATCGCCTTCAGCACCTGTTCCGAAGTCGCGTTCAGGTTGTTCTCTCTCTTCACACTCGGATCTGCTGATTCAATTCCCAGGGCGAGCACGTTCCCCGATGTGCAGTACTTCACAATGCTCTCCATGACGCGCCTGGATTCGTCCGGGTGCTCGGCTATCACGGCAGGGTTCGCGTTGTCCAGATGGAGGACATTCGGGTCGGCGACCTCCCTTATCCCCTTCAGCAGATGGTCGATCATGCCGGGCGCTGGCCTCGGCGTCTCGCTCTCCCCGACCCCTTCTGCCATGTATGAAACGAAGCACGATTGCCCCCCTATCCTGAAATGCTTCACGCCGACCTTCGACAGCGCCTCAGCCTCGGCGATTATCGAATCAGGGTTCCTGAACTGGACCTCTCCGAACCCCGGTTCGATGCAGAATGAACATCCGCCGCTCCGGTATCTCACGCACCCTCTGTAGGTCTGAATCTCCGCGATTAGCGGTCCGCCGAAATCGGGGTGATCTCGGCATATACCGGCGCCCGCGACCGACCACTCGTCGAATTCATCAAGGGTCCTCCTCCGGTCGACCATCTGGCCACTGCAGGTGAACTCATGCACCGTCGCTTCCGCATCCTTCTTGGCTATGAAGCTGAAAGAATCCTTGAGGTCGTCATCAACGAAGTATGACGCCATCGGCCCTCCGAGGATCGTTGTGCATCCAGCCTTCCCCGCGATAGAAACCATCTCTCGCTTCGATGCCGGAGAACCCCTGAGATACTTGCCGGGGACCGCGCTCCCTCCGATGGCGACTAGCAGATCCCCCCTCGGAAGAGCCCTCCCCGCCCTCAGCTGCCCGATTGTCAGATATTCGGCATCCGCCCCTGCGGAAATAGCGGCACCTGCGGACGCCCTTGGGTAAGGAGAAATGTATGGAGGAACGCCGAGGCAGGACGGTTCATCCACATAACCATCCAGAATGATGATTTTCATGTGTTTTCGGGTAGAATATAATGACTATGTCAAACTTCCCCCGATAGTCGCTTCGATACCTACTTATGTAATCAACATATTCGAGTTCCATGCCTGCAATAGACGAATATAGAGAGGAATGTCTCGATATTCGTCGCCGATGCAAGGGAAGTGATATTCATGGCTGGTTCTTCCAAAGCAGTTAAATCTGCACCTAAGGAGAAAGTTGTTGAGAAGATCGATGTTGAGGCGTTGAAGGCCAAGGCGTACGAGCCGGCAAGGCTGGCAATGATCGCCCACCCGTTCTACGAGGGGAAGATCGAGATCGTACCAAAGTGCGCGGTCAGGGATGTCAAGGACTTCGCCATCTGGTACACGCCAGGCGTCGCGGAGCCGTGCAAAGCGATCAACAAGAACATCGAGGAAGTGTACAGGCATACGAACAAGGGCAACATGGTCGCGGTCATCTCCGATGGAACCAGGGTTCTCGGACTCGGCGACATCGGTCCCGAAGCCGGCCTGCCCGTCATGGAGGGCAAGGCGCTCCTTTTCAAGTACCTGGGAGGCGTCGACGCCTTCCCCCTCTGCCTGAGGGAAAAGGATCCGGACAAGTTCATTGCGATCGCGAAGGCGCTGCAGCCAAGCTTCGGCGGCTTCAACCTGGAGGACATCTCCCAGCCGAAGTGCTTCAGGATACTCGAGACGCTCAGGAAGGAGTGCGACATCCCCGTCTGGCACGATGACCAGCAGGGGACGGCCGCGATAATCACATCCGGTACGATCAACGCGCTCAAGCTCGTCGGCAAGAAGATGGGCGAGGCTAAGATAGTCCTCTTCGGAGCGGGAGCCGCGAACATCGCGACCGCGAGGGTGCTGGTCGTCGCTGGCGCGAACATCAAGAACATCGTGATGCTCGACAGCAAGGGGACGCTGCACCCGGGAAGGAGCGACATCGACCAGGTCAACTGGAAGGAGAAGTGGTACATCGCCACCCACAGCAACAGGGAAGGAATCGTCGGCGACCTGATGGCCGCCACGAAGGGCGCTGACGCGCTTATCGCAGCGTCCAAGCCAGGTCCCGGGACCATCCAGCCCGAGGTCATCAAGGGGATGGCAGACAAATCAATCGTGTTCCCTGTAGCGAACCCGATACCTGAAATATGGCCCTGGGAAGCGAAGGAGGCGGGCGCCTATGTCGTCGGCACCGGCAGGAGCGACTTCCCGAACCAGGTCAACAACTCGCTCGGATTCCCCGGAATATTCAGGGGTACGCTGGACATCAGGGCCCGGACGATCACGGACGAGATGTGCGTCGCAGCCTCGTACGAGCTGGCGAAGACCGCCGAGGACAAGGGGCTGACGCCGGAATACATCATCCCGTCGATGGACGAATGGGAAGTGTTCCCGAGGGAGGCCGTCGCGGTCGCCCTGAAAGGCATCGAGCAGGGAGTCGCTAGGTTGAAGCCGAGCAAGCAGGAACTCTACGACAAGGCCGAAGCAGTGATAAGAAGGGCCAGGGAAGAGGTCAAGCTCCTGATGAAGCAGGGATTCATCAAGCCGTTCCCGAAGGGTTGAGCTGCGAAAACTCATAAAAGAACGACCTGGACACGGAGGTTGACAACCTCCGTTTCTCATTTTCATCATCTTGCGGGTTTAGATTCTCGATAGGAGCGCCTCACGAATAGAATGAAGGCTGCAATGGCGGAAGCAATCATTATCGCACCGGGAATCACAAATCGCCAGTCCGTTACATTGTACATCCCGCCACCATTGACGCCATCCCAGAACGCTCCTTCAGTGAACATGCCGAAGTAGATGAGAAACGCGCCGCTAATAATCAGAACTGCCGAGGCAATCGGAACCACAGCATTCCAGATTCGAGAACGCACGACGATAGAATCATCTGCGATATATTGAAGCTATCGGGATCTTCAGATCAGGCTCATCTCGAGCAGCTCGACGCTCTGGATGCCCTCGACCTTCTGGAGGCTCTCCTCCGTCTGGTCCGACAGTCCGCCCGTATCTTTCATGACAACTAGTATCTCTATTGCAGACAGGCCGAACGCGAACGGCTTCGTCGTCGACTTGTGCAGCTTGACTCCCGCCGGCAGGGCAGCCTCGATCCTCGCAGTCAGGTCTTCCAGGTTGACATCCGGGGATTCCGGTAAAAGCCTGTAGTTGATCGCAACGTCGCCCATTGTCGCATCCTCACGGGCCAGTAAAATGACATTTAGGACAAACAAAGGTCACGCTTTGGTCTCTGCAGGTCTCGCACCGCCCGATCTCCTGCTCAACGCAGCTCGGGCATTTGAAAACAGTGCTCTTGCCCCTTGCCAGTCTCCGCCCGCAGGAAGTGCATATCTTTTCCTCGCTCATTGACCAATCAGCCTCTGCGGAATTGGACAAAGTTCAACCTGTATTTAATCGTGCTTCTTTTCATGTCCTTTGGACATCCCGTTTTGCACATGCAATAGAGGGCTCGATAACGATGTTTTCCCAGTAGCTTTTGACCATACTATCCAGTAACCCCCCCATTTCCGTTGGAAATCTCCATATCAGGCAGCCCGTTCCAATGGCTGCGTTTCCAGTGCAGATTCTGCCCGATTCATTCCCCCTACCGAAAGCTCAAATATACGGAGCCGGGAGATACCTGTTCCGCAGAAAAGCAGTATCTCAGGACGCTGGAGGCTCTCAACAGTGAGGTCATCAAGGAAGATCAAGGAGCAGAAAGAGAATCCGAAGGTGGAGAAGTCAGTTCCCTTTCTGACGACTGGCCCGAGCCCTAATCATGATAATCACAGCTGCCAGCTTGAAAGCCCCGGCGCAATCTGCGTGTCAATCCCGCACGACGGCAAACCTTCCAAGACCCAGGGATTGACCCCTGAGGAATTCATAACCACGCTTCACGGATCATCGCTGGCCTGGATAAACTTCACTGTGGCCGACCTCGAAAAGGAGGCGACGGTGATCGCAACGAAGCTCGGGTTCAGTTCCTCCCTGGTCCCCAGTCTCTTGAAGGGATACTACGCGAGCATCGAGGACAACGAGACGGAGCTCGGCATCATGATTCCGGCCGTCATGATAAGGGACCTTGAACTGAAAGCACATCCACTGCTCATATTGGTCAGGAGCGATCTCATCGTGACCATCCACAGCCGTGAGGTCAGGCGCCTGATAAGTTTCGCAAGGTATGCGGATCACTATATCAAACGTTTCCCGAAGGAAATGCCTCTGCAAGACAAGATGACAATGATGCTCGTCAGGATCCTCGACGAGAACAACAACATCAACTTCGAGCAGCTTCGCGAGATCGAAGAACAGGCCGACAACATGAGCCAGTTGTTGCTCGATGCAAAGTCTGATCGGATGTTGGTCGCCCGCAGGATCTACGAGATGAAGCACACTTTGATAACCTATCTCAACACCCTTTGGCGAACGCTCGACGTGCTTCACACTCTCAGATTCGGAGAACCCGAATTAATCTCAGATGACACCAAGGTCCTGGCCTTGGTGGGCTTGCTGGCAGACGATGTCAACAGGCAGATCGGGCTTAGCGAGCACATGTCGAACGTCCTCGCATCCGGGCTTGAAGTGCTTCAGACGATCTACAATAATCAATTGCAGATCCTCAACAACAGGATGAGCTATACTATCACCTGGCTCACGATCCTCGGCACGGCCGTCCTGGTCCCGAACACGATCGCGACGATAGCCGGCTCCGTGATGGGCCTTGAGCTGCCGATAATGGTCTGGTACCTCACTATTATGACGTTCGCGACCCTCGGCGCGACCTATCTCGCATGGTGGTGGGTGAAGCGCTGGGTGAACCTACCGAAGAGGACGGACTGAGCACGGCGTTGACTTCTACGTCAACTCAGTGAGAATCCTTTTATGGTTCGATTCCACTTTCCTCAGTGGAGGAAATATGAGATTAGCAGGACGCCTCGCATCATTGGCAATCGCCTTTCTTATGGTCGCCCCTGCCTTTGCAATTTCCGCAGCAGCCGACGGCCATTCATCTATCCACTATCCCGGGACGGATTCATGGACATCCCTCAACGAGCGGAGCCAGTACTGTATTGTCAGCCATCATGACGGGGCTGAACAAATGATAATGGCGATTGAGATCAATCGCAACTCTCTGGTGAGCGGGAGCCAGATATTCTGGATATTTCCAATTCCTGCCGACCCATCGGCATCGCACATCGGGCTTCTCCCTAAAATCACCAAGCTCAACGGCGAGCCTCTTTCCGATCACATGAACGCCACATTGAGAAGCGATTTCGCATTCATCTATGCCTCCCAGATATATGCCATTCCGTTCTCGATTGCGTTGGCTCTCCCCACCGATGAGTATTCCGGTGGTACACAGCACCTTGGATTCGGTGGAACAGGAAGTGGAGGCATTTCAGACGTTACAGTCGTTGAGCACGTCGAAGGAGGCGGTCTTGCGACAGAATTGCTTTCAACGGAGGACAGCTCAGCTCTGTCGGCTTATCTGGCACAGAAAGACCTCGTCCTCTCGAGCGAATTATCCTCCCTGATATCTGATTATATCGGAGATGATTATTGCTTCGTGGTTTCCTGGGTGGCGGATGCCGAGCTCTTGATGGCACTGCATCCAATTGATTACTCAGACTATCTCACCAGCGACAGCTTCTCCGTCGGTGTCTCCGTTAGCTTCCCGACCGACAAGGTATTCTTCCCACTCAAACTGACAAAGGCCTATGGATCTCAATCTATCCCCATCAAGGTGGATGTGCTCGGCCTTATCGACCCGCCAGATCTCGGAGCTTTCCCTGACTCAATGAATGTTCAAACGACCTATCGAGTCGACCCGGATTTCACCTTCAACCAGTCAATGACCTATTTCTTCACCGATGCCTTTGGAGCTGACGCAGATGATGGCAATCTGAGAAACGTCGAATACACTGAGTTCAGGATAACGGGGCCGGCCAGCTCGTTCAATGACGATCTCTTCTTCGAGAGTACGACTCCTTCGAGCGTGTCCGGCTATCTGTTCATGGAGAACTATCACTGGATATTCATCATCATGCTTTTTGCGGGAGCGTCCTGTCTGGCAAGTCTGCTCAGCGGCATGTTTACATTCCGCCATTGCCACCCTGCGAAAGTTAAGTTCGCAGCTCTAGGCCTGTTCAATCTGTTGACCTTGATCGCCGTCTTAATTGCGACATCACGTTTCAAGATCGATTCGAGATTCGCCGACCCGCAGAGGGAAGAAGAGGTCGAAAATCGCAGGGCTTGGTTCTTGATCAATTTCATGTGGATGTTCCTTGTTCTTTCTATCATCGTCCAGGCGATATTCGTATTCGCCGTGCCTTCGATGTATGCGACCTAATTATAAGGGAGGATTCAACTAGGTTGGAGAGAATTCACCGACAGAGGTGCAAGGATTTGGAGAGTGAATGAAATGGAATACTCGAGGATGCATTGGTTGACATTGATAGCGATCGGCCTATTCGCCGTGGGGATTTTCTGGATGCTTATAGCCTCTCCGGGCTACTCATACTACTATTCGGGCAACCTGCTGGGGATCATTTTGCTGGGATTGAATGCTACCCTGTTGATCGCCTTCATCATTTCGATGATTGCCTCTATTTTGGGATTTTCTCAAATCCTCAAGGAAAAACTTTCGACGAGACTCAGTGTCATTTCCTTGATCACCGGTTTGATTGTACTGGCGAACTCCATCGCAATCTATGCCTTCACACTCGCGAGTCGTTTGTAATAAGAGATCGCAATAATGCCGGGACCAATCCTTCTCCTCCTCATAGATGAGTAAAATCGGATAGCAGACGGACAATCTGGCTAACCTTTATATATCAGAGGTGGCTACACGGGGAGGCTAATGCATCCTGAGGGAAGCCGCGCGTCCAGGGCCCGTAGCTCAGCTAGGTAGGAATCTTTTCTGATTAGGGGAAAGACTCCCTAG
>Ga0315281_10011538_pt1 | contig 12106 bp, 10 predicted proteins | sample YL17G07_0_MG_FD_204540 | JGI IMG/M metagenome (GOLD analysis project Ga0315281, IMG submission 204540) | Sediment microbial communities from Yellowstone Lake, YNP, Wyoming, USA - YL17G07_0 | ecosystem: Environmental > Aquatic > Freshwater > Lake > Sediment | place: USA: Wyoming | collected... | reverse complement strand
AATTCTGGAATCCATCCCGTCAAAGCGTTTGGGCGATCCGTCGAATATCGTCAACGCAGTTGAGTTTCTGATGAAATCAGAATACGTCAATGGTAGTACAATAAACATCGATGGCGGCATTTGAATAGCACTGAAATTATCCAATAAATTACCAACGCAACCATGAACATCGAAAATCAAACTGAAATCAAGTTTTCTCTTGGGTCTGACAGGGAAGTTGAACTGGCGTTTGCGCCAGGCGTATTTACGCCCAATACCACAACTACCTTGTTGATACAGGCGGTCAAAAATACCCTTGCAGAACCTGCGACACTGCTTGATCTGGGTTGCGGTACGGGGGTAGTCGGGCTTGCGCTCCACTTTCAGGGTTTAATTAAAACGCCGCTTTATGCGTCCGATCTGAGCAAACCGGCAGTGCAATGCAGTCGCGTGAATTTTAAGCGTTATGACTGCCCGGCTGAAGTTCGCGATGGTTCTCTGTTTGAACCATGGCAGGGTAAAAAATTTGACGTGATCGTCGACGATATTTCCGGCATCGCACAAAGCGTCGCCGATGTTTCACCCTGGTTTCAGGGCGTGCCTTGCGATACAGGAGAGGACGGTGTCGACCTTGTAGTCGAGATCATACGTAAGGCTCCGCAACACCTGAACAAGGGAGGTCGTTTTTATTTTCCAGTGCTGTCGCTGTCGAATGTGGACAAACTGTTGCAAGTCGCGAAAGAATGCTTTGGCACGGTTGAACGGGTTGGGCGACAGGATTGGCCACTGCCTGCAGAGTTGAAAGCGCACCTGCCGCTATTGCGCAAGCTGCAAGCAGAAGGCTCAATCAAACTGGAAGAAAAGTTTGGCATGGTCCTGTGCTACACAGAAGCGTACTGCGCCACGAACCCACTTTATTAATTAAGCATAAAGGTTATAGTCATGTCTCAAATCTCCAAAGCTGAAGTGATTGCTGTTATAGAAAAAGCGCTCGAAATCAAATCTGGTCAACTCGGTGAAAACGCCCGCGCCGAAGAGTTTGATAATTGGGATTCTGTTGGTCAGTTGAGTATTCTTGTTGCACTGGACAAGCTGTTTGGCGGCAAGATTGCGAATATTAACGAAATGGCAGAGGCTGATTCGATCCCGAAGATTATTGCGATCTTGAAACAGCACTCGCTACTTTAAGAATCGGTAGATTCTTTGTAGTATGCAGTAACAAGGTAGTCAAATCTCCTCTCCAATTTTTCAGCTAACCATGGCGCAGATAACAGTCGACACATTTTCAGAAACGGATCTTGAGGTTTTTCTGAACATGACGCAAAACGAATATGGGCCATCCGTTACTGGCAATGCTGACCATATCAGATGGAAGCATCTGGCTTCGCCGTTTGGCGCTTCCACCTATATCAGCCTGCTCGAAGCCGGGGAAGTAGTGGGACGCGCGCTGATTCAGCCGCGCCCCATGCGCACGGAGGCAAAAATGTTCAATATTGCCTCTGTAATGGATCTTCTCATTGAGCAGAAGCATCGCACTACGCCTGCCAATTTCATCAGCCTGACAAAAGCGAGCGGCAATGTAGAACAATACGATTTGGTATTTCACACTTCCAATGAACGTACCTTCCCTCTCTATAGCAAATTATTTCGTTTCCCCAATCCGTTTTCGTTAAGGGCCTATGGTTTCCCGGTGCGGCTTGCCGGTGTATTTGCAGCACTTTTCGGGCGCAGAATAGAGGCCATTGACTGGTTCACTGCCCCTGTGCGTTGGCTGCTTGTGGCAATTGCAGACACGGCCAAATTTTGCGCAAGACTTGAAATCGCTCCAAGCGCGATGAGCGATGACGAACTGGAGACGCTGAGCGCAAAGAGCTTGCACCAATCCGGGCCGCATCTGGCCAGGACAAATGCATTTTTGAAATGGCGTTTTACCGACTCACCATTCTGGTCTGCCACCATATTTCGCATAGACAGAAAAGACCAATTTGTTGGCTATGTGGCAACGCGTAAAATGGAACTAGGCGGCTTGAATCATCTGGTGCTGATGGACTTTATGTTAGATCCAGACATGCCATTTTTAGCTCGGATTGCGTTGCGGCTGTGGCTGGTACGCCAAGCCATTACAGCAAAGGCGGATGCACTGTTCACGATGGTCAACTCGTACAGCAGCATGGCCCGTAAAATTGCGGGTTTTCCGCTGCTACCTATTCCGGACAGATTTCTTCCCCATGCAACCCCCATATTTGTAAGACCACGCAGCAATGACCTGAAGGAGTTGGAAGCAGACCGCTCCATCCATATGACGCTGGCCGACCTCGATTATTTTTAATATGTTTGCCAATATAAACGGTAATCAATACATGGAAAATGTATCCACTCGCATTGTTGAACCAGTGGCATTGTTTCTCTTTGCGCACCAGGATGATGAGACTGGAATTTTTCAAAAAATAGTCGATGAACTGCAACAGGGGCATCGTGTATGTTGTGCGTATTTGACGGATGGCGTTGTTAACGGTGGCTCATCGTACCGGCGCAATCAGGAATCCCTGTCGGTATTGATACAATTAGGTGTGCAGAAGCAAGATATTTTTTTTGCGGGTGGTGATCTTGCTATCCCGGATGGGGGCTTGCCTGAACATCTGGAGTCTGCCGCCAATTGGATACGCGAGTGGTTCTCCGGTTTTTCTCAAGTGGCATCAATCTACGTGCTGGCATGGGAGGGCGGTCATCCCGACCACGATGCATTGCATGCGATAACCGTCACCTTCGCAGCAGAAATGGGACTATTGGCGTGTGTCCGGCAATTTTCACTGTATAACGGATATGGCTGTGTTGCGCCTTTTTTCAGGATGTTTGTTCCGTTGTCGCTCAATGGTAATGTGGAGCAAATAACTATCTCCTGGCGAAACAGATTAAAATTTTTGCGCTACTGCCTGAGTTATCCCTCCCAGGCAAAAACATGGATAGGACTTTTCCCGTTTGTAGTGTTTCATTATCTTTTCAACGGGAAACAGTTGCTGCAACCCGTTTCCGTCGAGCGCATTCAACAGCGGCCCCATGAAGGACAGCTTTATTATGAGATGAGGGCTTTTTCTACCTGGGAAAAAATGGCCAAACTTGTGGCAGCGTGGAGAAGTACACGCGCTTGAAGTATCAGTGTAAAACTTCCTTGATTTCCTGAACCAACACCCAAGGGCTCACCACAACCGCCCACAGTTCGGCATCGGTAACCAACCATGCGGAAGCCTGCTCATCACTGACCTTGGCTATCATGCCTGTAGACAACCAACTTTCAAATTGCGCTTTATTGTCGCTATGCATTTGAAATGCGACCTCGACCAAATCAAGTTTTGCGCTGACCGCTACCGCAACACCGCTGGCAAAAAAGCGTTGCAACTCCTTCCAGTGGATGCGCGAGGTTTCCATGTTAACCTTGGCGCGCAGCATGTCTGGTTGTTTAGAGCTCATCAAGAAAACCTGAAAGAATATTTATTTTTGAAGTGAGAATTGGGGCGGCAGTATCTGGTTATCAAGCTGCAACCTGCTGCTTGCCTGATAGATTGCCAGAAGATTTTTTTCCATCTCGTTGCTGTCCTTGGGTGATAAGCCACTGGATGTACCGACACGGCGCGTTAGGTCGTGTGACAACCAGCCTTTGGGTGTGATCAAGGTGATTGCATTATCGCGCACACCAAGAGCAGCTCGTTCATCAAGTCTGTTGTTATCCAATAAAGAGCGGCCCAACCCGGCATAATCTGCAGACCAGGCGGCAACATCCATAATCGTTGGCATGATGTCGAACTGGCTACCGATACGTTCATCGATACCGTTCTTGATGCCGGGGCCGACAATCAATAGCGGTATGTGGAAAAGATTGGGTGCGTCATCCACGTGTTCGACAAATTCGCTGGTATGGTCCGCCAGCAACACGAATATTGTGTTGTCGTAATATCCGGCCTTTTTTGCAGAAGCGATTAATTCTCCTAGTGCCCAGTCGGCGTAGTAAATGGCGTTCAATGCCTTGTCCAGATCCTTGCCGCCGTTATATTTTTTCCAGCGACTATCTGGAATCAGCCAGGGTATATGCGAGGTGGAAGTGAATACATAACCGAGGAAAGGTTTGTGTGCAGAGGCAAAACGCTTGCTTGCTTCCTGCAAGGTATTGTGATCCCAAGTTCCCCAGGTGGATGCGGCTTTCTTGTGCTCGTGCAGTTCCGGGATATCTTCATTGCCCAGATAGGTCGAGAAACCGGCGCGTGCCGCGATCGCGTCAAAACGCAAGGAGCCGCGGTCGCTGCTTTGCAGAAAGAAAGTTTCGTATCCCTGCGCTTGCGCGAGTTCGCCCAGAAAGCTCAACTGGTCCTGCTCCAAACCCTCACCGAGAAAGGGCATGCCGGGCAAAGTAGGCATGCCTGCAAGCACAGCTGCCGCACCTTGTATGGAGCGCTGTCCGTTGGCGTAAAAGTGTGTATATAGACGGCCTTGTTTGGCAAGTTTGTCGAAATTGGGCGTCACGCCAAGCGGGGGCAGGTTCATTTGTTTGCGCATTGCATCGATATGAATTGCTCCCCAACTTTCCAGCATCAGCACAACTATATTAGGTTTGGATGATGCGGTGGTTTTAGCATGTGCCCGCTGATAGAGCGGATAGTCCCGGTTATCAAACGGCACCTCTTTGCCAACCAGAAAATTATGGGTGCGATTATTCGCTTCTTCTTGTGGCATGAATACTTTTGGTGGGGGTGCACTGTCGTTTAATGCTCTTGCAATGGCAAATGCTCCGTTGAGTGCGAGGTAACCCTGCGGTAGCGAATTGGAGAAAAACGCTTCGCCGACGCTAATGGGTTTGCCACTTATGCCGCCGCGCCCCAGGATGACCAGCAACAGCAGTCCTACAAGTATGCTGATCAGGCGCATCCAGATACGCTTGGGCGCAACGGGTATGTGGTGAGTCAGATAACGCCAGAAAAGTGCACCGGCTACGGCGACGAGGCCGAACAAAAATAATGCAGCGCTATATTGACTGATAGCCAGCATTACCATAGACGACATATCGCTGTTAATCGTGCCGATTTCCGCACCCACATGGCGGTGAACCGCGCCGAAGTAGATGGTATCGCTTGCCATCATGAACAGCATCAGCAAAAGGGTGAGGAAAATAAACCATCCCCACAGGCGCTGCCAATAAACATGATGTGCCCAGCGGAACGGCAGCATCAGCAAGAGCAACAACGGGATGCCGACCGCCATCGCCACCATGGAAACGTCAAAGCGCAGGCCTACAGCAAATGATTCGAATATTTGCAGAAAGCCGAGGCTGCGGAAGTCATCGCGATAAGTCAGAAATAAAACCAGCCGCATCAGCGTGAAAGGCAACATGCACGCGATGAAGATGAGCAGCATGCGACTGTATGCGTTGTGATGTTTGTAGTAGAGCGGTTTATTCATGCAGATTATAAAAGTTTAAAGCGTAAGAACTATCCACAGATTACCTCGAAGAGGTTCTTGTGCCCTTTGGGTACACAGATTACACAGATAAAATACCTAATCTTTAAATTTATTGAATGCACTATAGATTTATATATCTGTGTCAATCTGTGTTATCTGTGGATAAAAGGATTTATTTACTTCAGCGCACTATTGATCCATGCCAAAAATTGCTGCGGTTCCTGATAGCCCATCACACGAAAATCGGCCAGCTCTTTTCCTTGGCGATCAAAAAATAGAATGGCGGGCGGACCGAATAATTCATAGCGCTTTAAAAAGGCCTGGTCATCTGCATTGTTGGCGGTCAAATCGATCTGCAGTAAAAGGGTATTTTTGAGTTGAGCCTGAACCGATGCATCGGCGAAGGTAATGTTTTCCATCTCCTTGCACGATACGCACCAGTCAGCATAAAAATCCAGCATCACGTTTTTGCCGTGTGCCTGGGCAATGCGTGCATCCAATTCGGCCAGACTCTTGATGCGTTCAAATTGCAAATGACTGGTTTGAGCGACAACCTGTCCTCCACCCAACGCACCCAGCGGGCGCAGGATGTCTCGAGCGCCGGAAAGCGCGCCTATCAGCAGAGAGATGCCGAGCACCAGAATAATGATGCCGATGCCCTTGCCAAACTTATGCCATCCGCCGATGTTGTGCGGCAGCGTGTCGAGTGCGTGCAGATAAACCGCAGACAGGATCAGCAATGCAGCCCATAGCAACATCACCACATTAAGCGGCAACAGGGATGACACCAGCCAGATAGCCACGCCCAGCATCATCACGCCGAAAATATTCTTGATTGCTTCCATCCATGCGCCCGCCTTGGGTAACAAGGCACCAGCGGACGCGCCCACCAGCAACAGCGGCACGCCCATGCCGATCGCCAGCGAGAACAGGGCTACACCGCCGAGCAAGGCGTCATGCGTCTGGCTGATATAGAGCAGTGCGCCTGCCATCGGTGCTGCAACACAAGGGCTGACGATCACGGCTGATAGTGCACCCATCACAAACACGCCGCTTAAATGGCCGCCATGCAGACGGTTGCTGGTACCGGTGAGTTTGCTTTGCAGCGCGGAAGGCAATTGCAACTCATAAAAGCCGAACATCGATAGAGACAGCACGATAAATACAGCGGCAAAGCTGCCCAGCACCCAGGGAGTTTGCAGCGCACTTGACAATAAGGAACCGGACAAACCTGCAGCAATGCCCACTGCGGCGTAAGTCAGCGCCATGCCCAATACATAGGCGAGCGAAAGCAGGAAGCCATGCATCTTGGTGACGTGGTGACCGCGGCCGACGATGATGCCGGACAGAATCGGTATCATCGGGAAAACGCAAGGGGTCAGGGCTAGCAGCAAGCCTGCGCCGAAGAAGAACGACACGATCAGCCAGAAGCTTTTTTGTTTGAAGACCTGCGCAATTTTCCCGTTTTCAGAGGGTGTGCCTGTTACTGAAGAAACGCTGGCACTGCCCGCTTGCATGGCTGTCTGGGATACTGCCGGGCCAGTGGAGTCGGCAGGTTTTAATGTGGTAGGAATTTTTGCTGTAAGGGGTGCAACGACCGCACCTACTGATGCTGGCAGTTGCAATTTAATTTCCTTGTTGATCGGCGGGTAACACAGGCCATTTTCGCTGCACCCCTGATATGTGGCTTCAAGCACGATATTTTGAGGGGTCGTGCTATTGTTGATCAAGGCAATTTCAGCCTGGAACGATTGGTGGAACACCATCATTTCGCCAAAATTGGGATCCTGTTTCAGATCGCCCGTCGGCATGTTGAAGCTGAGAATTTTTGCGGTGCCACTTTTGAGGGTTACCTTGATTTTGTCGCGGTATAAATAATAGGTCGGTGTAACCTTGAAGTTGGCGAGCAGATTGTTCGCATCCTTAATCTCGATGGCGAGACCAAATGCCTGGTCGGGCGGCAAGAATGCGGGCTGTGCTGTGCCGCCTAGAGTAGGTAAGCGATCCAGCAGGCTTTCAGCATGGGTGAGCGGGGCAAAGCACAGTGCGAGTAATAATAGAATACGCATGAATTTATTCCTTGATTGCGACATGAATTGAAGAGATTTCTTGTTCTACCCATTGCAGATAAGCGGGTAAGCCAGCGACTACAGAGACAGCGATAATTTCGGGAAGTTCATATGGATGTTGTGAGTGTATGAACTCTTCCAGCCTTGGATAAGCCGAGCGAGTGGTTTTGATCAGCAGCGAAAATTCGTTTGCGCTTTCAATTTTCTCTTGCCAGCGATAAACCGAATTGCATTCAGGCAGTATAGTGACACAGGCAGCGAGATGATTTTCGATCAGGCTATGCGCCATGCGCTGTGCGTGATCGCGGTCTGGCAGGTTGGTGATGACTAGCAGGGTTTCATCCATTATGATGCTGCTCCTGCTCGGGCACACTTCACGCCCAATTGCAACAGTTCGTCCCACACATCACCGCTGCGCAAACCTTTTGCCAGCTTGTCGATCAACGCTGCCTGGCGCAAAGCTCGTTCGGCAAATGCCGGTGAGAAACGGCGCACGGCGCGTTCTACCAGTTTCTGGCGCACGCCCCACACACGCGCATCTCTTAATGCGCCTGCCAAATTTCCACTTTGCTGTATCGCGCGCGATACTTTGGCCATGGTGCGGATATCTTCGGCCAGCGCCCACAGAATCAGCACAGTAGCCGTGCCTTCCGCGCGCAGACCTTCAAGTATATGGGCAAAGCGGGCTGCATCCCCGGCCAGCATGGCTTCCGATAGTTTGAACACATCATAGCGCGCAACATCCATCACGGCATCCTTGACCTGGTCGAAAGTCAGTTTTCCTTCGGGAAACAGCAATGCGAGTTTCTGGATTTCCTGAAACGCGGCCAGCAGATTGCCTTCCACACGCTGTGCGAGAAAAGTCAGGGTGTCCGCATCGGCAGACTGATTTTGACGCTTGAGGCGCGCAGCAATCCACAGGGGCAGGTCTTGCAGCAAAATTTCGTCGGCGCTAATCACAATAGCTTGTTCTGCCAGTGCGCTGAACCACTTGGTTTTCAATGTGGCTGAATCAAGGCGCGGCAATGAAATCAGCGTGATCGTGTCGGCATTCAGTTGCTGGCAATAATCCTGCAACGCCTGTGCCCCTTCTACTCCGGGCTTGCCGTTGGGGATGCGAAGATCCAACAGTTTTTTTGTGGAAAACAGCGACATGCCCTGCGCACTGTTGCGTAATTCTGCCCATTTAAAGCCGGTATCGGCAATCAGCACTTCGCGCTCTTCGCAGCCCGCTTTGCGGGCCGCTGCGCGTATGGCATCGGCCGCTTCGATTGCCAGCAGCAAAGCTGCGCCGTGTACGACATACAAGGGCTGCAAGCCTTTGTTCAGATGATGCGGCAAGTCTTCAACGGAGAGTTTCATCGCAAGTTAAACCTCTATTTTCTATTTTGCAGGCGTAGTGTTATTCGTTTGGGCAGGCGAATTTGCCGAAACGGGCTTGCTTGCAACTTCAGGCATGTCCGCAGGATCAGGCCGTGGCTTGGCGCGGCTTAGGCGTCGCATCACCTGCTGCACTGCATCCGAGCGCATATCGCGATACAGCAGGCCCTCTTCCTGTTCCTTCGCAAGAATTTGAGCGTCGCTATACGATAAAGTGCGCTGTAAGGAAATTTCATCTGGAGATAACCAGTCCTGCATTTCCTTGTCATAAGCGCGTATTGAAACGGTATAACGTAATTGGAATTCAAGTACCTGACCCGCGCCGGAAAGTGCCAGAATCTGTTTGTCACTGCTTTCCGACACAACATCAAGGGTCAGGTCGGCTTGAGCAGAGGATGGCATCAGTTTGATCTTGTACAACTCAAGATACTGTTGCAGGTCATTAACAAAGGGGGTTTGGGCCGAGGCTTTCAGATAGATACTACCAAATGGAAAACCTGCCCCCTTCAAGTCATGGCCGCGAAGATGAAATCCGCATGAACTGAGAGAAAGAGTTAGCAAGAGCAGGATAATGCGCATAGTTTTAAATCACCACATTGATTAATCGGCCGGGTACAACAATGATTTTTTTGGCAGCACCGCCAGCTAATTGTTTTTGCACCGCCTCGTGTGCCAATGCTAGCAGTTCCAGCTGTGCTTTATCGGTGTCTTTCGCCACGCGCAAATTACCGCGCAATTTACCGTTGACCTGAATCACCAGCTCGATTTCGTCCTGTACCAGCGCAGCTTCCAGCGGCTCGGGCCACACGGCTGTGAGGATATCGTCGCCATAGCCCAGCTCGCGCCATAGTGCGTGGGTGATATGCGGAGTGATGGGTGACAGGAGGCGGAGCAGGATGGAGAAGCCTTCAGCAATAACAAACATATGTGCCATCATATTGTTATTTCCAGACGCTTCACGTTCGTCGATGTGTGTTTCCAGTGTGTTCAACATCTTCATACCGGCAGATACAACGGTATTGAATTGATGCCTACCTAGATCGTAGTTGGCCTGTTTTAATGCCAAATGTACATCACGTCGCTGGCTCTTGATTGACTGAGCAACGCTGTTCCAGTCAATACCAACTAGCAAGCTTTGATTTGAAGCTTTAGGTGTATATAAATGTGCAAAACTCCATATCCGTTTGAGGAAACGATGCGAACCTTCTACGCCAGAGTCACTCCATTCCAAGGTTTGTTCTGGCGGTGCGGCAAACATCATGAACAGGCGTGCTGTATCTGCGCCGTATTGTTCGATCAACGACTGCGGGTCGACACCATTGCGCTTGGATTTAGACATAGTGCCTATGCCTTGATAATCGATCGCGGAACCGTCGCTTATCAGTTTTGCGCCGGTGATCTTGCCGCTGTCGTCGCGCAGTAGTTCCACTTCTTCCGGCGCGAAATACTCGATGCCGCCCTTGGCGGTGCGGCACGAGAAGATGTGGTTGAGCACCATGCCTTGGGTCAACAAGTTGGAGAAGGGTTCATCGTAATTCACCAGCTTCAGATCGCGCATCACTTTGCTCCAGAAGCGCGAATACAGCAGATGCAAAATTGCGTGCTCGATGCCGCCGATGTACTGGTCTACCGGCATCCACTGGCTGGTTTCGTTGTCCACCATCGCGTCGGCTTTGAATGCCCCGTTAATCAACCCAGACGCAAAGCGCGCGTAATACCAGCTGGAATCAACAAAGGTGTCCATCGTATCGGTTTCGCGTTTGGCCGCCTTACCGCATTTGGGACAAGTGCAGTTGAGGAAGTCGGCGCGCTTCAGCAGAGGATTGCCAGAACCATCGGGTACGCAATCTTCGGGCAGCACCACCGGCAACTGGTTGTCAGGCACCGGAACCGATCCACAGGTATCGCAGTGGATGATTGGGATCGGGCAGCCCCAGTAACGTTGACGTGACACGCCCCAGTCGCGCAGACGCCATTGCACTTGCTTGTCGCCGAGGCTTTTGGCTTTCAGGTCGGCGGCAATCGCGTCCACTGCAAGCTGATAATTGAGGCTGTCATATTTGCCGGAGTTCACACATGTGCCATGCTCCTTGTCGGCATACCATTCCTGCCAGGCATCGGTGGAGAAGGTTTTGCCTGTAATGCCGACGCTTTGATGGATCGGTAACTTGTATTTTTTCGCAAAGCCGAAATCGCGTTCGTCGTGCGCAGGTACCGCCATCACCGCACCATCGCCGTAGCCCATCAGCACATAGTTGCCGACCCATACCGGCAGTTGTTCGCCGGTCAAAGGGTGTGTCACCTTGAGGCCGGTATCCACTCCTTCTTTTTCCATCGTCGCCATGTCGGCTTCTATCATCGAGGTGTGTTTGCACTTTTCGATAAAGTCGGCGACTTGCTTGCTGGATTTGGCTGCATGGGTCGCCAGCGGATGTTCGGCGGCAATCGCGACAAACGTCACGCCCATGATGGTGTCGGCGCGCGTGGTGTAGACCCACAACTTGCCTTGCTCCCCTCTCCCGCTTGCGGGAGAGGGGCTGGGGGAGAGGGTGTTTGCGGTAGCCCTCTCTCCTACCTCTCTCCCACTAGTGGGAGAGAGGGTCGCGGCGACTTCGTCAGGAATAGTAAACGCAAAGCGCACACCGTAGCTCTTGCCGATCCAGTTGGCCTGCATGGTCTTCACCCGCTCGGGCCAGCCCGGCAGTTTGTCCAAGTCGGCCAGCAGTTGTTCGGCATATTGGGTGATGCCGAAGTAATAGCCGGGAATCTCGCGCTTTTCCACCAGCGCGCCGGTGCGCCATCCGCGGCCGTCGATGACTTGTTCATTTGCCAGCACTGTCTGATCCACCGGATCCCAGTTCACAAGCTGTGTTTTTTTGTAGGCGATGCCTTTTTCCAGCATACGCAGGAACAGCCATTGGTTCCATTTGTAGTAATCCGGTTTGCAGGTGGCCAGCTCACGCTCCCAGTCGATGCCTAGACCCAGCGACTTGAGCTGCTTTTTCATGTAGGCGATGTTGTCGTAGGTCCACTTTGCGGGAGGCACCTTGTTTTGGATTGCGGCATTTTCTGCGGGCAGACCGAAGGCATCCCAGCCCATCGGTTGCAGCACGCTGTAGCCGCGCATCATGTGCCAGCGGCTGAGCACATCGCCTATGGTGTAGTTGCGCACATGACCCATGTGCAGTTTGCCGGAAGGGTAGGGGAACATCGACAGGCAATAGTACTTG
>Ga0315281_10011535_pt1 | contig 12109 bp, 13 predicted proteins | sample YL17G07_0_MG_FD_204540 | JGI IMG/M metagenome (GOLD analysis project Ga0315281, IMG submission 204540) | Sediment microbial communities from Yellowstone Lake, YNP, Wyoming, USA - YL17G07_0 | ecosystem: Environmental > Aquatic > Freshwater > Lake > Sediment | place: USA: Wyoming | collected... | reverse complement strand
GATTACACCGGCATTGTGATGAGTGAGGTCGTGCAAAAGCTGGCTGAAGTGCCGCTCGAACTCAACCAGGAAGCGTTCAGTGCCGAGCACGTCATGAACCTGCAAGGGGAAAGCGGCGTCAAAAAGCCGAAAAAACAGTCTGCGAAAGCTCAGGCACAGGCTTGATTGCGCAGATTTTCCAACCGTGATTTGCTTGAACCCTTTGTCAGACAAGGGATTGAACGATAGCGGTTGGACTATCCCCCGGTTTATGGGGGAATGACAGGAAAGAATCAAGAAAAACAAAACCAGGGTAAGTTGGATTATCCCCCGGTTTATGGGGGAATGACAGGAAGGCCGAATCCATTGCCCGCGCGTGGTCGGTTGGACTATCCCCCGGTTTATGGGGGAATGACAGGATTGTCTTTATCGGGAGTCTCCCCCCTTGCAGCACGGGGGAATGAAACATCTTCTTGCAATTTCTCGCAAGGATGGTTATAATTTTCCGTAATACATCGAATTACAGAAAACAATGTAGTTTAATTTTTAACAAGGAGCGTCACCATGACAACATCGACATCATTGCAGCAAATGACCAAGGAAGCATTTTCGTGGGCGGAAAACAACATCAGCCAGTTTGCCCGAAACGAGCAGCAAATCAACTATGCCCTGCTGGTAGCGGATTCGATCGGGCGCGGCAGCGATAGCCGCCATGTCGGCACGGGCAGATCGGGTCAACTGCTGGTCGAAGGCGAAACCGGCACAGGCAAGACGCTCGGTTATCTCATCCCGTCCATGTTGCACGCCGCCATCAGCGGTTCGCGCGCGGTGATCTCAACCTACACGTTGCACCTGCAACGTCAGATCCTTGCGCCGGGCGGCGACTTCGAGATCGCGCAACGCATTGTCCGCGAAATCACCGGCAAGACGCTGACGGCCGCGCGCCGGGTCGGGCGGCAGAGCTTCATCGATACCAATCGTGTATCCGAGTACCTGGACACCGACGAATACGGTGATAGCGATGAACTGGTGTCGATGCTGGAATGGGTGACAGGTGATGTCAGCGGCGAATTTCAGGACTGGACGGCGGCAACCGGCTATGACCTGCCAAAAGGTCTCGAACAATCCGATCTTTGCCTGACCTCATCGTCAAGCGAAAAAGTGTCCGGGCATTACATCGGGAACATGCAGTCCGCCAAGGATGCCGATGTTGTGCTGGTGACTCACGCCATGCTGTGTCTCGCAGGCAAGTGCGGCTGGCGCTTGCTGCATGATATCGAATCCGATAGCCGCTTCATCGGCGCGCTGGTCGTGGATGAAGCCGACCGGTTGCCGGACGTGGCGCAAAACCTGTCCGGCGCGTTCGTTTCCCTGTACGCACTGGCTGCGCTGACGTTCAATGCGGCGAAGACAGTGCGATTCGATAGCACCGAAATTGACGCCACGGGTAAAGACTTGTGGAATGCGGTGGCTGCGGCCTACATCCCAGGAAGCGAAAGCGGAGTGGTGTTCTGGCAGGATATTTCGATGGCAAACCGGGAACATATCAAACGATGCGTCGTCAAGTTCATCGGCGCAGCCAAACCGCTTGTTGCCATGTTGCGCGGGCAGATGACATCGCTACCTGATATCGCCGCGCGCGACACGGCCAAGGACATGATCGAGGCGTGGACGGAGATCGGCAATATCAATGATCTACTGGAATCGGATGACGATTCATCCGGTATCGCCCTGCGCTGGTCGCCGAAGCGCGAATACCCGTCTTTCAAGTCGTTTTCGCTGAACCCGGCGCATATCCTGAAAAAGCTGTGGGGCGCTTACACCGATATCGAGACCGGCGAAGTGCAAACGCCATCGAAGGTGGATTGCATGGTGCTGACTTCCGCCACGATCTCGGTTCCCGGCAAGGAAAAGGTTTCGTTCATGCAATCCATCGGGGATTTCGGCATTTGGGAAAGCCAGAACCCTTGCGCCGGGATGCACGCCTCTTTCACGCCCAAGTCTTTCGGTCGTGCTCGCTTCGTGTTCCCCGACCCGTCCGTGCCAGCGCCTTTCGTCAACATGCCGGATGACGAATCGCGCATGGATGAACGCGGCATGATGGTTGCCGAGGTCGATCAGGATTGGCTGGCGTATGCGGCAAAGATGGGTGAAATCGCAACCATGACCGGCAAGACGCTCGCATTGACCGGCAGCTATCGCGTGGCAGGAATGGTTGCCGATGCGCTTGAGGATCGCGGTATCAACGTGATCTTGCACCGGCGCGGCAAGAAGATCGCGGCACTGGTCGAAGAGGTGCGCAAACTGGACAATGTGGTGCTAATTTCACCCTCGGCGTGGGAAGGGGTTGACTGCCCTCACCTGTTCGACAACGTGGTGATCATGCAACTACCGTTCCGGTCGCGCGACAACGTGCAGTCGCAGGCGTTGCTGCGCCACCTGATCGGCAAAAAGGGCATCCTGGCGGAAAAGGCGCGCAATATCGTCGAACTGAACTCGATCGTTTTTGCGATCCGCAAGTTCAAGCAAGGCTTCGGTCGCGGCATCCGGGCGCACGATGATGCGTTTACCTTGTGGGTTGCCGACCCGCGTTTCCCTGCTTCCGATATGTTTGAATCGGACATTAGCGGGGTTGTTCCGCTACGCAAGGTAAAGCGCGCATCGGCATTCATCGGCGCGATACCGATCCGTTTCCGCAAGGGCATCGGCAACCCGTTCGAAGAAGGTTCGCGCATGCTGCTCAAGGATGGCTCGTTCATTAGCACGGACGACCTGACCGAAGAAATGGCGGCATAAGGACAAATCGTGATTTCTTTCTCCAAAAATTCGATAGATTCTTTCGGAATGGAGACTGAAATTGCGATTTTTTCCGACCGTGATTTGCTTGAATCCCTTGCCAGACAAGGGATTGAACGATAGCGGTTGGACTATCCCCCGGTTTATGGGGGAATGACAGGTTCCAATCCTTCCCGCCATCCGGTCTGTGTCGTTGGATTATCCCCCGGTTTATGGGGGAATGACAGGACACGAGGCTGATTGAGCTGCAACTCGCGCGTTGGATTATCCCCCGGTTTGTGGGGGAATGACAGGGAGAACCCCATTTTTTCCATGTACGCGCTCGTTGGATTATCCCCCGGTTTGTGGGGGAATGACAGGCAGATCATGCAGGCACTCCACTCAAACCCAGTTGGATTATCCCCCGGTTTGTGGGGGAATGAAACGCACCACAAGGGAACAAGATGCACTTTCTATTGCAAACCGATGATGTAACCATCGTTGAAAAACGGGTAATCAGGCATGCAGCCATGTTGCTTGATGCGCCTCTTTCGTTCGCCTCACTGAATGCCGCCAAACATGGACTCAATCCCGACATTCCTGCCGACACCGTGCCGGTTGGGACAGTCGAATTCGTGTCTGCTGTGATGGCCGCGCGCGGGATCGCTCTGCCCTGCCATCTATCCTACCCGGCATGCCTGCGCCCGTTCTTGTGCCGCAAGGTATGGGAGGGAAAGTTTGGTGACGCGAAGGGCAATGTATTCGTCAAGCCACGGCATGAAATCAAAGGCTTCACCGGCGCGCTGTTCGACGATCTTGAACTCGACCTGGTTGTTGCGCCGGATTACCCGGTGTGGATCTCCGAACCGGTCTGGTTCGTGTCCGAATGGCGTTATTACATCCTGAACGACAGAATTGTTGGTGCAGGCAGGTACGATGATGGCGATGAGGACATCCCGGAACCGGATACCAAAACGGTGATGCTGGCGGTCAATGCCATGCGCTCGACCGGGCTGTCCGGCTACGCGCTGGATTTCGGTTTGCTGTCGGATGGGCGTACCGCGCTGATCGAGGCCAATGATGGATGGGCGCTCGGGTATTACAGGCGGGATTCGGGTGCGCCGTCCCCGACCGGCTATACCGGGCAATGCGGATCGGTTGATTACGCCCGGTTATTGCATGCCAGGTGGTGTCAATTAAATAAACAATAGTTCATCTTTTTGCTTGCAAAAGTATAAACGTATGGTTATACTGCAAGCCGATAAGCGGGTATGGGTCTTCATGATCCACAAGCCGGGCAGTGGGGAGTCGGTGACGCTGTGCGATGAGCTGCCGCCAGGTTGCGAGAACCCATATCACTTCATTCATCGCGCCACCATACAAATGCGGAAGTTTCAGCGGGAGGCGGTGTTGGTGCGTGACGCTGAAAGTCGCGCTTTTCGCGTTTCGATGGGTGCGGTAGATCAATAAAATATCACTGAGGATCACATGAAAAACGCAAAATACATAGAAGTTAAGGCCGAAGTGCGTTACTGGGAAGACGCTACGGTAAATGGCGTGGACGATGATGCAGGGACGATGATCCCGTTCCGGCTCGGTAATTTATGGATGCCGGTTGTTCGTTTGGATGACGGGCAGATTATAGGGTGGCCCGAAGGTGTCGAGTCCGATATTCACTACAAGGTGTGCGATACCGGCGAGTATTGGCTGCAAGACGCCAACAGGAACCGCATTGCGAAATGGCGCGGCGATTATGTGCCAGATGATTTGCTGTGTGTGGGCGACCAAAGCTATGGCGACTACATTATTTTCAAGGTGGGATCGGACGGCAAGATCAAAGATTGGCAATTTGCTGGGCTGACTGCCGAACAGACCGAACAATGGGAGGCGATACCGGTCGATATCGCTCTGTGCAAGGCGGTTAAAGATGTGTTGGCAGAGCGCCATCGCCAATAAGAAAGCCTCGGGTGGACGCCGGAGCATGATGACAAGCATCCTGCCGGTCAACTGGCCGACGCCGGTGCGTGTTACGCTCTCAGTGCATCCGGCATGCCGCGAGAGCTGTATGAGAACTTCTGGCCTTGGCATGACGGGTTTAAGCCGAAGGGGAAACGCGCCGACCTGGTGCGCGCGGCAGCTTTCATCATCGCCGAGATAGAGAAGCTTGATCGCACCACCGTCGCAAGCGAATAATTCAGATGGCGAATAGACATGAGTTACCTGGGTTTGATGGCGGCGCAGCGTTCGGTGGAGCTTTACGTTTCTTCGAAGCTAATGATGCGTGGATGGCAAGGTGGGGCAGCAGCTATGGCGATCTTGCACCAAATCTTCGGATCATCGCATCCGACGCTTTTGGCACGATGTACGGATTGGATGAGTCAGGAAAGGTCGTAATCTTCTGGTCAGAAACCGGCGAGATTGAACCGCTCGCCGTGGATGAAGCGACATTCCTCTCCATGATCGTGGAAGACCCGAATAGAACAATCAATCTGGATCTGTATCAGTCCGCCGTGCATAAGTTCGGACACATAGGTCAGCAGCAGCACTTTGCTTTCAAGGTGGAGACGGCGATTGGAGGACAGGTCGCATTGGATAACTTCATGGTTATGGATGCTGATGAACACATGCGCGGACTTGGATCGTTGGCGCAACAAATTCATAAATATGCGATGAACGCCAAAAAAGTAAAAGCCGAAATGTCTGCAAGGGGTTGGACGAATCGCGCGCTGGCGGAACGATGGGGCTGTACCGAGGTTTATGTCAGTAAGATCGTGAACAATGAATCACGTCGCCAGTGGTTCAATGATGCGATTTTGGGTTTGCCGCGCTTTGTGAGGACGAAGAAAAAATGCTGATTGATTGACCGGACGGATGAATTGTTCGACCAGCTTGCATGTTCGTTCTGCGAACATGACACCGCAGTAACCATCAAGGCTTGCAATTAAATGTTAGTGGACTTACAATTACATTAACAATCTTGTTAATATAAATATAGGTGAAACATGAGAATCAAGCCTAAAGAACTTACACCGGATATTTCGACCGAATGGGCGTCTCTTGCCCAGCAGCGGTTTCTTGATGCGCTAATGTCCGACCCTGAACTTCAGTGCAAAGGGATCGCGTTTCATGGTGGGACATCTTTGCATTTATCGTGGCGTTCGCAAAGATTTTCAGAAGATTTGGATTTTTTGTTATCCGATCACTTCGATACGTCGCGCGTGTTAAAGCGCGCGGAGCGACGCTTGCGGGAATTTTTTCTTGCCGACGACCCAGATTTCGCAATCGAAATTAAAGACAAGACCCGCGATGAAGGCAGAATGGTGGTGTTTCACATTATGGTGTCGAATGGTAAATTTGTCGGCAAATCCATGATCAAGGCGAAATTCTGGAAAGTCGATCAATCCTATCTCGACAATTATCCGGTGGAATTCCGGTCGCCAATGAAACCCGGAGATATGGTGTCAAAGGTATCCAACCCCGTGCCTGCCGCATCGTTGGAAACCGCGTATTGTGACAAATTGACCGCGTTCGCTACTCGACCGTTCGTGAAATGGCGCGATATTTATGACCTATGGTGGATTGGTACACAAACAGACTCCAGGCTGGATATTGACCAGGTTAGAAAACAATTTTTGCACAATGTTTCTGCATATAACACCGTTGGAGGTCTTCCACCCCAGGATGCGCTACTCGAATTTACCAGGAAAAACAATAAAGACGATTTGTTCGTAAGCGCAAAGCGCGATCTAAAAAGATGGCTTCCGCCAAACCTGTGGTCATCCTTGTATCCTGATGGTGTTAGGCAAATGATCGATTACACATTCTCGGCATTGAATACCATTGGTATGATCGACGAATGTGGCGCATCACCCAAAGTCAACCTCAAGCGTCCAGGATTATGAAAAAAAGCGCCATCGATCGGATGAAAGAGTTGCCGGAAACTTTTTCGCTGGCGCATTTGTGCCGGCATAGCGGAATGTCCCAACGCGAGGCATCCGTTTATCTTAACCGATGGAAATCCGCCGGTCTTGTTGATCCGGCGGGCGAAAGAGCGGCTATTTATTTCAACAAGCTCAAAATCCCGGTCGTGTCCGGGGAACATCGCGCGACAGCTCTCTTGCAAAAATATCCGTCCGCGTTGCTGTGCGGGGAATCCGTCCTCCATATGGCTGGGTGGGTAACGCAAATTCCCTCCCGCAAAACAGTAGCCGTGTTGTCGCGACCATCGTTTGTTATCATCGACGGGTTCGAAATCAGGGGCAAGTGCAAATCATGGTTTGATGATGTATTTATCGAAATCGGGCGCGGTTTATTAAAAAATATTACCCCCGCTATCGCGCTCGCCGATCTTTACCAGACACCCGGATCATGGATTCCAGATGCGGATGATCTCTATATTGACGACGCGGAACTGCCATCGGTTCATGCGGCTTTCGAGTTGTTTGGTTTGCCGCTGCCGGAACATCTGATGTTGCCAGGAGTGTCCGATCATGAAAAACCCCGATCGAAACCACCCCGATTTTAAGGGCAAAGAAAAAATGCTGATATTTTTCGATACCGAATTCACCGAGCTTGGGATCGATCCCAAGCTGATCAGTATCGGGCTGGTATCCGAAGATGGATCTCGCGAATTTTACGCCGAGCTTTCCGATACCTACCGGGATGAGGATTGCAGCGATTTCGTGCATGAAGCCGTTTTGCCGCACCTGGAAGGCGGCGCGGCACGCATGACGATGGGTGAGCTTACCCTGCGTCTTGGTAATTGGATTGAGGGCTTTGAGCAGCCGGTGAAACTGGCAACCGATTCCTTGTCATGGGATTGGCCTTGGGTGGGCGAGATATTCCACACTCCCTGCACCAGGCCGGAGAACCTTCACCCCTACCCGGCATCCCTGGACGAGATAACCAACCCCGATATTTTTGAGCAGATCGAGCAGATATTCGAGCGCGAACCGGACTTACGCCGCCATCACGCGCTTGATGATGCAAAGGTCAATCGTTTGGGTTGGATATGGGATCGTCAGCAAGACTATTAAAGCCCACTCGAGAAGATATGCGCGCCCTGGATAAGCTGAAGTCACTGCATTCAGATGTTAAGGCTGAAACCGCGCCGATTTCGGCTTCTTGTCGAACGCATCCATGCGTTCGATCAGCGCGTCAAACTTCTTGCGGTGTTCCTTGATATGATTTTGCGCGACTGGCAGCCGTTTGATCAGGAACGAGTCATCCTTTGGTAGTGCATCGATAGGCAACGCTGCCATCGGGTCGATCCCGTGGAATTTGTACGCATAAAGCGCGGCGTCGGAGCGCGAGAAGCGGATGATTTGTTCAAATTGCTGATACGGTGGATTGGTGTTTTGATTGGATGTGATCCATAGATCCATGTGCCGGCGAAGTATTTCGATGGACATTTTTGCCTGAGCTATTCCTTCTGGGCATCGTTTGTTCAGATGAGCGCCAAGATTTGATATCTTGCTCTTCATTAAAAGAAGAGGTGGAATAACTTTTATTTGAGCGCCATCCACGTTAATAATGGCCGCGTCTTCGAGTATCTCATCCATGTCAAGCCCGGTAATTGCCCGAAGAAAATCAACATTGATCTTACCTACACCGGGCACATCCACTGTCATTTTGGCAGAATTCGGCGTGGCATCATCCATAGTGGCAATTCTCAAATCAACATGATACTTTAGTGAGATAGCCGCTTCCGCATCAAACGCATCGACCGCGTTAGCAACAAAGTCAACATCTTCCGTTAGCGCCGCAATATTATCCGGTGTTGGTACGTTATAAATTTCTGACCAGAATAATACGGATTGACCACCAACAAGCACAGCTTCCTTGGTTGCCATAGCAATGGCAATTGCCAGGTCACGAATCGTTGCGGTAGTCGATTGATGGTTATCAGTAGGCATATCTATCTTCCTTATTTTCAAGCGATGGGTCTCTAATAACCTTCACCACATGATCTTTACAAATCCCTTTGAACACTTGCCCGCGACGGATCAGCGACGGGTCTTTGCGCGCCGCCGCCTGGTATTCGGCCTGCTCCCGTGATTTCTGCTCACGGTAGTCGCCGGGGAGAATGCCGATTTTCTGTTTCATCATGTTATCGATTATCCGCGTATTTTGTGGGTTGGCAAGCCCGGTGAATTTGGTTTTTCCAACCCACATTCTTCTGATACAACTTTTTCAATTGTCTCAAAAATATCCTCCGGGAAATGACTGAACTGCTTTCTGCGATTCTTTGACACCGTACCGTCATTTTCGATCGCACATCTGATCAATAGAGACATATCTTTTTGCGGCAAATCGATCTCTTGATTTAATCCCTCCATCGATCGGTCAAATTTTTCAAGAAAAGCAATTTCGTTTGGCAAGTCTGCGCTTAATGAGTGCATGATCGATTGGGACAAATAATCACATTCAATATCGGCATCAAAGAAACGATAAGGGGTAGAGCCGGGATGTTCGGTAATCCGTGGTGCGGACTGGGCATCAATCCTTTCATAATTCCACATATCTCTAACCGGTTTTGAAAATGTATTGAGGACAGCCAAATAGCTTTCAATGTCCTTTAGCATTACCGAGGAAACCGGCAGGATCACGCCATCCCCAACAAACCCTGACTGGGTTAAAATTTTATGGATCAAAAAACGATGGATACGTCCATTTCCATCATAGAACGGGTGAAGATACACAAACCCAAACGCGCCGCACGCAGCCTTGATAACGGGGTGTATCTTTTTTGTAGAGTTTACGAATTCCAGCCATCCGTCCATTAACCTGGGCAACACATCGGGCGATGGAGGGAAAACGGTTATTTGTCCATGCCTGTCCTCCAGCCAATTCTGACCATATCTAAAACTGGATTCTTGCGCAAACGGGTCTTTGACAATCTTATGCTGAGCAGACACCAGCATGTCTTCCGTTATTGGCGCACTGTCACCGCACGTCTGTAACAATGCAATAAATCGCTGCGTCCTGTTGGCGTCAGGAACTTCCTTTTCAATTCCAAAAGAGTTTTTTGTTTCTGAAAGATATAGATACTGCACCGCTCTTTGAAAGACTTTTTCACCAGCCTGTTTTTTGATGTCAGTGATAGCCGATTTTGCGAAATCTTCGCCAATTATTTTATTTAGTGTATTGCGTTTAACAACGGGGCAAAAATTTCGGTTTCCGATCGCGTTTTCAAGCACCCTAAAACGCCCATGCCTGACCGCATCGCTCGTCACATACTGATCAGACGGGAACATCTCGATGTATGTCGCGGAAACTTGATTATTTACACCCGGCAACTGCTCGCCTTTCATCCATTCCCACATAAAACATAGCCTTCGAATATACTCGCCATTCGGGGATTTGTTAAACCTTGAGGAAAGCTGCTCGGGAGGGATTGCGTCAAAAACAGCAGAAATAATTCCGAGATCAATTCCTTCGTGCTTTAATGCAAATTCCAAATGATCTACCGGCGCATTAGGAGAAACCCCTAATGGATAAAGAACACGGCTGTCAGACACGGTTTTCTTGTTGACAGCGGGAGAAATAACGGACTCGACCGACCTCGGGTGAACACCTTTGATATGAAGAGCTTCAATTAAATACGCATAGCCTATCGTTTTCATTTCGCTAACCCATACACAAAAGCAGATAAGTTGAATTCTACTCGAAAAATTCTCAGTTGGCTCGAAAAATTCTCAGAAAACATCAAAAAAACGCTTCTGGCTCGAAAAATTCTCAAAAAATATTAAAATCAAGGACGATGAATACTATTCATCTATCCGCGTATTTTGGGGGTCGGCAAGCCCGGTGACGGCGAATCGGCTTTGGTATGCTCGAATACCCGGTCAAACTCGGACATACCCATTTCAACGGCATTAAGCATTTCGCCGTTTGGATATGCGTCATACGCTTGATCATAGGCGTTGTCGGCATCAACCGCCAAGCATTCAAAAATGATTTGGGATTTGTCGCCAGCATCTTCATGTAGCGACACGCTAAATGGCTTCAAAAGATCTAAACGAATGTGCTGCTGCAAAGCCTTTTTTAGCCCGTCCTCGCTCAACCACTCGTCGATCAGGTTTTGCGCTTTGTTCGTGTAATCGACCATGTATTCGGGCATGCCTTCGCCGTCGCTATCCATGCGGAAATGATCTGACAGGGCTTGATGCAGTTCGTCCTCACAGAACCCGCCGTATTCGTTCGCATCAACGAGATCATGTAGCTCGCTGAACGATTGAATATCGGGCCGTATGATGCCGGCTTTGGCGTGCTCGATGATCTCGTTTTTCATGCGCTGAATTGTTTCGCCCAGCGTCGGGATGACCGGTGATGTTTTCAGCTTGTAGGTATTGATAACATAGACCGGGTTAAAACTCATGCCAGCATGACACGAAACTTTTACCTTGTCTCCATCTTCATCTTCGATAGCGACCCATTTGAACATGTCGTCGCCTTTATCCTGGAACTGCGGCTTAATGAAAACTTGGTCGCCTTTTTTTACGGTGATCATGGTTTTACCTTTGGCTTGGGATTATCGAATTCGACCACGACCTGGCTGCGCGTCAATTTGACCTTTAGCTTCGCCTCGTCCGGCAAATCCATGGCCTTTTCGAAAAAGGATAGCGGCAAGAACTCGCAACCGTCATCCCCGCCGAAGATACTGACTTTGTTTTCATACCATTCGTCGCTGAGCTTTGGATCACATTCTTCGGCATAAACAACATGAAGGCCGTCGTTATCCGGTTTTATCTTGTCGCCCGGACACCCGTTCGACATCAGGTAAACACCCTGGTCACCGACTAGCCACAAGCCGGCGGGGACTTTGGCGTTGTCTATGTTGTTGCCATCAGGCCATCCGTTCGCGACATCAACGAGTCCGTTCTTGTCGAGATTGAGTTGTCCTCCCACACGGTCGCGCGCGACCCCTTCTTTGTGCAAAGCGGGGTCAAAAAGCTGCTCCATATTGGGTTTGTGTAATACAGCATTCTTCGCGTGTTCGTAGGCGCGGCGGATATCACCTACAGTAAAAGTTAGTGTGCCTGGCATGATGCGCTCCTTTTTTGAATTCAGAAAGACTCGGTCTTATTAACATTAACGTCGGCAAAGCTGTCGCGTTCACCGCCAAGACATTTTGTTTTTGGTCCCACCCTTGTTTTCGTGCCGGTAATCCCATGGCGGTGCAGGGTTCTTGTCTTTCCACAGCCCAATCCCCGTCGCTTGCGCATGGGATTCTGCCTGTGAAAATGCTTCGAAGTCTGACGATCCAAGTTGCTTTTTGGCGTAATCACGATAGAACCATGCCATGCCGGACTTGACCATTTCGTAGTTTACGTTGAGCAGGTTGCCCTGGTTG
>Ga0315281_10011534_pt1 | contig 12110 bp, 11 predicted proteins | sample YL17G07_0_MG_FD_204540 | JGI IMG/M metagenome (GOLD analysis project Ga0315281, IMG submission 204540) | Sediment microbial communities from Yellowstone Lake, YNP, Wyoming, USA - YL17G07_0 | ecosystem: Environmental > Aquatic > Freshwater > Lake > Sediment | place: USA: Wyoming | collected... | reverse complement strand
TTGCCGGTTTCGGAACGAAAGCGGCGACCGCCCACGTTGTTCAACTGGAACGTCACGATCGTGCCTTCCATTGGTGACGTCGTCGGCCGCGCATCGATGAGATCTTCGCCGGTCATGATGGCACGCGAGTCCAGCACGTACAGCATCCGGTAGGACTTGCCCGCGATCGTCGTCGAATCAGTACCCCATTGCAGCGACTTGGCCGGCGGGAAGGCCGCGCGGACCGCAGAGTCCTCGAGAAATACGGTCACGCGCGGCACGGCACTCATCTCAATGAGGTACTCGCCCTGCATTCCGCCTTGCTGGACTTGGTTCGACAGCGCGCCGCCGCTCGCAGCCAGCGAGTCCGAGCGGGTCGTGTCCTTCTTCGCGCCGGCCTTCTTCGATGTGTCGGCCTTCTTGCCCGTGTCGGCCGCCTTCAGCAGGCCTTCGAGGCCGCGAGGAGCGGCAGCAGCGGGCGCCGCATTCGGTGTTGCGGGCGCCAACTTGCGTTCCTTGATGATCGCGTCGAGCCGTGGCAGCACGCGCTCGAGGGCGCCAGTCTTGTCGGTGATCTTGAACTCGAGAAACGCCTGGTCCTGAATCACCTGGCGGGCACGTTCCTGGTCTGCCATGCCGGGCAGCTCGACGATGATCCGATCCGTCCCCTGCTTCTGAATCACAGGCTCGGATACGCCGAACCCCTCGATACGATTGCGCACGGTCTTGAGTGCACGATCGATCGCTTCAGATTTATTCGCGACCGTCTGCTTCGAGTCGTCGACTTCAAGGGCGAGGTGCATGCCACCTTGGAGATCCAATCCAAGGCGCAACGGCACGTGGCGCTCGACGGATTCGCGCAGGACGCCATCCGTGCCGCGCTGGCGCACCGTTCTGTTGCGCGGGAACAGCGCCCAGGCCGCGACGGCACTGAGCAGCAGGATCCCGATCAACCGGTTTCTCAAATTCAACATGCGCTACGAAACGTTATTAAGTGTTTGTCCCAGAACCCTTTAGCCTAGCCGACGGGAGAACGTCCGTCAACGCGTGACGGGCATTTTGCGCGTCTTGGTGTAGCTGGGCCACTAGCGCATCCGGTCCCGAAAACCGGATCGTGTCGCGCAACCGCGCCACGAACTCGACCTTCACGAGATCGCCGTACCAGTCGCCGTCGACTTCGAATGCATGGACCTCGAGGGCAATCGAGTCGTCGCCAAACGTGGGACGTGGGCCAAGGTTCATCATCCCGCCGGCCGCGCCACGGACGCCCGAGACCACCACCGCATAGACACCGTGCGGCGGCAATAGCTTTCGGCGGGAGGCCAGCGCCACATTGAGCGTCGGGAATCCGAGGAGTCGCCCCCGCCCCTCCCCGGTGTTCACTCGGCCGCTGAATGCGTACCGCCGGCCCAGGCCGTCCTGCGCGCGTGCAAGATCTCCGTGCGCAACGGCGCGGCGAATGGCGGTGGAGGAAATCGGTGTCCCATCCGACCCCCGCACCGCGTCAATCGCCTCGACGGGGAACCCGCGACGTTGACCGATCAGGCGCAGCGACTCGACGTCGCCCGTGCGGCCGCGACCGAATCCGTGATCGTGGCCAAGATACAGCGCCCGCATGTCGAACCGTTCAATCAGCACGCGCTCCACAAATTGCTCCGGCGTGAGCTGCGCCATTTCGGGCGTGAACGGCAGGACGACGACGTAGTCGATGCTCGTCTGCGCCAGCACCTCGAGCTTTTCATCCCACAACATCAAGAGCGGCGGTGCCGCGGACGGGTTCACCACATCCAGGGGATGCGGATCGAACGTCACCGCCACACTGGCAAGTTCGGCTTTGCGCGCGGCGTCAGCGGTGCGCTCCAACACGAGCGTGTGGCCGCGATGCATGCCGTCGAACGTGCCGACCGTCACGACGGCGCCCGGGCGAGAGTGCGGCAGCGAGCGGTCGCGGTCAGGCATCGCGCATGACCACTTTCGGGCGCCACACGTCCCCTTCTCGGACCGCGACGGCCAGCAGCCGATCGGCGTGGGTGAGCGCCGCCAATTCTCCCGCGACGCGAGCGGTCACGGTCTGGCCATGTACAATGCGCTTGGCGTCGAGGTCATCCAGCGACTGGCCGGCCAAGTGCGCCACAGCGGCGGCGGACGGCATCAGGTTGGTCAGTCCGCGGTCCACCGCGTCGAGCGACTGGGCCGCCGAGACCTCGAACACGCCGCTCCGGAGACGACGGAGTGCCGCGAGGTGCGCGGCGCTGCCGGAGGCTTCGCCAAGGTCGCGCGCGAGGGCGCGCACGTACGTGCCCCCGCTGCACGAGATGTCTACCTCGAGATCCGCTCCGTTCGTGCGGACGTTGGTCCATTGATAGACCGTGACCCCGACCGGATCGAGCGATAGCGGCCGACCGCGCCGGGCCGCCGCATACGCGCGTACGCCGCCGACTTGCTTGGCTGAGTACGCCGGTGGCCGCTGGAGCAGAGGCCCCGTCATGGCCTCGATTGCCGCGGTGACGCGAACCGGCTCGGGGAGCGGGGCCTCACGCACCACATCACCGGTGTCGTCGTCCGTGGTGGTCGCCGCTCCAAATCGAATCATTGCGCGATAGATCTTGGGATCCTGCTGCACGAACGGCACGAGTCTGGTGGCGCGGCCCACGAAGATGGTCAGCAGGCCCGTCGCGAAAGGGTCCAGCGTGCCGCCGTGCCCGATGCGGCGGGTGCCCAGCGCACGCCGCACGCGATCCACCACCGCATGGGACGACAGTCCAGCGGGCTTGTCGACGAGCAGCACGCCCTCAGGATCCGGCGCCGTCGTCACTAGGCTTCTTCTCCCGAACTTCCGCGAGCAGCGACTCGATGCGCGCGGCGCGGGCAATGCTCTCGTCCAACTTGAACGAGAGCGTGGGCGCATTCCGGAGGCCCAGGACGCGCGCGACGCGTGACCGCAGGTGGCCGGTCATGCTGGCGAGCGCGTCGAGCGACGATGCGCGTTCAGCGTCCGTGCCCATCATGCTGACAAAGATCTTCGCCTGCCGAAGATCGCGGGTGCATTCCACGGCCGTCACCGTCACGATGGCGATGAGACGCGGATCCTTGGCCCCCGAGGCAAGGAACGTCGCCACTTCCTCACGAATCGCCTCGGCAATCCGGTCGGATCGATGGTGTTCTGGACTCATGGGGGTACGGGCAGCGGCGCGCGATGGCGCGCCGCCTGTCCTAAGCCGTCGGAGCGACGGCCAGCGTGCGGGCAACCTGCTCGGTGCGGAAGTTCTCGACAAGGTCATTGACCTTGAGGTCGTTGAAATTCTCGATGCCAATGCCGCACTCGAATCCCTCCTTCACCTCACGAACGTCGTCCTTGAACCGCTTGAGCGAGGAAATGTTTCCCTGGTACACCTCGACCCCGTCGCGCACCACGCGGACTCGCGATTGGCGGCTGATCAGGCCACTTCGGACGATGCAACCGGCGATGGTGCCGATCTTCGAAATCTTGAACACCTCGCGTACCTGGGCCTCACCGACCACCACCTCACGTTGTTCGGGGCGCAGCATTCCTTCGAGCGCCGAGCGCACTTCGTTCACCGCCTCGTAGATAATGCGGTAGAGCTTGATGTCGACGCCCTCGCGTTCCGCCGCTGCGCGCGCGTTGTTATCCGGCCGAACATGGAACCCGATGATAATCGCGTTCCTGGCCGCCTTCGCGAGATTCACGTCGGTCTCGGTGATCGCGCCGACGCCGCGATGAATGATCTCGACCTTGACTTCGGCGTTCGACAATTGGGCGAGCGCGTCCGCCAGCGCTTCGGCCGGACCACTCTGGTCTGCCTTGATGACGATTTGGAGCGTTCGCCCCTGGTCGGGCGCGGTTTGCGCCATGAAGTCTTCGAGCGATACGCCGCGTGCGCCACGCCGGCTCTTCCCCTCGCGGTCGAGTCGCTGGCGCCGCTGCGCGATCTCGCGCGACGAGTTGGCCTCTTCCACGACGAGCAACTGGTCGCCGGCCATTGGCACGCCCTCAGCGCCAAGCACCTGCACCGGAATACCGGGAAAGGCTTCCTTCACCGGCTTACCGCGCTCATCCATGAGGGCGCGCACCCGGCCTGGAAACATGCCCGTGATGAAGTCGTCGCCGACGCGGAGCGTGCCGCTTTGCACCAGCACTGTGGCGACGGGACCCTTGCCCGGATCCAACTGTGCTTCAATCACAGTGCCCGCGGCCCGGCGGTCGGGATTCGCTTTCCGATCCAGGATCTCAGCTTGGAGGAGGATGGCATCCAGGAGCGCGTCGATGTTCGTGCCTTTCTTCGCGGAGATCTCCGCGGACAACACTTGGCCGCCGAATGCTTCCAACACAATGCCGTGCGCCAGCAATTCCTGCTTCACTTTGCCGGGATTGGCTTGCGGCAGGTCGACCTTGTTGATGGCAACCACCACGGGCACGCCCGCGTTCTTGGCGTGCGAGATCGCCTCGACGGTCTGCGGCATAATGGAATCGTCGGCAGCGATCACAAGCACGACGATGTCCGTGACCTGCGCGCCACGGGCGCGCATGGCGGTGAACGCCTCGTGGCCGGGCGTGTCGAGGAACGTGATGCTCTTTCCCTTGGGCAGCGTCACGTGATACGCGCCGATGTGCTGCGTAATGCCACCAGACTCGCCGGCGACAACGTTCGCCTTGCGAATGAAGTCAAGCAGCGACGTCTTGCCGTGATCGACGTGGCCCATGATCGTGACCACGGGCGGCCGCGACTTGAGGTCTTCCGGCAGGTCCGCCGGCGTGGCGAGTGCACTCTCGGCTTGGTAGTCGTCTTCGCGTACCGCCAGGAAATCGAATTCCCCCGCGATCAATTCGATCTGGTCGAAATCGAGTCGCTGGTTGATGGTGATCATCAGGCCCATGTTCTTGAACGCGAAGCCCACGATTTCCGTCGCCGGCAGCTTGAGGATTTGCGCAAGCTCGGAGACTGTGATGAACTCGTTGACACGGATGACTTTTTTCTCACGCTCGGCGGCCTCGGCGATACCCGCCTCACGCCCTTCGCGGACCTCGCGGCGCATGTCACTGGCGGTGCGGCGCTGCGGTCCACCGCGCATGGCGGCCAGCGTCTTTGAGACGTTCGCGTCAATCGCTTCCTGATCCGCCGCTCCGCGTTTGCCCTTCCGGCGCCGACCGCGGTCCATCGCTGGTCCCGCGCTGGCCGGTGCGCCCGCTTTGCGCTCGTCACGGCGCATGCCGGTGCCGGGACCACCCCCGGGCGTTGCGGACGCGACCGGGCGCGGCGGGCCAAGGGTACTGCTGCTACCTGCGGGCCGCGGCCGTGGTGCGCCCGGGGTCACTGGACGAGGACGCGGCCGATCCGGTGCCTGTGGCCCGCCAGACGAAAACGTCGTGGCCGGTACGGGGCGCATAGGCGCCGTGGGCGACGGACGCACGACGTCGCGCGGGGCCGGCGGCACCGGCTCGGGCGCGTCGTACGGCCGGAGATCCAATTCCGAGGTGGCTACCGGCTCGGAGTCGACCGGCTCTTCGACAACCGGTGCGTCGACGACGGGTTGCACCAAGTCTGCCTTCTTGCGGCGCCGAGCCGTTGGCGCAGCGGGCTCCTCGGCGACCGGAGCGAGTGCCTTTCCCTTGACGACGCGCGGCTTGGTCGCCTTCGCCGGCTTGGCAGACGCGTCGCCGACCGTGGCAGCTCTTTTTTCCGTCGGAGCCGGAGCGTCCGCCGCCTTGCGACGGCGCGCCGGCGCGGCGGGAGCGGCCTGCTTGTCGGCGCGATGGCGCTTTTCGCGTTCCCAGCGCAGGCGAATGCGGGCTACCTGATCGTCGGGGAGCACGCTGGCCGGTCCGCGCACGGCGACGTCCATCTGGCGAAGCAAAGCCATCACTTCGTCGGTGGAGATACCGAACTCGCCTGCCATGTCGTTGACGCGAAGCTTGCTCAATCCGACCCCTCTCCCTGGCTCCGATCCGGAACCGAATCCGTCAACTCGCGAATGCCCTGCGCGAGTTGCCGGTCAATGATGCCAACCACCGTCGTATTCTCCCTGCCCACTGCGTGCCCCAAGTCCTTCGAAGCCCCAACGCTCACGACGCGGACACGCCGCGCCGTGAGCAGTGGCACCACCTTCGACAAACTGTGTTTCGATGCATCTGTCGCCACGAGCGCGAGGACGAGCTTGCCGCGACGCGCTGCCTCCCGCACCCCCTCTACGCCAACCACGGCGCCGCGTGAACGGACGCCGAGTCCTGCGAGCCGCAGCACTTGTCGCGCGACGGCTCCGTCCACTACTCGGGCTTTGCCGGGGCCGCCGCCGGCTCCAGCGCGGCCGGCGTCCCCTCTTTCTCCACCTTGTCCTCGCCCGCGGATACGGCCTCCGTGCCCTCCTCCGTCAACTCATCGATGATCGTCATCAATCGCTCCGCATCGTCGAGCGTGATGCCCGGGAGCTTGATGAAGTCCTCCTTCTCCAGATCGATGATGTCATTGAGGGTCTTGTAGCCACCCTCTTCGAGAATCGCCACAGTGGCCGGCGCCATGCCCTCGATTTCCGACAGCCGCACGTCGGCTGCCTCGTCGCCCGGCAGGGGCGCAAACATCCCACCCTCGGCGCCGCGCTCCAACCACTCGCGACTGGAGAACAGGTCGATTTTCCAGCCGGTCAGTTCGGAGGCGAGCCGCACGTTCTGCCCGTTCCGGCCGATCGCCAGCGACAACTGATCCTCGTCCACGACCGCCTGAATCGTCCTGGTGGCCGGATCGCTGAAGACGCGCGCCACACGCGCGGGCGCGAGCGCGAGCTTCGCGAAACGCTCCGGATCAGGCGACCATGGCACGATGTCGATGCGCTCGCCACCCAGTTCGTTGACCACGGCCTGCACGCGGGCGCCCTTGAGGCCCACGCACGCGCCCACTGGATCGATCTGCTCGTCATGCGACACGACCGCGATCTTCGTGCGGCTGCCAACCTCGCGCGCAGACGCCTTGATCTCGACGATCCCCTGCTGAATCTCGGGCACCTCGAGCTTGAACAGCGCCATCACGAACAGCGGATCGCCGCGACTCAGGATCAAGCGCGGTCCTTTCGGCGTCTCCTCGACGCGCTTGAGCACCGCACGAATGGGCTCGCCCTGATGGAAATGCTCGCGATGGTTCTGGTCGCGATACGGAATGATGGCTTCCGCCTCGCGGAATTTGTTGAGCATCACGACGAGCTTGCCACGCTCGATCTGCTGCACTTCGCCCGACAGGAGCTCGCCGAGCTTGGTGGAGAACTCGTCGCGGATCTTGGAGCGCTCGCCCTCGCGCACGCGCTGGATGATGCGCTGCTTAGCCGCCTGCACCGCCGCACGACCGAACAATGCGAAGTCCACCGGCTGCTCGAGCACATCGCCGACCTCGAAGCCCTCGTCGACTTCGCGCGCGTCCGTGAGGGTGATCTCCTTGCTGGCATCCTCGACCGTCTCCACGACGGTCCTCAGCAGGACGATCTTGATGCCCCCTTTGTTGTCATCGATTTCGACCTCGGCCTGAACGTTCGGACCGTATTTCTTCGCGAGGGCCGCCATGATGCCGTCCTGCAGCAGGGCATACAGCTCCGAACGCTCGATTTGCTTGACGTTCGTGACTTCTCGAAAGGCCGCCAGCATGTCCGCAGAGCTTACCATCGCTGAGTCCTCGATTCATTCAGATTCGAAACGCCAACCGCGCTTCTTTGACTTTCGCCAACGGAACGTCGCGCCGCCTGCCGTCCTGCTCGAGCGTCACCACCGCCACCGCATCATCGCCTACCACTGCCACCACACGGGCCTCGAACCGGCCACCGTGCTCCGGCGCCAGTACCGACACCCATCGTCCGACGAACCGTCGCCACTCCACTGCCGATCGCAGCGGCCGATCTCCCGGCGACGACACCTGCAATACGTAGTGCTCAGGAACCAGCCCGCTCTTGTCGAGTCGAGCCTCCAGCAGTCGAGACATTCGCGCACAATCGTCAACGGTGACGCCAACGCCGTCACGCCGCTCGATCCGAATCTCAAACAGCCGTTGCATCTTGGAACCGGCGGTTCGAAGCTCAACGAGATCGAATCCGGCGCCAGCAAGCTCAGCGTTGATAACGACTTCCAACGTTTCGTTCACACTGTGTCGAGGTAATCCCCAAGAATAAAAAAATGTGGGGAACCTCCCCCACATTCCGCCCGCCACCTTTCGGCAGCGCGACAGTAACTAAGGTATCCGCTCGCGCCGAAAGGGTCAAGCGGAGCACAATACTGCGTCGTTCGTACCGCGGGGCCGACGTCAGGCGCGGGCGAAAATGACGGAGAGTTGGCGGCCAGCATCGCCGGCGCGATGCGAGAAGAATCTGTCGTTGTCGCACTTCGTGCACCTGGCTGACACCGTGATCTCACGAACGCCGAGTGATCGTGCATGGTCGGCGATCAGCGCGCGAAGATCGACCGGTGTCGACAGGTGAGCGGGCCGACCCAGCAGCCGGCTCGCGACGTCGGCGCTGACCTCATAACAGGCACCGCAGATCGCCGGCCCGAGGTGCACGCGCAGCTCGCGGACAGTGAGCCCACGCGCCGTAAATGCGCCGATGCCTTGTTCGACGATCCGCGCTTCCGTTCCCCGCCAACCGGAGTGCAGGAGCGCGGTGGCCCCGCTTGGATGGGCGATGAACACGGGAACACAATCGGCAACGGACACGCCCAACGCCGTGTCAGGACCCGGCGCAAAGTGGCCGTCGGCATCCGCCGCTCGCAGCCAGCCGCGCCAGCCGGCGTGGTGCGCAATGACGTTGCTGCCGTGCACCTGGTGCGCCGTCGCGAATCGCTCGATGCCCGCCGCGCGCGCCATCTCGCGCACCGCGTCCCATCGCTGCATTACTGCGCTCGCGGGCTCACTCGACGCCGCGCTGATTGTTCCGAACGCGCGCGTGGTGGTAAACGCTGTCACGCCAAACGCGGCGAAGTCGGCAACGACTTCCGCGTGGTCCGGCGACATCATTTCGAGCCGCCGTCCTCCACGCGCCTGATCCGCGCGCCCAACGCGTTGAGCCGCTCGTCGATGCGTTCGTAGCCGCGTTCGATCTGGCCGATGTTCCGGATCGTACTCTCGCCCTCCGCGCACATCGCAGCGACCAGCATCGCCATGCCGGCGCGGATGTCCGGCGATTCGACGGTAGCGCCGCGGAGTTTCGCGGGGCCAGACACGATCGCGCGATGCGGATCGCACAGCACGATGCGGGCTCCCATGGCGGACAGCTTGTCGACGAAAAACAGCCGCGACTCGAACATCTTCTCATGGATCAAGACCAGGCCCGAGCATTGCGTCGCGGTGACGAGCGCGATGGACATCGTATCGGCCGGGAACGCGGGCCACGGCTGATCCTCAATCTTCGGGACGTGGCCGCCGAGGTCCGGCTGGATCTCGCGACTCTGCTTTGCCGGAACGATGAGATCCGTGCCGCTGACCCGGCACGAAATACCGAGGCGCTCGAAGCCCATGAGCGTGGATCGCAGATGTTCGACGCCGGCGTCCGCGATGGTCACCTCCGAGCCCGTCACGGCGGCAACGCCGATGAAAGACCCGACCTCGATGTGATCAGGCCCGATCCGGTGCGCTACCCCGGAGAATGTGCGGCCCCCTTCAATCGTCAACTGATTCGTGCCGATCCCCTCGATTTTTGCGCCCATGGCTACGAGAAAACGGCACAGGTCCTGCACGTGTGGCTCGGACGCGGCATTTCTCAGGATGGTGGTTCCCTTCGCGGCGGCGGCGGCTGTCACCGCGTTCTCGGTCGCCGTGACGCTCGGCTCGTCGAGGAACACATCCGCGCCGTGCAGGGCTTTGGCCCGGACGCGCAGCACTTCACTGAAGTCCACCGTGGCGCCCAGCGCCTGAAGCGCGAGAAAGTGCGTATCGAGCCGGCGGCGCCCGATGACATCACCGCCGGGCGGCGGGAGTTCAATCTCGCCGCAGCGCGCGAGCACCGGCGCGACCAGGAGAATCGACGCGCGGATACGCCGACACAACTCGGGATCGAGCTGCGACGCGCGCACGGCCTTGGCGTGGATCGCCAGCGTGTTTCGGTCGGACCAGTCCGCGGCAGCGCCGAGTGAGCGCACCAGGTCCACCAGCACCTCAACGTCGCGGATCCGCGGCACGTTGGTGAGCGTCACCGGGTGCTCGCACAGGAGCGACGCGGCAATGATCGGAAGCGCGGCGTTCTTGTTTCCCGAGGGACGGATCGTTCCCGAGAGCCGCCGGCCTCCTTCGACGATGTACTGCAGTGCTCCCATGGGCGGATGCGACCGGTGCGGCGGGTGCGAAGTGTGTCGCGCGGCGACGGGCGCGCGTGGAATGCGAACGTTGATGGCGCTCCTCGCCGGGGTCAAGCACCGCGTGAACTTGACCGTCCGGTTGGACACCCGTACCATGGCGAGGCAATCTGATGCTCTTCCTCCCCACCACCTCTCCGTGGTAGCAGCGAGCCGCGACTGGTTTGACACCATTGTCGGCGTCGCGAGCGCGCTCAATACGCTCGTGCTGCTGGCGCTCGTCCTCGTGCTGGTACCGGCCGTGTGGTCGTTCACGCAGAGTCTGCGTCAGCTCCGCGCCCTGCTGGATCGCGTCTACGACGACCTCAAACCACTCACGAACCACGCCAACCGCATCGCCGCCAATGTGGACGAGATCACGGACTCGGTGCGGACCGAGGTCACGCAGGTGGCACACGCGGTGTCCCAAGCGAGCCAGGGCATCAATCGCGCGATTGCGTCCACCGAGCGGCGCCTGACGGAGTTCGGCGCCCTGGTGGATGTCGCGCAAGAGGAAGTTGAGCGCGCCTTTGTATCGACAGCGGCGGCTGTGGAGGGCGTCAAAGCGGGTGCGAGAGCAGCGACGCGGCCCGACGAGGTCGACGACGACGCGGCCGACGGGGCGGACGACGTCAGGCCGGCGCATCCGCGCGTGCGTGCGCGTCGCAAGCGCCGCAGCTGACGTGCGGCTGCTCGTCTCCGTCGTCGCAGCGTTTCTGCTGCTGGTGCTTGTGCCCACGACCGCCTGGGCATGGACCCCCGGCACACACGTATTTCTCGGCGATGCCGTGCTCCGCTCGCTGACCCTGCTGCCAGGCGGGATCGCCGATCTGCTCCGGGCGTTCCCACACCAGTTTCTGTACGGCTCCATCGCCGCCGACACGAGCATCGCGAAGAAGTACGCGCCCGCCGGACGGCACTGCCACTCGTGGACGGTGGGCTTCGAGATCTACGACGCCGCGCGCGACGAACCGCTCCGCAGTTTCGCGCTCGGGTACCTGTCGCACCTGGCGGCGGACTCGGTGGCGCACAATTACTTCGTTCCCATGCAATTGGCGATCACGTCGGCGACGTCGTCGATCGGGCACAGCTATTGGGAAAGTCGTTTCGAGACGCACCTCGGCGATCGCACCGACGTGCGCGCCACCGACCTCATCCGGCAGGACCACAGCCGCGCTGACGCATTGCTCGACCGCATTCTGGCGCCGACGATTTTCAGCACGCCCACCAACCGTCGCATTTTCCGCGGGATGGTACAGGCCGCCGATGCCGAATCGTGGCAACGGGTCTTCCAGCTATTGCGGGAGCACAGCCGCTGGGATCTCACGGACGACGAGGTGGGCGTGTACCTCGCCCGTTCGTTCGACTTCGTGGTGGACGTGCTCCAACGTGCGGACCGATCGGAACCGTGCACGCTCGACCCGTCAGGCGACGCGCCGCTACGCCGGGCGAAAGAGGTGCGGCGCGAAACACTTCGTCGCGGCGGTCCGGACTCGCTGCGGGAGCAGGCGGAGCTGCATTTCCGCTTGCCGGCGTCGACGCTCAATTTCGCGCCGCGACTGGCCCAGCCGCTCTACGTGCCGAATCGCGCCGCGAGTAACTGAGCCAGGCGCTTGGGATCGGCGCTGCCCTTCGATTTCTTCATCACCGCGCCGATCAATACGCCCTGAAGTTTCTTCTCGCCCGCGGCATATCGCTCGGCTTCCTTCGGCAGTTCGGCGATCACCTCGTTGAGCCAACGGCCGAGCGCCTCGTCGTCGGACACCTTGAGCAAGCCATCGCGTTTGGCGATGGCGTCGGGGGCGTCGGGCGACGC
>Ga0315281_10011533_pt1 | contig 12110 bp, 12 predicted proteins | sample YL17G07_0_MG_FD_204540 | JGI IMG/M metagenome (GOLD analysis project Ga0315281, IMG submission 204540) | Sediment microbial communities from Yellowstone Lake, YNP, Wyoming, USA - YL17G07_0 | ecosystem: Environmental > Aquatic > Freshwater > Lake > Sediment | place: USA: Wyoming | collected... | reverse complement strand
ATCCAATAGTGGGTGAAATCTTCCCAAAGACAAATATCAAACCGAGAAGCGAGACGATAACGATATGCCCGCCGGTCATGTTCGCAAATAGACGGATACAGAGTGCAAACGCTTTCGTGAACGTTCCGAGAATTTCAATCGGAATCATAATGGGCCATAACGACCAGTGCACGCCGCCGGTAAAATGGGCGAGATAGTGGCGGACGCCTTGCGCCCGAAGTGCCGCGAACTGGATCATGAAATAGGCGATGACTGCAAGTCCTGCCGTCACGCTCACGTTGCCTGTTGCCGATGCTCCGTACGGCACAAGACCGAGCAGGTTCATCAGCAGGATAAAAAAGAATGTCGTGAGGAGATACGAAAGGTACTTTACACCACCGACTCCCATATTGGGAATGACGATTTCATCGCGAACGAATACGATGAATACTTCGACAAGATTTCCAAAACCGGTCGGTACGATCTGCTTTCTGTTCTTCCTGGCTATGAGAGCCAGACCGAGTATGAGAACTGCGGCGGCTATCCATAAAAACACAACGTGTTTCGTAATCGACATATCAATGCCGAAGAGTTGAATGTGCGGCAGTGCGATATGACCGAACGGGGTCTCAAGCTCATGAGAATCCTGCACATGTTTCAGGAGATGCGTAAACAGGTTTCCGCCTTCCTCTCCAGGAGGAGCCGAATGCGCACTTGCAGCACGGACGGTGTCCACAAGCATGTGGGCAGAATCAGCTTCAGTGTGAAGGGACGTCTGGGAATCAAAAAGAAAAAACAACGCCACGCAATTACCCTTTATACGATTGTGGACCTTCGACCCTCTTATTCATTTTCTTTTGTATAAACATCACTTCAAGAATCAAGTAGATCAGATAGAAGCCGAACAATGATGCGACGAGAGGCACCACACGAAATCGAAAGACTTCAATCATCACGACAAAACATCCCAGCATTACGAGGAGCCGCACTCCCATACCCCCGAGAACCGCCTTCAAAAAGGTTGTGTACGACTTATTAAACGAATACTCTATCGCTGCGTAACCGGCGAGCACGTTCACAAGACTCAGTAGCGCCCCTGCTGCGACCGCACGAATCATATCCGCAGATCCGTGGGCGAAAAGCGGATAGGCTGCAAGTGCCGCGCCGACGACGAACACTATTACAACTTGGCGCGGGAATGAATAATCAAACTTTGTGATGGTGTTTTCTTTCTGCATCCAGTGCGTCTTGCTGCCGGCCCAATGCCATCACCGACTGTATGAACTTGATCATGCCGCCGACCGCACCGAGAACCAGCCCGGCAAACATAAGCCACGGAGACGTATTGAATTTATTGTCCAGCCACTTGCCAAGAAAGAAAAACAGAACCACTGGGATTGCGAGCTGAATACCCATGGTCAAGTAGGGTGCGATACTCCGCATTGTCGAGTTTTCGCTCTCGATCGGCTTTTCTTCTCGCTGTTCCATGAGTACGCGAGCTTAGTACCTCTGGATATCGTGGCCGGCGGTACGCGCGTCGGACATTGAGATCTTTCCGTCAAATACCGCGCCTTCGTCAATCACCAATCGCGCCGCCCGTATATCTCCGCGGACAACTGCTTTGCCCTCGAATACTAATTTATCGACTGCAATAATATTACCGCGGATCTTTCCACCAATGGTGACATTTCTTCCATTGATATTACCTTCGATCTCGCCGGTCAGTCCGACTGCGACATTTTCTGCGGCATGAAGCTCGCCGACCATCTTGCCGTCAACGCGGATATTCCCCTGTGTCCGGATTTTTCCTTCAATCGTTGTTCCCGAACCGATAATGTTCAATTCCTTGACAGCGTTTTTGTCAGCCATGGGGGCATCTTTCATAAGGATTCCGTTGCAATCAAGTATTCATCCGGATTCTGCGGTAGTCCGTCTTTCCACAATTCAAAATGAAGATGCGGTCCGTAACTCGTGTTGCCGGAATCTCCAAGAAGTGCAATCGGTTGACCCCTCTTCACAAATTCGTTTGTCGATTTCAAGAGCGACTGGTTGTGCTTGTAGATTGTGAAATAACCGCTGCCGTGAGAAAGAATAATCATATTCCCGTCGTCAAAAGTCCAACCGGAAAATACGATGTATCCGTCTGCAGCAGCGCTGATGATTGCGCCGCGACGGCCGGCGTAGTCAATGCCAAAATGTTTCCTTATTTCGTCAAAACCGCGCGCGACGTAACCAACGACCGGGGGGTAAACCGGAAAAGTCGCCTGAAACGGCTTGCTTGTTACTTGCGCTTGTGTCGGAAATGCATACGCCTGGCTTTCATTGCGCGCCGGCGCTTCTACTATATTTTGTCTCGGCACATCGGCAATCGTCTGCTGCGGAGATGAATTTTCTTCCACCTTCAGCTTAGCAGTAGACGACATCGAAACGCTGTCATCCTGAAAATCCTCGCCGAGCGCGGTTCTCAACTTGTGATTGTACTCCCGCATCACAATCACATCCTCGGAAACCCTGCTCAGCCTCGTTTGCAGGCTAATCAGTTGATCTCCGTACCTTCGCTGGATCTCTGTGTTCGACACCGGGACCAGCATACCGAGGGGTGTGTAGCCTAGAAGCACGACAATAATTGACGCTATGGCGACTACAAGCCCTCCGAGAAGCGCCAAAAGCTTGTTCAACGTCAGGCCAAACGACCGCTTTTCACCTGCGTCCCCCTGCGGAATCACCAAAATCTGAAACTTGTTCTCTTTTGTTTTGTGATGATCGCGGTTGGCAGGCATTTTTTTCGGCTTTCCGCTCTACTTCCAACGATTTACGTGAGGAAATCAAAAATTGGAACTTAAATATAGTCAAGGGGGGTAACAAAGTCAACGCATTTTTGGGAGGAAGTCGGCTAAGAAGGCATGCTGCGCAGGATGATAAGAGTGTTTCGCGAGTCTAAATCCTCAACTTCGACTCGGGCTGGAATCATTTTTGACCGGATCGTCACGTATTCTCCTACCCAGCCAAAGATAAAAATAAAACAGAGTATTGTGAAGGCGGCGATACGCAATTTCGTGCGCTGAAAATTCTGAGCATGAATGACGGACCAACCGTATGCGCCGGCAAGGATCACAACCGGCATTATCGGAAATCTGAAGCGTGCATCTGCGAAAAAAATCAAATGTGCGAACAACCAGTACAAGGAAAGCGACCTCAGGATCAGGAACTTCTTTTCATCCCCTGTTGCGTTGCATATCATGCCGAATGTCCCGAGGAACAACACGATCATATATGGAAGGTGAAGAATGAAAAGAACAACTGGCGAAAGCTGCGCGAATATTGTTGCAGAATTCGGGGCGGACGCCCACTCAGGCTTATACTGCATCGTCATCATCAGCCAGTAATCGACAGAGAAGAAGCGCACGAATTTCTTCGCGACAACGATACCATAGTTGATCGGCGATGTCGTGACAAATTCAAACCCGCGCCTAAATCCGAGATCGGATCGCTCGAAGTCGTCCTTCACATCGATGAGGGGATTGTCTTTTTGAGGAAAGGAGTACGCTCCGCTGGCGTTCTGGTGGCTTCCCATCCAAAAATTTACTCCTGCATTGCTCGTTACGGATACTCTCTGGAACTCCACGTAGTTTCTCACCAGCCACGGCGAGAGCGCAAGTACTGCAGCAAGCCCAGTGGCAACCAATGCGCCGACATTAGTCCTCAAAGGAACTCGATCCCTCCACCTCCAGAGAAAAATGAGGATGGGGAAAAGGAGGATCGTCGGACGGAAGAGAGCGCTAACGCCTATCAATGCTCCAAGAATCAAATTATTCCTCAGCCAATTGGACTCGTCTTTTTCTTTGATCGCCAGGAAAATGATAAGCAGGAAGAGAGTGGTGAAAAGGGTCTCCGTCATCAGATGAGACACATACAAGATCTGGACCGGATAAAGGGCAAGCCCGGCGGCAGCAATAAGACCAACCTTTTCCGAAAAAAGTTTCTTCCCAATCGCAAATAATAACAGGCAAGAAACTACGTCCGACAATGCCTGGAAAATCCGGATGGGTGCTTTGGTATCACCGAACAACGCGTATGTGCCGGCAAGAATCAAGGGGTACCCCGGAACACGGTAGGCGGTCAGTTTCCCGTCAATCTTATAGCCTTCACCGCTCGCCAGCGAACGAGCGATCGCGTCGTAGTCTCTGTCATCCGACAAAAGTTGAGGATGGAAAAGGAGAACTGTTCCGAACCTCAGCATCGTTGCTGCAAGAATAATTGCGAACAGCAATTTGCGATGGTTCGTGGTCTCTGCGTGGAATATCATATATTTGGGGAAGACATTTCCTTGTTATTCACTTTGCCGGTCCGAAGTGTGCTTCAATCTTCTCTGCGATCAACTCCTTCATTTTGTCTTTGTAGATGTCTCGCGAAAACTGTAGCGCGCGGTCTCGTATCTTCAGTGGATCGAAATGCATCGACCCTGCTCGCGTTAGGGCATTTTCAAGCGCCTCAACGCTTTGCTCGGGGAAAAAGACACCGGAGATTCCATCTTGGACGGTTTCGAGCACACCCCCTTTGCCGTATGCGATAACCGGTTTGCCGCACGCCATCGCTTCGAGCGGAACGATTCCAAAATCTTCTTCGCCTGGAAACACCAATGCCTTGCAGCCCGCATACAATCGGGCCAACTCGTCGTCGTTCTTCCACCCGACAAATTCAATGGTAGAATTCGCAGCCCGTCGGAGCTTTGCTTCGTCTGGGCCTTTTCCGACGACAATAAGCCGAGCGCCGTTTTTATTGAATGTCTGAATAGCCAGGTCGACTCGCTTATACGGCACGAGCGCGCTCACAATCAAATAGTAGCCGTTGTCCTTCAGGGAAAGCTGGAACCTTTCCGTGTCCACAGGCGGAAAAACTATTTCCGCATCACGGCTGTAATGCCGTAGGATTCGTTTGCGCACATGGTCGGAGATCGCCACGTAGTGATGAACGCGGTTTGCATTTTTTTTGTCCCACCAACGGAGCAGCGGGGCAATAAAGCTCATAGCAATACGGGTCGCTATCCCTGCTTGTCCTTTCCCGAAATAGTTGGTGTACATTTCGTACACATAACGCATCGGTGTGAAGCAATAGCAGATGTGCAACGCACCGCCCCTTGGAATAGCTCCCTTTGCCACGCAATGACTCGTTGAAATAAGGAGGTCGTAGCCCGAAAAATCGAACGACTCAATTGCGATCGGAAAGACAGGAAGGTACATCCGATACTTCCGCTCGACGAATGGAAACCGCTGGATCGCAGACGTATGAATTTCTTTCGATTCGATAACCGGGGACATCGCACCTTTTATATGAAGCAGAGTGTAGATCGGTGCGTCCGGAAAAAGCTCGCAGATAACTTCTAAGCATTTTTCTCCACCACGCATCCCGGTAAGCCAATCATGAACCAGCGCAACCCGGAGATTCCGATGTGAATTGTTCATAGCTGAAAGCCCCTGATGTTCTGAAGCGAGATTTTTTCACAAAAACGTCGCAAAGAGAAATAGATTTCTTCGTCACCCAATGGTGTTTCCTCGTTCTCTTGTTGGAATTCCTGGCGGATGGGCCGTATGGTCCGGCATTAAGACATCATTTGGTAATCGTCGACGGAAAATATACAAAGATTGAGCGGGAGAATCAAAGCTCGGTAGTGATTCAGTTTAGTTCTTTATGTCATTCCGGCCATGCCTGCGGCAGGCAGGCGAAAGCCGGAATCTATACTATTTGGTCTGGATGCCAGCTTTCGCTGGCATGACATATATTTCCTAGCATCATACGTTCAAACTGTAACACTACCCAGAACTTGCTAAAGTTTTTGGCCCTCTGTATATTGATTCCAATATCGCGCCGGCATTTTTTCCTCTTCACTTATGGAAAAATATAATATCCCATTTAAATCATTGAAAAAAGAAAACATTATCGCCTCCACCCGGGAAGGAATGATACGCATCTCCCTTCATTTTTATAATTCTCCCGGAGAAGTCGATGCGCTTCGTTCTGCATTTATCCGGCACAGAAAGACGAAGGCGGCATGACTCTCCTTCTCGGCCTTCTCATCGTCATTGTTGTGTTCGCCGTTGCGGCAACGCTCCTCATCTTCGTCATCGGACCGATCATGGTCCTTCACCCGCGTCGGCGCGGGGATGATTTTTACAGGGAACGCGGCGAACCCCTCTCCCCTGCCGACCTGAACCTTCCTTTTGAAGAATTCTGGTTCAACGGCGCAGACCAACAACGGCTCCACGCATGGCTGATCCCGGCAACGGGGCTCGTTCGCGGAACCATCCTCTATCTCCACGGCGTCGGAGACAACAAAATCAGCGGACTAAGATTAGCGAAGGTTCTGCAGGCGCGGCATTTCAATGTGTTGATGTACGACTCGCGCGCACACGGCAGAAGCGGCGGGGGGTTTTGCACATATGGGTATTACGAAAAATACGATGTCGCAAAGGCGATAGACGTACTGCAGGAGAAAAAGACCATTTCCCTCGGCGCAATTGGGGCCTTCGGAACATCGATGGGGGCAGCGGTTGCAGTGCAGGCCGCGAGCTTGGAGAATCGTATCCGGGCAGTGGTGGCGGAAGGATGCTTCACCAACTTGCGGACAATCACGGTCGATTACCAGAAGCGCCTGCTCTGGATGCCATGGCATTTTCTGCGCAACGTCGCGATGAAACGGTCGGAATACATCGCACATTTCAGCCATCACGACGTCTCTCCATTGCGAGCCTTGGCAAACGTACACGTGCCAATCCTTTTCATCCATGGAAAGGACGATCTGTTCATCAAGTACCAATACAGCGAGCAACTCTACGCCGCGGCGCACGAACCGAAAGAGCTGTACCTCATCGAGGGGGCGGATCACACAAATATTCACGCTGTGGCGCACAAAGAATATGAAGATCGCCTAGTTTCGTTTTTCGAGCGATGGCTGAAATGACCATGCGCCGTTGTTCGGTAGTGGTATGTTTTGAAAAAAAGTCATAGTGAGCGAGTGGCGGCCTGCCGCCACGAGCCCCAAAGGGACAGGTCGAACTATGAACCCTTCTGAGCCAGAGGCTCATGCGCCTTTGGCGCAGACGCGCTCGCGGAGTTTATCCCGCGACAGCGGGGCTCGCTTGCCCAAGGTGACGAAATCCGTCTAGATCTACAAAAAGTGAAAACGCGTACCACTGCCCATATTTGACTTTCTCCGCTTTTCTTTCTACGTTTTCCTCAAAGATTCCCCCCCTCGCATTCAAACGTCAAGGAGGCGTTATGAAATGCAAATGCTTCGCTCTGGTTCTCTTCACACTCTCGTTTATTTCCTGCAGAAACGAGCCCATTGGACCGTCGTCAAGTAGCGGGCCTGCCCCCGCCGACTACTTCCTCCTCCAGAACTATCCAAATCCGTTCACCGATACGACATGGATCCCCTACGGTGTTCCCTCCGGCAGCGGATACGTCGAACTCAAGATCTACGACAAATACTATAACCCCGTGCAAACATTCGCTCGAAACGGTAACTTTCCACCGGGAATCTATACCGCAGTGTGGGACGGGAGGGATTCAGAATACAAGAAGGTACCTCCAGGTTTATATATCGCAGAGTTGTACGGAGCACAGCCTTACATTTATATTTCACGGATCACTATCGTTAGAATAAGGTGAGGCGGCCATGAAATCAAGAATTCTTTTATTGGGCCCCCTTGTAATTCTCTGGTCCACTTCACTATACGCTCAGGCGGACACGGTGGACACTTTTTTCGGCGATGAAAACGATTTCCGCGTGACACTTGGAGCCTCCGGCGGTATTGCTTTTGTCAATCCGGATCAGGTCAATGAGCAGCTCGCCTTCATGAACAACTCCCTCGACGTACAGATGGAGAAGCTCAGTTCGATGCAGCACTATGCAGCGTTTATGAGGGTGAAGCCGAGAATGGCTCCCTATTTTCTCGTGAGGTTCGAAGCGATGACGGTGTCCCGTTCGTTCGACTATACCGCCTATGGGCGGAGTGCGGCGAACGTATCGACGGGGTCATTCACAACAACGAACGTAACGCGCTGGACGGTGTATCCTCTCGTTATCGGGGTGGGATCGACAATTCCCAAAACACCCATCGATGTTGAGGTCGGTGCAATCTATGCCATAGGCTACATCGCCGAGAACGGGACAATCCAAGGAGGCGGGTCATATAAAAGCAGTTCAAGTGGAAACGGGTTCGGGCTTCAGGGCCGAGTGGCTCCGCGCTTCAAGATAGCGCAAAATACCTCGTTATCGCTGGAAGTGGCATACCGGATGCTAAGGTTAAGAGATTTCTCTGACGATTTTGGGAGGCAGGACAGGTTTTTCGAACTCCATTTGGATGGCATGTCTCTCGGCTTCGGTGTGGTCTATACCTTCAACTGAACGCACCCGCTCACGTTAGACCAAGCCGCACTACGCTCTCAATATGGTACGTGTGGGGAAACATGTCCACCGGCTGGACCTTTTCTATTGAATACCCAAAAGGCACGAGCATCTGCAAATCGCGTGCGAGTGTTGCCGGATTGCAGCTGACGTATACTACGCGCGGGATTTTCATTTCACCGATTTCTTTTACCGCTTTTGGATGCATGCCGCTGCGCGGTGGATCAACAATCAGCACATCGGGATTCGCATAATTCTTCTTCCACTCGACCTCTTTCGTCAGCAAATCTTTCAAGTCTCCTGCGATGAATTCGCAATTTGTAATGCCGTTCTGAGCAGCATTTTCCCTCGCGTTCGCAATCGAACTCTCAATTAGCTCGATTCCGACGACCTGCTTCACCGCATCGGAAATATAAATTGAAATCGCGCCTGTGCCGCAATAAAGATCGTACACAACATCGGTCAGCTTCAATTCCGCATATTCTTTTGTGATGGAGTACAGCATCTCCGCCTGATGTGTATTTGTTTGGAGAAACGAATTTGCAGAGAGATGGAAAACGTGCGATCCGATCTTCTCGCTGATGACGCCGTTTCCATAGTACACTTTTTCGATTTCGCCGACGGCGACATTCGCGCGTTTTGACGTAATGTTGTTCACCACCGTGACAATTTCAGGAAATGCCTTCGTCAGAATGCTCGTGAGCTTCGCCATTTCAGCGGGACGGTCGTCGAACGTGACAAGATTCACCATCACATCGCCGGTGTTCTTTCCTTCACGAATGACGAGATTGCGAAGATATCCAGACTGCGGTTCGGAAGTATAGACAGGGAGGGAATTGTCAAGCGCAAACTCTCTGACGGCGTTCAGAATTCCGTTGCTCAATTCCGATTGGAGATAGCACTCATTGATGTCGAGAATTTTGTCGTAACGCTGGGAGACATGAAAACCAAGAGCGAAATCAGCCCCGGCCTTTTCGCCCTTCTCCCCTAATGTTGGGGTCGAGGGTGGGGATTCCAACCACTTCTGGTCTCCAAAAGAGAACTCTAATTTGTTGCGGTAAAAGTAGATTTCTTTCGACGCAATAATCGGAAGAACATTCACGCCTTTAAATCCGCCGATCCTCTCCAATGCGTCGATTACATGCTGTCGTTTGAACGCGAGTTGCGATTCGTACTGTACGTGCTGCCATTTGCATCCACCGCATGTCCCGAAATACTTGCACCGCGGCTGCGTTCGCGTCGGGGAGGCCTGCAGCACTTCGACAACTTTTGCTTCCAGGTGTTTCTTTTTGGATTTGAAGATCTTCGCACGGACGACATCGCCGGCAACAGCCCCCTCTACAAAGACCACCATCCCATCATGTCGGGCGATACTCGTTCCTTCAAATCCGGTCGATTCTACCGTCAATTCAAGTATGTCGCCGCGTTCGGGCATTGAAATATCCTCGTGTGGAAAACCATCCGAAGGTTTGACCTGTCCGCCATCTTTTTGGCGGAAACCTTCAGATGGATGATCGTTTGTAGCGGACGTGACGTTACCTCGGCTACCTCATCTTTTCGATTTCTTCTGTCAACTTGCCCCAATCAAAGTACGACGACTTTAGTTTTGCCTGCAATTCTTTGTATTCGTGCGACGTCTTTTTTGCTTCATCACCATCTTTGTAAAGGATCGGATCTGCCATCATCCTCTCGATCTCTCGCTTCCGCGATTCCAACTGCTCGATAGTTTTTTCCACCGACTCCAATTTTTTCTTCAGAGGTTGAAGCTTCTTCGAAAGCTGTTGCCGTTGCTCCGCTTCGGTTCTCTTTCTTTCCTTATCCGAAACCTGAATATTTGTTTTCTCATCTCGACGAGCCGAGCCGTCGCCCCCTCTTCCCTCATCCCTTTTCCCTCCTCCCTTTTTCTGAAAATTGTCCGCTGAAGTCTGCCTGCTCTCCTCCTTTTTTTTCGACAGGTAGTCGCTCACATTCCCAAGATACGTTTTGACGCCTCCGTGCCGGAATTCTAGCACCTTGTTTACGATCGGGTCGAGAAAAGAGCGGTCGTGTGACACGATGAGATATGTTCCATCGAATTCAGCCAGGGCTTCCTGCAAGACTTTTTTCGAGCGCATATCCAAATGATTCGTCGGCTCGTCCATGATCAGAAAATTGGAAGGGAGCAGAAGCATCTTCGCCAACGCGAGGCGACTTTTTTCTCCGCCTGAAAGGACGCGCACTTTCTTGAACACGTCGTCGCCGCGGAAGAGAAACGATCCGAGAATCGTCCGCAGCTTCGTCCGGACCTCTCCCGTCGCAACTTCATCAACGATCTGCAGCACTTCTTTGGACATATCGAGTTCTTCGGCTTGATGCTGTGCGAAGTAGGAAAGAATCACGTTGTAGCCGATCACGCGTTCACCGCTATTGAACGGCTCAACTCCCGCCACAATTCTCGAAAAGGTCGACTTTCCCGCACCGTTAACGCCAACCACTGCAATGCGGTCACCCCGCTCGATGTTATAATTTAGGCCGGAAAAAACCTTGTTTTCACCATTGTCGCTTCGCGGGTAGCTTTTCTGGAGATGCCTCAACTCCATCACAACACGCCCGCTCGGCTGAGGTTTCGGAAAATGAAAATGGATTTCCTCCTCCTCATCCTCGATTTCAATGATGTCGAGCTTCTCCATTTGTTTTATCCGGCTTTGGACCTGCCGCGCCTTCGTGGCTTTGTATCGGAAGCGATCGACAAATTGCTGCGTCTGTTTCAATTGCTGCTGTTGATTTTTATACGCGTTCATTACCAGCTCTTTGCGTATAACTTTTTCTTTTTCGTAGAATGAATAATTGCCGGAATATTCTTCCATCGCGCCGAGACTGAGAGCGAAAGTTCGCGAGGTGAGGGAATCAAGAAACGCACGGTCGTGCGAAACAAGGATGATCGCGCCGTTATACTGGCGCAAATATTCTTCGAGCCATTGCAGCGATTCGATATCGAGATGGTTCGTCGGTTCGTCCAGCAACAGCACGGAAGGTTCTTTGAGCAATAATTTTGCCAGCTCGATCCGCATTTGCCATCCGCCGCTGAACTCATCCGTCTGCCGCTCCAGGTCGTCCACCGAAAATCCCAGCCCCATCAACACGCGTTCGATTTTCGATTGCATCCGGAACGCGTCGAGATCCTCCAGCTTATGCTGAAGTTCTCCAAGGATTTCGAGGGTCTCCATGTACTCACTGCTCGACGTATCAAGCGTGCTCAACAGAGCATGCGCTTCGTCCAACTCCTGTTGAACAAGTAGCACATCCTCAAACGCCGTCTCGACTTCTTTATAGAGTGTCTTTCCAGCAGCGGTCACACCATCCTGCGGCAGGTAGCCTGCGGTAATGTAATGCGCCTTGCTTACTGTGCCGCTTTCCGCCTGAGCAAGATTGGCAATGATCTTCAGCAACGTCGATTTGCCGGCGCCGTTCGAGCCGACAAGTCCGATGCGGTCGTGCGGACCGATCATAAACGAGAGGTCGTCGAACAAATACCGCCCGCCGAATTGCATTGAAATGTGGTCGAGAGAGAGCATAGAACCGCAGAAGGTATATCAGTTAATGGAAATCTGAGAATTGTTGAGACAATATACGAAAATATGGGGGGAGAAGGAAGCCGCCAGTTGCACTCAACGCCTGGGCATCGTATCTTCCGTCATGGAACCGGGGGAGCAGACATCGCAATTCACAAAAACGGTATTACATC
>Ga0315281_10011532_pt1 | contig 12110 bp, 10 predicted proteins | sample YL17G07_0_MG_FD_204540 | JGI IMG/M metagenome (GOLD analysis project Ga0315281, IMG submission 204540) | Sediment microbial communities from Yellowstone Lake, YNP, Wyoming, USA - YL17G07_0 | ecosystem: Environmental > Aquatic > Freshwater > Lake > Sediment | place: USA: Wyoming | collected... | reverse complement strand
GCGTAGCCCAGCACCTGGTCCGGGCGCATGTGCCGCAGGAGGTAATGCTGGGTGCGGTGCCAGGCGCCCTGGTTGCCAGGCTCCTCCTGGCACCAGATCACCTCGTTCGCACTGGCATAGAGGTTGATCTGGGCCTGGAATTCGTCGTGCGGGAAGGGATAGAGCTGCGCGATGCGCACGATGGCCACGTCCTTGAGGGCCTTCTCCCTGCGCGCCGCCATCAGGTCGAAGAACACCTTGCCGCTGCAGCAAATGACGCGTTTCACCTTCTCGGGCTTGATGCTTTCGTCCCAGTCGCCGTTGACCGCCCTGAACTTGCTCTCGGCGAACTCCGGCAGCGGCGACACCGATTCCTTGTGGCGCAGCAGGCTCTTCGGGGTGAAGATGACGAGCGGCTTGCGGTAGGGGCGGATCATCTGGCGCCGCAGCAGGAAGAACATCTGCACCGGCGTCGCCGGGATGCAGACTTGGATGTTGTAGTCGGCGCACAACTGCAGGAACCGCTCCGGCCGCCCGGAAGAATGCTCCGGTCCCTGCCCTTCATAGCCGTGCGGCAGCATCATCACCATGCCGCAGATGCGGCCCCATTTCACCTCGCCCGCGGCGATGAACTGGTCGATCACCACCTGCGCGCCGTTGACGAAATCGCCGAACTGCGCCTCCCAGACCACCAGTTCGTTGGGCTCGGAGGTCGAATAGCCGTATTCGAAGCCGAGCACCGCCTCTTCGGATAGCACCGAATCGATGACCACGAAATCGCCCTGGTTGGGCGCGATGTGCGCGAGCGGAATGTAGGTGCCGGAGTCCCACTTCTCCCGGTTCTGATCGTGCAGCACCGCGTGGCGGTGGAAGAAAGTGCCGCGGCCGCAATCCTGGCCCGAGATGCGCACCGAGAAACCATCCTTGAGCAGCGACGCGTAGGCGAGATTCTCCGCCATGCCCCAGTCCACCGGCAGCTTGCCCTGCCCCATCAGGCGGCGGTCGGCGATGATCTTCTCGACGCGCGGATGCAGTTTGAAATTGGGTGGAATCGCGGTAAGTTTTTCCGCCAGCATCTGCAGGTCGGCCAGCGGCAGCGTGGTGTCGTCGCTTTCGTTCCACTTGGTGTTCTTGTACCTGGACCAGTCCACCGCGAACGGCGGCTTGAAATTGGCGAGGATGGTCTTGTTGGTGTGGTAGCCGCCGTCCATCGCCTGGCGGAAATTCGCCACCATCCTGTCGGCCTCGTCCGCGGCGATCACGCCTTGCGCCGCCAGCTTGCCGGCGTAGAGCTTGCGCGTGCCCGGATGCGCGTTGACGGTCTTGTACATCAGCGGCTGCGTCACCATCGGCTCGTCCTGCTCGTTATGGCCGAGCTTGCGGAAGCAGACGATGTCCACCACCACGTCCTTCTTGAACTTGCTGCGGTAGTCGAGCGCGATTTCGACCGCCATCACGCAAGCTTCCGGGTCGTCGCCGTTGACATGAAAGATCGGCGCCTCCACCATTTTCATGACATCGGTGCAGTAAAGCGTCGAGCGTATGTCGCGCGCGTCGGACGTGGTAAAACCAATTTGGTTGTTGACGACTATATGTACCGTGCCGCCGGTGCCGTAACCGCGGGTCTGCGAGAGATTCAGCGTTTCCATCACCACGCCCTGCCCCGCCACGGCCGCGTCGCCGTGGATCAGGACCGGCAGCACCTGGTCGCCGCCGCGGTCCTTGCGCCGGTGCTGCCGTGCCCTCACCGAGCCCTCGACCACGGGATTGACGATCTCGAGGTGCGAGGGGTTGAAGGCGAGCGTCAGGTGCATCGGTCCGCCCGGCGTGTTGATATCCGACGAAAATCCCTGGTGGTACTTGACGTCGCCCGACTGCAACGCATCGTCGTGCTTGCCCTCGAACTCGCCGAACAAGTTTGCGGGCATCTTGCCGAGCGTGTTCACGAGCACATTCAGGCGCCCGCGGTGCGCCATGCCGAGCACGAGTTCCTGCACTCCCGCGCTGCCGGCGCGCTGCAGCAGGTTGTCGAGCACCGGGATCAGCGTGTCGCCGCCCTCCAGTGAAAAGCGCTTCTGGCCGACGTAACGTGTGTGGAGGTAGCGCTCCAGGCCTTCGGCCGCGGTGAGGCGCTCCAGGATGTGCTTCTTGTAGTCGGGCGAGAAACTGGGCTTCGAGCGCACCGGCTCCAGGCGCTCCTGGATCCAGCGCTTTTCCGCGCGGCTCGACAGGTACATGTACTCCACGCCCAGCGCGCCGCAGTAAGTCTCCTGCAGCCCGCGGATGATGTCGCGCAGCGGCGCCTGCTCGGGCCCCATCAGGGTTCCGGTGTTGAACACCGTATCCATGTCGGCCTCGGTCAGGTCGTAATAAGCCGGTTCCAGCTCGGCAATGTGTGGCCGCTGCTGGCGCTTGAGCGGATCAAGGTCCGCCAGCAGGCAGCCGCGGAAGCGGTACTCGGCGACCAGCTGAATGACGGAAACCTGCTTGCGATCCAGGTCACCCGCAGCAACCGGCCGCGGGGCGCCGGATTTTGCGCGTTGCGCGAAGGATTCCACCACGGGGGCGTGGGCGACGTCCTTGAGCGCCCGATTGGAACCCCCGGCCGGCAGCAGTTGCAGCTTGTCGAAGTACGCGCGCCATTCCTCCGGCACCGCGCCGGGGTCCGCGAGGTAGGACTCGTACAGTTCTTCCACGTAGGGCGCATTGCCGCCAAAGAGATATGAATTCGACAGAAACTGCTGCAACATAAATTACCTGCTTTCTGGCCGGCTTCCTGGCCTACCTGCTGCCGATCGGACCCACCTCGCGCTTGGTCGCGCCCTTGTAGAGCTGGCGCGGCCGGCCGATCTTGTATTCCGGGTCCGAGATCATCTCTTGCCACTGCGCAACCCAGCCCACGGTGCGCGCGAGGGAGAAGATGCAGGTGAACATCGCGACCGGAATGCCGAGCGCGCGCTGCACGATGCCCGAGTAGAAGTCCACATTCGGGTAGAGCTTGCGGCTGACGAAATACTCGTCCTCGAGCGCGATCTTTTCCAGCGCGATGGCGAGCTTGAAGAGGCGGTCGTCGTGCAAGCCGAGCTCGTTCAGCACTTCGTGGCAGGTCTCGCGCATCAGTTTCGCGCGCGGATCGTGGTTCTTGTAGACGCGGTGGCCGAAGCCCATCAGCCGCACGCCCTTTTCCTTGTTCTTGACCTTCTTGATGAACTCGCCGACCTTGGAGACGTCGCCGATTTCCTCCAGCATCTCGAGGCAGGCTTCATTGGCGCCGCCGTGCGCCGGCCCCCACAGGCAGGCGATGCCGGCGGCGATGCACGCGAACGGATTCGCGCCGGAGGATCCCGACAGGCGCACCGTCGAGGTCGAGGCGTTCTGCTCGTGATCTGCGTGCAGGATGAAGATGCGGTCCATCGCGCGCACCAGTACCTCGTTCACCTTGTATTCCTCGGTCGGCACGGCGAACATCATGCGCATGAAATTCGCCGTGTAGGACAGGTCGTTCCTCGGGTAGACGAACGGCTGCCCGATCGAGTACTTGTACGACATGGCGACGATGGTGGGCATCTTGGCGATCAGGCGGAATGCGCAGATGCTCCGGTGCTCCGGGTTGTTGATATCGAGCGCATCATGGTAGAAGGCCGACAGCGCCCCGACGACCCCGACCATCACCGCCATCGGATGCGCGTCGCGCCGGAAGCCCTGGTACAGGCGCGCGAGCTGCTCGTGCACCATCGTGTGGTGCGTGACCGTGTCGACGAACGCGCCCTTCTGCTTCGCGTTCGGCAGTTCGCCGTACAGCAGCAGGTAGCAGACCTCGAGGAAGTCGCAGTGCTGCGCCAGCTGCTCGATCGGGTAACCTCGGTACAGCAGCACGCCGACGTCGCCGTCGATATACGTGATGTTCGAGTTGCAGCTCGCGGTGGAGAGGAACCCCGGGTCGTAGGTGAACATGCCGGACTTGCCGTAAAGCGTCCGGATGTCGACGACGTCCGGCCCGATGCTCCCGGACATCACCGGGAAATCGAGCGTCTTGCCATCGGGCAGGGAGAGAGTCGCTTTCTTGTCCATATTGGATTCCTTTTCTAGACGGCGCGCAGCCTCGCCACAATCCCTCCGTGCCTTGCGTCGAAGCGGTCGCTGCGGCCGCTGACGATATCCCAAAGGTCGTTGTCTTCCAACTCGAGCAGTTCGTTCAACAAATCCACATCCCCGTCGTGCATTTTCTTTTCCACAAAATCCTGCAAAACCAAGTCCAATTCGAGCAAACCGCGCCGGCATTTCCATTTCAACCTGTGCTGCGAGAGCGCGTCCACGGGCTTTTTCTTCACACCATCCGCTTGACCATCAGTTCCTTGATCTTGCCTATCGCGCGGGTCGGGTTGAGGCTCTTCGGGCAGACGTCCACGCAGTTCATGATGGTGTGGCAGCGGAACAGGCGATACGGGTCCTCGAGGTTGTCGAGGCGCGAGCTGGTTTCCTGGTCGCGCGAATCGGCGATGAAGCGGTAGGCCTGCAGCAGGCCCGCGGGGCCGACGAACTTGTCAGGGTTCCACCAGAACGACGGGCAGGCGGTCGAGCAGCAGGCGCACAGGATGCACTCGTAGAGGCCGTTCAGCTCCTCGCGCTGCGGCGGGGACTGCAGGCGCTCGCGCTCGGGCGGCGCATCGTGGTTCACCACGTAGGGCTTGATCGACTCGTACTGCTTGAAGAACTGCGTCATGTCCACGATTAAGTCGCGGATCACCGGCATCCCCGGCAAGGGCCGCAGCGTCACATGCGCGGGCAGGTCGGCGACCTTGGTGACGCAGGCGAGGCCGTTCTTGCCGTTGATGTTGATCGCATCCGAACCGCACACGCCCTCGCGGCAGGAGCGCCGGAACGAAATCGAGTCGTCCATGTTCTTTACCTTCACCAGCGCGTCGAGCAGCATCCGGTCCGAATGCTCGAGCTCGACGTCGTAGTCCTTCATGTACGGCTTCTCGTCCTTGTCCGGATCGTAACGGTAGATGGAGAGTTTCATCTAATAAGTTCTCACTTTGGGTTCAAACGACTCCACCGACAGGGGTTTCAAATGCACTGGCTTGTAGGCGAGCCGGTTGCCTTCCTTGTACCAGAGACTGTGCTTCATCCAGTTCTTGTCGTCGCGGTTCGGGAAATCGGCGCGCGCCTGCGCGCCACGGCTTTCCTTGCGGGCCTCTGCGGACACGATAGTCGCCATCGCCGTCTCGACCAGGTTGTCCAGTTCCAGCGCCTCGACCCGCGCCGTGTTGAAAACTTTCGACTTGTCGACGATGAAGGTTCTCTTTGCTCTTTCCGAAATTTCCTTCATTTTTTGAACCCCAAGAATCAAATCATCCGGGAAACGAAACACGCCGCAATGCGCCTGCATGGCGCGGCGCAGGTCGGTGAGCACGTCCACCACCCGCTCGCCCGCCGCGTTCGAGTCCAACCGAGCGAGGCGCGAGCGCGTCGCGTCGCCCGCATCCTTGGGCAGGGTACGGTGCGGGACGGGTAGCGCGCGCACGTCCTTGATCATCTGCTCGCCGGAGGCCTTGCCGAATACCACCAGATCGAGCAGGGAATTGGTCCCGAGGCGGTTTGCGCCGTGGACGGAAACGCAGGCGCACTCGCCGGCGGCGTAGAAGCCCGGCACGATGCTCTCGTTGTTGTTGCCTTCGGGCGCCACCACGTTGCCGGTGTAACGGGCGGGGATGCCGCCCATCTGGTAGTGCACCGTGGGTACCACCGGGACCAGGTCGCGGATCGGATCGGCGTTGGCGAACTTGATGGCAATCTCCCGGATGCCCGGCAAGCGGTGATTGATCACCTCGGCACCAAGGTGATCAAGCTTGAGCATCACGTGATCCTTGTCCGGACCGCAGCCGCGGCCTTCCTTGATCTCGGTGGTCATGGCGCGCGAAACCACGTCGCGGCTGGCGAGGTCCTTGGCATTGGGCGCATAGCGCTCCATGAAACGCTCGCCGTCCTTGTTCAGCAGGTAACCGCCTTCGCCGCGCACGCCCTCGGTGATCAGCACGCCCGCGCCGTACACGCCGGTGGGGTGAAACTGGTAGAACTCCATGTCCTCAAGCGGCAAGCCGGCGCGCGCCACCATCCCCAGGCCGTCGCCGGTATTGATGAAGGCGTTGGTGCTGGCATAGAAGATCCGCCCCGAACCACCGGTGGCGAACAGCGTCGCCTTGGCCTGAAAGATGCTGACCTCGCCGGTCTCCATTTCGAGCGCCGTGACACCGAGCACGGCGCCATCCTGCGGATCGCGGATGAGGTCCAGCGCCATCCACTCGACGAAGAACTGCGTATTGGTGCGCACGTTCTGCTGGTACAGCGTGTGCAGCATGGCGTGGCCGGTGCGGTCGGCCGCGGCGCAGGCGCGCATCGCCATCTTGGCGCTGCCGTAGTCCTGCGTGTGGCCGCCGAACGGCCGTTGGTAGATCTTGCCGTTCTCCAACCTGTCGAAGGGCATGCCCATGTGCTCGAGCTCGACCACCACTTCGTTGGCGCGCCGGCACATGTACTCGATCGCGTCCTGATCGCCCAGATAGTCCGAGCCCTTGACGGTGTCGTACATGTGCCAATGCCAGTTGTCCTCGGAAGAGTTGGCGAGCGGAGCGGCGATCCCGCCCTGCGCCGCAACGGTGTGCGAGCGGGTCGGAAACACCTTGCTGAGCACCGCCACCTTCAGGTCGGCGCGCGCGAGTTCCAGCGCGGCGCGCATGCCGGAGCCGCCGGCCCCTACGACGATTGCATCGAACCTGCGCAAAGGCAGCCCCAAATTCATCTCCAGAGTATCTGTATCGTCCAGCCGACATAGGCCGCAATGGTGAGCAGCACCAGCACTTCCAGCGCCAGGCGCAATCCCGCGGGCTTGACGTAATCCATCAGGATGTCGCGTACCCCCGCCCAGGCGTGCCAGGCGAGGCTGGCCATGAACAGCAGCGTCGCAACCCGCATCCAGCCCTGGGTGAACAGATCGCGCCAGACGCCGTAAGTGATGGGGTGGCCTGAAAGCAAAACAGAAACCGCGATCACGGAGTAGATGGCCATGATCACGGCAGTGATGCGCTGGGCGAGCCAGTCGCGCAGGCCGTAATGCGCACCAGTAACGATTCGATTTGTCACCAGATCTTCCAACCGAAAAACGCGCTCAGCGCGAGGCTCGTGGCGAGCACCAGCCAGCTGGTGAGGCGCGCCGTCGCGAGGTCGATACCCTTGTCCAGGTCGAGGAAGAGGTAACGGATGCCGGCGCAGAAATGATGACAGTACGCCCACACCAGCACCAGCAGGGCAAGCTTCACAGGCCAGAGGCTCGCGTAGTGCTTGATTTTGTCGAATGCGGATTCGGAGGCAAGGCTTCGGTCCAGCATCCAGAGCAGCCAGATCAGCGCCAGGAAAAGCAGCGCACCGCTGATGCGGTGCAGAATCGAAATCCAGCCCGGGAGCGGCAACCGGATTTCAAAAAGCAGCGCCCGCAGGTTCAGGTATTTCGGGCGAATTCGCCTCGCCTGGGTATTGGCCGCTGCGTCGGACATATATGCAGGAATTATATCGCTGCGGCGGTGCGGTAGAATCCTGAATTCGCTGCAGCTTCCCTGGAGTTCTCAATGTCCAAAGCCCCCATCCGAGTGGCCGTCACCGGCGCCGCCGGTCAGATCGGCTATGCGCTCCTGTTTCGTATCGCCAGCGGCGAAATGCTCGGCAAAGATCAGCCGGTGATCCTGCAAATGCTCGAGATTCCCGACGAGAAAGCGCAGAAAGCGCTCAAGGGCGTGATGATGGAGCTGGATGACTGCGCTTTTCCCCTGCTCCACGGGATGATTCCGGCATCGGACCCGATGCTGGCTTTCAAGGACGTCGGCGTCGCACTTCTGGTTGGTGCGCGCCCGCGCGGGCCGGGCATGGAACGCAAGGATCTGCTGGAAGCCAATGGCAAGATCTTCGGGCCCCAGGGACAGGCACTGGACAAGGTGGCCGACCGGAATGTGAAAGTCTTGGTGGTCGGCAACCCGGCCAACACCAACTGCCTGATTGCGATGAAGAACGCACCCAGCCTGAAGCCGACCCAGTTCACAGCCATGATGCGGCTCGACCACAACCGAGCGACATCCCAGGTAGCTCAGAAAGTCCGGGTTGAAGTAGCTAAAGTTAAAAAAATAACTATCTGGGGCAACCACTCGGCCACCCAGTATCCGGACCTGTTCCACGCTGAAGCCGACGGCAAAAAGGTCTGGCCCATGATCAACGATCAGGCCTGGCTGGAGTCCACCTTCATCCCGACGGTGCAAAAGCGTGGCGCCGCGATCATTGAAGCACGCGGCCTGTCTTCGGCGGCAAGCGCGGCCAATGCGGCCATCGACCATATGCGCGACTGGTCGCTCGGCACGCGGGACGGCGAGTGGGTCTCGATGGGCGTGCCCTCGGATGGCAGTTACGGCATCGCCGAAGGCGTGCTCTACGGCTATCCGGTGACCTGCAAGGGCGGCAAAGCCGAGATCGTCAAAGGCCTCGAGATCAGCGACTTCAGCCGCAAGCGGATGGATGCGACGCTCAAGGAGCTGCACGAAGAGCGCGACGGAGTGAAGCATCTCCTGGGTTGATTGGATTTTTTGTGTCTTCAGGAAAAGCGTTCAGAAAAGCGGTTGCAGAAGAAAAACCGCTGCAAATCGTGGGGACCATCTGCGCCTACCACGCGCTGCTGGCCAAGCGCAGCGGCTACAAGGCGATCTACCTCTCGGGCGGCGGCGTGGCTGCTGGGTCGCTAGGCATGCCGGACCTGGGCATCTCCAACCTGGACGACGTCCTGATCGACGTGCGCCGCATCACGGACGTCTGCGACCTGCCGCTGCTGGTGGACGTGGACACCGGCTTCGGCTCCAGCGCCTTCAATGTCTCGCGCACCACCCGCACGCTCATCAAGGCGGGCGCCGGCGCAATGCACATCGAGGACCAGGTCGGCGCCAAGCGCTGCGGCCACCGCCCCAACAAAGAGCTGGTCTCCACGGCAGAAATGTGCGACCGCATCAAGGCCGCGGTGGACGGGCGCACCGACGCCTCCTTCGTCATCATGGCACGCACCGACGCGCTTGCGAATGAGGGGTTTGATCCGGCTCTCGAGAGAATCCGCAAATATGTCGCAGCGGGCGCCGACATGGTCTTCCCGGAAGCCGTAACAGATTTGATTTCCTATAAAAAAATAACCGCAGAAATCAAAGTGCCAGTGCTCGCGAACATCACCGAGTTCGGCAAGACGCCGCTGTTCACGGTGGACGAGCTGCGCTCGGCAGGCGTGTCCATCGCCCTCTATCCGCTGTCCGCGTTCCGGGCGATGAATCTTGCCGCCCTCAATGTCTATAAGACCCTGCGAAAAGACGGAACACAAAAACAACTGCTGGCTGCGATGCAGACGCGCGACGAACTTTACGATTACCTGAACTACCATTCGTACGAGAGGAAACTCGATGAACTCTTCAGCCGAGAACACTCCTAAAGCGAAGAAATCGGTTGCCCTGTCCGGCGTTCCTGCCGGCAATACCGCTTTGTGCACCGTTGGGCGCACCGGCAACGACCTGCATTACCGCGGCTACGACATCCTGGATTTCGCCGAACAAGCGGAGTTCGAAGAGGTGGCGTATCTGCTGGTGCATGAAAAGCTGCCGAGCAAAGCGGAACTGGACGCCTACAAGAAGAAGTTGCAGGGTTTACGTTCTTTACCTAAAGAACTGAAAACTTCCCTGGAGCAACTTCCAAAAGCCGCGCATCCCATGGACGTGCTGCGCACCGGTTGCTCGGTGCTGGGCACGCTCGAGCCGGAGCAGGCATCGCACCCTGTCGCGGGCGCGCGCCAGATCGCCGACCGCCTGATGGCCAGCTTTGGTTCGATGCTCTTGTATTGGTTTCATTTTCAGAATTCAGGCAAAAGGATCGAAACACAGACCGACGACGATTCCATTGGGGGTCATTATTTAAGGCTTCTACATAATAGAAAACCAAGTGATTCGTGGGTCCGTGCCATGCACACTTCGCTCATCCTCTATGCCGAACACGAATTCAACGCCAGCACTTTCACCTGCCGCGTCGTCGCCGGCACCGGCTCGGACATGTACTCCGCGATCTGCGGCGGCATCGGCGCGCTGCGCGGCCCCAAGCACGGCGGCGCCAACGAGGTATCCGACGAGATCCAGAAGCGCTATAAATCGGCGGATGAAGCCGAGGCCGACATCCGCCGCCGCGTCGCCGCCAAGGAAGTGGTGATCGGCTTCGGCCATCCGGTTTATACCATCGGCGACCCGCGCAACAAAGTGATCAAGGCGGTCGCCGAGCAGCTCTCGAAGGAAGCGAAGGACATGACGCAGCAACAGATCGCCGAGCGCATCGAGTCGGTGATGTGGAGCGAAAAAAAGATGTTCGCCAACCTCGACTGGTTCAGCGCGGTCTCCTACAGCAAGATGGGAGTCCCGGCGCTGCATTTCACGCCGCTGTTCGTGATCTCGCGCACCAGCGGCTGGGCGGCGCACGTCATCGAGCAGCGCATCGACGGCAAGATCATCCGCCCGAGCGCCAATTACACCGGCCCCGAGAATCGCGAGTGGGTGCCGCTCAAGGACCGGAGCTGAGACGGAGTTGCAAATGGACCAAATGTACGAATCCGAACTGACGAAATTCATGCGCGAGTACCTCGAGCAGCATCCGGAGGAGCGCGAGTCGCAGCAGAAGGGCCGCGCGGTCTGGTGGGACCACGCCGGCAACGAGCGTACCCCGCCCGACCAGGTGCGCCACTCGCCCAAAGCGGGCGGCAACGAACATCTCTTCGAACCCCTGGCGGACAAGGAACACGAACAGGAAAAGCAATAGTGTCTGCGCACTTCTCCAACGCGCGGCCCAAGCCCGACAAGGTCTTGACCGTCATTGCCGATTACGTAAAAAACTATTCGGTAAACAGCGAAGCAGCCTATACAACCGCGCGCTATTGCCTGATCGACACGCTGGGCTGCGGCTTCGAAGCGCTCGAGTACCCGGCCTGTACCAAGCTGTTGGGGCCGGTGGTCAAGGGCACGGTGGTGCCCAACGGTGCCAAGGTTCCGGGCACCCAGTTTCAGCTCGATCCGGTGCAGGCGGCATTCAACATCGGCGCCATGATCCGCTGGCTCGATTTCAACGACACCTGGCTGGCCGCCGAATGGGGTCACCCGTCGGATAACCTGGGGGGAATCCTGTCCGTTGCGGATTGGCTTTCTCGTTGCCGAGTTGCCGCAGGAAAAAAACCCTTGCATGTAAAAGACATTCTTACGGCGATGATCAAGGCCCATGAAATCCAGGGAGTGCTGGCGCTGGAGAACAGCTTCAACCGCGTCGGCCTCGATCACACGGTGCTGGTCAAGGTCGCCTCGACCGCCGTTGTTTCCCAGTTATTGGGTTTAAGTCATGAAGAGATAATCAATGCAGTTTCACAAGCCTGGGTAGACGGCCACAGCCTGCGCACCTACCGCCACGCGCCGAACGCCGGCTCGCGCAAGAGCTGGGCGGCGGGTGACGCCACGTCGCGCGCCGTGCGCCTCGCGCTCATCACCCAGACCGGCGAAATGGGCTATCCGTCGGTGCTGACCGCGAAGGGCTGGGGTTTCTACGACGTGCTGTTCAAGGGCAAGCCGTTCAAGTTCCAGCGCCCCTTCGGCAGCTACGTGATGGAAAACGTGCTGTTCAAGATCTCCTTCCCCGCCGAATTTCATTCGCAGACCGCGGTCGAGTGTGCAATGCAATTGCATCGGCAGTTGCATCGCCTGGGCAAGAAAGCCGAAGATATAAAAAAGATAAGGATAAGAACGCATGAAGCTGCGCTCCGCATCATCGACAAGAAGGGCCCGCTCAACAACCCGGCCGACCGTGACCATTGCATTCAGTACATGATCGCGGTGCCGCTGCTCTTTGGCCGCTTGACCGCCGGCGACTACGAGGACCGCGTGGCGCGCGATCCGAGAATCGACGTATTGCGCGCGAAGATGTCCTGCGTCGAGGACAGGAAATTCACGCGCGACTACCATGCGCCGGACAAGCGCTCGATCGCCAATGCGCTCACGGTCGAGTTCAAGGACGGCAGCAAGCTGGACGAAGTG
>Ga0315281_10011531_pt1 | contig 12111 bp, 14 predicted proteins | sample YL17G07_0_MG_FD_204540 | JGI IMG/M metagenome (GOLD analysis project Ga0315281, IMG submission 204540) | Sediment microbial communities from Yellowstone Lake, YNP, Wyoming, USA - YL17G07_0 | ecosystem: Environmental > Aquatic > Freshwater > Lake > Sediment | place: USA: Wyoming | collected... | reverse complement strand
GACCCTGAGCGGTTCGAGGGCGCGCGCGGACGGCCGGTCATCGTTGCTTCGGCCGCTGCGGTAGACGAACAGTGTGGCTCCGGCGACGAGTAGCACGTCACCGATCGAGAAGGTGTTGGCGAACGGGAAGGCATGGGGCAGCGCAAATACGTCGCCCAGGAACCGCAGGTGTGAGCCGCTGCTTGCGGCTGCGACGTTGTTGTAGACACGGCCGGCGTTGGCACCGATGCTCGCGCCGGTGCTCTCGGCCCACGCCTGGACGCTGACCGGCATACGTCCACCGTTCAGAAAGATCGCAGCTGCGTTAGAGCCCAGGCCTATGCCGGCGAGTGCGAATCCGGGTACGCGCCCGTTGCGGGCGGCGAAGACGACGAGCAGCAGATACGAGGCGATGTGCGCCTCGCTCGTCGAGATCCCCCACGGTGGTCGAAGCTTGAACGCGAAGAGCGCGAGCTGCAGAACGAGCGCGCCGAGCACGAGCCCTGTCCAGCGGAGCCGCACGGCTGCCAGCAGTCGCGGGTTCGCCCCCGCGGCCCAGGCGACCGCGAACGCTACGAGACAAGCGAACGCGAGAGTCACGCCGTGACGTGCGCCGGCAGCAGGCGGCGTTCCACTTCGGCGAGATCGGGCATGCGGTGAGCCTCGGCTGCGAGCGCCACGACCACACGCGGCTGAAGCCGCGCCAGCCGCTGAGGGACCGCGACGGTCGCCACTGCCTCTTCGAGCCGTTGCTCCAGTTGTTCAAGAGCTGTGTCGCCGATGATCATCGAAACGGCGAAGACGTCGTCGCTGAGGCGGAGAACGGCGTCACTCGCGCGTAGGACGGACCGAATCTGCCGTTCGACCTCGGCGACCACTCGCTCGGCCACGAGCTGCCCGGCTCCGCGCCGGAGACGATCGAACGCCCTGAGCTCCACGAGCGCAAGCGCGCGCTCGCCCTCGATCGTCCGCGGTCGAACCGGCGGGCGCTGCCGGAGCGTCCCGAGGATTGCCGGTGCGAGCCAGCGCGCGAACTCGAGCTCATAGCCGCGCGGGCGCCGCTCGAGCCCGAGCACGATCCAGCCGCCATCCTCGAGCTGGGGCGAGCGCATCGCCCAGGTGCCCGACGAGAAGCGCTTGACCTGCTCGACCGCTCCCAGCCGGAGCCAGCTCCGCAGCTCACGAACGTCTGCTTCAGGCACACCATCCCATGCCGTCTCGTGGATGTCCTCTCCATCCGCAGAAGCAAAGGCCACCCAGCCGGCGAACCCCGCGGCCGCAAGGACCAGGTGCGGCGAGGCCTTGGCCGCGATGCGCGCCGCCGCACGTGCGCGACGCCGCGCGATCAGCAGCTGCGTTGCGATCCAGTAGCAGAACACGCAGGCCGTCACAGCCGCGAAAGCGACGGAGACTCCTGCCGGCACGTCGGGTATGCCGACGCTGATCAGCGTCGGCACCATGGCGATCATGGTCAGCAGGCGCGGATCCGCCAGGACCTCGCGTGACGGCAACGCCGCGACACGGACCCGGGAGAACGACTGCCGCAGCTCCTCGAGCTCGTCTTTCGAGAGGCGCGCGCTCAGCGGCTCGCCTCCCAGCAGGGCGGCGAAAGCGCGCGCGACCAGGGGATGAAACTGCGCGCCGGCCTTGTCCAGGAGCTCGGCGGCGGCCTCGGCGGGTTTGAGCGCCGGCCGGTACGGGCGAGACGAGGTCATGGCGTCATAGCTGTCCGCTGCGACGAGAACGTGAGCCTCGATTGGAACCTCGCGCCCTTCCACGCCGAAGTAGCCGTGGCCGTCCCAACGTTCGTGGTGGAGCGCAGCGAACTCGGAGATCTCTCGCGCGAACGAGAATGGATGCAGGAGCTGCGCCGAAAGCCGCGGGTGCATCTGGATCTGGGCGATCTCGGCTTCGGTCAGCCGCTCCGCAGCCGCGAGCGTCCTGATGTCCACCGCGATCTTGCCGAGATCGTGGAAGCGGGCCGCGGCGACCAAGCGCTCGGACTCGCGTCGCGGAAGATCCAGCGCAGCGGCAAACCGGCCGACGAGCTCAGCGACACGCTCTGAGTGCTCGGTCGTCGACGGATCTCGAGCGTCGATGACGTCGGCCATCGCCTGTAGCGCTTGCTGGGTTTCGCGCCTCAGACGCTCGAGGTTCGACCTGGCGAAAAAGAGCGCACCGAGGAGCGGGAGAAGGAACGGGAGCAACACCGGATTCGCACCGAACGCGAACGCCACGAGAACGCCGAGGCTGCCCTCGCCTACAGCGGACGGAATCTCCTCGACGACTGCGTGCCCCGCCAGACCGTGAAATGACCCGGCGCCCATCGCAGCCAGCCCTCCGGCGAACACGAAGCTCGTCGCGAGATAGCGCACCGTGATCAACACACACAGAAGCGGAATGACCGAGAGCGTCCAGCGAACATCCGGACCTGCGAAGTGTCGGAACACCGAGGCTGCCACCCACGTCGATCCTCCGAACATCGCGGAGTTGACCAGCACGTACTGCCTGCCGTCGCGACGCAAGCCGTCGCTGATCAGAACTCCCAGCGCAGCCGTGAGTGCGGCAACGGTCGGCATCAGGAGCACTGCTGCGGCCACGTGCGCAACGGCCGATAGCGACAACGCAGCATCGTCGCCGTCGCCGCGGTTGCGCAAGACGAGCTCCTCGCCTGCGACTGCGACTGCGACGAGAGGCGCGAGCTTCGCAATGTTGCTCGACAGAGCGCTCGGATCGAGCGCAAGCCGAGCTACAAGGGCCACCCAGAAGATGGTCCCGATGCAGTACGAATATGTCCGCAGCCTTCCGTCCATCTCCGTGAGAAATGCAGCGACGCGACGCCGCGAGGCGACAGTTCTTGAGGATCGGCATCCGAATGAGGGATCTCGCGTCTCAATCGAGGGATATCCGCGTCGTGCCCCAAAGGGGTGACGACGGCGCCGCCCCAATCACCTAAATCCAGAGGGTGTTCCACAGCAGAGGAGTGTTCATGGTCAAGTTCCGCACCGCGCGTGTCTTGTACTTCTTCGGCGTTGTCGCGGCTTTCGTCATCGCTGCGGGCGCCGACCGGAAGTTCTGGTAGGACTGCGGCCGCGGGCTCCACGAACGATTCGGAGCCCGCGGTCGTCTGACCTCTCTCTCGACCGTTCGAGGCCCTGCGGCTGACCGGGGCGCCGGCCAGCCTGCCGAACACGCTCGTGTTCGCGGTCGGCCGCGACGTCAGGGTCGGGCGCGAGGACAAGGTCGACGAGGACGACGGCGCAGCCGCTAACGGTCTCTCGCAGCGGGAAGGATGGTCGCCGTCAGCCCTGGATCGACGTCAGACATCCGCCGCCCGCGCTGGACAGGACTAACGTTGAACGTTATATTCCAGGGCTCAAGACACGAGCCGGGAGGATCGAGCATGACGAGGGTGCGTCTGCTAGAGGATCACGAGATCGAGGACAAGGAGCTCCTGGCCACCATCCAGCAGATGCAGGAGTTGACCGGCGACACCACAGCGATGCGCGTGTACGCACATCGCCCGGACATCATGAAGAGCTTCATGCCCTTCTACGTCCAGCTACAGACAAACGGGCTGCTCAGCCGCAAGCTGATCGAGTTGGTCAGGCTGGGGATCGCGCAGATCAATCAGTGCTCCGCGTGCCTGAGCGCCCGCTATGACGACTCCATCGCCGAGGGGCTCACCGAGGAGATGGTCGACGCCGTCTGGGACGCGGACGGCTCCGATCTGTTCACGGAGCGAGAGAAGACGGCCATCGTCTTCGGACAGAAGATGGCGCGCGACCATTACTCGGTCACGGACGACGACTTCGAGCGGCTGTATCGATCGTTCAGCGAGAAGGAAGTCGTGGAGCTGCTGATGGACGTCGCGATGTTCATCGGCATCGGGCGCATGTTCGCGGTTGTCGACGCGATGAACGTGGTGTGCAGCGTGCCCGTCGCCACGCAGTCTCGGACGTCCGAGCCGGTAGGCGCCTCGTCGGGCTGAGACCGACTCGCACGCTGCCGGTGCAGTCCGTCGATCCGCTCGGCCGTACTCGTCGAAGACGCTACGCCGTTGGAGCTTCGAAGTCGGGGTCAGTTCGTTGGAATCGGTGAGTTACTCATCAGGGGGCCAGATGTTTCGGAAGGTGCAGCTGCTGCTGACGGGGTGGCCGGACAAACCGCTGGGCTTGCTGGAAGCGCATCTCGCGAGCGAGGGGCAGCGGATTCGTGAGCTGATGCCCGATGGGGGGAGCCACCGCCGGCTGTTCCGGCTGGCCAACGATCCGACGCGCCAGGTCGCGCACGGCGACGAGATGGCCGCAGCGGAACCGCCGTTCGACGCGGTGTTCGAGGTGGGGGCCGAGGACGCGGATCTCGCCGTCATCGCGGCCGCCGTCAAGGACGTCGCCGGCCGCCTCGGCGAGTGGGTCGACCCGAGCCGCTCTGCTGCCATCGCCGGTACCGAGCACGTGATCGTGCCGGGGAACCAACCGCTTGAACTGGTGTTCGCGTTGCGCAGGCTGCCGACGCTGACCTCACAGCAGTTCCACGATCACTGGCTCAACGAGCACGCCGAGATCGCGCGCCGGGTCCCGGGGCTGCGAGGCTACCGGCAGTTCCATGCGGAGGCTGCCGCTTCCGCTGATGCCGCAGCCTCCGCGGGGCTGGCCGGCTGTGACTTCGAGGGAACCGCCGAGGGCTTCTTCGAGAACCGGGACGCGTTCCTGCAGACCATGGCTCAACCTGCCGTCACCGCCGACGCGCTCGCCGACGAGCGGACCTTCATCGATCATGCTCGCTCCGTCATCGGGCTCTACCGCGTGGCGTGGGACGCCGCAGTCTGATCGAGCGGTCCACCACCTGCGAGCGCGGCCTCGACGTCACACCCGCAGCTCATCCCCGGACACGTGGTGCGCTTCTCGACTGCGCGAACCCGTGCACGTCCCAGCCGCGTCTCGGTGGCTGCCTGCCGGCTGGCCCCCCGGGCGCGCGCTACCCGGGGCGGCCGGCGTCGCTCCCGGGGGCTGCCGCCGCCGCAGCCTGGGCGTGCTCGCCGAGGTAGCTGGAGATGAGGAGGTTCCGGTCGGCGCGTAGCTGCTCGACCTTCTGGTGGACGGTGATCTCGCCGTGCGAGAGGACGTAGCCCCGGTCGGCGATCTCGAGCGCCAGGTGGACGTGCTGCTCGACGAGGACGACGGCGCAGCCGCTCTCGATCGCGTAGTCGCGCACGACGGGGAGCAGCCGCTCGACGATCACGGGTGCGAGGCCGAGGCTGAGCTCGTCGAGCAGCAGCAGCTTCGGCCGTCGCGCGAGCGCCCGGCCGACGGCGAGCATCTGCTGCTCACCGCCCGACAGCAGCCCCGCGCGGCGGCCGCGCAACTCGCCGAGAGCGGGGAAGTACGAATAGGCGGCCTCGGCGTCGAGCTTCTCGCCGCGGTGGCTCAGGCGGAAGTGCTCGGCGACGGTCAGGTTGAAGAAGATCCCCCGCCCCTCGGGCACGTGCGCGATCCCGAGCCGCGCCCTGGCGGCGGGCGACACCGACGCGAGATCGGCCCCTTCGAAGAGGATCCGGCCGCTCATCGGCTTGACGATCCCCGAGATCGCCCGCAACGTCGTCGTCTTCCCGGCCCCGTTCGCGCCGAGCAGCGCGACGACCTCGCCCGCGGCGGCGGTCACGTCGAGGTTGCGGACGACGGCGGCCTGGTCGTAGCCGGCCGTCAGCGCCTCGATCGCAAGCATCGTCTCGCTCATGCGGGCTCCTCGGCCGCCGTCGCGGCTCCCGCGACCTCGCCGCTCAGCTCCTCGGCCGCGCGGCCGAGGTAGGCGTGGATCACCCGCGGGTCGCGCCGCACGACGTCCGGCGGCCCGTGCGCGATCACCCGGCCGAACTCGAGCACGACCACGTAGTCGGAGATGCCGAGGACGAGGCCCATGTCGTGGTCGACGAGCAGCATCGGCGTGCCCGCTTCGACCACCTGGCGCAGCCGCCGCCCGAGCTCCTCGCTCTCGTGCGTGTCCAGCCCCGCCGCCGGCTCGTCGAGGCAGAGCAGCCGCGGCTCCGCCGCGAGCGCGCGCGCGACGCCGACGAGCTTCCGCTGGCCCTGCGAGAGATCCGACGGAACCTCCCCCGCCCGGTCCTCCAGCCCGAGCAGCGCGAGCGTCCGCTCCATCGCCTCGCTCCGCTCGAACGGCTTCGAGAGCACCCCCCTTCACCGTCCCCCACACCGACGGACGGTGCGAGGCCACCGCGAGGTTCTCCTGGATCGTCAGGTCGTCGAACAGCTCGATCGACTGCCACGTCCGCGCCAGCCCCCTGCGCGCACGCACGTGCGGCGGCAGCGCCGACAGGTCGCGCCCGTCCAGCTCGACCCGGAGGACATGGGCGGGGAAGGCTGGGACCGCTCGACGCCGCGGTTCGTCGAGCCTGACACCGAGGAGAACCTCCAGCGTCCGTTCCGCGACAACCACTGGACGGACTACCTGCCGATCGTGCTGCCGACGGAGGAGCGCGTCGAGGCGATGCTGGCCGGGACGAGCCGGGCGCCGGACGAGGTGGTCGGCAAGCTCCGCCCGACCCTCGGCATGGAGTTCTGGGAGGCAACGGTCGAGAAGGTCGCGGTCAACGCGGTCATGGCCGGCGCCGACCCGTCGCACTTCCCGGTGATCCTCGCCCTGGCCTCGAGCGGCGACACCGCCCGCCAGAGCAGCATGTCCTCGATGGGGAACACGGTCGTCGTGAACGGGCCGATCCGGAACGAGATCGGGATGAACAGCGGCATCGGCGCGTTCGGGCCCTACAACTACGCGAACTCCGCGATCGGCCGCTCCTTCGGCCTGCTCTCGCAGAACCTCCAGGGCGGGTCGGTGCCGGGCATCTCCTACAACGGCTCGCAGGGGTGCAACTCCTCCTACAACTGCTGCACCTTCGCCGAGAACGAGGAGGCGAGCCCGTGGGAGCCCTATCACCTCAAGTACGGCTGCGGCCCGGAGGACAGCACGGTCACGGTCTCCTACGTCTGGGGCAACGTCTGGTCGGAGCACCTGCGCACCTACTGGCAGGAGAAGCTCCAGGCGATGATCTGCGGGCTCGAGCCCTCGATGGGCATGACCCTCGCGCTCGACCCGATCGTGGCCCGCGAGTTCGTCGAGAAGGGCTTCGACACGAAGGAGAAGTTGATCGACTGGATCTACGAGAACGCCCGGATTCCCGCCCGCCGCTACTGGGACCACATCATGCTGAACATGATCCGCGAGGTCGTCGAGGCGGGGATCGAGCCCTTCGCGAGCTACAGCAAGGCGCCGCCGGACGAGCTGCTCCCGATCTTCGAGCGCGACCGGATCAACATCGTCGTGGTCGGCGGCGAGACCAACGGGCAGTTCAACATCTTCACGGGCTCGCCGATGCGAGCGAAGTTCCGCAACGAAGGGTCGCGCAACGCGACGGTCTCGATCGACGCCTGGCGCTGACGGTGACCTGAGCGGCGGGGGTCAACCCTCCGGGAGCCACGCGCCGCCGGCCAGGTAGCGGTCGGCGGCGAGCGCCGCGGCCGCGCCTTCGCCGGCCGCGGCGGCCGCCCGGCCGGCAGCGTTCCGGCGGACGATGCCGGCGGCGAGCACGCCCGGGAGCTCTGTCCGCTGGAGGTCGTCGGTCGGGATGCGCCCCTCGGCGTCGAGCGGGAGCGTGCCCGCGAGCGCCTCGGTGTTCGGCAGCAGGCCGACGTAGACGAAGACGCCGCCGACCTCGACGTCGGCCGTCTCGCCGGTCGCGAGCTCGCGCACGCGGACGGCGGTGACGGAGCTCTCGCCGACGATCTCCTCGACGACGGTGCCGCTGCGGACGCTGATCTTCGGCTGCTCGAGCGCACGCTGCCGGTAGGCCGCCTGAGCGGTCAGGTCCTCCCCGCGCTGGAAGACGATCACCTCGGCGGCCGACTCGGCCAGAGTGAGCGCCTCCTGGAGCGCCGAGTCGCCGCCGCCGACGACGGCGACGGTCCGGTCGCGCAGCAGCGGCCCGTCGCAGCTCGCGCAGTGGCTCACGCCCTTGCCGTGGAGCCGCTCCTCGCCGGGGACGCCGAGCTCCGCGAGCCGGGCGCCGGTGGCGAGGACGACGCTGCGCGCGAGCCGGTCGCCCTCGGTCGTCGAGACCCGCCAGAGCTCGCCCTGCGGCTCGAGCGCGACGAGCTCGGCGCTCGAGGCTCGGCTCCGGCGTCGGCCGCCTGCTCCTGCGTGACCGGGCAGAGCTCGTAGCCGGCGACCCCGTCGGCGAAGCCGGGGATGCCGTCGATCGTCTCGATGCTGAGCAGCAGGCCGCCGGGCACGCCGCCGGTGAGGACGAGCGTCGAGCGGCCGAGCCGGGCCGCGGTCAGGCCGGCGGTCAGGCCGGCGATGCCGCCCCCTGCGACCACCACGTCGAACGCGTCAGCCACGACGACGCACGTCAGAAGACGATGACAGCGCGGCCGCGGAGGCCACCGGCTTCCATCGCCCGATGCGCGTCGGCGGCCTGCTCGGGCGGGTACTCGCGCGCGACGCGCAGCGCGAGCCGGCCCTGCGAGGCGAGCTCGCGCAGCTCCTCGAGCCAGTCGGTGCGCTCGAGCACGGTCGGAACCATGACCGGGTGGATCTGGATGCCGCGTTCGGCCTCGCTGCCGTCCCAGCCGCGAACGACGACCATCCCGCCGCCGTCACGGATCGCGGGGAAGGCGCTGCGGCCGAGCAGTGCGGTGTCGAAGAGGCCGTCGACCCCCTCGGGGGCGACGGCGCGGACCGCGGCGGCGAAGTCGTCGCTGCGCGGCACGACGACGTCGGCGCCGAAGCTGCGCACGAGCTGCTCGTCGTCGGGCTTTGCGTCGGCGATCACGCGCAGGCCGCGCGTCTTGGCGAGCGCGATCGCGTACGAGGCGAGCAGGCCGGCGCCGCCGCTGACCGCGAGCGTCTGACCCTCCGTGAGGGCGAGCAGCTCGAGCCCGAGCAGCGCGGTGAGGCCGTTCATCGGCAGCGTCGCCGCCTGCTGGAGCGTCGCACCGGCGGGGATCGGCACGACGGAGGCCGCGGGCACGACGAGTAGCGCCGCCTGCGCCCCACCCTCCGGCCGCCGCGGCATCACGGCGGCCATCACCTCGTCGCCGACCGCCAGGCGCTCGACGCCGGCGCCGACCGCCTCGACGATCCCGGCGGCGTCCATGCCCGGCACCCACGGCGGCTCGAGCCCCTCGACGCCGCGCTCGCGCACGACGACGTCGGTCGGGTTGACCGCGGCCGCCTTCACGGCGACGCGCACCTCGCCCGGCCCCGGCTCGCGCACGGAACGCTCGACGACCTGAAGCGCGTCGACGCCTCCGGGTTTGGTGACGCCGACGGCGCGAGCTTTCACACGCCGATGATACCAACGTGCGCCCGGGCCGACCTGCGTCGGCGGGCCGTTGTCGAGTCGGAATATGGAAGAGGTGTCGGGAAAAACCGCCTTCGTCACGGGCGGAGCGAGCGGCGTCGGTCTCGGCATGGCCAAGGCGTTCGTCGCGGCGGGCATGAACGTGGTGATCGCGGACATCCGGCAGGATCACCTCGACGCGGCCGTGACGGAGCTCTCCGGGGGGCCGGGCGGGGTTCATCCGATCCGCCTCGACGTGACGGATCGTGAGGCGATGGCGGGCGCCGCCGACGAGGCGGAGCGCGTGTTCGGCAACGTGCACCTGGTCTGCAACAACGCGGGCGTCAACCTGTTCAACGACATGGCCTCCGCGACCTACGACGACTGGGATTGGGTGCTGGGCGTCAATCTCGGCGGGGTCGTCAACGGGGTCGTGACCTTCGTGCCCCGGCTCAAGGCGCACGGCGAGGGCGGGCACATCGTCAACACCGCGTCGATGGCCTCGTTCATCACCGGCCCGGGCGCGGGCATCTACACGGCGTCGAAGTTCGCGGTGCGGGGGCTGACCGAGGCGCTGCGCTGGAGCCTGCTGCCGCACGGGATCGGCGTCTCGGTGCTCTGGAGGATGTCCCGTTCGTCGTGGAACTTCGCGACGGCGGTCCCGGTCTGATGGTCAGGCGGTGATGAGGGTAGCGGCCTCCTCGGTCGGGGACGGGATGGTCGCGCGGTCGAGGTCGCGTTCGATCGCGAGGGCGAGCTTGGCGAGGTCGCTCGCTGATCGACAACGGCGACTCCGACACCGGATGCTCATCCCGATACTTCGCAACCCAGTTGCCGAGCGTGCCATCGTGGATCCGCAACTCGCGCGCGACCTGCGCGATCGGCCGACCCGAATCGATCACCAACCGCACCGCCTCATCCTTGAACTCCGGCGTATACCGGGAACGCTCTCTCGCCATGACGTCTCCTCACTCTTCATAGAAACTATGGAGACGACTGTCCTACGGACGGGACTCACCCCATCCCGCTCCATGATGAGAGCCGCCGGATTCAGCCCGAGTTGAATGCGATGCGCACCCTGTTGAGCGAGAACGTCCTCGAGATGCGGCGGGGTCGGGTCTGCCCGATCGACGTAGTCCATCTCCCAGACATCCCCCACTTCCAGGCCGGCGTCCTCAGCGATGCGGCGCCCATCGTGTCGAAAGAGCCGCAGGCTGCGGAAGTCGGCGAGATCGTGCGCGCCGACGCAGATGTGGCCCTGCTGCATCCGGGTCTTCGCAACGATGAGGACAGTGCTCACGGCAGCAGGTGTTCCAGCGGCACGTCGGTCCCTGCAAGCCGCTCAGCGGCGAGGGAACGGTGGCACGCACGAGGCTCGCGCTCGACGCAGAGGAGCAGCGGCACCGAGCTTGTCTCGCGGATCTCTTCAATCGACGCGCGCGCCTGAGGCTGCTCGAGCAGCTCCTCGTACATCGCGACGAACGCCGGCGTCAGTTCGCTGCGGCTGCGCTTGGCGACGCCGGAGGCGCTGTCGGCGGCATGCTGCAGCGCCCGGGTTTCGCTGGTCGGTGCGAGCTCGGGGAAGTGCCGGTAGGCGATCCCAAGTTGGGCCAGCTGCTGTTCGAGCCGGCGGGCGTTGGCGAAGGCATAGTCGCGCCCGCGGACGCCGCGACGGGCGCGGATGTCGCAGAACAGGTCGACCTTCGCGTCCAGGACGGCGGCGAAAAAGCGCTCGGCGCCGAAGCCGTAGACGCCGATCGTGGCGACACGTTGAAGCGGCATGTCGCCTGCAGGTTAGGCGGCGCGGTAGGCGCGCCGGGAGCGGCCGAGCCCGTCCGCGACGAAGCTCAGCTGCGCACCCCGGATCTGCGCTGCGACCTCGGCGTGCTCGACGAGCTCGCCCCGCTCGTCGATGTGCGCGACCGGCACCCCGCGCTCGACCAGCATCTCCGCCAGCAGCTTCGAGCGATGGCAGTCGCTTGGCCGCGCCTCGCTGCAAAGCAAGGCGAGCGGGTGCCGGTCGCGATAGGCGGTCTCGACGCGTTCGATCCCGCTGAGGAATGCAGGCGCAGTGCGGCAGCGGTCGTAGTCGACATGGCCGTCGTCGTCGTAGCAGCCGGGATCGTCAGGGCGGCCGCCGAGCGTGCCGCCAAGGAAGACGTAGCGGATCTCAGCGGCACCGAGCAAACGCTCGAGCTGCTCGCGCGCATACTCCGGGCGGCGCGAGTAGGGCACGGAGCGGACGTCACCGACGTACTCGACACCGTGGCGCTTGAGCAGCACGATGAGCTCGGCGATCTCACGCAGCCCGTAGCCGATCGTCAAGATCGGTGGTCGCTTCTCGCTTTCGTTCACAACGTCACCCTATAAAGGGCGCCGGACCGCAGGCTGACTCTATGTCGCGACCGTCGCTGACCGGTCGATGACGTAGAATCGAAACATGGCCGGTATGGGAATCCGCGCACCGAGAAGCGAGAAACCCCGCTTTCGCGGGGCTTGTCGTTCCTGTTACGGGATGGGCGGTACTGGGCTCGAACCAGTGACCCCCAGCTTGTCGAGCTGGTGCTCTCCCAACTGAGCTAACCGCCCTCGTGCTTGCAAATACGCGGTTCCCGGCGCATTGACGCTCGCCCGACCGCGCTTGCAGTGCCGACATCCTAGCGAGTGGCCGTCGCGACGAGCCCGGCTTACGCCGCCCGCCAGTGCCCGGTGGCGGTCTCCGCCGCACGCCCGAGCTCTGCGAGCCGCGCCAGGTGCGAGATCGCTTCGCCGAG
>Ga0315281_10011530_pt1 | contig 12112 bp, 7 predicted proteins | sample YL17G07_0_MG_FD_204540 | JGI IMG/M metagenome (GOLD analysis project Ga0315281, IMG submission 204540) | Sediment microbial communities from Yellowstone Lake, YNP, Wyoming, USA - YL17G07_0 | ecosystem: Environmental > Aquatic > Freshwater > Lake > Sediment | place: USA: Wyoming | collected... | reverse complement strand
CTTTCTGTGGAAATAGGGTTTCCTCTGGTTACGGATTGCATCGGCCTCTCGTTTGAAGGGAGCCGTCTAAAAGCCGTCCGATCCATTTATGGAGGAAAGGTTAATGCTAATGTATCCCTGAAAGAATCCAAAGGATATATAGCAACCATCCGGCCGGGCGTTTTCACTCCTGGAGCATCTGGTGAAAAAAAGGGTGGAATTGTCATGGAGTCCTCCCCTTTGCAAGGGACGATCGATGTAAAAAAATTTATTGAATATATTGAAGCCCCTATCACAGGAGAAGATATCACTCAAGCAGAGATTATCGTTTCTGTGGGCCAAGGGATCGGAGGCCCTGAACATATCCCGATGATAGAAGAAGTGGCAAAAAGCTTAGGCGGGGTGATTGCCTGTTCCCGACCAGTGGTGGATCGGAATTGGCTACCCAAGGATCGCCAGGTTGGAATCTCTGGAAAGACGGTGAAGCCGAAGGTCTACATTGCCATTGGCATCAGCGGTGCCTTCCAGCATATTACGGCTGTGCAGGGTTCTGAAACGATCATCGCCATCAACAAGGATCCCCGCGCCCCCATCTTTGGCGTGGCCGATTATGGGATTGTGGACGACTTCCAGAATGTAATTCCGATTTTAAAAGAGAAAACGAAAGGAATGAAATAGAGATTCTGTGCGTTGGGGCGTCAAAGAATTATTACGTCCTATAGACCTCTGCCTTTTTATTTTACCTTTTCTATAAAAGTTCTTGCAGCCCTTATTGCATCTTTGACTATATCCACATCATGCAAAAGTGCTCTGTAATAACCAGCGATGTGGAGTTGGTCGTAAAGCCTCTCAAATTCTCTTAAAAGTTTTCCATCATGCATTGATAAATGTTTCTGCAATGCCTTCCTATAACCATCAACGGATCTGGGAAGATCTTTTTTGTTCAAGCCTCTGTTTAGTAAACAGAGATCTATTGCCTTTAATACTGCAAGGTAAGCCGCTGCACAGGCCTCCTGTACAGGCTTGACATCTGAATACGCATTATCCTCAATAGGAGCAGATTTAAGTATTTCTTTTGCATTGTTTAAATATCGCAATGCCTCTTTCATTTCACTAAAACCTCTTAATCTTTAATTATTCACATTCTAAAAACAATGTCAAGGCTTGCAGGACTCGAATAGGGGGTCATCCACAAGGCCCCTGCGCTCCCATCTTCGGTGTGGCCGATTACGGGATCGTGGATGACTTTCAAAATGTGAATCCGATTTTAAAAGAGAAAGTAAATGGAATGCAATAGACTCTCTTGACCATTTTCCTCTTCCTGATGTGGAGAGGGCTGAGATGAAGGGTCACTCCACTTTCTCAAAATCCTATCATTTTTCTGCCCTTTATTTTCACCTCAGAGAGTTTATAGAATTCTTGCTAATTTTAACTGTTAGAGTATAATATAGCTCCATGGATTCCCTATCAAAATTCCAATCCTTATTAAGTGAAATTTTTCAATTTAAAGCCTCTGATCTGGATTTCGGTATTTACCGCATATTGAATTACAAAAGGGATCAGATTGAAAAGTTCATTAAAGGGGATATTAAAAACATTGTTGAGATTGCTTTTTCGAAACATAAGGACGAAAGATTACTAAATATTTCACAGAAATTCGAAGATGCCAGAAAGAAGGTTTTCGAAACTTTAGGAAGTGCAGTCTTAACTCCTTCAGGTGACCTTAAGGCGGAATTCCGCGATACTCCTGTTGGGAAGGAATTTCTCCTATTGAAGGAACAAAAAGATTTAGCAGGAAAGATTGATGAGATAAAACTTCAGGTTTTCAATGACCTTTATGCCTTCTTCTCCAGATATTACGAAGAAGGCGACTTTGTGCCCCAGTATCGGCACTCCATCAAAAACTTTAGATATGCCATACCTTATAATGGTGAAGAGGTAAAGCTCTACTGGGCAAATGAAGGGCAGTACTATACCAAGACTGGAATTCTCTTCAGGGATTTTGCTTTCTTTTCTGACCCTGGTAAAACATACAAAATTATTTTCCGCACCGTATCCGCCAGAGAAGAATTGGCTTCCAACAAGGCCACAAAGTCAAGGTTTTTCGTTCTGGATGATGAAAAACCTGTTTCATTTAGTACCCCTGAACTTGATTCAGGGTCTCATGAGATGCCGAAACAAGTTCGGCATGACAATGGAGTAGTCATTCGTTTTCAATATAGAGAATTAACAGATAAAGAAGTGAAGGTCTTTGATGTCGAGGGTGGCAGCAATACCGCAAAGCAGGAGAAGATTAATCAAAAGATATTCGATGAAATTATAAAGCAGATTAAAGATACTACGCTTAAAGGTTTCTTAAGTTCAGAATACAAGACCGAAAAACCGCTTCTGCTCTATCAGATATCGAGATTCACTGCAAAAAACACAAAGGATTACTTCATTCACAAAAATCTGCGAAAGTTTTTAACTGAACAACTGGATTACTTCATCAAAGCAGAGGTCTTATCTATTGAAACCCTTGAAAATGAGCCCTTTCTGGACAAACACATCACACGCGCAAAAGTGGTAAGAGACGTCGGAGAAAAAATAATTGATTTCCTCTCACAGATTGAGGATTTCCAAAAGAAACTCTGGGAAAAGAAGAAGTTTGTCTTGAAGACAGATTACGTGATTACCACTGATCGACTGCCAGAGGAATTTTATGATGAGGTCTTAAAGAACAAGGAACAGAAAAAAGAATGGGAAGAATTAGGATTTGAGATTGCCACGCCTTCGGCTCGCAATGACATCGTGAAGAAGTCATTGCGAGGAGCGACAGCGACGAAGCAATCTCTAAGAAATCTCAAGCTGCCTGTAGATACAAAACACTTCAGTGAAGAATTCAAGGAAAGACTCCTGGAGAAGCTGACTGAAAATGCTGATTTAGATGATTTGCTGGGTGGGTTATTAATCAAAAGCGAAAACTATCAAGCACTCAACATACTTTTACCAAAATTTAAGGAAAGGGTAAAGTGTATCTATATTGACCCTCCATATAATACGGGAAATGATGAGTTTTTGTATAATGATCGATACAAACATTCATCGTGGCTTACAATGATTGAAAACAGGCTTAATCTTTCAGCAAACCTAATGACCATTGACGGATTTATCTTTTGCAGTATCGATGAAAATGAAATGGATAACCTTGTAAAGGTCCTTAATCTCACTTTCCATCAAAAAGTAGGCATAGCGATAATCCAAACGAATCCAAAAGGTCGTGGGCAGGACAAGTATTTGGCAACCTCACATGACTATCTTTTAGCCGCCGCAAAAAGTGAAAAAGCCTTGTTCTCAGGATTACCTAAAAGCGAGGACCAGCTCTCAGAATATAATTTACAGGACGAAGGTGGAAATTACCGGCTCCTTGAACTTCGCAACACTCACAGACAATTCCATAGGGGTAACAGGCGTAATCTCTGGTATCCATTATACGTCAATCCTCAGAATGGTAAAGTAACTTGCTCTCAGGAAAAGGGCAGTATCAAGGTACTCCCTATATGGAATGATGGTTTTGAAGGCTGCTGGACTTGGGGAAAAGAATTAGCCGAGAAAAACCAATATCTTCTCGTAGGTCGAGACGTATCAGGTAACTATAAAATCTATCGTAAGGATTACGCATCAAAAAATGGTGAGGGACCAACCTATACTCCAAAGACAATATGGAATGAGAAAGAAGTGAGGACCGATTATGCACAGTCACTTCTTGATAATATAATGGGGGCTCGCTTGTTCCAATCTCCCAAACCACCAGCTTTAATTAAGAGAGCGGCCCAACTTACCACTAGTCATCAAGATTATATATTAGATTTCTTCCCTGGCTCCGGCACCACTGCCCACTCAATAATGATTCTCAATAACGAAGACAATGGCAATCGTAAATACATCTTAGCTGAAATGGCAAATTATTTCGAGACCATTATCATTCCAAGGATCAAGAAAATTGCCTATTCCTTTAACTGGAAAGATGGGAAACCACAGGATAGCAATGGAACAGGGACATTTTTCAAATACCAGGTTTTGGAACAATACGAAGATACTCTGGATAATCTTGAACTCAAACCTAACAAAGCAGCTCAGAATCTGTTTAAGGAAGATTATCTTCTCAAATATTTCCTTGAGTTTGAGACACAGGAAAGTCCAAACTTCCTCAATATTGAACACCTAAAAGATCCTTTTTCATACAAACTCAAGGTGAACCTTGAAGAAATGGGTGAGCCTATAGAAGCTGTGGTGGACATACCTGAGACATTTAATTATCTCCTTGGATTGAAGGTGAAAAAGATGAAAGCGAGGACCCTTCGACTTGCTCAGGGTAACAAGAGGAAATACCTTTTTGTACTTGGCGAAAAAGAAGGGGTGAATATAGCAGTTGTATGGCGAAAAGTTGATGACAATTGGGATGAAGATGATTTCAGAAAAGATAAAGAAATGATTATCAAAGAACTTAAGGAGTGGATGCCCCACAAGGTCTATATCAATGGCCAAAGCGTCTTAACAACAGACTTTGAAGGGCATACTGTTGAGATTCATTATATTGAACCAGAATTTAAAACCTTGATGTTTTCATGAAAGGGAATATCCTTCAATGATTACAAGAAAAAGATTCGAAGAAGAAGTTCGGAACATCGTTAAGCAGCTTATAAAGGTATATCATCCGGAAAAAATTATCCTTTTTGGGTCACTTCTGGAAAGAAACAAAGCCCCGAGAGATATTGACCTTTTTATTATTAAGAAGAACCCTCCTTATTTGGGCATAGATCGGGTTCGTGAGCTGGATAGATTGATAAAATATAAGATCGCCACAGATTTCGTCGTATATACCCCGGAGGAAGTGAAAAAAAGGGCGAAAATGGGAGACCCCTTTGTCAAAACTGTTCTTGGAAGGGGAAATGTCCTTTATGCGAAAGAATAAGATTTTTATAGAATGGTTAAAAAAGGCTGAAGAGGACTTCGGTTTCGCACGTATAAGTTTGAAGGAAACTAAGTATTATGCTCAAATATGTTTCCACTTCCATCAGGCGGCTGAAAAATATCTTAAAGCCTTCATCGTTGCAAATCATCTGGACTTTAGACCTGTCCATAACCTCATAGAGTTATTAAACATCTGTAAAGATAAAAACAACAAAATTGAAGAATTAGAAGAAGCCTGCCGATACCTAAACCCCTTTTACATCGATACCCGTTATCCTGTCCACTGGCCCACTCATTATGACAGAGAAACTGCCGTCAATGCAATGAAATACGCCAATAAAATTAGGAACTGGATAAAGACCTTGTTAAAATGAAAATTGAAAAATACCTCGTTTTGAACAAATATATCCTCTCCCTCTTCGGAGTTGATGAGTTTAAAGTATTACAGGAGAGATTAAAAGATGTCAGGGAAGGGTTTGATGCAGAAGGAAGAAGTTACTTTGTCAACTCCCTTCGTTCCTTTGAGGGACTTAATAAAGATAGGCTTTCAGAAGATACGCTCTTTCTTTATGACCACAACATCCAGCTTTATTTAGAAAAAATAAACCGCAGGCGCGAACCAAAAATCACACTCAGATACTTCCAATATTTATCTATCCTCTTTGCGGAGATATTCCTTGATAACTTCAAAAATAAAAAAATTGAGTTTCTATATGAATTGAATAAATTTTTAATGGATTACAAACAAAAAGAGGACATAGGGATCATTGATGATTTTACAGAGGACGATTTGAAAAAACTTGCCTTCTGGATGGCAACCGGCTCTGGAAAGACGCTGATCATGCATATTAACTATCTCCAATTTTTCCATTACATGCCTTTTATCCCTGAAAACATCCTTTTAATTACTCCAAATGAAGGGCTTTCCAAACAGCATTTTGAGGAACTTGAGAAAAGCAGTATCCCCTGTAGACTCTATGAAGGCAGTCTTTCTGGTTTTTATAGCGGTATGGATGGCCAGGGAGTTCTTGTTATAGAGATAACGAAACTGGTGGAGGAGAAAAAAGGCGGTGGTGTTACCTTACCAGTTGACACATTTGAGGGAAAGAATCTTATTTTCGTAGACGAAGGCCATAAAGGGAAAAAATCTGAGGAACAGAAGTGGAAAAAACTTAGGGATAAACTTGCCGAGAATGGTTTCACCTTTGAATACAGTGCAACCTTTGGTCAAATCCTTTCAGAGAAAAATCCAGAGATCCTCGGGGAGTACGCAAAATCGATTGTTTTTGATTATTCATACAAGTACTTCTATCTTGACGGTTATGGAAAGGATTTTTCTGTCCTGAATGTGCAAAAAATAAAGATTAGTGAAAAGGAATTTCAGGAGACTATGTTTGTAGCAAATCTCCTATCCTTTTATGAACAGACGCTAATCTATGAAAATCACCAGACATTATCCAAAGCATTCAATATTGAAAAACCTCTCTGGATATTTGTTGGAACAACTGTCACTGGTAGGGAAGAAGAATCTGATGTAATACAAATTGTAGATTTTCTAAGAAAGGCGATACAGAATCAAAAGTGGGTAAAGGATATAACAGAAAAGATTATAAAGGGTGGCTCCGGATTAAAAAACGATAAAGGTGAGGATGTTTTTGCTAAAAGATTTGAATATTTAAGAAAGAATGGTTTTGATGTTGAGGATCTATATAGGCGGATTTTTGGTGGAAAAGGAGAATTTGGAGCATATGAGATAAAGAATGCCATAGGGGAATTGGGGTTAAAGGCGGGGGAGAATAACTATTTCGGAGTAATTAATATAGGAGATGTTACAGAATTTAGGAAAAAGTTGGAGAAGAAGGGAATAGTAGTAAATAGAGATGTGATGAGCAATTCTCTTTTCGATACCATCAAAAGGGAAGATTCTTCTATTAACCTCCTCATTGGTTCTAAAAAATTCATCGAGGGATGGGATACATGGCGTGTTTCGAGTATGGGACTACTAAATATCGGCACAGGGCAAGGGCCCCAGATTATTCAGCTCTTTGGAAGGGGGGTAAGACTAAAGGGCAAAGGTTTTTCCTTGAAGAGGAGTGACGAAAATTCTCCTGTCAAATTTCTGGAATTCCTGAACATTTATGGAATCAAGGCAGATTACCTGAATAGATTCCTCGATGCGATCCGAAAAGAAGAGGTTGAGTTTGAAGTCATACAGATTCCAGTTAAACCACAACACGAGGAGAAATGGGCAACCCTTTATGCGCTATCAAAGGATGAGAATAAGAAGTTTGTGGAAGAAAAGTTTTTACTTCTCGAGATAGACAAAAAGTTATATTTTATTCTAAATCTTTCTCCAAGGATAAAGGTCTACCGAGGGATCGTGGCAGAGGAAGTGACCGGTGATCTCGAAGAAATGGGATTTCATGAGGAAATTGCTGGGTTGCTTAATTGGCAGGAAATATATAAAGAGGCATCCGAATACAAAATGAATAGAGGTTACTGGAATTTGATCTTTGACAGGAAGGCTCTTGAGGATATTCTTCTCAGCGATAGATATAAGATATATGCCCCATCAGGGGTATTTCTTGTCAAGAACAAAGAGGATCTTGAACGGATAACAAGTGTGGCGCTCATGGTCATTAAGAAATACATGGACCATTTTTATAGGAAATATGCAAAGAGCTTTGAAACTAAATATATGAGATATGAAATGCTCAAAAGGCAGCAACCTCTCTTTGTATTTGAAAAAGATGAAGGCTATTCCTATACCATCCAGATTAAAAAGATTCCAGAAAATAAGGCACTCATTGAGGATATAAAAAAATTGGCAAGGGACTTTGAAGCACTTTCTAAGGAGGAATTAAAAACCCTTCCACGGGTCTACTTTGCGAATCACCTCTATTTACCCATTCTTCTTCAAAGCAAGGCGATCGAGAGGATATCGCCATCTGGCCTTATAGATAGCGAGAAGAAATTCATCAACGATTTAAAAAATTATCTGAGAGATAACAAAGGTAGGTTTGCGAATGTTGAAATTTATCTTTTAAGGAATTTTCCAAAATTCGGCGTTGGATTTTTCAATCTAAGTGGCTTTTATCCTGACTTCATTATGTGGTTAAAAGACGGCAAGAAACAAAAAATGGTCTTCATTGACCCGAAAGGTCTTGAACATACAAAAGGGCTTGACGATGAAAAGATTCAATTATCAGTTGATATTAAGGAGTTGGAAAAAGAACTCGGGGGAAAAGATGTCGTTTTAGAATCCTTCATCCTTTCTCAAACACCATATGATAAGGTGGTGGGGGGTAGAACAACTCCAGAGCCAAAGGATGAATATATCAAAAACCATGTCCTGTTCTTAGATGACAAAGAATGGCCTGAACAATTTCTCTCATTATCGTCGTAACTTCAATCGAGATTGGTCTATAGATAACAGTAGGTTCAAGGGGCCAAGGATTCGGGGGGCAAAGGGGCAAGGGTTGAAGACTGCCTGCCTTGCCAACCACAGGCAGGTGCAGTCAGGGATTCAAGAGTTTCTTCATGCCTATATGGATGGGGTTCCTCCTTGCTCGCTCCTTTTTCATTTAAATTCCCAAAACTGGTCCTTGGGTGCTGAACATACTGGGCAAACCTCGGGCCAGACTCCATCCGACACATAACTACACACCTGGCACACATAATAAGTGGTCTCCCGCTCTCCAATCAGATGGTTGATCGCCTTTTTGTAAATCTTGGCGTGACCATCTTCCACATCTCTGGAATTGGAGAAGATAGTCGAAGACGTGATGTCCCCTATGTTCTCGGCAAGCTCGACAAAATGGTCATAAGCCACTCCTGCAATACTGGTTTCAGACTGAAAGCTCTCTTTGAGATTGGTATCGGTGTCTTTGATCTCTCTGAGCATCCGAAGCGCACGCTCACCGTGAATCTCTTCGCTGAAAGCGATCACGCGAAAGAGCTTGGCAATTTGGAGAAGGTCTTCCTGCTCCGCCTTCTGGGCAAAGATTTTTAGCCGGAGTGCGGCCTTGGCCTCAGCCTCATAAACTTTGTGAAAAGCTTCTTTGAGCCTCTCGTCCATTGGTTCCCACCCTAATAATTTAATCTATCAATACTGTTTTTATAAAAATAAAACCGTCTTATTTTTTATTTCGATCTTAAAAGAAAAACCAAAGGAATGAAATAAACCCTGTTCCTGTTAAAGACTTTCACCAATAAGCTGTTGCACCAGTTCGTTCGGACCGAGATATATCTGTACTATCTTTGCATCCCTCATATACTTTTCTACTGGATATTCTTTAGAATAACCATAAGATCCCATTACCTGGACACAATTTGAGGTAACCTCCATGGCCATATTTGTTGCAAATACCTTTGCCATATTGGAATACCTTGCTCTATTTGGGTCTTTCATCCTAAGAGACCATGATGCCCTAAAGACAAGAAGCCTTGCAGCATCAATTTTTGTGGCCATATCTGCAAACATCGCTGAAATCAGGCTATGTTTGATAAGGGGCTTTCCACCCACCACCCTATCTTTACAATATTTAAGTGCGTATTCAAATGCACCCCTGGCCATCCCTACAGAGATCATCCCTGCCCCGAGCCTATTATAAGCGACGGTTCTTTGAAGTAATCTATGGCCATCACCTATTTTGCCAAGTAGATTCCTCTTAGGTACACGAACATTTTCAAATATAACTTCGCGATTCTGATCCTCGGCCATTCCCATTTTTCTTTCAATCTTACCAAATGAAAGGCCGGGGGTGTCCTTTTCCACCACAATGATACCCGAACCTTTTTCTTCTAATTTGGGGTCGGTGGTGACAACTACAATATAGTGTGAGGCAATGCCCGCGTTGCTTGGCCACACCTTCACCCCATTAATGATATAGTCATCACCGTCTTCTTTAATAATTGTTTTCACCGTTCTTAATCTCATCCTATCATCTTCAATATCTGCACCTGAGGCAGGCTCTGTCATGCAGATACATCCAAGATTGACTTCGTCTCTGGATGCCAAAGGCCTAAGAAAACGCTCTCTCTGTTCCTCATCGCCAGCAATGATTATGGGTGTCTGGGCAAACCATGTATCACCAATCACACAGGCTACTCCACCATTTACAGCGGCAAGTTCTTCCAAGACCACCATGATCGTCATCCCATCCGCCCCTACACCTCCATATTTGGGCTCAATAGGTAGACCCCAAAAACCCAATTCGGCCGCTTTCTTTAATACCTGTGACATATATTTATGGGTTGCCCAGTCGTCTTCAAACTTGTCATTAAGAGGTTTTACTTCTTTCTCGGCAAATTTCTTTGCCATCTCTTGAAACTTCCGTCTCTCTTCCGAAAGTTGAAAGTTATACATAGTGGCCTCCTTTTTTTATATTGAGAACGCAGGCACTCTATTTAGGAAAATTTTGCCTTATTTAAATCTTGGACCATATCTTCAAGCCCGAGCTCTATGAGTTTCTCCTTTGTAGGTATACCCTTTTCTTTATCCCAACCTCTTACATCGTAATAATCGTTAAGCCATTCGATCACATTTTCCCGAGTAAGCCTCTTCGTCTTATAATAGTCCATCATATAAAGTTCTTTCCCTTCCTGGGTTCGTATGGGTTGAAACCAAACCTCGGGTGGTTCATCATCTTTTCGTGAAAATCCCTCCTTAGCATTAATCATTTTAAATACATTCCAGACTCTCTCAGAATATTTTATGAGCTCTTGAGGGCTGAGATCGATCCCTGTTGCCGCTGAGTAAAGTTCAGAAATGATATTGATGTTATAAAATCTATTATTGACGTGTCTGTTACAAATACCCAAAGAATTAAACAGGGCAAGCCAGTGTTCGGAGGATGTAACAAATCTTCCTATATTAATCTTTAGCGGTGAATCACAGCACCGATCAAGGGTCTCCTGAGACATGCCCATTCTTTCTGCATGTCTTCTGACCGCCTCAACAGGCTGATTCAGAGTATAAAGGCCTGATCCACCCGATTCAGCATTCGGGCCTCGTGGATAGGTGAGTTGGGCAAATTCATTCGTCCCCAGACCAGATATTCTTGGGTCCCAGATGCCTTCTCTTCCCTTGATCACTGCAGTCCTTTTCTTTATTAGATCCTCGCCAAAGACTTTCATCAATCCTTGCCAACTATCGGCAATCATATTGCCAAAACCTTCCCTGTAGGCTGTTTTTTCGAGCCAAATAAGAATGACATCAATATCTCCTCGTCTTAAAGGTAAACCACCTACATCTGACTCCTTTATCGTGCCTTCTTCGTAAAGAGTAAAAATAAAATCAAGCAAATCGCTAAACCCCAATTGATCTATCCCGTAACGATCTGTGGCATCTCCAAATTTGACTGCTTCTCCAGAGTCTTTAATGCCTAACCTGTTTGAAACTATTGCGCTGTTTAGGTAGGAGGGAGTAAACCATTTAAGACCTTTAAATCGTCCAGAGGGGATTTCAACAATCTCTTTATCTGCTATAAAACAGGAGGGACATCCAAAAGCCTTTTTTATTAATTTTTTATAGGCCTCAAAGCCAACCTGTTTATCAATTAATTCGAGGGCGGGAACTACTGTACGATTCTTTGTGTAGCCAAATTGCACGCTATAATTAGGCCAGTTTTCCATGATACCGTTTCTTACGATATCACCGTGATAGGGATATTTCTTGGCTCTTTCGAATAAGCTCTCTCGTGCCTTATTAAATCTTTTTGGGTCGGCAACTTTTATCGAACCCGTACCTGTGGCCACTAAAGCCTTGAGATTTTTGCTCCCCATGACACCACCGAGGCCGCCTCTCCCCAGCGAAGCACCAAGATCACATGCCGCCTGAGCGATTTTGCCCAAGTGTTCTCCAGCCTGACCCATTGCTATGACGCCACAGTCCCTATGAATCTCCCATAAATTCCGGGTAGTCTCGACAATATCACTTCCCCACAAGCGACTCGCATCACAAATTTGAACATCATCATCAATAATCTTTATATATACTGGTTTACTGGCTTTCCCTGTTATGATGATATGATCATAACCAGCAAACTTAAGCATAAAACCAAATCTCATAGCTCCTGCTCCAGAACCAATTGCTTCGGTTTCCGGATATTTTAATGTAGCCATAACCCTTGGCGTGCCAGGGGCACCCGTACCAGTTAATGGACCGGATCCAATGATG
>Ga0315281_10011529_pt1 | contig 12112 bp, 11 predicted proteins | sample YL17G07_0_MG_FD_204540 | JGI IMG/M metagenome (GOLD analysis project Ga0315281, IMG submission 204540) | Sediment microbial communities from Yellowstone Lake, YNP, Wyoming, USA - YL17G07_0 | ecosystem: Environmental > Aquatic > Freshwater > Lake > Sediment | place: USA: Wyoming | collected... | reverse complement strand
GATGACAATAAGCCATCAGCATCATGTCAATGGGCGTGGGAAATTGATCCTTTGTGGGCGTTGAAAAATGACCCCCCTCCTCATGTTAGTTCTGTTCTGCCTCGGGCTCTCGGATGAGCCCGGCTTTGACCTTTTCCCTGAGACGATACGAGTTGCCCTTGATGTTGATCGTCGTCGAGTGATGGAGGATCCGGTCAAGAATGGCCGTAGCGATGACCGGATCGCCGAAGATCTCGTTCCACTGACTGAAGCTGCGGTTTGAGGTGAGGATCAGAGCTCCCTTTTCGTAGCGCCGGGAGACGAGCTGGAAGAAGAGGTGCGCCCCGTGGCGATCGATCGGGATATAGCCGATCTCGTCGATGATCAGGAGCTTGGGCTGGCAGTAAAACTTCAGCCGCTCCTCGATCCTGTTCTCGGCATAGGCTTTTGTCAGGGAGGCGATGAGCGGCATGGCCTGGGTGAAGTAGGTCCGGTAACCTTCGGTGACGGCCTTGACGCCCAGAGCGACCGCCAGATGAGTCTTGCCAACACCGGGGGGCCCGAGCAGGATCACGTTCTCGCCGTTGGCGATAAAGCGGCACTCGGCCAGGTCCTTGATCTTTTTCCGGTCGATCGAGGGCTGGAAGGCGAAGTCGAAGTTCTCGAGCGTCTTGACGTAGGGGAACTTGGCCAGGGAAGTCCGGACGGAGATGTATTTTTCCTGCTTGGAGGCCACTTCCTGAGAGAGCAGCTGGTCGAGGAAGTCGGAGTAGGAGAGGTTGTTCTTGGAGGCTTCCTCAAGAGCCGTCTCCAGCCGCTCATGGATCCGGTTCAGCCGGAGATGCTTCAGGTTGTCCTGGATCTGAGAGAGGCTCACAACGCGCCTCCTTCGAGGAGACTTTCATAGACGGCCAGGTCCCGGACTTGGACATCGTCGGGCGGCGCCGCTTCCATGCTCGGCTTCGCCGGCTTGAAGATTCCCCAGTAATGAGCCTTGTCCACCCGGTTTTGGAAGGTGCCGGCTAGGCGCGCATGGCTCGAGATGAGCTCGCCGTCATGGTAAATCTTGAGTATCTCGCCTTCGGCCTGGACTTCCACGCGTTTTCCGGCCAGACGGTACGGAACCGAGTAGCGATTGGTCTCGAAGGCGACCAGGCAGTCCTTGGAAACGTGCCGGATGGCCCGCTCCTGGATGACATACGCCGGTCGTCCCTGCGACGAGTGAAGGAGATCTTTTTCCTCGAGAAACATCTCGGCGGGCTTCCGGTGGGTGGTTCCGTGGACCCTTTGATCAGCGACAGTCATGATCCACTCCAGAAGACAGGCGTTGAGATGATCGAGGCTTTCAAACAACTTTCCCCGCAAGAACCGTTTGACGTACTTGATGCCCGCTTCAACTTTGCCCTTTGTCTGCGGCCGGTAGGGACGGTGCGGCCGCGCCTGGAAGCCATAGCACCGGCTGAAGTCCCAGAAGATCGGATTCCACTCGAAGCGCGAGCCCTCAAAGTCCCGCTCCAGGACGACCGACTTGAGGTTGTCGTAAACGATCTCATGGGGAATGCCGCCCAAATGCGCGAACGCGGCCTCATGGCCTTGGAGGAAGGCCGGGAGCTTCTCATCCCTCGCCGCGACGGCGAACATCCTCCGGCTGTAGCCCAGGGTCATGACGAACAGATGGACCTTGGTCTTCTTCCCCCCTATCTTCGTCCAGCACTGACCCCAGTCGGCCTGGGCTTGGCGTCCGGGCGGCGTCTCGAAGCGGACCGTCGCCTCGATCGAGGCCTCGGACCGCAGCGGACTCACGAACCGCTTCACCACGTCGTAGCTTCCCCGATAACCTCGGATCCGTAGCTCTTCGAAGATCGCCTGGGCGCAGAAGCCCACGGCCGCCAAGCGCCGGAGAACATAAGCCTTATGCGGAGATAACAAAGCACTCTCCGATTTTTGCCTCTCGTAGGGCTGAGGCTCCGTTTGCCGTAGTATCTTCCGGACCGTCAGGATGCTCAGCCCAAGCGTTCGGGCAATCGACTTCTTGGTCTCCCTGAGCTTAAACCGGCTGTGAATCTCATGCCACAGATCAGCCTTGACCATTCGTTCTCCTTCCGACGACATCGCCGGAAGGAACAATACACGTTCTTGATGCATGTTGATAACCCCTTTCTTGAAGGAGGGGGTTATTTTTCGTTGCCCATAAGGGGTTATTATTCCACGCCCGCTGACAGAAGAAGACCCCCAGGCGGCGCAAGGCTTGTTTAAAACGGGAGCTGAGGCCTGCAGCGGCTGGGAAAAACGAATGCTGGAGCATGGATTTTATGTCAGACCAGCTCTTTGACGGGCGCCGGATCCGGATTTTAACGTTAGTGGACAATCATACGCGTGAGAGCCTGGCCATCCATGTGGCCCAGCGGATCCGGGGTATGGAGGTCGTGGAGGTTCTCGAAAGGGTATCCAAGGAGCATGGAAAGCCTCGAACGATTCAGGTTGACAACGTACTAAGTCTGGAGTCAAGTCTTTTTTCCGGATAGACTCATCCCTCTCTATTTTGCACCCAAACATCGAAGCTAAGATCCAAGTGGCTTCCACTGAAGTCAAAAGACTCTTCTTACCATAGTGACATAAGGTCCAGCATATCCGTGGCCTTCACCGTACTTAAAAAAGAATGAGTCCCAAGTGGAAGATCCCATCATTATCTACGAGGTCATTGCTGCCTCAACGGCCCACTGAAAGGATTATTCCACTTGGGATCGATGATTCATGATAGCAGCGGTAATCTCGCCCAGATTTAATCAGCCCGTAAGCCACGCGGGCGATTTTCGCCGCGACAGCAGTATAGGCCTTCCGTTTCAGATCCAGGTTTTGGGGATCGGTCTTGATATAATTCTCGAACTTTTTCCGAAACGTATTCTCTCGCATGCGAATGGCCGATGTGCCGGCTATCCAAAAGGCATAGCTGAGACGAGAGTTGCCGTGCTTCGAGAGCTTGCTCATTCCTCGAAAGCCGCCTGACTGCTGGGTCGAGAGATTCAGACCGCAATACTTCAAGAACTTCTTGTAATGGCTGAAACGCCGAAGATCTCCGGCCTCAGCCAGTATGATCAGAGCTATCACTGCACCTATGCCTGGGATGGTCCGAAGTCGGAGATAATCGGCATTATCTTTGAGATACAACTCGGCGCGGGCCTCAATGGCCCGACGCATCCGACAGAGGTCCTGGTGTTCCTGTAAAACAAGCCGGAACATCCGAACGGCTTCCGAATCCTCGGGGACAGGAAGGCCAATACTCTCCCTGGCCGTCTCATAAAAATCCTTAAGCCAGGCGGCCTTGTTGACCTTTCTGCCGGAGACTGTCTGAGCCGCTTTGATAAAGCCTTCCCGGCTGTATTTCAGGACCGATGCCGGATTCGGAAAGGTCATCAGGAGGGAGGTGAACCATTCAGCCCTTGAAGTGTGAAAATACTTAGAGGCTTCAGGAAAATAGAGCGGCAGGTAGTGGGTCATGATGCTATGCTGGACACGTGTTTTCCGAAGGGAGACCTGGCAGTATGTCTTAGAGAGCTCCTGGATGTCGTTGATTCGATGAACCAACGGGTCATGATATGTTTGGGTCAGCCCGGTTTGAAGCATGTGGAGGATGACTTGAGCATCCTTGGGGTCGTTTTTATCCCAGGAGTTGAACATGGCTTCGCGTGTCCGGGAAGCGGCCACAGAGGATATGAGCTCCAGATCAAAGCCCCGTTGCTGGAGATAATAGGCCAGGGCACGATGGTAGTTTCCAGTCGCTTCGAACCCGATTTTGCAGGGCACCTCCAGCTTTTTCAGATAATTGGATAGTTCACGATAATCCGCCAGGTTGTTGGTCACCGTGAGCTTTTTCCGAGTTCCGTCGGGGAGCCGGATTAATACCGCATTCTGCTTTTTGGCCACGTCGATCGCTACCAAAACGACGCCTCCCGTGTTACCATACGGCTGAGTCATGATCGGTACCTCCCATAGTTAGTGTTGTTGGCTTATCTATTCTATGGGATCAGCTATCCGGTTATGGCTCTTTTCATTTCGTTCCCAACGTACTATGGGTCTGAGTTCACGGCTAAGGCCGTCCGGGAGTGGCTGGGACGGATCGGAGTCAGGACGTTATTCATCGAGCCCGGCATTCCCTGGGAGAACGGCTATGTGGAGTCGTTCATTGGCAAGCTGAGGGATGAATTATTGAACGGGGAGATCTTTGATACGCTGTTGGAGGCTAGAGTGATGATAGAAAACTTGCGGAGAGAATATAACCAACGCCGGCCGCACAGTTCTTTGGGATATCGGCCTCTAGCTCCAGAGGCCTTGGAGCCTCGAATTTTCACTTCACAGGTGGTACAATGAGCGGGGGAGGGTCAGATTCCTATGCCCGGCTGGTCAAATATTATCTAGTTGAATACCCAGAAGACGGGGGAAATGATCGAAGGAGTATCATGTGGGCAAAGATCCTTGCGGCATTGGAAGAGGGCTGAGAGCTTTTAACAATCCCAAGGAGCTAGCTGAGGGAGCTTATGGCAGCTCTCAATTTGCGAACTAAAGTTGACACGACCAAAATAAAGCCTTAGCTGGCTATTGATTTTCATCTATTTTGCAATATAATAATTATGAACATATTTGTAGCGAAAATGGGGTTTTTAATTAATAATTTACATATTTAGTCAGCAGCGTAAGCCGCGAGATCTTTGAAGCGATGAAGATAAACGCCCATAATGGCATCGGAGTCGAAAAGATCTTGGATCGGGAGGCGAGGAGCACCATCCTAAAACCGCTCGATTTTTTCAGGAGAAAGATGGGAAAATTGGCGCGACGAGAGAGAGGATTATGGATCAAAAGGCAGATTATCTCGAAAAGCGGGAGAAAATGGCCAAAAAACGTGGGGACCGTATTGAGAAAGTCGCTATTGAACTGGGAATAGACCGTATGATGGAACGCCTGCCTGTCCTTATGATCTCAAAAAGTATGGCTCTAGCCTTCCCGAGTCTTCATTTGCCCCACTTGTGAATATGAATGTTTGCCAAGCTCTAAACGTGGCCCTATATGTGGCTTCCCTTTGAGGCATATTAATAAATATGGGAGATTTCGGAAGGGTGAATAAAGATGAACAAGGCTTTCATTAAATGTGTTAGCCTGATATTGATATCTAGCTTCCTAATCCAATGCGCAATTGTCACGAGTACGCGACAAGGGAACTTAATTTCGACTTCCGACCAGATTAATAAAAATAAAATAATTGATTATCATTATGTCATATTAAAAATTAAAAATCCTTCGATCGATGATCCTACGCTTCTTCTAAAAGTCGTGAAATTTCCCATTTATGAGGCTTATCGGCTTCAAGTATATGAAAAGATCGTTAAAAAAGATCCAATGCTTGGCGGCATTTTGATCGGAACACCAGTTACCTTCGGAATATTTTATTTATTAGGACTTCTTTTTCAGAAAAACGATACACAAGAGCAGAATTCATATTCTTATTATCAGGATTCTACGACTAAAACAATGACCCCACTCGAATGGGGCGCAACGGGAGCATTGCTAGCTGTTTCAGTTTTGGTTGTAAATAGAAATACAATTAAATCTAGAGAGGAAAAAGCCGGCACTATAGAAAAAATCGAAAACACTTTTCCTTCATCACCCGACTCCTTATATATTCCGGCGAAACGTCATTCGGTTGAAATTGAATGGCAAACATCGGGGGAGAAAAAAAGCGAATCTCTGAGAACGGACGAATTGGGGTTGTTGAAAGTCGATTTAGTTGATGACCTGAAAATAACTAAGATCAATTCACCGAAAGGGATCTTAGATATTTCGGTAAAGGTCAAAAACGAAAAGAATCTTTTCGTCGTCAAAAACGAGGCTTTAGAACTCACTTCGTGGCTTGTACCTTATTCTTTTCATGTATCAATAGAAAATGCCTCGTTGTATAACCAACCTGATAATTTTGGGAAAAAAGTAATCGGAATCGAAAGTGGGAAAGAACTTTTTATCCAGGAAGTAAAAGGCGAGTGGATTAAGGCTGAAATCGGTGAAAGGACCGGATGGCTGCCAAAGACACATGGGGAAATCACCTACGTCGAACCAGAGTATTATGATGCCAAGACTCCTCCGCTTCTAGAAACAACGGTTAAATTCGACGATTCGGATTCGCATTTAAGAAACCAAATGCTTGACGGTAATGAAGAGGCTAAATTAGTTGCAATAGTTTCCAATAGGAAGGGAATTGGGAAGGCCCATCAAGTCCGTCTTATCCTAAACTCATCGAATACGCAAGTTATCCTGAAAAATGAAATTCTTATCGGAACGATCAACGTTGGCGAGGAGAAAACAATAGAAGTTCCGATTAAGGCTCCCCTAAAAATCGCTGACGATTTAACTTCTATTCGAATTGAGACGAAAGAAAAAAACGGCAACGATGCGGCTCCTATCAAATTGTCTCTTCCAATAAAGTCAATTGAGTTGCCAAAGCTCAGGATTGAGAGCTGCGGCATCAATGATGGAAATAGCGGACTTGGACGCGGTAATGGAAACGGTATTGCAGAAAATGGGGAAACGATAGAATTAATTGTACATATTAGAAACGAGGGAAGAGGAGAAGCACATGAAATTAAGGCGAATTTAGACGTACGTAACGCCGGCATTGAACTCATAAAGAAGGAAGTCAACATTCCATTGATAAATCCAATGGAAAAAGTTTCTGTACCATTTGCGTTTATAATTCCTAAAACATTTAAGGACAATCATATTGAAGAAAAAATCCGGTTTCAGGAAGGCCGAGGCGCCTTCGATTTCGAACAGGATCTCCCCCCATTAGGCGTTAATATCCTCGCACCTCTGTTGAGATATAGTTATCTGATTCACGACGGCGATTCTCCACAGTCCCGTGGCAATAAGGATGGTAAAATCCAACAAGGCGAGATCATCGAGCTGATAATTGTGCCTGAGAACAGGGGTACTTTAGAAGCCGATGGCGTCAAGGCCAACGTAGAAAGCCCCGTTCCGTCAATTCTGTCTATAGGAAAAATCCGTGAGGATATCGGCAAAATTCTTTGGCAATCAAAAGCAGAAGCGATAAGTTTTATCTTCAATATTCAAAGAAAAACGGTACCGGGAAAATATTGGATACCGATTACCTTATCTCAAAATGATTTTGAGGCATATAAAGATAAAATTCTATTAGAGGTTCAGGCAGAGACCGAGGAAGTAGTGAAAATCGGACCCAATGAACTAACAAATAAACCGCCTCCCGTTGTCAAGGCCTTTCCAATTGTAATTATTGGCTATCCGGAGGACGGACATACAACAATTGATCCAAACATTATGGTTTTCGGAAGAGCTACGGCTGCAAAAAAGGTCATGGACGTTAAAATCAAGATTAACGGTCTTCCACTTAAGGATAAAAGAGGTATCGCGATCGTCCCTAAGATAGAGGCGCAAAGTTCGATCCCTTTTAATTTTCCAGTGCCTTTGGAAATTGGAAAAAATAATATTGAAATAACGGCGATCGATAATGATAATCTCGTTGGCACAAAACAGATTACTGTGGTAAGAACCTCCCAAAATCCCGAGATCTGGCTTGTGTGTATCGGCATCAATAAATATTTAAACGGAAAGATACAGGAGTTGAAATACGCCGTCGACGATGCCAAGGCGGTCGCGGAATATTTTATAAACGCTTTGAATATTACTCCCGACCACGCTTTTATTCTTCTTGAAAAAGATGCTTATTTAAAGAATCTTAAAACGGTCCTAGGTACAGAATTAAAAAAAAGAGCTAAACTGGAAGATATGGTAATTATATATTTCGCGGGACATGGTTTTAGAGAAGAAGACCCTAATAATCCTGATGGGGACGGTTTTGAGAAATATCTGCTGCCTTTTGACGTGGATCCCAAGGATCTATTTTCGACAGCATTTCCTATCAGAGAGCTACAAACTATTTTTGATAGAATTCTCGCTCAAAAACTTGTCTTTCTGGCGGATTCATGTTTCAGCGGTGCCACGAACGTCGGCAATATACGCACATTATCTTTGCTGGGATTCCGAACAGGCGATATCTCGGACAAGTTCTTGGATCGTATCTCGAAAGGGAAAGGTCGGGTCATTTTAACTGCAGCTATGTCGCATGAGGGAAGCCGGGAAATAGTTGATCTGAAACATGGCGTTTTCACGTACTACTTGTTGCGAGGTCTTAAGGGAGAAGCTGATTTTGACAAAGACGGGCTTATTACTATCGATGAAATTTCGCAATACGTCCAAGACAAAGTTTCAAAAGCGACAGAAGAGGAACAACACCCTGTTAGAAAGGGAGATACGGCCGGAGTTTTTGTTTTAGGGCGAACAAAAAAATAGAAAAAAAATAAAAAGGACCGGCCAAATGAAGAGATTAGAAAATATTGAACGAGAATTCTCAGATGTTAATAAAGATACGAACAAAAGAAATAGTGATTTAGAGAAGAAAAAAATCATTGGGCCCATTGAAAAATTAGTCATAAACAAAAGATCTCTTAAGAAAAGGATATCAATTTATATAATCTTGCCATTATTCGTATCGGCGCTCGCAATCCTCGTCATTATTGTCATTGCTAATAGAACAGCCAATGAAGCTAATGATCTCTCTAAATCAACGACCACAATTATTCAAAATAAAACATCTCAACCTTTATCTCCAATTAATAAACTTCCTAAAAAACCCAACGCAAAAGAAACAGTTTCTAATGAAAAGACCTCATCTAGGCCTGAAATCCAACAGCAAAACCAAGTAAAAAAGCCAGTTGAAAAGCTCCCAGGATATGCAATGCCTAATGAGGGCATAACCTTAAAAACCAATTCAGAGAACAAAATTCTTGAAGATGTCTTGCTTTTGATCAGAGAATCGAAATTTCAAACCAAAATATCGTGTACAAATGATCGCACGGAATTTAATATTGGAGAAATCATAGATTTCTCTATTTATTCTGAGAGAGAAGGATATTTAACAATTTTCGACGTAAATTCTGATAAAGAGTTCACTTTATTGTTTCCAAATTATTATGAACAAAACAATTTTATTCCTTTGGGGATTAAAAAGATCCCTGGCGATTCTTACGATAACTTTAAATATGAAATTATCCCTCCGATAGGAATTGACACTGTCGTTGCAATCGTCACTTCCAGGTTTATTGATTTTACAGGCATTCACTATTGGAATGCGAAGGAGGTTTTTAAGAAGCTTACCGACGGAGAGGTGCAAAATCTGGGGACGACCTTGCGGGGAATTCGTGTTCGACCTAGAGAATCTCAAGGCAAAGAGAATCCTTTAGTATGGAGTGCCACAAGAATCGAATTCAAGACTAAACAAAATATTCAATAATGAGAGAGTTGAAATACGCCAGGCAAGATTTTAAGGAATTTGCGGCTACTCTTCAGAAGTATTGCAGATTCTCGGATCAAAAAAATAGATTGATGTCGTGCCGATCGGAGGGATCCTGCTCGGACATTCCCATTATATGGTATTTTAGGGAAGGCATAAAAGAACCTCTTCGTTGGCCAACGCTTCTAAAAAAACTCGCATTATCCCATTTTGTCGATGTGCCCGGGGAACAATCCAGATGGCAGGCTGCTCGGTATCCGCTTCGAGGGAGAAATACGATCGTTCAGTCCTATGAAGGAGCGAAATTATCTAATATTGCCGCACTTATCTATATCCGAACGCAAACGGACGATCTCGATCTTCGTGTCGCTTCAATCGAGTATGGAATTGATTGGAGTAATTAATGAAAAAAATCGCTTTACTTATAGGAGTAGAGGAATATCAAGACAGAATGATCACACCACTCTTATTTGCGAGAGCTGATGCAGAAGCCTTGGCGGAAAAGCTTCGCATTCGTTGCCATTTTGATCATATTCACATTCTGTCGGAGAGAGAGGGCCCTAATTCTCCTTCGCTTGGACATATAATTGACAAGCTGAGGGATATTTCCGGCGAGGTACGGTCAGAGGATATATTTCTTTTTTTCTATGCAGGACACGGAGTTGAAAAAGATGGTCATGGGCACCTGCTTCCGATGGATAGCCGGGCTGGACCGGAAGTTGGTGATCTTCCACTGAGCGCTCTACAAGAAATTTTAAGACGAATGGATGCAAGACAACGCATCTTAATTATAGACGCCTGTCGCAATTATCCCCAAGTAGGCCGCGGGGCAGAGGCTAATCTATTGAGCGAAGGATTATATCGTGACATCGTGGCAATATCGCGAGCGAATAGAACTTCAACTACTACTACTTGCTTACTTTCCGCCTGTCAGTCTGGCCAAAGGGCAAGAATTTGGCTAGAAAAAAAGCATGGCGTATTAACGTATTTTCTTTTGGAGGGAATAGATGGGGCTGCCTGGAAAGGCGAAATACTCGATTTTGACGATCTTGCCTCGTATACGCGTGATCAAGTTGTCCTGTGGACTTCCTCAAGATTCAGTAGTGCCGAGCAACAAGTTCCCTGGTATGAAAAGTATGGCGCTCCAGCACGTGTGATTCTGGCTATTTCACGAGCTGCCGATCCGAAGCCTAAACCTATTGCGCAAACAGCTAGCGCTTCTAAACTGTCGGAGGAGGAAGAAAAGAAACTTGCCGAAAAGGCTAAATCTGATGCCGAGGCCTTTAAGCGGTGTCTCGAGGCGGCCAAGCAGGGAGACGCCGTCGCACAATTTAATATCGGTTGGTTTTATGATTTGGGCAGAGGCGCGAATATGGACAAAGCGAAGGCCGTCGAGTGGTACCGCAAGGCAGCTGAGGCAGGACTTCCAGCGGCACAATTTAATCTTGGTTGGAGCTATTCCCACGGTGAAGGCGTACAAGAAGACAGAGTAGAGGCCGTAAAGTGGTATCGCAAAGCGGCTGAACAAGGACTTCCCGCTGCACAATTCAACATCGGCTTGAGTTATTCTCATGGTGAAGGCGTGAAGGAAGACAAGGCCGAAGCCGTGAAATGGTATCGCAATGCTGCCAAGCAAGGTGATGCTTCTGCACAAAGCAAGCTTGGTTGGTGTTATGATGTGGGTGAAGGCTTGAAAGAAAACAAGGCCAAGGCCGTGAAATGGTACCTCAAAGCGGCCAAGCAAGGAGATATTGCCGCACAGTTCAATCTCGGATTGATCTATGACTTCGGCGAAGGCATGAACGAAAATAAAGCCGAGGCCTCAAAGTGGTTTCGCAAGGCGGCGGAGCAAGGAGATGCCGCGGCACAGTACAACCTCGGGGTTTGCTATGAAAAAGGCGAAGGCGTCGAAAAAAACATAGCTGCGGCTATAAACTGGTACAGCAAGGCGGCTAAGCAAGGATTTGTAAAAGCTCAGGAAGCTCTCGATAGATGCTATCGACTTAGCGACATTTCAGAAAAAAAATGAAATTTATGAAAACATTGTTATGGATGTCCAGAAGATTATGAATGCGTATAGTGATTAAGAAAGATCGGCGCAATAAATTGGATGAGATTGTGTGAATTCGGGAGAGCAGTTGCGGAATTAAGATGGACAATATAATTTGTAAAATTTCGTTTCAGAAGTGGTACATTGAAGGAGGCATGTTAGAGGTAAGGATGCCATAAGAGTCAAATAAATGAAAAGGCGTGCTCTTCTTATTGGGCTGAACAATTACCCTCTCTTGGGAGAATTGAAATACGCCCGACAAGATGCGGAAGCATTCGGGGCAGCTCTTCAGAAATATTGCGGTTTTGGGGATCGGGACATCACGCTGATGACCTGTCAGTCAGAAAAAGCCTTGCTCGGATTTTCGCTGAATATCGAGCGAGCGCTGAGAAACCTTGCCGATTGCCGGGACTTAGATCTGCTTGTTTTTGGATTCTGGGGACATGGCTTTTCGCCGGTGCCGGGGAGAAGGTATCTTTGCGGCATCGATACGATCGAAGACGAACTGGAACGTTCCGCTGTCAGTCTCGATGTTGTCAAGGGCAAACTTATGCAAGTGCAGGCGGAGAATACATTGTTGGTCCTTGATTGTTGTCAGAACCAGACGTCTAGCAGAGGTACAGCGGAGCCTATGACGAAGGGAGAGGAAAGGGCTTTGGCAGGAATAGCTAGAGATATTCAAGCGGGACGGCGGAAACAGTACCAAAGCG
>Ga0315281_10011528_pt1 | contig 12112 bp, 11 predicted proteins | sample YL17G07_0_MG_FD_204540 | JGI IMG/M metagenome (GOLD analysis project Ga0315281, IMG submission 204540) | Sediment microbial communities from Yellowstone Lake, YNP, Wyoming, USA - YL17G07_0 | ecosystem: Environmental > Aquatic > Freshwater > Lake > Sediment | place: USA: Wyoming | collected... | reverse complement strand
GTCCTTCTTTATCCCGGTCCGCGTGCCGAAGTTCAGCTGCACCCTTCCCTGATACTCAGTGGTGTAGGCGTTCCTCACGGAGACGACCCAGCCCTTCTCGATCTTCAGGTCCGCTGTCTCCCACGCCGTGTACGAGACTACCGCGGTCTCGTCGCCGATGAATCCGTAGAAAATCCTCTTCTTCGCGCCTTGGGAATCTATCTCCCTCTCGTTGACGCTGAGCACCCTGCCGATGAAACTCACGCTCTGCTCTCCGGGCCCAATCATCTCGATCTTCTTCTGGTTGGAAGAAGGAAAAGCCTCGGATGCGCCGCCGAATTTCTTCACGATCGTCCGCTTCGCCGTCTGGATGTTCAGCCGGAAGACGGTGACGTACTTCTTTAGTTCCTCAGAAACCTGCTCTCTGGATACCTTGTCCCCCACAGCCTCCATTATCTCGTCGACGTGCGGGGAGAGATCCTCCTCGTCCATGTTCATACCTCCTTCGGGTCGCTGTCATTTTCCTGTGCGACCTGTTAGTTGTGATGAGAGATGACCTGCACATCTAAAAGGTTGTTTAGTGCGGGTAGCCGAAAGTGGTGCCCGGGATTTGTTCGCGCAGCCTCTCAGGATTCCATACGATGAGAGTCACGGTCTGGGGGATCGCGATCTCCTCCACGCATCTCCTCCCGAACTCCTCCATGCACTGGCGGTTCTCCTCGTCGGTGAGTTCGGATTGGAAAGTATAGGTCTTCATTCTGAAATTGGACAGGACCTCCTCCTTCGTGGTCCGCTCCTCGTATTCCCCAAGCCTTATTCGGCATTCGGGGGCGCAGCATTTCGCTAGTTCGCGCTCGAGCGGGCCAACCATCGGTGGTGTGAACCCCCTCTCTTTCATAATCGACTTGAAGACCTCCATCGGATTCTCCCTGGCTCTTCCGTTGTCGACGGCTATGACCGCCCTGTCCGAGACTCTCGAAGCCTCCAGCATCAGATCCTTCCATCCAGTTACGAGATGCAGGACGTTCGTCACTAGCGATGCTTTGAAGGCGCGGTCCGAGAACGGCAGCCTGACCGCATCCCCCTGGATCAGGTTCGTCAACCCCTTCTCCCTGGCCTTCCTCAACATGTTCTTCGAGATGTCGAACCCGTATGCATCGATTCCGATTTTGGCCAAAGGTGAGAGAAATCTTCCCGTGCCCGTCCCGATATCGAGGACCCTCTCTCCTTCGCCCGCTATCGCAGAGATCCCGAGCGCGACGGAATCCAAGAGACGAAGGTCCTGGCTCCTCGTTGCGTCGAAGACCTCCGCCATCTTGTCGTAGTCAATCCGCATATTGCTTCCGCTGGCCAATCGCATTGGGGGATAAAAGAAAAGCGGTCGGAGGGCGCTACTGAGTGAAAGTCTCGCCCTTCGGGTACTTGTCCTTCATGTGCTTGAGCAGGATGTCCCTCTCCCTCTTCAGGTGGGACTCGTACCACGCCTTCACGACGTCGCCCAAAACATCATGCAGTTTCTTCAGGTCCACATCGTCGACCGGCGCATCGTAGAGGACATACTGGCTGAAGATCCTCTTCCAGCCGGCGTACTTGTAGTAGTGCTCGCCCTCGCAGTACTCGAAGACCATCCGCATGTGCATCTTGTTCTCCACGGCGTAGTACCAGACCTTCACGGAGTCCCCGACCCTTCCCTGGTCCTGCGTCCTGTCGGTCAGAGTGATGTTCTTGACCGTTGAGAAGTTGAAGTCCTCCTTGAGGCTGTACGCGTTAGGGAATTCTTCGAAGCGCGCAAAGGCGGAATATTCCGGCTCTATGGTAAGATGAACAGTGATCTTGTTGAATCTTATCCAGACTCTCCAGAAGTCCTCGATCAGCGTCTTGTTGAGGTCCGCCTTCTGAGTCGTGGTCTCGACGATGTTCTTCATGCTTTCGACGGTCTTCTTCTCAAGCTCCGCGTCGAGGTCGGCGAACCAGTCGCCACTCTTCTCATCACTTTTAGCCATAACGCATCCCGAACGAGGTGATGATATTACCAGCATAAATAGGTTATGATATTATTCCGACAGAATTTTAATTATCTGGATAGGACGACAATGCACTAAATAACGAGCTCGATTTTCGGACCCGATGGAAATTCTGGAACAACCTTGAAGTATTGACCTGCCCTTTCCGATTCGATATTCCAATGGTAGACTTCATGGGATGGTTGACGGGGTTCCAGACGGACCCGCTCTTGTATCTGGTAATCTTCTTTCTCTTCTGTGTCGCCGCGGCGATCATCCTCCCGATCCCTGTTGAACTCGGCCTGATTCTTGAGCCCGCCCTCCCGTATCCGATCAAGGCAATCGTCCTCGGCCTGGGCAAAGGCGTCGGGAGCATGGCCGTGTTCGAGATCGGGATGAAGCTCGAGCCGAAGATCCGGTCGTGGAGGCGATGGAGGTGGTTCAGGTGGCTCTTCGACAATTGCGAGAAGTTCGTGGCGAAATACAACTACTATGCGCTCTATGTCATCCTCTCGATCCCGCTCATGCTGGACACCGTGCCAATCTACATTTTCTCTCTTGCCAACAAAAATGGCAAGGCTCTCGAAATGAAATGGTTCGCCGTCACCAATTTCTTCGCCGGCGTGACAAGAGCCACCATCCTTTGGGTGCTGCTCTATATCCTCGGGATAGACCTGTTCCAATGAGCAGGACAGATCAATCGCAATCTTTTTCTGCAATGCACTATGTTGCGCCATCAGGTAATTTCCGATGAGACACGACGACGATGAGCCCGGGAGGCGAGAGGGAGACGACGACGAGAATACAGTCTCCCTGGACAAGGAAATCGTCTTCGTCGTCAAATTGCACGAGACCTTCGTGAGCGGGTTCGACATCTCGCCCGTCTCGATAAGCCTGAGGAAGGACCCAGACTTCGGTTTCTCAGGTGGCGAGTTCCTTATGGAGTACGACCTGGGCTACGGGGACACGCTCATGGTGACATGCAGGAGGGAGGGAGGCAACATGCTGATATCCCTCTCATCGAGCGGCAAGGAGACAAATTACTCGGTGCCGCTGGACATGTTCATCGATGACGATTTCATGCCGGTCGTCGACGAGGAATTCACAAAGCTCGTGCAAGACTGGTTCGAATAGATCGGCAATCAGATTTTCTTATCCCGGTGCTCCGATCCGCCCGCCAGGAACCTGTCGCCGCGAGGGGTCAGCCCGTAGAGGATCCTCATGCGCCTCTTCGGCGAGTTCTCCGTCCGCTCCTTCTTGATCAGCTCGGCCGCCTCCAGCTCCGCGAGGTGCTGGTACACGCTGACCAGGGAGATCTCGACGCCCTTCTCCGCCTTGAGCCTCTTCCAGATGCCGTATCCGTAATCCCCTCTCTGGCCGATGAGCGAGAGGATCAATTCCTTGGTCGTGCCGAGGTCGAGCGACTTGATGCGCTTCTCCATCCTCATCGCGATCTTCCTCGCGCCGGCAAACTTCCTCACCGTCTTCTGCGAGGCGATCGGTTCTTTCAGCCCCGTGCCCGTGACGACGCAGACGACCCGTTCCGATCTGTCTATCTCCCCGTCCTCGATCAGGCCGCGCAGCCCCGCAACGGCCGCTGCCGCCGCGGGTTCCGCGAATATCCCTTCGGCCCTCGCAAGGAGCTGGACGGCATCGACGACATCTCTCTCGTCGACCGCGACCGCGGTGCCGCCGCTCTCCTTTATCGCTCTTATCGCCTTGTCCAGCATGTGCGGGTGATGGATCGCGATCTCCCTTGCGACGTTGATGTTCGCATCCGAGCAGGACGAGATCTTCTTTCCGCCGAGGGCCTCGACGACCGGCGCGCAGCTCATCATCTGGACGCCCGTGAGGCGGGTCCTCGAGGCATCGACCAGCCCGAGCTTCTCCAACTCCTTGAGCGCCTTCCAGATCATCGCCATGTGCGCCCCGCTGCCGATCGAGACCACGATCCTGTCCGGGACCCTCCAGTCCATCTGCTCGGCAATCTCCAATCCTGTCGTCTTGATTCCCTCGAGGAAGAAAGGGCTCTCCGATGTGATCCTGTGGTAGTCGTCGGGCATCTTGAGCATCTGCTCTTCTGCCTCGTCCTGGTCCTTCACCTGGACGATCTTCGCTCCGTACGCGACCACCTGGTACAGCTTTCCGATGTCGACGTTCGAAGGAAGCAGCGCCTCGCATGTCAGCCCCGCTCTCGCGCAATACGCTGCCACTGATGCGGCGAGGTTTCCCGAGAGCGCGCAGGCGACTGATGAATATCCAGAGTCGCGCGCGTGCGTCATTTCGACGGTCGTGCCGCGGTCGACGAAAGACCCTGTCGGGTTCGTCGTCTCGTTCTTCAGGAAGAGCTTTCCCATCCCAAGGATTTCCCCGAGCCTCTGCGACCTCAGAAGCGTGGTGCCCCCCTCCCCGAGGGAGATCGGCATCTCCTTCGGGACGATCGGCAGGAGCTTCGCGTACCTCCAGACCCCGTTGCCCTGGAAGAGGTTGGTCCTCGGGATCTCCTGAAGGCTCTCGAGGTCATACCGCGCGGTAAGGATTCCGCCGCACGACTTGCAAGTCCCGAGCGGACCCACCTTCTTCGTCCCTCCGCCGCAGCCAGAACAGGATATGCCCACTCCTTCGCGTTCCATATTCTATACCTAGGCTCCAGATTATTTTGAACCTATATATAGGCGATTACTTAGCATGATGTCAGTGGACTCGCGTCTTAAGCTGGCTCGCACTGGAAGGAAGGGCACAAGCTTTAAATCAAAAAACCTGATTTGTGAACAATGGTCTCGCACGATAGAATCAAGAAGATTTTAGATTCCTACGACAAGGACAAGATCACCATAGCGACCGCGTGCAGCCATTCATCCCTCCAGATTTTCCACGGCGCGAAGAAAGAAGGGTTCCGTACCCTCGGGATCGCCGTCAACCAGAAGACCAAGATATACGACGCCTTCCCGCAGGCGAAACCAGACGAGTTCCTTTTCGCCGACAGCTATTCAGAGCTTCTGGACAAGACGGACGAACTGACCTCGAGGAACGCCATCGTCATCCCGCACGGCTCCTTCGTCGAGTACATGACCCCACCGACATTCGAGGCCTGGCAGGTCCCGACCTTCGGGAACAGGATGGTGCTAGAATGGGAGTCCGACAGGGAGAAGGAAAGGGTATGGCTCACCTCGGCAGGCGTCAAGATGCCCAGGATAATAGACGACGCCCAGAAGATCGACAAGCCCGTGCTGGTGAAGTACCACGGCGCCAAGGGAGGGCGCGGCTTCTTCATCGCGAAGGACTACCCCGAGTTCAAGATGGGGATCGACCAGACCAAGCGGTACCACATCCAGGAATACATCCTCGGCACCAGGTACTACGTTCATTTCTTCTATTCGCCAATCAAGCAGGAAGGTTACAAGTTGAGCAAAGGCTCGCTCGAGCTCCTCTCGATGGACAGGCGGGACGAGTCGAACATCGACGAGATGTACAAGCTCGGCTCCGTCGAGGAGCTGAAGCGGCACGGCTTCTTCCCGTCCTTCGTCGTCACCGGGAACATCCCGATCGTCGCCAGGGAGTCCCTCCTGCCGAAGTTCTTCGAGATCGCCGAGAGGGTGGTCGAGAAGTCATTCGACCTCTTCGGCGGCCTGATCGGCCCGTTCTGCGTCGAGACCATCGTGACCGACCAGATGGAGGTCATCGTCTTCGAGGTGTCCGCGCGCATAGTCGCCGGGACAAACCCGTTCGTCACCGGCTCTCCCTACTCAGACTACATTCAGCCCGAACTCTCGACAGGCCGGCGCATAGCCCAGGAGATCAAACTCGGGAAGGAAAAGGGGCTGCTGCATGAGATCATCACCTAATCCTCCCAGATTCGTTTTCATTCTCGCCGAGTCAGAATTGGAGACCGTCCCGAAGGACATTCTGAACGAGCGGTGCATCCTCTCGAACGCCCGTGCCCGCGAGAAGAGGCCGTTCAACATCCTCCTCGACGCGAGCTTCCATCACGCAGCGATGAACAAGCTGGACGAGGGGGAAAGGCGCGGCAGGCCGGACATGGTCCACTTCTTCCTGATGCTGTGCCTCGATTCACGTCTTAACCACGCGGGAAGGCTGAGGACGATCGTTCACACGCGGAACGACGAGCGCATCACGATATCGCCGGAGACGCGGCTCCCGCCGAGCTATCACAGATTTGTCGGCCTGATGGAGAGCCTTTTCCAGAACGGCGCCGTGCCGTCCCGCGAGAAGCCTCTGATGAGTGTGGAAAAGGGATGGCCCCTGATCGATCTGATCAAGGCTGAGAAATGCGACAGGCTTATCGTGCTTGACGCTGGCGACATCGGTGTGACTCCGGCTGAAAAGATCATGTCCAAGCCAGCCGAATCGATCGCTGTCGTCATCGGAGGATTCCCGAGCGGCTCCCTTCGTGCCGATCTTTCGTCGCTCAATCCCGAGAAGCTCTCCCTCGGCGAAGACATGCTGAAGGTCTGGACCGTGACTTCGGAGATGCTTGCTGCGGCATATTCCCCAATCAAAGAACCTTGAGGACCTCGTCCCTCTGGGAGAACCTCAGGGGACGCTTCTTACCGCCCTCTACTATCTTCATTCCAGCGGATTTCTTCGTCATCCGGCCTATCACGCTTGCTTCGACTCCCTCATCCTTCATAGCGTCGAGATAATCGTCCACCCTTCGAGGCGGCAGGGTCAGCAGGAGAGCGCCTGAACCCATGAGCCCTAGCGGATCGAGCCCGAAGAAATCGCATATGCGTCTTGTCTCATCCCTGACTATGATCGCATCCTCCTCGATGGTAAGACCTTTCCCTGAGGCGGTCGAGATCTCGTACAGTCCGGTCGCGACCCCTCCCTCGGTCGGGTCGTGCATTGAGTTGGCCCCGAGCCTTGCACCGATCAGAGCCTCGGGCACCACGGAGATCCCGGGGTCGTAGAGATACTTCCCGGCCCTCCTCACAAATGCCTCCGAGAACTTCTGCAGGAGGTGGTCCTTCTTCTCCCTGGCCAGGACGGCAGTCCCCTCTATCCCCGCCCCTTTCGTGAGCACTATGGAGTCGCCTTCCTTGGCTCCGGCGGTGAACACGAGGTCCTTCTTCTTGCAGAGGCCGTGCATGTCCCCAACGATTATCGGCCGGTCGATCCAGGGATTCACCTCGGTGTGTCCGCCGGTAACCGCGATTCCGAGACTCTTGCACGCCCTGTCTATCTGCTTGAAGATCGATTCGATCCTCTTGTGAGTGATCTCCTGGGGCAACAACAGGCTGACCTGCAGCCATTTCGGCTTTGCACCCATCGTCGCGATGTCGTTCGCGTTGACATGGACCGCATACCAGCCGATCTCGTCAACCGCATAGGTGATCGGGTCCGTCTTCAGTACGAGGCATTCGCCACCCAAATCCACCACTGCTGCGTCCTCGCCGATCTTAGGGCCCAACATGACCCTTCTGTCCGGCGAGCCGCTGTACCTGATCATCCTCTTTAGAAACGCATGGGGCAGCTTCCCCGGCTGAAGACCCATGCCCGACTCGATGAAATCCGGCTACATAACACTTGCCCAATGTATAGCTGGTCTGGCTGTTCGCATCTGGATTGGTCCAAAGATGCCGTGCCCGGTCTGGAAAAGAATAAATCAATGAATAATCTTCGGAAAGACGATGTTAGCGGACCGGATAGCGAGAATCGAAGAATCAGGCACGATGAAGATGAAGGCTGTCGTCAGCCAGATGAAGAAAGAGGGCAAGAAGGTCATCTCCTTCACAGTCGGAGAGCCAGACTTTCCAACCCCTCAGCACATCGTTGATGCTTGCATCCAGGCGCTGAACGCCGGGATGACTAAGTACATCGATGCGACCGGACTGCCGGAGCTCCGGGAGGCGATCGCCGAGAAGAGCAAGAGGGAGAACGGGATCCCGTGCGAGGCCGCAAACGTCCTCGTTGGTCCCACAAAGCACTGCCTTTTCGAATCCGTATTCGCATCGGTCAACCCTGGAGACGAGGTCCTGATCCCTGACCCGGCCTGGGTCTCATACGCCCCCTTCGTCGCAATGGCGGAGGGAAAGGCGGTCCCGGTCAAACTCCAAGAGGATCACGATTTCAGGATGGTCCCGTCGGAGGTCGCCAAGCACATAACCCCGAAGACCAAGGTCATCATGATGAACTCGCCGTCCAACCCATGTGGGTCTGTGAACACGCCCGAGGACATCAAGGGGATGGCCGACCTAGCCAATGACCACAACCTGATGGTCATCACCGACGAGGTGTACGAGAAGATAATCTTCGACGGCCACAAGCACCTATCGATCGCATCCCTTCCGGGGATGTTCGATAGGACGATGACGGTCCACGGCTTCTCAAAGTCCTATTCGATGACCGGCTGGAGGCTCGGCTGGGTCGTCGCGCCAAAGCCGCTTTTGGGCGGCATCTCCAAGATCCAGCAGCACACCATAACGCACGCCCCGACCTTCATACAGAAGGCCGGCGTCGCAGCGCTCAAGGGCCCGACCGCGCCGCTGGAGATGATGGTGAAGGAGTTCCAGAAGCGCAGGGATATCGTCGACAGTTATCTCAAGGAAATCCCGCACGTGAGCGCTCCGAAGCCCTTCGGTGCCTTCTATGCCTTCGTGAAGTTCGATGAGAAAGTCACCTCGAAGATGAGCGACGAGGAGATCGCCCTGTACATCGCAAAGGAATCAGGCGTCGTGACGACGCCAGGCGATGCGTTCGGTCCGTCCGGCAAGGGGCATGTCAGGATATCCTTCGCGACATCGACCGCAGACGTCGAGAAGGGCATGGCAGGCATAAAAGCCGCAATGGAGAAGCTCTGAGCTTCTCCGAGCAAACCCTTTCCGATCCGGATTTTCCTATAGCACTATCTGCGTCGCCTCTTTGACGTTCTTCTCGCACTTCAGCTTCTCAATGACCTCGCCCGGAGCGACGTCGTCAATGCTCAGGATCATCACGGCGTCGCCTCTCGGCTTGTCCCTGGCGACGTCCATGTGCGCTATGTTTATGTTGTTCTTCCCGAGCAGCGTCCCGACCTCACCGATAACTCCCGGCCTGTCGAAGTGCTCTATGAACAGGAACGTTCCCTTAGGCTCGAACTCGACGCTATGGCCGTTGACCAGTACTATCCTCATCCCCTTGTCGGGTATCTGAGTCCCTGCGACGGAGCACTCGCTCCCGTCGTACGACAGCTTGACCTCGATGAGGTCCTTGAACTTCACCGATTCCTCGCTCGCGACGCTCACGACATTGATGCCTCTCTCCTTCGCCAGAGATAGCGCGTTTATGATGTTGACCTCCTTGTCCGCAACCATAGGTGCCAGCATCCCCGCGACAGCGCTTGCGGCGAGTATCTTCGTATCCTTCTGAGCAATCTCACCGGACACTTTGACCTCGATGGAGCCGACGTTCTTCTTGGCGAGCTGAGCTCCCATCATGCCTAGCTTGTTGCAGAGGTCCATGTAAGGGATCAGCGTCGGGTCCAGCTTGGCCGGGAGGTTCATCGCGTTCTTGACGATGCCCTGGCTCAGGTAGACGTCGATCTGCTCCGCGATCTCCGATCCGACCTCTTCCTGCGCCTCCTTCGTGGATGCCCCGAGGTGCGGGGTAGCGACCATGCTGTCGAGGATGACGAGCTTCCAGTCCTCCGGCGGCTCCTTCGTGAAGACATCGAGCGCTGCGCCGGCAATGCGCTTCTCGTTCAGCGCCTCGAAGAGGGCGCCCTCGTCGACGATCCCTCCTCTGGCCGTGTTGATGAGGTAGGCGCTCTTCTTCATCTTAGCGATCTGCTCCTTGCCGATCATCCCCTTCGTCTGAGGGGTCAATGTCGTGTGGATCGTGATGATGTCCGCCTCGCAAAGCAACGCATCCAGGCCGACAAGTCTGACATGCAGCTTCGTCGCTAGTTCGGGCGAGACAAGCGGATCATGGGCGATTACCACCATGCCCAAAGCGAGCGCCCTCTTCGCCACCTCGGCGCCGACCTTGCCGAGGCCGATTATGCCCAGGGTCTTCCCGGCGAGCTGCCTGCCAGTGAACTTCTTCTTATCCCATTTCTGCCCCTTCATCAGCCTGTCGGCCTGAGAGACATTCCTGAGGAGCGCGAACATTAGCGCGACCGCGAGCTCTGCGGTCGAAGTGATATTTCCCGAGGGGGCGTTCATGACGAGCACGCCCTTCTCTGTCGCGGCTTCGAGGTCGATGTTGTCCACGCCAACTCCGGCGCGTCCGATCACCTTCAATCTCGACGCCATTATGATCTTCCTGGTGATCTTGGCTGCGCTCCTGACGATGAGCGCGTCGTACTTGCCGATGATCTTCACTAGTTCGTCCTCTTTAAGGCCAGGGAGGACGTCGACCTCGTGTTTGGAGCTCTTGAGTATGGAGATGCCCTTCTCCGAAATTTCATCAGCGACCAGTATCTTCATCCAGGATCTACTCCTGCGCGAATTCTTCGCCAGTGAGAGCCTATCGACACAGACCTTATGAATCTGACGATGGTTTTTGCCGCTTAGTGTATAATTGTGTGCATCGGGGCATCATCTCTCAGGCAGGGGGCGTCTGTTGAGGTTGGAGCATCGAGGTGCTTCCCGTCCTTCTGTCGATCCTCATCTTGAGCCAGACGAAGAAAATGAAATAGACGGTCCCCACCAGAGCCATCCCTCGTGTATTCGATATCGCAGGCGCGAATTCATGGATGAAGGTCCATCCGACGAACACGATTTCCAGACCCACGAACATCGCCCACTTCTGACGATCGTTCCCCGAGATTCCCAGATTCTTTTCGAAGTATCTAGCGGCTGCTGCTGTCAGGCATATCATGAGGGCGATGGGTATGAATGGGAACGGCACCAGGAACGGGACCAGATACATCAGGAGGAAGAAGCCGGCTGAGAAGCAGAATCCCACCAGACTGAATCGAGAAGCGCTCCTGGACGGTCTTTCACCCGGAACGGCGAGCAACCGGTAGGGCGCTCCTCGAGCCAAGAGGACGAGCAGAACAACCATCGTAACGGCACCGAGGTACTGCAGAGGCGGAGCTAAATATCCAGTGACGACAACCGTCGAAAGCATCAGCAGGAAAGAGACGACCGGGAATGTCATCAGCGCGGCAATGAACGGCCTTCTCCAAAGTATCGCCTGTCCATCGACAGACGGAAAGATCAGCCGCATCACCAGGATCGGGACGGAGATACTCCACACTCCATGGAAGATTGAGAGATTCACGCACCAGGTCCAATTGATGCCTAAGAAATTCCCATAAGTCCCGAGGTGACCGATGTCCGGCCAGCTACTGTTGAAGAAGCTCATCGTGACGAGCCCCTCCTCGATCACACCGTACGCAAGGCCGAGGAGCATGATCGTCGGCCACCCCTTCCCCCATCTGACTGCGAACTCATGGACCAGGAGGACTCCGGTCCCATAGAAGAGCGTCAGGAAGACGAAGGTGGTCGGAAAGAAGAACTCGATGGGAGGAGAAGAGGCGCTGAGAAGCTCAGCGTTGATTGGAGCGAAGAACAATAGGAAGAGTGCCGCCTTAGTCTGTGTTTTCAATTGCTCCCCACCAGAATCCGCAATTCAGGTAATAATCATTTTCAGGACGGCAGATTTTCCGCGCTGCGTAATATGCAGGGGAAAACTTATCAACTCCAAAACGATGCTCTCCTTGTCACGATTGTATGGGCTGACGTGCCAGAAGGTCACGTCAATGGCACTTTGGAGGGCGTCAGGTGGGGCAGTTCAAGCGTTCAGTCACAGTCAGATGCCCGGTCGACAAGGCTTTTGATTATGTAAGTGACTGGCAGAACATCAAGAGCTTCATGTCGAACATCATCGAGATAAATCCGATAAGCCTCGTCCAGTATGGACCGGGGGCCGCGTTCGATACGACATTCAAGCTCGGCGGGGCCAACATACCGACGACGCTCGAGGTGTTCGAGTTCATCAGAGACACGAAGCTCATCCTGAAATCGAGGCAGGGGCTGAAGCTGACCGGGGGCTGGGAATTCAAGATCGCCCCGGAGGGGACCGTGCTCTCCTTCTCTCTCCAATACGAGCTTCCGCCGACCATGTCGAGGAACGAGAAGGACAAGCAGAAAATCGACAAGGAGCTGGACGATGCGGCTGTCCAG
>Ga0315281_10011527_pt1 | contig 12112 bp, 9 predicted proteins | sample YL17G07_0_MG_FD_204540 | JGI IMG/M metagenome (GOLD analysis project Ga0315281, IMG submission 204540) | Sediment microbial communities from Yellowstone Lake, YNP, Wyoming, USA - YL17G07_0 | ecosystem: Environmental > Aquatic > Freshwater > Lake > Sediment | place: USA: Wyoming | collected... | reverse complement strand
CTACGCGATGACTGACGCCGCACTCGTTTGGCTCATCCTCTTTGCCGTCTCGGCTCTCCTGTTCTTCGGCACGGCCGTGGTCATCACGGTGATCGGCATCAGGGATCTCAGAGACCTGCTCCAGAGATCGGAGACGAAGAAATAGGTCGACCGCAACGCCGACAACTTTCCTCCCTGCCGGACGTTGTACTTACGAGTCTTGATTCATTTGCCATCTTTGAGCTAATTGAGAGGGGAAATCACGTTTTTTCCAGTCGTTCACAATCAGTTTGATGGGATCGCAACATGTTCAGACAAGCATTGATAGTAGTCGCTGTTGTGCTTATGGCGGAATGGGATGCTTACGCTCAGATAAAGATTGCCAAGGTGGAGAAACTTCCGCTCGGGTCCTCCCATGAGTGGTCCCACCCCCAATTCTCCCCCAACGGCACCCAAATCTACTACACGACGCTCGATGGGAACGGGATCTGGGAGTATTCCCTCCGCACTCAGTCCAGCCGTCAGATTACGGCTGATCCGAAATCCGGCGCCTCGTTCACGGTCTCCGCAGACGGAAAACGGGTTGCGTATCGCCGCTCGTTACTTGAAAAGGGCGGGCGCGAACGAAGACAGGAGATCGTCCTGATGGTTCTTGCGACTCGTGTGGGATCCGTCATCGCTTCCGGGATGGACCTTTCGGTGCCAACGTTTGTGAAGAACGCCCCTGTATATTCTGTTCGCGGCGATACCAAAAACCTCGTGAAGGGCAGAGAAGGCGGTGACGTCACGATCCTCGGCATCGAGGAGACGAAAATCGCCATGAACAAGAGCGGGACGAAGGTTCTTCTCGACCCTTTCGGTAACGGCAGTTATATCTGGCCCGTACTGTCGCCGAACAGGCAGAAGATCGTTGCCTATGAGATGGATCGCGGTGCATTCGTGTGCGATCTCAATGGACAGATCACGAGCAAACTCGGAAAGCGCGATGCGCCCTCCTGGACTCGTTCGGGAAAATGGATCGTGTATATGGATGACAAGGACGATGGGCATCAAATACTCTCATCAGACCTCTGGGCCATCACTCCTGACGGCAAATCGGTCGCTCAGCTTACCGCCACCGTAAGGATCTTGGAAATGTACCCGCAGTGCTCTCCGACGGAAAACAAGATCGTGTGCAGCACTTTAAGTGGTGAGCTCTATATGCTGAGCTACGAGGAGCGATGATGAGGCGATCTGGAATTCTCGTATTGCTGGCTTTGCTGATCCCAGCGCCAGCTTTCGCCCAGCGCGCGGATCTTTCTGGCATCAAGATCTGTATTGATCCCGGCCACGGAGGTAACAACCCTGCAAATGACCGCCACGTGATACCAGATACCGGAACAGATTTTTGGGAGTCCGAAAGCAACTTCCAAAAAGCCTTGTTGCTGAAATCCCTCCTCGAAGCAAAAGGTGCATCGGTCATCCTCACGCGCAACACGAACAGCTACCCAAATGACGCAGACGAGCCCTCGCTGAGCGCCCGGGTTGCTTTGGCAAACGCCAACAACGTCCACTGGTTTCACTCCATCCACAGCAATGCGACGGGATGGACCGTGAACAACACAGTCGATTATACCCTGATGCTGGTCCGAGAGAAACGACCCGGTGGTCCGGAAAGCGGCTCAGGGAACGGGTTGGGAATTCCTGAGACGCAGGAGGCCTGGGATATCTCTCTGATCATCGGACCCCAAATCAGTTCGAAGCTTCGGACGCAACGCTCCACACAATATCTTGACTGGACGTTCTACGGCGGAACCAACGGGGGCTTCAGCCTGGGCGTTCTGCGAGGTCTCATGATGCCCGGTGAACTCTCTGAGGGCTCCTTCCATGACTACTACCCGGAAACGCGACGGCTAATGAACAACAGCTACCGGAAGATGGAGGCGCACGCCATCCGCGACGCATTCCTCCGGTACTTCGGAGTTCCGGCTGATTCTTTGAGTATCGTCGCGGGCATCTTGTCCGAGCCGGGCACCGGGAAGCTCATCAACGCAAGCCGGGTTCGGTTGTTGCCAGAGAACATCATCTACAATGGCGACAGCTACAACAACGGATTCTACATGCTTGACGGCTTGAGCCCAGGATCACACACCGTGCGATTTGAGACGCCGGGCTTTGTGATCGACTCGGTGCAACTGAATCTGACCGCCGGATCAATCACTTTCCGTGATAAGGAGAGCGAACCCCTTGCGGCGCCTGTCGTCGTCTCAAGCACACCGGCAAATAACGACACGACGTTTGCAGCATCGGGTCAAGTAAGAATCGCATTTTCCAGAGTGATGGATACTGCTTCGGTGAGAGCGGCGTTTTCCATTTCGCCGGTTGTAAGGGGAACCCTCCTGTGGTCAAACAACAGCACAAACCTCACCTTCAAGCCTGATTCGGTCGTCTTTCCCTTCAACACCGTGTTCGTTGTGCGCATCGAGGCGACCGCCCGGTCGGAAAGTGGACTCCTTCTCGATGGAAACGGCGATGGGAACCCGGGGGATCCATTCATACTCACATTCAAGACGCGCCCGGCAGATGTCTGGGTTCCACAGCTCATCTCAACTTCTACCCCATCCGGGGCGTTGCTCCGGTCACCAAATCAAGTCATAAACTTGACATTCGATGAGCCGCTGAACCCTGCCACCGTCAACATTACCAACATCGCCATTCAGGAAATTGGAGGTCCCGTTCTTTCCCGCACCCTCGAGTACTCAGAAGCCAACGGTCGGGGAGCGATCAATGTCTATCCGACGGGCGGATTGACAGCCGCGAAGTCGTATCGCATTCGGGTGAGCGGCGTGTCTGATTTGTCCGGCAACGCGATCCCGACCACGGCACCGTTGGTGTGGGAGTTCTCCGTTGCTTCGTCGTCACTTCAGTACACTACCATTGATGACTTCAACTCGGCCTCTCTGACCTGGTTTCAGCCATACTCCAGCGAAATCACAACAGGCATTGACAGCGCCAGCTTTGTACGCGATACAACTGTAATCCTGAGGATCCTACCTTCCAATTCCAGTTCAGCCCGCCTATCCTACTATTGGAAGGTGGCGGCTTCCGATTGGCTCCTCCGTGAGTATCCCAGTGGCGGAGCACCTCGCTCGGTAACGTGGAACAAAGAGGAAACCAGATTGCAGGTCTATGTACACGGGGATGGAAGTGGGACGCTCTTCCGGTTTGCTGTCCAGGATAGCCTGGACGTTTTCCCGGCCGGCAATCCTAAGAACCTCGAGGTGAGCCAGTGGACAACAATCGATTGGGTGGGTTGGAGGTTGGTCGAATGGGATTTGAAGAACGATCCTACCGGTGCTTGGACAGGAAACGGAAAGCTGGAAGGGACTCTGCGCTTCGACAGTTTTCATCTACGGTATCAACCTGGCATCAGTGGTCGATCAGGTAGTCTTCGCTTCGACAACCTTCAGCTTGCCAAGGGAAATGACACAGCCGCGGTACGACCACCAGGATCGGTACCGATCATCGTCACGCTTTATCAAAACTACCCGAATCCGTTCAATCCCGGCACAAAAATCGAATATGTCGCCGATGGAGTGAACAACGCGACGATTGAAGTTTTTGATCTTCTTGGCCGACGCGTGCGGACTCTGGCCGCTGGACCACACGAACCTGGTAGGTTTGTGGCATTTTGGGACGGGCGCGATGAGAGCGGAATTCCCCTCGCCTCCGGCATCTATCTCTATCAACTCAGGTCCGGCTCAACCGTGCTAACGAGGAAGATGCTCCTCCTCAAGTGAGACCGCCTGCGTCGAGAAACAACAAAGCCCATCACCGGCCATGATGGGCTTTCTACTTCTTACTTCTTACTTTCTACTTCTTACTTTCTACTTTTCAGTCTCTACTTCTCACTGCACCACCAACACCGGAATTGCCAGCGCGTGACGAACCTTGGAAATCGACGCGCCGAAGATGAGATCCTTCAGCCAGCGATGCCTATGCCCTCCCATCACGAGCAAGTCGATACCGTTTTCCTGTGAAAGCTTGATGAGCTGTTGGGGAACGCGACCATACCCCAGCGCCGGAATCACTTCAATACCCAACTTCCGGACCTGCTCGGCCAGCGCTTCGAGTTCGTCCTGATCATGCCGGGCTTCATCATCATAGGCCTCCTTACCGAACAATTGCCCGCTCACTCCTTCAACGATATGGAAAATATACATGGCAGCCCCGTGATGCTTGGCCAGCATTTGCGCGTGCGAGAGCACCTTGGCAGTCAGCGTCCCGTAGTCAATTGCCACGCCGATCTTCGAATACGACTGGGGCACCAGCTCGATCTTTTCGGGAGCCGCCAGCGCTGGCTTCTTCCAGAACATCCACGATTTGGGTAACGAGATGTACATTAGCAGCAAACCACATCCAAGAGCAATCGGAACGATGGTGATCCAGAGCCAGAGAGCATTCGTTCCGGCACTTTCAATCCATTCCGATATCTGATTCACCAGCAGGTTGGCATTGAGGCTGATAATGACCGCCGCAGCGATCCATGCCAATACTTTGACCCACCACTGGTTGGCAAAACTTCCCATCAGCGACCTGTCACTGGTGAATCGAATCAACGGGATGACGGCAAATGGGAGCTGCAAGCTAAGCACAACCTGACTGAGAATCAACAAATCATACGAGCCCTGGTTGCCTTTGAGCGAGATCACCATGACCGCCGGTATAATGGCGATCAGGCGAGTGATCAGGCGCCGGAGATACGGCTGTATCCGGAGCCTGAGGAAGCCCTCCATCACGATTTGGCCTGCCAGCGTACCGGTCAGTGTTGAGCTTTGGCCGGCCGCGATGAGTGCAATGCCGAACACCATGCCTGCGAACGCCGTACCCAGGAGGGGGTTAAGGAGTTCGTGGGCCTGCTGAATTTGGGTCACGACGACACCGTTCTTGAAGAACACCGCTGCTGAAACAATCAGAATCGCGGCATTGACAAAGAATGCCCCGTTCAGCGCAATTGCTGTGTCAGCCAGATTGTAGTTGCACGCCATTCGTTTACTCTCATGCGTCGCTCCGACTACGCGGGTCTGAACAAGTGCAGAATGGAGATAGAGATTGTGCGGCATCACCGTTGCGCCGAGTATGCCGATGGCAACATAGAGGCTCTCGGACGTCAGATGTGGAACGAAACCTGTCGCAACTTCACTCCACACGGGCTTTGCGAGGAACACCTCAATAATGAAGCAAACACCGATGGTGAAGACAAGCACGAGAATCAATGCTTCCATTTTCCGGATACCATATTGCTGGATCACGAGCAGCAACATCGTATCAAAACCCGTGATGATGACGCCATAGATCAGCGGGAGTCCAAAGAGGAGATTCAAGCCAATTGCGGTCCCCAGAACTTCAGCAAGGTCACACGCCGCGATGGCAATTTCGCATAAGACCCAGAGCACGTACGACACCGGTTTAGGATAATTCTCCCGGCAGGCCTGGGCGAGATCTCGTCCTGTGACGATACCCATGCGGGCGGAGAGAGTCTGAAGCAACACGGCCATCAGGTTGGACATCAGCAGCACCCAGATCAGCTGATATCCAAACCGAGCACCTCCTTCGAGGTCGGTCGCCCAGTTGCCCGGATCCATGTAGCCGACGCTGATAAGATAGGCCGGGCCGACAAACGCCAGGAGCTTCTTCAGCAACCCGACATTCTTCGGGATGACGACGGTCTGATGAACCTCAGCGAGCGATACAGTGGAGTGTTCAGAGTGCGCGCTCTTCATGTCTCCTCCACAAAAATGTTCTTGGCGAGTTTGAAGCTCACGAATTGTTCCTTCCTTCCAACTTCGACGCGCAACGAGCCGTCAAACGCGACGCGATCTTTGACTTTGATTTTCCTGCTTAGGGTGATTCCAAGCTTCGCTGCATACTGGAGAATTTCAGGGCTCGAGTCACTGACTCGCGCGACCGTGACCGTCGTGCCTGGCTCGACATCGGCAAGAGACAAGAGGGCAGCCTCTTCAATATCTCCTCCCGCGGTGGGAATGATGTGGCCGTGAGGATCTTTCCGGGGATATCCCAGCGCCTCATCGAGCCTCTGCTCAAGTCGCTCGGAGGTGATATGCTCCAACCGCTCAGCTTCTTCGTCGATCTCATCCCACGGATACTTCAACACCTCGGTCAGGAAAAGCTCCCAGAGGCGGTGGCGACGGATAATGTGCAACGCCTTCTTTCTCCCCTCGACCGTCAACTCGACACCCTTGTACGGCGTATGGGTCACGCTCCCTTCGTCGGCAAGCTTCTTGATCATTTCTGTCACAGATGGCGGAGAAATTCTCAGTCGCTCGGAGAGCGAGGTCGTGGTGACTTTTCCTTCAGACTCTTGGAGCTTGTAAATGCTTTTCAGGTAGTTTTCGATTTGTTCGCTTGGCATAGAACCCCCATCGTTTGGAAATCAACCGATGATGAACAAGGAACCCTCCGGCACTCTCCTGAACGTGCGGATCCCTGGCGGAGCCAGCACCGACAGAGCCGTGTTTTATAGGAGAACCGTAAGAATAAGTTCGGAATGCCTAAATATATGTCTCCCGCGTACGATTGTCAAGCCCCATCCGTCTTGTTTCTCTCCCAACTTTCCGCAATATTCGATATGACGTTCCCAAGAATAACACGGCTGCCAATCTGGATGACGAAAATCCTCGTTGTAGACGACGAGCCGTCGCTCCGCGAACTCATTGTCACTGCACTTCAGGGGGAAGGATTCGAAGTGCTGGAGGCTGGGGACGGACTCGGCGGGATTGAAACTGCACGCAGGTCCTCGCCGGATCTTGTGATTTGCGACATTTTGATGCCTAACCTCGACGGCTATGGCACACTCAAGGTATTGCGGGAGGATCCCTCTACGGCGACCATCCCGTTCATTTTCCTCACTGGGAATATGGAACGCGGCACGATGCGGCAAGGCATGGATCTCGGAGCCGATGACTTCCTCACGAAGCCTTTCGCCATTCCGGAGTTGCTCGCCGCTGTCCGTGCCCGGCTGGAGAAGCAGCACACCGCTGTTCAGGAAGCGGAGCGCAAGCTCGATGAGCTCCGAATCAATCTTACTCTCTCTCTCCCTCATGAGATCCGCACGCCGCTCAGCGGAATCATCGGCTTTGCCGAGGTCTTGCGGGACGATCATGCGAGCCTCAAGCCGACGGAAATCAGTGAGATGGCCAGCATCATACTGAAATCGGCCACACGTCTCGGTCACCTCGTGGAGAATTTCTTGACCTATGCACAACTGGAACTGCTTTCAGCCGACCCGAAGAAGCGAGAGCTGATTCGCAAAGACACAACTGCGATGCTCGGTATGCATATTGAGGAGTTGGCGCGGAAGAAAGCAAAGGAATATGAGCGCCCAAACGATCTCGTGCTGAAAATTGCGGGCGGTGAAGCGGCAATCTCCAACCAGAACATGAAACGAATCGTTGAGGAACTCATCGACAACGCCTTCAAGTTCTCAACGGCAGGCGGATCGGTGGAAGTCACCATGGAGCATGTGGGGCAACACCACGTGCTCACCGTTTGCGACAAGGGAATTGGGATGGAGGCAAAACAGATTGCAGAGATCGGCGCTTACCGGCAATTCAACCGGAAAAAGAATGAGCAGCAAGGTTCCGGTCTCGGCCTGGCAATTGCTAAACGTCTTGTAGAATTGCATGGTGGGACACTCTCACTCCAAAGCGATGTCGGCAAGGGGACAACGGTCGTCGTGAAACTCCGCACAGCGGACCCAGGCTAACACCCGCGCCTCCTCAACCATTCTCCACAACCTCTGGTCACTCACTCCTTCACCGGACGATCTCTGCGCTCGAAAATCTCGTCCGACAATCCGACATTGACTTTGTAATTTGAGTATGTAACTGTGATGCTGCCGCTCCGCAACGGCCTTTGCATCTCATTCCATTGAGGTGACTCGGGCATGTCGAGCTCGGTGCGCTTCGTGCTATCCCGCGACACATTTTCAAAGGTTGCGTTCAGCGTTTGCGGCAGCCAGTACTTACCATCTTCCAGCCCGTACGTAAACGCCAACCTCAAGAACCTCCCCTGATACGGGATGGTCTCCATCCTCGCAATGGTCCAGTTCGACGGCTCGATCCACAGCAGCATTTGCCGCGAGCGCGCCTTGGGATCTTTGGCTGTGAGCTGGAGCTTGTGGAGCTTCTTACCTTCGATGGTTTCCTCGCCCAGGACAATCGGGTTGTATCGTTCGCGCAAAAGAGACGGATTGACGACAATACCCTCCCGCGGCACCATCACGAAGTTCTGCGATGTGAAGTGGACTTTGTCGGGTTTCTTGAAGTACAGGGTTGCAGCCATTTTCGGCACGCGGACACGCTCCATGTTGACATCCGCCTCGATCGTCACTGTGAAATCCTGAATGTCCTCGGTGGTGCGCTCGATATTCTGTAGGATCTTGGAACCACTCGGGACCTGCGCGAGGCCACGCACCCCCACAGCGAGGTAGAGGACGATGCCGATGAAACAAAACTGCAGCTTCATGTTCATGCCTTCATACTCTCCATAAACGGCTTCCATTTATCCTCCGGTGAGGGATTTGTCATCAAACTGACCCCAATGAGGCAGATGATCGACGCAGCAGCTGATGGAAGGATGATGTAGTCCGTGTCCATGAGCGGCTCGGTCAGAATGAAATTCGCGATGGTAATGACAAGGGGCACACCGAGTCCGGCAATAATCGATGCAACACCTCCTTGGATGGTCACCCGCTTCCACAGGAACGCGGCGAGCAACGCCGGCGTAATCCCGGCTCCAACCATCGTGTACGCTGTAAACGCCATGTCGAGGATGCTTTTGAAGAAGCTTGCCACAACATAGGCGATCACGCCAAGAATAACGATTGCGATGCGCTGGAACCGCACGATCGTGGTTTGCGAGATCTGAGGATTAATGAATCTCTGGTAGATGTCGCGAGTAACGTTCGTCGACGGGATCATAAGAAAACTCGTCGCCGTCGAGAGCATCATCGCCACGGCTGCGCAAAGCAGAATCATCCCCGCGATGAGCGGAAGATCAAACCGCGCGAGCTGGAGGATGATGGTCTCCGTGGTTGCCTTGTCGAGGGTCCCATCCGGATTTGCAAACGGCTGCAGCGTGAAATACTTCGAGCTCCCCACCACAGCGAGCGCGCAGAGCAGCGTTTCAAGGACGAACACACCGATCACCATCCCGATCACGGCCTTGCGGGCCGAGGACTCATCTTTCGCCGAAAAGAATTTCTGATACATACTGCTTTCGCCGAGCAGGAGGAAGAACGTCGGGAAGAACACTCCCATCGCCCACACCCAGTCGTTTTGACCGAAGATCTCGAATCGGTCAGCCGGAAGCTTTGCGACCTGTTCGGCGCCACCGATGGCAAAGTAGACAAGCGGGAGAGCTATGATCATTCCGAATGTCTTCATCAACGCGTTGAAGATATCAATCGACATGATGGAGAGCATCCCGGCTACGACGGTGAAGATGATGACGACTCCGCAGGCAATGGCCCCACCAATCCGCGGATCGATGCCGAGCAGGATATTGAGGAGGCGTCCTCCTGCGCGGAACTGATATCCGGCGATCGTCAGATACGCGATGATGATAATCACGGTCCCAAGAATGCGCGCCGTGGAATTGTAGCGTTTCTCGAGAATGTCAGGTACAGTGTACTCGGAAATCCTTCGCACGCGATGCGCAAGGAAGTACACAATGATGATCGCGAGCCAAGCCCCCGCACTCATCCAGAGTTGAGCAAATCCCATGCGAAACGCGAGTCCGGCACCACCAAAGAGACTCCCTGTGCCGATCCACGTCGATACCAAAGTCCCCACGAGAAAGAGCGTCGACGTCTTCCGACCTGCGACCATGAAATCGTCCTGCGTCTTGATCGAACGGCTTTTGTATATTCCTACCCCCATGAGAAGGAGTACGTAGATAATGACCGCTATGATGTAGGGATCCATAGTGTGGGTTTACCTTCCCGTGCTAGATTGAAGCGAAGGAATCATGAAAGAATGTCTTTTCGGTGGAAAATAATCCACGCCGCCAGAACGAATGCGAGCGAATATCCTCCAAGGATTGCCGCTGACGTGCCAATGTCCGCCCACGGAATTGGATCTTCAAATACCTTCTGCCACACGCTCATGTAATTCGTGTACAGATACGGGCGAATCTTTGCAAACATCTCGACGGGGATGACCGTCACCATGAGGAAAATCATGTTCACGCCCAACGTACTGATAATTGGACCGATGGCATTTTCGACGAAGGAGGAGAAGAGAAACGCCAGCGAAGCAATAGTGAGCATCGTCCAGGCTGCAAGAACATATCCCACCACGAATCTCCAGGCCACGTCGTCCCCTGGCAAAATGAGGATGCCCCTTGCGAGGACAATCAGATCGCCAGCCCCCAGCAACAACAAGGCAAGACCGACACTCAAGACTCCCAGGAATGCCACAAAAACGACCGTATACACAGCCGTTGTATAGTACTTCGACAAGAAGATGCGCGTTCGCGAGACGGGCTTGATGAGGATCAGCCGGTACGTGCCTGCTGTCGCTTCACCGGCGAGCTGATCGCCCGCGACAAAGGAGATCAGGAAGGGAATGTGCACCCAGAGACTGTTCATCATCGTGTAAGCGACGAACCAGCCGTTAAACAGATTGCCCACGAAAAAGAAATCCTGCTGGAGCGAGTGCGTCGTGATCTGAATAAACCGGCCACCCTCCAGCTTCATCGCCACTTCGATCAACGGGACAACAACGGCCACCAGGAGAAACCCGATATACGTCCGTTTCTTCAGAAACGTCTTGATCAGCTCGAAATAAATGAGGCGTCCCATGGTGGATGTGTCGTACCGTTAAAGCTTCGATTCGTTCTCCGTGATCGAAAGGAAGAAATCCTCTAAGGACCGCCTCGGAATGAGCGCCTCGACAGCGATACCATTCTGTATAAGCGATCGGTTCAGCGTTGGTACGTCCTCAAAGGACATCGTCACTTCAAACGCACCCCCCCGCTCAACAGCCTTTTTCACGACCTTGTGTTTCTTGAGCACAGAACGGAGCTTCGCTACGGGTCTTCCTCGAACGAGAACATACTTCTCCCCTTCGTCCAGGAGTGTCGTGACCTCTCCTTGTTTGACCATTTCTCCTCGATTGATGATCGCCATCCGGTTCGCGACCATTTCGACTTCGTTGAGCAGGTGCGAGGAGAGCATCACCGTTTTGTTCTGATCGTGCGCCAGATGGCGGATGAGGTCGCGAATCTCCTTCATTCCCTGCGGATCCAACCCGCTCGTTGGCTCGTCAAGGATCACGAGCTGGGGATCAGAAAGGAGCGCCTGAGCAATACCCAGCCGCTGTTTCATTCCATGCGAATAGGTCTTGACCTTGTCGGAGGCCCGCTGTGCGAGGCCCACAAGCTCCAGCACCTCGGAAACACGGTTCCGCGTGGTTCCGCCGTTGAGCGCTCCAACAATTTCAAGATTCCTGTTTGCTGTGAGGTACAGGTAGAAGTCGGGTTTTTCGACGATACCCCCGATGGAGTGAAGGGCTTTTTCGCGTTCCTTCTTGAGAGAGTAGCCGAACAGGAAGACATCTCCCTCCGTGGGCTTGATCAAGGAGAGCAGCATCCGGATGGTCGTGCTCTTGCCGGCTCCGTTCGGGCCAAGGAAGCCAAAGACGTCTCCGCGATGGACCTCGAGGTTCAGGTGGTGAACAGCCCAGCGCTGCTTGTACTGTTTTCCGAGATTTCTCGTTTGGAGGATGACGTCGCCAGTCAAGAGAACCCGAGAGCTGAGGAGGAAAAATTTCGCAGCAATGTAGAACTAATTTGAGGGAATTTCAAGAACTGAGTGATTGGCGGGGTAAGATGCAAGAGATCGAAAGGCGTGACAGGTTTTTCAAAGCCGTCAGGTCTGCCAAAACAGCAACGCCGCAAACAAGGCTGCGGCGTTGGTTGATTTCGTGGAGATTCGGAACTACTTACTCTGCTTCAGCCGATCAAGTGAGCTTTGTACCTTTTTCAGTTGTGGAGTAGCGAGATCCTCTTTCGCGAGCACTGAGTATTCTGTGACGGCCTCGCTATTGAGCTTGAGCCTCTCGAACGCCTG
>Ga0315281_10011526_pt1 | contig 12114 bp, 9 predicted proteins | sample YL17G07_0_MG_FD_204540 | JGI IMG/M metagenome (GOLD analysis project Ga0315281, IMG submission 204540) | Sediment microbial communities from Yellowstone Lake, YNP, Wyoming, USA - YL17G07_0 | ecosystem: Environmental > Aquatic > Freshwater > Lake > Sediment | place: USA: Wyoming | collected... | reverse complement strand
TTATTCTGAAGCCGTCGTTCTTTACGAAGAATTTAAAAAGCTCCACCCCTTGCATCCTGAAATTCCTTACTCCATCGGTCAACTGGGAATGTGCCATTTCAAACAGATGCATACTCTCGACCGGGACCAGACCGAAACCGAGAAAGCCATCGAGCAGTTCCGTTATCTGATCGAGAATTTTCCCCAAAGCCCCCATGTTCCCGAAGCCAAAACAAAAATGAAAATCTGCCAGAAGCAGTTGGCGGACCACGAATTCTACATCGGCAATTTCTATTTGCGCATGAAAAAATACAAGGGTGCCTTAGACCGCTTCGAAGGCATTTTGCAGAAATTTCCGGAGTCAGGCCTCGACGAGAAGGTCAAGCGCCTCGCCGAAAAATGCCGGGCGGAGATTGCCAAAGAAGAACAGAAAAAGAAAGGTGAAGAGGCTCAAGAAGAGAGGAAAAAGAAAGAGCGCGAAGAAAAGAAAAAGGCCACCGGATCTAAACTCCCATCCCTAAGCTGATTTTCATAATGCATTCAGGGATCAGATGATTTCGTATATTTTCTCCAGGGCTTGACTTAACCCTTCCATGTTTGTTCCACCTGCTTGGGCCATGTCGGCCCGCCCCCCCCCGGTCCCTCCCACGTATTTAGCAACTTCTTTGACCAATTTCTGCGCTGGGTATTTATCCGCGAGGTCTGGAGTCACTACACAGAGCAGCATAACCTTGCCATCCCCCTTTGCGCCCAAGAGGATGATTCCAGAGCGGAGTCGATCTTTAAGACGATCGGCAATCTCCCGCAGAATCTTGGGGTCTTTTGCTTCTACCAGAGTGGACAGAACCTGGATGCCTTTGATATTCCTGGCTGATGAGGTGAGATCTTTCGTCTGCCCGGAAGAAATTTTGGCCTGCAAGGCCTCATAGGCCTTTTCCGTCTCCCTTTGCTGTTTCAGAATCCGCTGCACTTTTTCGGCTACTTCCCCGGGTTTGGCTTTAACCGCAGAGGATATGGCTCGCAGCTCGCTCTCCTGCCGCTTTAACAGCTTCCAGGCCTCCTCTCCGGTGACCGCTTCGATGCGGCGAACTCCTGAGGCCACTCCGGTCTCGGAGATGATCTTGAATATCCCTATGTCCCCGCTACGGTGCGTGTGGGTTCCGCCGCAGAGTTCGGCGCTCACGTCATCCACCTGGACCAGACGGACGATGTCACCATACTTTTCGCCAAAAAGGGCCATGGCCCCTTTTTGCAGGGCCTCTTTATAGGGGATGAATGAGGTTCGGACTTCCAGGTTTTCCCGAATCCGAGCATTGACAATCTCCTCAACCCGATCAATCTCCTCCTCGGCGAGAGGTGAAAAATGGGTGTAGTCGAACCGGAAACGGTCCGGGGCGACCAACGAACCGGCCTGTTTGACATGGTCACCCAAAACCTTCCGCAGGGCGGCTTGCAGCAAATGGGTCGCCGTGTGATTGAGCGCGGTGCTGATCCGAGTTTCCGGCTTGACCTTCAATTTGAGCCTTTCTCCCACGCGCAACGTGCCGGTTTTTATGATTCCGTGATGAGCGACTACCTGCGGGAGGGGCCGGGTTGCGCGAGAGACTTCCATCCGGGACCCGTTGTTGGTTAAGAATCCCTGGTCTCCGACCTGCCCTCCTGCTTCTCCGTAGAAGGGGGTGCGCTCGGTGATCACTTCTACCTCTTCCCCTTCCTTCCCTACCTCGACTTCCACATCGCCCCTGAGAATCTTCAGGATCGTCCCCTCCGCCTCCAGTCGATCATAGCCCACAAATTCGGTCTTTAGGTTCTGCGAGGCGAGAGCCTTATACACCTCTCCCAGGGCTTCTTCTCCCGATCCCTTCCATGACTCCCGAGCCCTCTCGCGCTGGACTTCCATGGCTTCTTCAAATCCTTTACGGTCGACGCCGAACCCTTCGTCGCGGGCGATCTCCTCGGTCAGGTCCACGGGGAATCCATAAGTGTCGTAAAGCTTGAAAATCAATTCCCCGCGGATGAGAGTCTGTCCTCCCTGCTTGAGCTTTTCCCGCTCTTCGCCCCACAGGCGCAGGCCGACGTTGAGGGTTTCAAAAAAGCGCTCTTCTTCATTGACAATAACCATTTTGACCATCTCGCGGGCGCTGACCAGTTCGGGGTAGGCATCCGACATCAGCTCCACCACTTCACCGGACAGGCGAAAGAGAAAAGGATCGTTGATTCCCAGTTTCTTGCTGTGGCGCATGGCCCGGCGCATGATCCGGCGTAAAACGTACCCCCTCCCTTCGTTGGAGGGGAGAACCCCGTCGCTGATCAGGAAAGTGGCGGCCCGGATATGATCGGCGACGACCCGAAAGGAAACCCCATCCGTTTCCCTGGGGAGGTACTTTCTACCGCTCCCCCTTTCAATCGCCCGAAGTAGACTCCCAAAAAGGTCGGTGTCGTAATTGCTTTCCACTCCCTGGACGACGGCGGTGATGCGTTCGAGCCCCATTCCCGTATCGATGCTGGGATTCGGCAGGGGGGTGATTCGTCCATCCGGGTGTCTCTCGAATTGCATGAACACGAGGTTCCAAAGCTCGAGGTAGCGGTCGCAATCGCACCCGATGGCGCACCCTGGACGGCCGCATCCAACTCCGGGGCCCTGGTCGATGACAATTTCCGAACAGGGACCACAGGGTCCCGTATCTCCCATCTGCCAAAAATTATCTTTGCTGGGGAATTCCCGTATTCTTTCTTCCGGAACGAATCTCTGCCAAATCATTTTTGCTTGATCATCCGGCCCAATCCCCAGTCCTTCTTCCCCCCGATGGATGGTTACCCAGAGCTTCTCTCGGGGTAATCGGAGAGTCATGGTGAGGAATTCCCAGGCCATCGCAATGGCCCCTTCTTTGAAATAATCCCCGAAGGAAAAGTTACCCAACATTTCGAAGAAAGTGTGATGGCGGGCGGTGTACCCGACGTTTTCCAGGTCATTGTGTTTGCCACCCGCACGCACGCATTTCTGCGAGGTGGTGGCTCGGGGGAAGGGGGCCTCTTCTTCTCCGGTAAAATAATTCTTAAACTGCACCATGCCGGCATTGGTAAAGAGAAGGGTGGGGTCTTTCTGGGGAACCAGGGGGGAACTTCCGACGATGGTGTGGCTCTTACCCCGAAAATACTCCAAAAAATTCTGGCGAATTTCGCTGCCATTCATCATTCTTCCGCAAAACCTCCTGCGTCCTGAAAAATCTCCCGGATATCTTCCCAAAGAAACCCACGCTGACGAAGGGAATTGGCTAACTTTCTTCTCTCCGGGGGTGAAATCTGCTCCAGACCCCGGCCTTTCAACTTAATTTTCAGCACGCTCCGCAATCTCTCGCTCGTGCCCATCTCCTTTTCCGCTTTGCCCATGGCCTCCCTGGCCAGGTTTGCTGGAATCCCCTTTTGGAATAGTTTTTGACTGACCCGCTGTGGGCCGAAGAGCTTCTCCCTGGTTAAGTAGAAAGCCAAGCGTTGAGCATAGCGAAAATCGTCCAGAATTCCTCTCCCGGTCAGCCTATTCAAAACCTTTTCGATTTCTTCGGGGGCAAATCCCTTCACCGTCAGTTTGCGCCGCATCTCTTCGCGGCTGTGATCGCGTTGGGTCAGAAGGCGAAGGGCTGATTCTTCAGCATTCTTCGACGATCCGGGAGATATTTTCCGCATCACCTTTACCCACAGAGCACGCGGAGGGAGTGAACGGGATCCGGGTCAGTGATTCGTATGACCATGGAAAAATACCGGTACGGACACTCCCATTGGTACGGGTACACATCCCTTGGCGTTCCCTGCACTACTAACGTGTAAAATCTTTAAACTTTGTGAAGAAAATCGATTTGAAAACTAACCTCTGAAATCCCCCCTACCCCCCCCTTTGCTAAAGGGGGCAGGGGGGATTTCTGGGATTGCGCGTGGTCCTAGACAAAGTTTATCCTTTTCGTTGCGGCTCTGCCGCGCTGCGTTCTCTCCGGCGAAAAGATCTTTTCCTGTATGGTCGACGCCGCTCAAGGGTTAGCAGTCTTCTTCTCGGAACCTCCGCCCTCTTTCTGCTTTTTTAACAGTCCCAATTGCTCCAATAGCTTCTCTTCAATAGCCCTGGATACTTCTGGATGTTCTTTCAAAAAAATTTTGGAATTCTCTCGACCTTGGCCGATCCTTTCATCGCCGAAGGAAAACCAGGCCCCACTCTTCTCCACGATCTCTTTTTCCACGGCCAAGTCTAAAAGGTCTCCTTCGCGGGAAATCCCCTCTCCATACATGATGTCGAACTCCACCTCTTTGAACGGAGGGGCCAGTTTGTTTTTCACGACCTTGACGCGGGTGCGATTGCCGATAACCTCCTGCCCATCCTTGATGGCTCCCACCCGCCGGATGTCCAGACGGACGGAAGAGTAAAACTTCAAGGCGTTGCCCCCCGTGGTCGTTTCCGGGTTCCCCATGAATACGCCGATCTTCATGCGGATCTGGTTGATAAAGATGACGCAGGTATTCGATTTACTGATCGTGGAAGTCAGTTTCCTCAGGGCCTGAGACATCAAGCGGGCCTGAAGGCCCATATGAGCATCGCCCATTTCTCCTTCCAGCTCGGCCTTAGGGACTAGGGCGGCCACGGAATCAATGGCCACGACATCGAGGGCTCCGCTGCGCACCAGCATCTCGACAATCTCCAGGGCCTGTTCTCCCGTGTCTGGTTGGGAGATCAGCAGGTCGTCTGTCTTCACTCCAAGCTTCCGGGAGTAGGCGACATCCAAGGCATGCTCAGCATCAATGAAGCCGGCGATGCCCCCTTTCTTCTGGGCTTCGGCAATCATATGCAAGGCTAAAGTGGTTTTCCCTGATGCTTCCGGGCCAAAGATCTCCACCACCCGCCCCCGGGGGACCCCGCCAACGCCCAGGGCAATATCCAGAGCTAAAGAACCCGTGGGAATCACCGGGATGTCCGGGATGATTGCATCCGTCCCCAGACGCATAATGGCCCCTTTGCCAAATTGACGCTCGATCTGGCTGACTGCCAAATCAATTGCTTTCTCTTTTTGGGTCTCCGCCGGCATAATCCCCTCCTTATCTTTGATTCAACAAATGTGAGTGGCTGGATTGGTAATTTCTGCCCGATTTGGAAGCTTATTCCTGGCTTCCCCCCATGCGAAAGGTTCGCAGCTTCGTATAGACCGCCCCCGAAGGCCTTAACTCGCTCTTGAAAAGATAAACCTCGCTGGCCCGGAAAATCCCCACTTCCGCATCTTTATGACTCTCGATGGCTTCCGCCAACAAACCCCTTCCTTTGGGGGAACGAACCCGCCCCAGGGTTAGATGCGGCTGGAAAGGCCTGGCCTCTGGTTGGAGCCTCAGCTCCGCCGACTTATCCTCGACGGCCTTCTGCAAGGAGCAAGCTTCCGCCCCTCCTTGAGCAATGCCTACCCAGAGAACACGCGGGTTGCGACTTGAGGGAAAACATCCCAGACCATGAATCCTCAAATCGAATGGACTCCAGGCCGCAACAACGGGGGCAATATCTAGGGCGAGTCTTTCCTGGACCTCTGTACTAATCGAGCCCAGAAATTTCAGGGTCAGATGGACGCCCTCTGGGCGTACCCACCTGACATCGGCCTCCGTACGCCGGAGCTCTCTTTGCAGCTCCCCCAACCTGGCCTTCAAAGGTTGAGGAATTTCGATCGCGATGAACGAGCGGATTCCTTCCATAGCTTAAAAGATCAATAAAATCAATATTATAAAATATCGAGGAAGTACCTCCGGACCCAATCGATGGCTGTGTGGGCGGAGATGGTCTTGACCTCGTCTCGGCTCCCCCAGAATTGGTATTTCTTGGAGAGGGTTCTTTTGGGGCTGGCGAGGGCGATAAATACCGTGCCCACCGGTTTTTCTCCCGAACCTCCTCCCGGCCCAGCGATTCCCGTGATGCCCAGTCCCAGGGTTGACTGGCTGATCTGGCGTATCCCTTCAGCCATTTTTTCGGCAACTGGAGCGCTGACCGCGCCGGCCGCAGACAGAATTTCCTCAGGAATATACAAAATTTCAATTTTGGCTCGGTTACTGTAAGCCACTACCCCTCTTTCGAAATAATCGGAGCTGCCGGGGATGTTGGTCAGACGATGGGCAATCAATCCCCCCGTGCAGGATTCGGCGACCGCTAAAGTCGCATGATTAGACCGCAACAGATTCCCCACGATTCCCTCCAGCGTTTCTTGATCCGCAGCAAAGACCCGGCCCTGCAATTTTTCCCGGATCTTCTTCTCCAATTCTTGAAGGTCCTTTTCTGCTTTTTCCAAGAATTTTCCATGGACCGTAATTTTCACGTGGTTTTCCGGAAAACGCGGGAGGTAGGCCAGGGAGGCCGAATGGTCTTGGAGGTTAATGTCTTGGAGACGGTCGGCAATGGCGGATTCGGTGAAACCAAAGGCTTTAAGGGTGCGAGAGCGATGGAAGGTTTTTTCCTGGCGTTCTTTTTCCAGCAGCGGGATTACATTTCCTTGCAGAAGATGCTTTAACTCCCGGGGAACTCCGGGGAGGAAAATATACATCTTTGCCTTATGGCGCAGGATAAAGCCAGGAGCCGTTCCCAGGGGGTTGGGGATGATCTCCGCTTGATGGGGGAAAAGGGCCTGCTTCTCATTGGAGAGCGGCATCTCCAATCCCCTCTCGGCAAATCTCCCGCGCATGGCCCGCAGGTCTTCTTGGTTCATGATCAATCGCCGGTCCAGAGCTTTGGCGGCGGAACTGGTTGTGATATCATCCGCGGTGGGGCCTAGGCCGCCGCTTACGATGACCACTTCCGCATGTTCCTGGGCCCGAAGCAGAGCCTCTTCAATACGCCATTCGTTATCTCCGATAGTGGTAATGAAGGTTACTTCGAAACCTCTCCCTGTAAGCTCTTCGGCCATGTACGTAGCATTGGTATCTACCACTTCCCCGGTCGTTAATTCATTTCCCACGGTGATGATCTCAACCTTCACGGAACTCTCCTGAAACGTATCCTTTCCCACCAACAATCCTGGAAACAGTGGATAAGCAGCGAGCCTGTCGAAAAACCCCAAAACTGGCCATTTAACGACCTTCTGCGGCTTGTTAGTAGTTGATTTTTAATGATGCTAAAAGTCCCAAAAACTGAATGTGGACCCTGTTTTTCCAGAGCGGAACGGTGGCAAACTCCGCTCCCCTTCTCCATTTGATTGGCGATTAATGCCTTCCTCAAACCGGCCCCAAGAACCATCTGTCAACAATGAAAAGAAGGTGAGGATGCCAATGGGCGATTGCCTGAAGCAAAAAATTGGCGTAAATCCCGGCCACGACATCATCGAGAACGACGGCCAATCCCCCTTGCATTCGGCGCTCGATGAACCCAGCGGGAGGCGGTTTTATTATATCCAAAACACGGAAAAAAAGGAACCCCCCGATAACCGTTGTGAGTGTCCGGGGCAAGAGGGTCATGGTGACCAAATATCCTATGACTTCGTCGATGACGATTTTTGGGCTATCTTTTCTGGCGAAAATGACCTCGGCCCGCCCCGAAACCCACCAGGCCAAAAAAAAGGCAGCCGCCGAACTCAGCATGTAAATCGGGGTCGCCAGGAAAGAGAATAAAACATAGACCAAGACTCCCACAATAGTCCCGGCCGTCCCGGGCGCAAAGGGAAAATATCCTATGTAACCAGCCGAAGCTAGCCAGACGATAAAACGGTCCAATCGGGTTTCCTTCCGCCCCTCAGAGATTCGCTCCCGGTAAGAAAATCATTCAAAAACGGGTTGGTCGTTTGCTCTCTGCAGTGGGTCACTCTGAAACCGAGGATGAAAGTACCTTCTTTGTCAAACTTTGTCAATAGGAGAGATACCCTCCCATCCTTTCCAAGTCTCTAATTTTCATATAAAAACAGATGCAGGAAAATCGGGGGAAACCCTTCAGATTTTTTTTATTATTGACGATAAGGGTTTGAGGGAAAAGCTGCGAAACCTTGACAAATCCTCATAACTTCTTTTATATTTGACTAAATGATCGTTGGCTGAGGAGGAGTTATGGCCGTCCGGTTGGGGGAACTGCTATTTAACAAAAGGTTAATCACCGCCAAACAACTGGATGATGCGCTTCAAGAACAAAAGCTCTCCGGAAACAAGCTAGGAACCTCTTTAGTAAAACTCGGGTCCATCAGCGAAAAGCACCTTGTCTCTTTCCTGAGTAAACATTATGGAGTCCCAGCCATTGATCTGGCCGAAGTGGAGATTGACCCGGAAGCGATCAAATTGATCCCCTCTGATGTCGTCTACAAGTATCAAGTTCTCCCCATTAAAAGGACTGGCTCCACTTTACGCGTGGCCATGTCCGATCCCTCCAACATCCTGGCTATCGATGACATCAAATTCTTGACCAGTTGCCACGTGGAGGTTTTTGTTTCCACAGAAAGCGCCATCAAAGTCGCCATCGACAAATATTATGACCCTTCTTCTGCCATGGCGGAGATCATGATGAGCTCGATGGGAGAAGAGGAAAAGATTGAGCTTCTGGAAGAATCCGAAGAGGTCGACATCAATGAGCTGCAGCAAGCCTCTGAAGACGCCCCCGTGGTCAGGCTGGTTAACATGATCATGAACGAAGCCATCCAACGGAAAGCCAGCGACATTCATATCGAACCTTACGAAAAGATTTTTCGTGTCCGCCTCCGCATGGACGGCGTTCTTAACGACTTTATGAAACCGCCCATGAAGATGAAGAACGCCATCATCTCCCGAGTAAAGATCATGGCCAAGCTGAACATCGCTGAACGCCGCCTGCCTCAAGATGGGCGGATCAAGATGAAATTGGGCAGAGACAAAGAGATGGATTTCCGGGTTTCCGTTCTGCCCACCCTATTCGGAGAAAAAGTAGTCTTGCGGTTGCTCGATAAATCGACTCTTCAGCTCGACATGACCAAGCTGGGTTTCGAAGAAAATCCTCTGAAAGACTTTAAGGAGGCCATCCACAAACCCTTTGGCATGGTTTTGGTCACCGGCCCAACAGGAAGTGGAAAAACGACTACTCTTTATTCGGCACTCTCGGAACTGAACCAGATCACCGAAAATATTTCCACGGCCGAGGACCCGGTGGAATTTAACCTTATGGGAATCAATCAGGTACAAATGCATGAGGAGATCGGCTTGAACTTTGCCACCTGCTTGCGATCTTTCCTTCGTCAAGACCCGGACATCATCATGGTGGGAGAGATCCGGGATTTCGAAACCGCCGAGATCGCCATCAAGGCCGCGCTTACCGGCCACCTCGTGCTGAGCACGCTGCATACGAACGATGCCCCCAGCACGATCAACCGTTTGTTGAACATGGGCATTGAGCCCTTTCTCGTGGCCTCATCGGTCAATTTGATTGCCGCCCAACGTCTCGCGCGGGTGAACTGTGACTCTTGCAAAGTACCTATTGAAGTCTCCCCGCAGATGTTGCTCAACCTTGGAGTTTCTTCCGACGAAGTACAGGGATGGAACTGCTATAAAGGACGGGGGTGTTCCCGCTGCAACAATACCGGCTACAGGGGGCGCGTCGCTCTGTATGAGGTTCTGCCCGTGCGAGAGGAGATCCGAGAACTGATTCTTCAAGGGGGTTCGGCAAGCGAGGTCAAAAAAGAAGCCATTCGCCTGGGCATGAAGAGCTTACGGCAGGCCGCCTTGACGAAACTCAAGGAAGGGGCCACCACGGTTGAGGAAGTTTTGAAAAGCACAGTTGAAGATTGATAGAAATCTCTAAGGTATTTGGAGGATGCAAATGGATTACGCTTGGGAAGGACGATCCCGTAAAGGGACGATTGAGCACGGAGAAATATCCGCAATCAATGAAGCCGCCGTAAGGACGGCACTCCGCCGGCAGCAGATTCAGGCCATCAAGATTGAGGCGAAGCCTAAGGATATCCTGAAAGGCTTCAGGTTCACCAGACGGAAAAAGGTCAAAGAGAAAGATATCGTCGTCTTTACTCGGCAATTCGCCACAATGATTGATGCTGGCCTGCCGCTGGTCCAATGCCTGGAGATCCTCTCCAGTCAACAGGACAACGTCACTTTTAAAGAAGTCCTCCTGAAGGTGAAGGGGGATGTGGAGGCCGGTTCCACTTTCGCGGAGGCCCTGCGCAAACATCCTGCCGTTTTCAACGACCTTTTTTGCAACTTAGTGGCCGCGGGGGAAACCGGGGGCATCCTGGACACGATCCTAAACCGTTTGGCCGCCTACATCGAAAAGTCCATGAACTTAAAGAAAAAAGTCAAGGGGGCCATGGTCTATCCAGCGGTGGTCTTAGCCGTTGCCCTGGTGGTGGTTTCTGCTCTCTTACTCTTTGTAATCCCCGTATTCCAGAAGATGTTTGCCGATATGGGAGGCACTCTCCCGGCCTTTACCCAACTAGTCATCAACTTAAGTGACTTCATGCGCAAGTATTTCTACGTCGTGGCTGGAATACTCATTGCTCTGTTTGTGATTTTCAGGCGTTACTACAAGACGGAGAAAGGACGAGAAGTCGTTGACGACTACCTCCTGAGGCTCCCGATATTTGGGTCCCTCATCAAAAAAGTGGCCATTGCCAAATTCACCCGCACTCTGAGCACAATGCTCTCCAGCGGGGTCCCCATTCTCGAGAGCTTGGAAATTGTGGCCAAGACTTCTGGAAACAAGGTCATTGAAAAAGCCATCCTCAAAACAAGGATGAGCATCGGAGAAGGGAAAACCATAGCCGAACCTCTGGGGGCCTGCCGAGTTTTCCCCCCGATGGTTGTGCAAATGATCTCCGTGGGTGAATCCACCGGCGCCCTGGATTCTATGTTAAGCAAGATCGCGGACTTTTTCGATGATGAAGTGGACGCCGCTGTTACTGCCCTGACCTCCTTGATAGAACCACTACTCATGGTCTTCCTTGGCGGGGCGATCGGGGCATTGGTCATTGCCATGTACCTGCCCATCTTTCAAATGGCCTCCATTTTGGGGGGCTGACCCGCCTTTTTCAGCGAGGGTTTCAAAAGATTTGCGAACGGCAGTTTGGGGGATTCCCTTTATTTATCTGCTGAAGGAACGCGTTCGGAAAGATACTTCAATAAACTTAGGGAATTGTTTTTGTGCCAATTTACTTAGACCATGCTGCTACCTCCTTCCCTAAGCCTGCGGCCGTTTGCCGCCTGATGAATGAAGTAATGCGCCGGATCGGCGCGAATCCCGGACGCTCCGACCACAAAATGGCCCGGAAGGCCAACCAAATCATCACCGAAACCCGGGAGAAGATTGCCGAGCTCTTTGGCATCCCCCAAGCCGAGCGAGTGGTCTTTACCTGCAATACCACGGAAGCCATCAATTTGGGCCTCAAAGGACTATTGTCCCGGGGGGACCATGTGATCACTTCTGCTGTTGAACATAACTCCGTCATCCGACCGCTAACAGGGCTGGAAAGGGCAGGGGTAAGATTCACTCAAATCCCCTGTTCCCGCCAAGGCCATCTGAAAATCCGTTTGTTAAAAAAATGCCTGGAGCGAAAGACGAAACTTATTGTGCTCACCCATGCCTCCAATGTCACGGGGTCATTTTTCCCTGTGGAAGAGGTAGGAGAATTTGCTCGTTCCAAGGGGATCTTGTTCCTGGTGGATGCTGCGCAGACCGCCGGCCTTGTGCCCATTGACGTGGAAAAAATGAAGATCGACCTTTTGGCCTGCCCGGGACACAAATCATTATACGGCCCCCAGGGAACCGGATTCCTGTACATCGGCCAGGGGATCGACTTGCGGCCTTTAAAGGAAGGAGGCACAGGCACCGACTCCGAATCCGCAGACCAACCGAGCACCTTGCCCGCTCGGTTTGAGAGCGGCACGTTGAATACCCCTGGAATTGCCGGTCTGGGGGCAGGAGTTTCTTTTGTGTTGAAAGAGGGCGTCGAAAAGATCTGGAAAAAGGAGAAGCAACTGACAGAACACTTGCTCCGGAGGTTAAGGAAAAACAAGGGAATCCGCATTTATGGCCCCCCCGAAGGGGAGGAGCGAATGCCGCTGGTTTCTTTCAACGTGAATTCCTTGGACCCTGCGGAAGTAAGTTTCATCCTTGACGATATCTATGATATCCTTGTACGGGCGGGGTTGCATTGTGCTCCCGAA
>Ga0315281_10011525_pt1 | contig 12115 bp, 11 predicted proteins | sample YL17G07_0_MG_FD_204540 | JGI IMG/M metagenome (GOLD analysis project Ga0315281, IMG submission 204540) | Sediment microbial communities from Yellowstone Lake, YNP, Wyoming, USA - YL17G07_0 | ecosystem: Environmental > Aquatic > Freshwater > Lake > Sediment | place: USA: Wyoming | collected... | reverse complement strand
TCCATTGAAGCAGTCTTGCCTTCTACCTCTGTTCCAAAAACTAATCTTAAAACTGTTGAACTTGTATCTGCCATCATTCACCTCCTTATGCAGCGTAAACCTTAGTTATAGTGTGCCTTATGTCAGATAATGCGTCGGTTATGAGGTTAGCGATAGCAAGTCCAATATCATACAAGTCCTGGTCAGCTGCAGTGGGTCTAATGTTCATAATACTTTCGCTCCTTGTCTTGTCGCCAGGCATGGCGAAAATCATTCCCAGACTTCCTGGATTTTCTACTACAATCATCTATGCACCTCCAAGTGTTAGATTTTTTTTGAGGTTGGGAAACGTGCACATTTTACGCTCAACCCTTCCTCATATAGAATTGCAAGGACGGCAATTAGAAAAGAGTAAAATATGCATGGGGGGTATAGAGAATTTTGCGAGAACGTGAGGTATAATGCGATAAAAAGATTTTTAAATGAAAAACTTGGACAAATTGAAAGGAAAAATAATTTCAAAGATTTTTATTAAATGATTTGAATTTTTAGAATAGGTTTTTACGTGAGGTAATTCGAAAATTTGACAAAAATCTTTTTTTGTATAAAACATAATCAAGAGATGGTTATATGACTATGGGACATTTTGGGATGCTAAGATTTTATTTAAAAGGTTTCTATGAAACAATGTTGGTTTATACTAACGCAAGACTATTATCTGTTGGTCAAAGGAATTTGGTTTCTTTTAAAATCTATCCTCTTATTTCTAACCTAACTTTTTTGTTGCAAAAAGAAGGTGTCTCTTGAGATTATCATTTAGCTTATTGCAAAACCCTTTTGACGCAAGGAGAGCATTGAAAAAAAGTAGAATTGGTATTTATTATGCTCATCAGACTTTTGTTGAAAGTGGGGCATTACTTTGAAAAATAAGGTAAGGGTTATTTATTGTGATTGTTTCCAGACTTTCGTTGTAAGAGAAAACTTCTTTGGAAAAGACACCGATAGATTTCTTGCTAAGATGTTATCCGGAGTCTCAAATGTATGTAACGCTTACACATACGGCAAAAAAGACTTATAATATTTAAATAAGCGCTTCACATTTATTTTTAAGCAAAGTGAGAACTCTGAATGTAATGCAGGGGGGGATGTAATATGATTGTAAAAAACTGGTGAACAAAAAGTGAGGGGAAAATGACCTGATTTAGATTTGTAAACTTTCAGTAACTGAATTTACACAAAATGATTAAATAGGTAAAAAAAGAATGGGATGTTAACAAGAGTTTTAAATTAATTGCTTTACTAAACTGGGAAATAAAAGGATTAAAAAATAGAGGAGGTAAATTTAAATGAAAAAGGCAATAAGATATGGAGTTGCCTTATTACTTGTGATTGCAATGGCAATCACATTACTATCAGGTTGCACAAGTAAACAAACAGGAACACAGCCAATAAAATTAACAGTTTGGATTAACGCAAAAGATAGCTATATTAGTGCAGGTGAGCAAAAGAAATCCCAAGACGAATGGTATATATCTCAGGCTATAAAACGTTTTGAGACTCAGAACCCTAATGTTACGATTGAATTAATTCTGCAATCAGACGCTCTTCTAGCACATCAAACATTCAAGACCGCAGGCCTGGCAGGGAATGCCCCAGATATCGCAAATTTATGGAGTGGTCAATTTATTTTTCCTCTAAAAGATGTAATGACACCAATAAACGATTACGTTCCAAAAGAAGATCTTCAAAATATTATGGGCTGGAATACTGTTACTCTTGATTTCAAAGAAGGTGGTCCAATATTTGGATACCCGGTTCCTGACAACCAAATGTGTTTTTTCCTTTATAATAAAACAATTATCAAGGATTGTGGGCTAGATTATGAGAATAATCCACCCAGGACGAAGGATAAATTTTTAGCAGATATGCAAATAATTAAAAATAAGGGATATACTCCAATGGTTGCTGATGAAGGAGCGGGCTATCCCTACTACTTCTTCTATATTTCAGGTTATTGGTGGGTTCAGGAAACCGGTATAGAACAAATTTTGTTGGAAAATAATGGTCAAAGTAAATTCGCAGATGACCAAGGTTTAATAGATGCTTTGAATTTATACCATGAAATTTATGCTAAGGGATATATGAATCAAGATGCGGCAACATCAGCAGATTCTTGGAGTAAATTCCTTAATGGCACGGTAGCAATGTATCCTGCAACTAGCTTTATGGTGAGCGATGCCCAAGCGGCTTTAGGAGAAGATAATGTCGGGGGGATATTACCACCTGACATCTCTGAAAATGCTAAAATTAAGAACAGCCTGATAGGGGGACCTGGACAATGTCTTGTCGTTTCTAAAGACTGTAAGAATGTCGAAATGACTGTGAAATTTCTGTCTTTTTTGAATTCAAAATCCGAAGTACTTAACTGGTACCAAGTACAAATGAGGGTCCCGGTTCGCAATGATATAAGCGAAAGCGACCTTAACTTGAAACCCGGCTCAATTGGATCCAAAATGCTTACGTGGAGCAAAAACTATGTTTATTGGGTTGATAATTCGCTATCGCCATGGGTTGTAGATGATTTCAATAAACTCCTTCCGCTAGTCCTTGTAGGAAAAATGAGCTCTGAAGATTTTGCTAAGCAACTCGATAAGGATAAAGTACAACACTGATTCAGTAAGGGAGCTTGCTACAGCAAGCTCCCTTACTGTTAATAAAAGAGAGACAGCAGATTCATTGAAAACTAAAAAGCAGAAAGAGGCTAAATTTTAATTTATGGAAAATATATTGAAACGTAACAAGAAGAGCAAAAGAAGATTCACCGTTTCTGATGCAATTTTATCCGTTATACCTTTACTTATAGTTATATCATTTATGCGTATATACCCTGTGTTGGAGACAGTATACAGAAGTTTTACTAATTGGAATGGCTTATATCGCAGTGACTGGGTGGGACTTAGAAACTACATAGAAATGTTTGCAAATAGCCCTTTCTGGCTGCTCCTTAGAAATAATCTGGTGTTACTTATCTCTGTTCCACTTCAGGTAATCTTTGGGCTTCTGGTAGCTGTTTTGCTATATGAAGAAATTCGGGGCTGGCGATTTTTCAGGGTAGTCTTCTTTTTTCCTCAAATAATGTCAGCGGTTACAATAGGATTTTTGTTCCGTGTTGCATTTGGCCTTGATGGTCCAGTCAATATGGCACTTCAAAAAGTTGGTTTGATATCTCATTTAATTGATTGGCTTGGAAATGGTCCCACCGCATTATTTGTTTTAGTGTTTGTTTTAACATGGTTTTCAATTGGCTGGCAAGCTATTGTTATGCTTGGAGGCATGTCGAAAATACCACCGTCTGTTTTTGATGCAGCTAAGATAGATGGTGCAAATTTTTGGCAAAGAACTTTCCGCATCGTAGTGCCAATGATTACTCGTAACATTGAGTACGGCGTCATAATGTCAATGGTTTGGACATTTACAAGCATTTTTCCATTTATATATTCAATTACATGGGGCGGGCCAGGTTATGAAACTACCACAATCGACTATATGATATATATAAAATTTTACCAATCAAGCTCAAATCTCGGCTTTGCTTGTACATTAGCTGTGGTTTTAATGATAATAATTTTTATATTTACAGTTACAGAAATGCGTTTTTCAAATAAAGCCGCTGAATGGGAAGATTGAGAGTCCAAAAATGAAACAAAGTGCTATAAAAAGAGTTGTGCCATTTCTAATATTTTTAATTTTACTACTGTTTTCTATATCGTTTCTGTACCCCGTATTTTTTATGATCAATAATTCGCTTAAGTCTAGTACAGCTTATTTAAAATCTCCTTTTAGTTTAGCTAGTGGCAACCTTGCGTGGGATAATTACGCGACCATGATTAGTCAGTTCCAAATATTTGATTTATTTAAAAATTCATTCTTAATATCTGTATTCACAATCATCTTTCTTTTGATTATTGGAATAGTAGCAAGTTATGCTTTCGCAAAACTTAAATTTAAAGGACATAATATCGTTTTTATTTTAACTATTTCTACTATGTTTATCCCTGCTCAGGTAACAATGATCCCCTTGTATATGTTATTTTCTAAAATTCACTTAGTGGATACTTATTGGTCTGTTATACTTTCGTATCTTGGTATTTTTTTACCTGAAGTAATTTTGTTACTTACAGCTACATTTAGAGGTATACCAGATGAGATAATTGAAGCAGCTAAAGTTGACGGTGCTGGGTATTTCAACATGCTACGCTACATAATTGTACCGATGGGAAGGGCTGGCATAATGCTTTGCATAATATTTTATTTTATAGTAACATGGAATGATCTTTTTATACCAATGGTTTTTCTGCAAAATATGAAGTTGCGTACAGTTATGGTTGCACTTTCAGCACTTGCCTCTCGGTATAGAGGTGACCCCACTTTTCAATTTGCAGGCCTAGTATTAGCCGCAATTCCAGCAATTTTAGTTTATGCATTCTTCCAGCAATATATTATTAAAGGTTTGAGCGCTGGCGCAATAAAATAACTTTAAAAAAATATCAAGTTGCATAATAAATTATGTAAGAAAATGAGAAGAAAGGAGATTGCAAATATGCCTTATTGTATGAAATCAAAATTAGGACTATTAGGCTTAATGACTGATGCATATGAACCAATTTTTCCTGGAATAACAATGCGTCAAGAAAAATATGCAAATGAGATAGTAAAAACTTTATCCCCTGTTGCGGATATATATTTTCCTGGTGCTGCAAGGAATAAACAAGAGATTGAAAATGTAGTTAAAAAATTTAACAACATGGAGCTTGACGGAATTTTGATCATTCTTCTAGCCTATAGCCAGGGAGCATGGCTTATTCATGCTCTTCAGGATAATAGGTTGCCTATAGCCATGGCTATAGTACAGCCTGATCAGGAAGTTGGAGAAGATTGGGAAGAACTCGATTTAACAGTAAACCAGGGTATACATGGCGCTCAAGATAATGCAAATGCAATTATACGCGCCGGTATTAAGTGCCAATATTTTGCAGGCAACCGTTTGACTACTCGTTTTGTAAGCTTTGTGGAAAACTTTGCTAAATCAGCAAGAACGCTAAAATTTTTACGTAACCTACGAGTAGCAGTGTTCGGGCGCATGGCTGGCATGGGAGATATTTTAACGGACGATATGGCATTTTACCGTAAAATAGGCCCAGAAATCTGCCATGACACAATTGGTTCAATGTACAGATTTATGGAGCAGATAACCAACGATGAAATTGAAGCATCGATAAAAAGAGACCGTGAGATTTTTGAAATAGATCCTAAATTATCATACGAGTCCCATGCTTATGCTACAAGAGAATATCTTGGGTTTAAAAAATACTTAGAAAGTAATGGTTTTGGTGCCTTTACTGCTCATTTTGATATTTTCTCTGCCGACGGACGGTTTAAGCAACTCCCGCTTATGGCGGCTTCACATTTAATGGCAGATGGCTATGGTTATGCTGCAGAAGGAGATTTCATGTGCGCCTCAATGGTTGCTGCAGCTCATTGTATTGGAAATATGGACGGAAATTTCTCAGAAATGTATGCAATGGATTTTTCCAAAAATGCAATTCTCTTTTGTCACGCAGGAGAGAGCAATTGGGCTACATGCCGTAAAGATATTAAACCTAAGTTGCTTGATAGATATTTAGGTGAAGGAGGTTTAGAGAATCCACCAACGCCTATTTTTACACCACAATACGGACCTGCTACCGTGATTTCCTTAGTTGCTTTGGAAGGAAGTAAGTTTAAGCTTATTGTTGGAAAAGGAGAAATACTACCAAAAAGCGACATGAGTCGTAACGACATGCCGTACATGTTTTTCCGTCCAGCCTCAGGAATTGACGCTTTCCTTGAAAATTGGGTTAGAAATGCCGGAACTCACCATGTAGAAGTAAATCTCGGAGACGTAGCTTTACGTTGGAAGATGCTATCTGATATGCTTAACATTGAATATATTGAGGTATAATTAATCCCAATAAAAAGACTAAATTATATATAATGCCCGGCAGGCAAAAAAGCTCGTGAAATGGAGGAAAGGTTTTATATGCATGAGATAAAATTTTTTGAAGTAGAGAATTTTGTAGGTTTGGGCAGAGCAATAAAAATACAAGGTTACAATATGGAAGTTTTAGTCACAATCGATATAGGGCCACGCATTATGCACTTTTCAAAGTCAGGAGGAACAAATATATTCGAAGACAACGTAAAGGAAAGCATCATATTACCCGACGGAATTCAATACAAAATTTACGGGGGTCATCGCCTTTCACATAGCCCCGAAGCTTTTCCAAGAAGCTACATTTCAGATAGTAGTCCGCTGGAAAAGTACGAGAAGCTTGATTATGGAATTCGTATGTATCAAAATATTGAGAAATGGACGCAGATTCAAAAGATCATTGAAGTTCACTTACTAAGTGATAAAGTCAAAATAGTTAACAAATTAGTTAATAAAGGAGCATGGCCTATTGAAATGTCGGTATGGTCAATCACGGTTGTTCCACCGGATGGCTTAGAGGTATGCCCTATAACGCAAAGGGATACAGGGTTGCTACCAAATACTTATTATGTGTTGTGGCCATATTCGAGAACTAATGATCCACGCTTAAAATGGGGGCAAAAATATATTATTATTAAAGGTAATCGTAACGAACAGACACCCTTTAAATTCGGCTATTATAATGAATATGGATGGACTGCATATTTCAATCGTGGCATGATTTTTATAAAAAAGTTCAGCCCATCTATAAACACCGCATATCCAGATTTTGGCTGTAATTATGAAACTTATACTGCATATTGGGGAACAGAGTTAGAAACGCTTTCGCCACTTCGAGTAGTTAACCCTGATGAAACAATTGTGCATGAGGAAGAATGGTACTTGTTTGAATCAGATTGCCCAGCTGAGGATGAAAAGCAAATCAGTTTGAAACTTTCAAATTTTGTTAAAACTTCTGGAATAAGCTTACCAGAATCTATTTAAGTGTTATGAATGTTACGAGTGAATTTAAAGAGTACCAAGATTATTAATAATGAAAGGAGGGCATAACTTTGTTTGAGGGCTTTATTCTAAAAATACCATTTTTCGAGATTGGGCCTAAAGCATACCTATATGGGGAAGCTTCATTAAAGCTTGCAAAAGAAGCGGATAGGCTTTCAGTAAAATACAACGTACACATTATTTACACTCCCCAATATGTAGATATTCCTATCATTGCACGTGAAACTAAACATATAAGTGTTTTTGCCCAGCATATGGATCCTTTAGGGGTCGGGAGAGGAGTAGGGTCAGTATTACCAGAAGCCTTGAAGGCATCTGGCGCTGTTGGTACATTACTGAATCACGCTGAAAAGAAAATGACCCTTAGCGATATTTTGAAGACCATAAAACGTGCTGATGAAGTAGGGCTTGCAACGGCAGTGTGTGCTGATAATTTGGCAGAGGCTCTTGCAATTGCACAGTTTGAACCAAATATTATAATCGTAGAACCCGAGAATCTAATAGGTAAACAGCAGGGCAAAGTTAGTAGCAGAGATTATATCAAAGATATGAACAATAAAATTAAAGCTATAAATCCGAATATACATGTTCTTCATAGCGCCGGTATATATTCGGGAAAAGATGTTTATGACTTAGTTCTTTTAGGTGCAGAAGGGACAGGTTCTACAAGCGGCATCATAAAGGCTGATGATCCATTAAAGAAAATGGAAGAAATGATATCCAATTTAAGAAAAGCATGGAACGACAAAATAAAAAAAAATAGGCAATAAAACAGAGAGAAATTCAAAAAGAAAGATAAAAGGAGGTAATCTTAATGGCTACATTTCATGATATGTTTAAGATTGTTTCAGACAGAAGGCCAACTTTCCATGATGTAACAGATGAAGTTATTAAGCGTGTTGGAACTTGCGGCATAAAGAATGGTTTAGTTGTTGTATACTCGCAACATACCTCTTGCAGCGTTTTTATCCAGGAGCAGTCAGATGATGTGAACTACTGGGGAGAACAATATCTCCTGCAGGATCTGGTAAATGTTCTTGAAAAAATAATTCCAACTTGCAGAACAGAAGGACAATATCTTCACCCTGGCCCCCTCCATATAGAAAAAGCCACAAAAGAAAGAGGAGAGGAAGCATGGTGGAGCCTTAACACAGATGCACATTTACGATCTGTTTTGCTTGGCCGCTCTGTGGCAGTACCTTTAATTGATGGAAAGATGGAACTTGGTGAATTCGGACACATATATTTTGCAGATTTTGATCAGATCCGCGCAAGAGAAAGAATAGTCAGAATATGCATAGTTTACTGATTTATAGTAGTGTAAAGATTTTATTAATTATTGGTTTTGCATTCTACCGATAGTTAAATAGAATAGCTATTATTTGTAATTTTCATAAAAAACAATTAATATAAACTTAGAAAAATATTGTATTTAAAATGCTAAAGCAAACCTCGAAATAGCTGAACGAAGGTTATGTTAGTGATTACTGACAATATTTTCTCTTTTAACTAATTGAAAGGATGTAATATTTTTAACATATTGATAAATTCTTCTAGTAATCAAGAATTTGCGTGATGGAGTGAAAAAATGTATAGAAGAAACTGAAAGTATTAACATTCAGGCATGACAGTATAAATGTTCAGAACTCTGCGTTCGCTATTAATGGCTCATCAAAGCATTCCATTAAATTTAACTTAAAGTCTGATTTTAGCTTAGTAAAAGAGAATTTGATTATCCACAAAACTCTAAAGCAAAAATTGGATAAAGAAATGTATATTTACCTCTATAGTTACTTCATCAATGGAGAATTTGGAAAACCAGTAATAATGCAAGCCTTGCTGGTCTGGCTTATCATAATTTGAAGATAGAAAATATATTCACCGGAAGAAATTTAGATAAATTATGGTATAATTTAATAATTAAAGCGAAAGGAGTCTATGATTAACGATGAAAGGAGGAAGGTTTGACTTGAACAACACAGGACAGAAAAAAATTCTTACAATTGATATAGGAACGACATCAGTTAAAACCAGTATTTTTAATGAAAGATTGGAAATGATTGCAAACTTTAATGAGGAATATGTATTGAATACAAAATACGGTTATATAGAATTTGAAGCTGAAAAGTACTGGATAATGGTTAAAAATGGCATAGAAAGAGTATGCGGCAATAACGGTATAGATAAGATGGAAATCTCAGTTATAGCTATTACAACACAAGGAGAAACATTGATACCTGTAAATATAGAAGGTATTCCATTGAGGAAGGCTATAATATGGCTTGATGGACGAGCTTCAAAAGAAAGTGAATTTATAAGTAGAAAGTATGACAAACAGTCTTTCTATGCTAGAACTGGGATACCAGAATGCACAGGATTATGTCCCGTTAGTAAATTATTATGGATTAAAAATTACGAGCCAGATGTTTATAAAAATACATATAAATTTTTGCTTTTAGAGGATTTTATAATCTTAAAATTCACTGGCAAATTTGTAACGGAAAAGTCACTCTTAACTACTACTGGTTATTTCGATATCGTTGAGGATCGCATATGGGATGAAATTCTTGATTATATTCAAGTTAACAAAGAAAAGTTGCCGGAAGCCTTGGAATGTGGCATGATTGTTTCGACTATAAAAAAAGATGTAGCACGAGAGTTAGGTCTTAACGATAAAACAGTTGTTGTAACTGCCGCAATGGACCAAACTGCAGGAGCCGTTGGCGCAGGAAATTTAACACCTGGAATTGTTACTGAAACTACAGGAACTGCACTTGCTATTGCTATAACTACTGAAACTCCGGATTTCGCTCATCCATCACGAGTAACATTATATAGACACATATATAAAAATAAATATTTATACATACCTATCTGTATGACTGCAGGAATAATCCTTAAATGGTTTAAGGATGAATTTTGCAAAGACGAAATAGAGCAAAGTAAAAGAGAAAAACTCTCAGTTTACGAAGTTTTAGATGAAATAGTAAAATATGTTCCTCCGCTTTCAAATGGACTTGTACTTTTGCCTTATTTTACGGGAGTTATTCAACCTGACAACAACCCTAAAGCACGTGGAGTATTTTTTGGAGTAGACCTTGGAACAAAAAAAATTCACTTTATTCGCTCAATTTATGAGTCAGTAGCATTTTTATTGCGGGAAAATACAGAACTAATTGAACAAATTAGTGGAAATAGTATCAGTGAAATTCGTTCATTGGGAGGTGGTTCCAAGAGTAAAATATGGCTTCAAATTAAAGCAGATGTTACTGGGAAAAAAATAATTTCAATGACAGAAAATGAATGTACTTCCTTAGGAGTAGCAATAATTGGAGGAGTTGCTACAGGAATGTTTAAAAATGCAGAAGAGGCTTCGAAGAGTGCAAATACACCTAAAGATTATTTCGAGCCAAATAGAGATCTTTTCACTAAATACCAAAAGGGTTATTTTGTCTATAGGGAGATATACAAACGGCTTAAGACATTATACGACTTCAACCTCTTGTCAGATTGATTAAAACAGAACAGTTTAAAACTATTAAATAAGTTTGGAAAATAGAGAATTATATTTTATAAGTTTTTATGAAGTTCTGAAAACAAGAACCAATGCCTTTGTTTGTTGTTGAAGAAACAAAGGCATTGGTTCCTACCTTATTTTAAAGTTTCGAGATAACTTTTTTCAGCATCCTCAGGACCTTTACCTTCCTTAACTACACTTATAAGAGAATCTAGGAAACTTGCTGGTTTTTCTGCACAAATAACATTTCTTCCGTATACCACACCTTTCGCACCTTTCTCGATTGCCTTTCGCGCAAGGATAAAAGCTTCTGATGGCTTATTAAAGAGTCCTCCACCTAAAGCCAAAACTGGAATAGTCGAAGAAGCTGTTACCTGATCAAACTGTTCAACAAAGACAGTTTTAATAATATCAGCGCCAAATTCAGCACAGGCACGAGCACCAAGTAAAAGATCGCTTATATCGCCTGTGAAGCGATCTATACCTCCAAAAGGAATATACTCTCCTATTACTGGAATCCCTAAACTATCTGCCTCAGAAACTATCTCACTAAACTGAGTTATATTTTTAACATTTGCGTCTTCGTCGGTTCCAAGTAATACAGAGGCAATTACAAGATCTGCCCCTAATGAGACAGCATCTTTGATACTACACAACTTCGCACTATAACCCTTATCATAATAACTCTCTCTTTCTTTACTTGAAAACCCTTTCATATAAGGCTTACAGTAATGAGAAGCCCAATTAACTCTGATAATAGAAAGTGGAGTATCTTTTTCTGAAAAAAAATCTTTACAGCGCTTTGCCATACCAGGAGTCAGAATTAAAGCGTCTGCCTTTTTAAATTGCATTACCTGATTTGGCAAATTTTCAATACCCTTAAACGGTCCCATATAACTTCCGTGATCTGCTGCAACAATAACTAAATTCCCGTTGCTAAACAATTTCCCAAGTCTTATGTCTTTGCCTATCATGTTAAACACCTCCCTTTAACCATAAAATTAAGTTATAATTCTACCAAATTTCTCAAATTAATTGAATATAATAAAATCTATTCTTCGCTTAACTATAACTAAATTAAGCAAATCGTATTGTCCAACATAATTTTCTATACGAAATATTATCTGGTTGCTTCATTTAAATTATATGCGAAATTGTTATCCTTCAAAGGTGACGAACTGCCTAACATAAAAAATCCATTTGAAAATCTCTTTCCGTGGATTTGAAACCGACTACGATGAAAAGGCTTATAAACGATGAACTTTCAATGCTTGGTAATACCATTGGTAAGAACTTTTCAAGTATAACTAATTCTTAAAAACACTTTTTAATGAGGTAAAAGTCTTTTTAAATCTGAAAGGAATTTATTAACTTTCCCTGTTTGGTGGAGATGAGGGGAGTATTATTATAAATTAAACTCTTTTTCAAGTTCTTCAAAAATTGAGTGAGTAAAATGCAAGACTCCCCCCTCCCGCACCTTACTTACAAAATTTGCCCTTAAGACCTTTTTATGCCTTGTTTTCTTTCCGTTGTTCCAATCAATTTCAATATAATCATCGTAAATTGTTATTCTCTGAATGACTATA
>Ga0315281_10011524_pt1 | contig 12115 bp, 7 predicted proteins | sample YL17G07_0_MG_FD_204540 | JGI IMG/M metagenome (GOLD analysis project Ga0315281, IMG submission 204540) | Sediment microbial communities from Yellowstone Lake, YNP, Wyoming, USA - YL17G07_0 | ecosystem: Environmental > Aquatic > Freshwater > Lake > Sediment | place: USA: Wyoming | collected... | reverse complement strand
ATCCGGCGCGTTGCGCCGCTTTTGTAGGTGCGAATTCATTCGCACATAACCGCTTGTTCGTGCGAATGAATTCGCACCTATTTACCCCTCAACTGCGTTCTTTGGGTTAATAGCTTTTTTTGGATCAACCAAGGAATCTGATATGTGCCTAGCGATTCCCGCCTGTGTCGAACAACTCATTGTCGGAGATAGCGCCATCGTCAACCTTGGCGGGGTGCGCAAGGAGATATCGCTGGCGCTGGTCGAGGGTGTCGCGGTAGGCGATTATGTGATCGTGCATGTCGGGTTCGCGCTGCAGAAGCTTGACCCGGAAGAGGCGGCGCAGACGCTGGCGCTGTTTGCGGAAATGAGTAGCGCCGCGCCGGGAGAGAGTGCAACATGAAGCGGCTTGGCTTGATCGTCATTCCGGCGCAGGCCGGAATCCAGTCGGTTGAAGAATCCCCGCACAGCGGGACAACAGGTATTGTCTGCTTCGCAGCCTTTTGTACTTGCTGGATTCCGGCCTGCGCCGGAATGACGGCATCCTTTTGAAATACGTCGACGAATTTCGTGACGGTGCGCTGGCGAAAAATATTGCCGCCAACATTGCGCGCGAAGCCGATCCGCAGCGCCGCTACCACCTGATGGAATTCTGCGGCGGGCATACCCATGCCATTTCGCGCTACGGCATCGCCGATCTGTTGCCCGTCAATGTGCGCATGATCCACGGGCCGGGCTGTCCGGTGTGCGTGTTGCCGGCGGGGCGCGTGGAAAACGCCATCCGGTTGGCGCAAACGTCGGGGTTGATCCTGTGCTGTTATGGCGACACGCTGCGCGTGCCCGCTGCCAACGGCATGAGCCTGTTGAAAGCGAAGGCGCGCGGTGCAGATGTGCGCATGGTGTATTCCAGCACCGATGCGCTGAAAATCGCACAGGAAAATCCGCAGCGGCAGGTGGTATTTTTCGCCATCGGCTTCGAGACCACCACGCCGCCGACGGCGGTGGCGATCCGGCAGGCACAGGCGCTCGGTCTCAAAAATTTCAGCGTGTTCTGCAACCATGTGCTGACTCCTTCGGCGATTTCGCACATCCTGCAATCGCCGGAAATACGCCAGCTCGGCGTGCTGACGCTGGACGGCTTCATCGGCCCGGCGCATGTCTCGACGGTGATCGGCAGCCGCCCTTACGAATATTTCGCCGATGAGTTCCAGAAGCCGGTGGTGATTGCCGGGTTCGAGCCGCTCGACGTGATGCAAGCGATATTGATGCTGGTGCGCCAGTTGAACCAAGGCCGCGCCGAAGTGGAAAACGAATTCTCCCGCGCGGTGACGCGCGACGGCAACGTCAAGGCGCAGTTGCTGGTCGCGGAAGTATTCGAGCTGCGCCGCGTATTCGAATGGCGCGGCCTCGGGGCAGTACCTTACAGCGCGTTGCGCATCAAGGCGCAATATGCCGATTTCGATGCCGAGTTGCGCTTTGAAATTCCGGCAATTTCAATCGCGGATAATAAGGCGTGCGAATGCGGCGCGATCCTGCGCGGCGTGAAGCAACCGCAGGACTGCAAGCTGTTCGGCACGGTCTGTACGCCCGATAACCCGATGGGGTCGTGCATGGTATCGAGCGAAGGTGCCTGTGCGGCGTATTACAGCTACGGGCGATTTCGCGCCCCATCATTTCCATTTCCCTGTGCGCGCGACATGCAAAGCCCGTAAAATGCGCGCCTTGTTTTTCGTTTTTCCGTTCAAACCATGACCATACGCACCCGTTTTGCCCCCAGCCCCACCGGTTATCTGCACATCGGCGGCGCGCGCACCGCGCTGTTCTCTTGGGCATACGCCCGCAAGCTGGGCGGTACTTTCATCTTGCGCATCGAAGATACCGATCTGGAACGCTCCACGCAGGAATCGGTGCAGGCGATCCTGGACGGGATGTCATGGCTGAACCTGGATTATGACGAGGGACCTTTCTATCAGATGCAGCGCATGGAGCGCTACAAGGCGGTGATCCGGCAGATGCTGGAGGAGGGTACGGCTTACCACTGCTATACCTCGCCGGGAGAATTGGAGTCCATGCGTGAAGCGCAACGTGCGCGTGGCGAAAAACCGCGTTATGACGGGCTGTGGCGGACGGAGCCGGGCAAGGCGCTGCCCAATCCACCGGGAGATGTTAAGCCGGTAGTGCGGTTCAAGAGCCCTCTGTGCGGCGTGACCGCATGGGACGATATGATCAAGGGCAGAATCGTGTTCGAAAATAGCGAACTGGACGATCTGATCATCGCCCGGGCCGACGGCACACCGACTTATAATTTCTGCGTAGTGGTGGACGATCTGGATATGGGTATCACCCAGGTCATCCGCGGCGATGACCACGTCAACAACACACCGCGCCAGATCAATATCCTCAAGGCGCTTGGGGCGGCATTGCCGCAATATGCGCACGTGCCGATGATCCTGGGTAGCGACGGCGAGCGTTTGTCCAAGCGGCATGGCGCGGTGAGCGTGATGCAATACGCCGAGGATGGCTTCCTGCCCGAGGCACTGATCAATTACCTCGCACGTCTGGGCTGGTCGCACGGCGATGAGGAAATATTTTCCGTACAGCAATTGGTCGAATGGTTCGATTTGCAACACATCAGTAAATCGGCGGCGCAGTTCAACCCGGAGAAGTTGCGCTGGCTGAACCAGCATTACATCAAGCAAGCCGATAATGCGCGTCTGGCGAGCCTGGTGCGCAAACATCTGGCAGAGCGCGGCGTGCAGGTAAGCGATGCGCCGCAACTGGAAGCGGTGATCGCCTTGTATAAGGAACGCGTGGCGACGTTGCTGGAAATGGCGGACGAAGCGGAGGTGTTCTATATCGAAGTACATCCGGCACAGGAGTTGCTGGACGCGCACCTTGTCCCCGAAGTGCTTCCCGTTTTGCGCGAGCTCGCCGAACGTTTTATGGATGTCAGCTGGGAAGCGCCCGCGCTGGCTGCGTTGATCAAAGAGTTGCTGGCCAAGCACAATCTGAAAATGCCCAAGCTGGCAATGCCGTTGCGCGTGATGCTGGTGGGTCAAACCCACACACCGTCGGTCGATGCCGTGCTGGCGTTATTTCCGCGCGATACTGTGTTGGCGCGAATGAAGAAGCACTTGTAACTCAACTCTTGGCGCACAAATAAATTCGCCAAACAAATTGACCGGAATCGCTGCCTTGTGCTCTAATTCGCGCCCTTCCAAAGGGCGGTTAACTCAGCGGTAGAGTGTTACCTTCACACGGTAGAAGCCACTGGTTCGATCCCAGTACCGCCCACCAAATATCCTTTCTATCACTCACGCCATTGTGCCCGCATATTTGTATTGTTGTGCAACGCTTCATCTGGCGTTAAAGTGCGCCAGTAACGTGTCATACACATCACAACAACAAATCGGAGGAAGCGCAGCTTATGGCCTTGACCATTCTGGCAGCACTGGCGGTGTCACTCCTGCTCGCATTCTTCCGCGCCTCGATCACCAGCTGGGTGTTGTGGCTGGTAGTCATCGTGTTCGCGCTGGCGAGCCAGAGCCGTGTCACCGATGATGCGTTATTGTTTATTTATGCCGCACTGCTGGCGTTTTTCCTGTTGTTTGGCATTCCTGTCATCCGCCGCACTGTGATCAGCGGTACGGTTCTCAAAATTTTCCGCAAAATCCTGCCGCAAATCTCCGCTACCGAACAGGAGGCCATCAATGCCGGCACGGTGTGGTGGGACGGCGACCTGTTCAGCGGACACCCGGACTGGAACAAACTACTGGCCTTTCCCAAGCCTTCTTTGAGCGCCGTGGAGCAGGCTTTCCTCGATAACGAGGTCGAGCAATTGTGCGCCATGCTGGATGACTGGGACATCACCCACAAGCGCGCCGACCTGCCGCCGGAAGTGTGGCAATTCATCAAGGACAAGGGCTTTTTCGGCATGATCATTCCGAAGCGTTACGGCGGGCTGGAGTTTTCCGCGCAGGCGCATTCGGCGGTGGTGGCCAAAATCGCCTCACGCAGCGCCACGGCGGCAGTCACAGTGATGGTGCCAAATTCGCTCGGCCCCGCCGAGCTGCTGCTGCACTACGGCACCGACGAACAGAAGGAAAAATATCTGCACCGTCTCGCCACGGGGCAGGAAGTGCCGTGTTTCGCGCTGACCGGGCCGTTCGCCGGCTCGGATGCGGGCGCGATCCCCGACTACGGCGTGGTGTGCCGCAGTGAATTTAATGGACAGCAAGACGTGTTGGGTATTCGTTTGAATTGGGAGAAACGCTACATCACGCTGGCGCCGGCCGCCACGCTGCTCGGGCTGGCATTCAAGCTGCATGACCCGGAGCGATTGCTCGGCGGCGAGGTTGAGCGCGGCATCACGCTGGCGCTGATCCCGACCGATACGCCGGGGGTGCAGGTCGGTCGCCGCCACTTCCCGCTGAACTCGGCCTTCCTCAACGGCCCGACGCAGGGCAACGACGTGTTTGTTCCGATGGACTGCATCATCGGCGGCACAGCACGTGTGGGCTACGGGTGGCGCATGTTGATGGAGAGCCTGGCGGCGGGGCGTTCGATCTCGCTGCCCGCCAGCAGCGTCGGCGGTATGAAAATGGCGGCGCGCAGCAGCGGTGCCTACGCGCGCGTGCGCAAGCAGTTTCATCTTCCCATCGGCAAGTTCGAAGGCGTGGAAGAGCCGCTGGCGCGCATCGGCGCGCACACTTACATGATCGACGCGGCGCGTCGTTTTACCGCGCTGGCGGTGGATATGGGCGAGAAACCGTCGGTGATTTCGGCGATCATCAAGTACCAATCAACCGAACGCGGCCGCAGCGTCATCAACGACGCGATGGATGTACATGGCGGCAAGGGCATCAGCCTCGGCCCGGACAACTATCTGGCGCGCTGCTACCAGCAAACACCTATCGGCATCACCGTGGAAGGCGCGAATATCCTGACGCGCACGCTGATGATCTTCGGGCAGGGCGCGATCCGCTCCCATCCTTATGTGCTGAAGGAAATTGCGGCAACCCACGAGCAAGACCATAGCCGCGCCCTGCACCAGTTCGATGACGCGCTGTTCGGCCACATCAGCTTTGCATTGAGCAATGCGGCGCGCAGCCTGGTGTTCGGCTTGACCGACGGGCGCGGTATTCCGGCTCCGCCGGGCGGCGTAACCCGTCGCTATTACCAGCAAATGACGCGCTTCTCGGCCGCCTTCGCACTGTCTGCGGATGTGGCGATGGCGGTGCTGGGCGGATCACTGAAGCGGCACGAGAAAATTTCCGGGCGTTTGGGCGATGTGTTGAGCATGTTGTATCTGTGTTCCGCAACGCTGAAACGCTTCGAAGATGATGGCCGCCCCGCCGAAGACCTGCCACTGCTGCACTGGGCGATGCAGGACGCGCTGTACAAGATTCAGCAAGCCTTTAGCGGCGTGATCCAGAATTTCCCCAATAGCCTGGTGCGTGGTTTGTTGTGCGGACTGATCTTTCCGCTCGGGAAGCATCTGTCGCCGCCATCCGACCATCTCGGGCACGAGATCGCCACGCTGCTGATGCAGCCCGGTGGCGCGCGCGACCGTCTGACTGCGGGCATGTATCTGTCACGCGACGAGCAGGATGCGCTGGGCGCGCTGGAATCGGCGCTGATGAGCACACTGGCCTGCGAGCCGTTGCAGGCCAAACTGGAAGAGGCGCGCAGGGCTGGCAAGTTAAAAGCGCTGGACGAGTTGGCGCGCATCGCCGAAGCGCGCGATACCGGGATGATTTCGGCAGAACAAACTTTGCAGTTGCAACGCGATTACGCGCTGCGGCGCAAAGTCATCATGGTGGACGATTTCGCGGCGGAAGAATTGCGCGCGGGGAATTGATGTATCCCCTCTCCCCTTGTGGGAGAGGGGTGGGGGAGAGGGGTAGGAGAGATGCAGACGGATATAAACGACGAGATCACCCCGCAACAGGCTGGCACGCTGCATGGACTGTTCATAGAGCGCGTGCGCCGCACGCCGGATAAAGTGGCTTATCGCTTTTTCGAGCGTAACAACTGGCGCGACATCACCTGGCGCGAGATGGAACATGAAGTAGCGCGCTGGCAGGCGGCGCTGGTATCGCTGAAATTACAGCGCGGCGACCGGGTCGCGTTGATGCTGCGCAACTGCCCGTGCTGGATGATACTCGACCAGGCGGCGATGTCGCTGGGGCTGGCCGTCGTCCCGCTGTATACCGTGGATCGCCCCGACAACATCGCCTATATCGCCAACGATGCCGATGTGAAGGTGCTGGTGTTTGAGAGCGCCGAGCAATGGCAGGCGCTGCGCATGGCGCGCGAGCAGATGGCGGGCATAGCGCGCTTCGTGAGTCTCGACGAGGTGCGCGATGCCGGCGAGCCGCGCCTGGTGTGCATGGCTGAGTTTCTGCCAGCCGGTGCCGTGCTGCAACCTGAGCAGCCCTGCCCGGCTGACACTTTGGCGAGCATCATCTACACCTCCGGCACCACGGGAAAGCCAAAAGGCGTGATGTTGAGCCACGCCAACATGCTGATCAACGCGCACGCCTGCCTTGAATTTTTTCCGGTCGGGCAGGACGATTTGCTGCTGTCGTTCCTGCCGCTGTCGCATACCTTCGAGCGCACCGTCGGCTATTACCTGACGGTGATGGCGGGGGCGACGGTCGCGTTCGCGCGCTCCATCCCGCAACTGTCGGAAGACCTGCGCACCATTCATCCGACCCTGCTGATTTCGGTGCCGCGCATCTACGAGCGCATCTACGGCACGGTGCAGACCGCGCTGCGGGAAAGTACGCCGCTCAAGCGCGGGCTGTTCAACTTTACTGTGGAGACCGGCTGGGCGCGCTTCCTGCACCAGCAGGGGCGCGGCTCGTGGCAGTTATCCTTTCTGCTCTGGCCGCTGCTGCACAGGCTGGTCGCACAAACGGTGCTCAACCATCTCGGCGGCAGGCTGCGCGTGGCATTGAGCGGCGGCGCAGCGCTGGCGCCAGAGATTTCGCGCATGTTCATCGGGCTAGGATTGCCGGTAATACAGGGTTACGGCCTGACCGAGACCAGCCCGGTAATCAGCGCGAACCGGCTCGACAACAACTTCCCTGACAGCGTGGGACTGCCGATCAGCGGCATCGAGGTGCGCAGGGGGGAGCAGGGCGAACTGCTGGTGAAAGGGCCGAACGTGATGCTGGGCTACTGGAACAACCCGGCGGCGACACGCGCGATAATCGATGCCGACGGCTGGCTGAACACCGGCGACGTGGTGCGCATCTCCGATACCGGGCACATCTACATCACCGGGCGCACCAAGGAAATCATCGTGATGTCGAACGGCGAGAAGGTGCCGCCGCTTGATATGGAACACGCCATCCTGCGCGATCCGCTGTTCGATCAGGTGATGGTGATCGGCGAGGCGCGCCCGCACCTGGCTGCGCTGGTGGTGCTAAATCCGGATGAGTGGCCGCATTTCGCGCAAGAGATCGGCATCCGTCCAGACATGCCGGAGGCGTTGCACGATAGCCGCGTCGAATCCCGCGTGTTGAAGCGCATCGCGCTCAACCTGCGCGACTTCCCCGGCTATGCCAACGTGCGTCGCGTGCTGCTGCTGACCGAGCCGTGGAGCGTGGACAACGGCCTGCTGACCCCGACGCTGAAACTGATGCGCCCCAAGGTCGCCGCGCGCTTCGCGGAGCAGATTGAGGCATTCTATGCGAGGCATTGAGCATGGATGACGGCCAGCCAGTTACGACTACCCTGCCGCAGCGCCAGCCGATTCTGCGCGCGGTGGCGGGAGCGTAGATAGGGTATGTAGGTGCGAATTCATTCGCACATGGCACCTTGTTTGTGCGAATAAATTCGCACCTACAAAAAATAACAATAAAGGAGCGATAGATGAGCGCAAATTTCCAGATTCGCAAAGTCGCCGTGCTCGGCGCGGGCGTGATGGGCGCGCAGATCGCCGCGCATCTGGTCAACGCCAATGTCGAGACGCTGCTATTTGAATTGCCCGCCAAAGAAGGCGACCCAGCCCTCTCTCCTAGCTCTCTCCCGCGTGCGGGAGAGAGGGACGCGGTCCCGCTGCGCGAGGTTTCGTTAAATGCCAACGTGTGCAAGGCGCTGGACAACCTGAAGAAGCTCGACCCCGCGCCCGCCGCATCGCCCGCGAAGATCACCTTCATCCAGCCCGCCAACTACGCCCAGCATCTTGAAAAACTGCGCGAATGCGACCTCATTATCGAGGTCATCGCCGAGCGCATCGACTGGAAATCCGACCTGTACCGCAAGGTCGCGCCGTTTGTGAACGAGCGCGCCATCTTCGCCAGCAACACCTCCGGCCTGTCTATCAACAAATTGGCCGAAGCCTTTCCCGAGAATCTGCGCCACCGTTTCTGCGGCATCCACTTCTTCAACCCGCCGCGCTACATGCATCTGGTCGAGCTGATTCCGTGCGCCGCGACCGAAGCGCCGCTGCTCGATCAGCTCGAAACTTTCCTCGTCTCCACGCTGGGCAAGGGCGTGGTGCGCGCCAAGGACACGCCCAACTTCATCGCCAACCGCATCGGCGTGTTCTCCATGCTCGCCACCAAACACCACGCGGCAGCGTTCAACCTCGGCTTCGATACCGTGGATGCGCTTACCGGGCGCTATCTCGGCCGCCCCAAGAGCGCCACCTTCCGCACGCTGGACGTGGTCGGCCTCGACGTGTTCGCGCACGTGGTCAACACCATGCGCGAGAATCTTACCGACGACCCGTGGCATCAACACTTCGAGTTGCCGAGCTGGTTCAACTATCTTGTTGACCAGGGTTCGCTCGGTCAAAAGACCAAACGCGGCATCTACCAGAAGATCGGCAAGGACATTCATGTGCTCGATCTGCACACCAAGGAATATCGGCTGTCAGACACGCAAGTGGACGACGGTGTGAAGGAGATTTTGCGCGGGCGCGACTGGGCGAACAAACTCGCCGGGCTGCACGCCAGCCAGCATCCGCAGGCGCAATTCCTGTGGGCGGTGTTCCGCGACGTGTTCCACTACTGCGCGCTGCAACTTGAACACATCGCCGACAACGCGCGCGACCTCGACCTCGCCGTGCGCTGGGGCTTCGGCTGGGACAGCGGCCCGTTCGAGATATGGCAGGCGGCGGGCTGGCAGCAGGTCGCGGGCTGGATCGCCGCCGACATCGCCGCCGGCAAGGCGATGGCGAACACGCCGCTCCCCGCCTGGGTCACCGACCCCGCGCGCACCGGAGTTCACACCCTGCAAGGTTCTTTCTCCCCTCTCCCCTCAGCGGGAGAGGGGCAGGGGGAGAGGGGCGGTCTTGGCGGCTATCAACCCCGCTCCCAACTCCCCATCTACCACCGCCAACTCTTCCCCGATGCCCTGCTCGGCGAACAACCCCGCTACGGCGAAACCGTATTCGAAAACGACGCCATCCGCATGTGGCACATGAACGACGGCATCGCCATCCTCAGCTTCAAGACCAAGATGCACACCATCAGCAACGAGGTGCTGGACGGCATCCTGCGCGCGGTGGACGAGGCCGAGGCGCATTTCAGCGCGCTCATCCTATGGCAGAGCGAGCCGCCGTTCTCGGCGGGCGCGGACCTGCTGCAAGCGATGCAGGGCATGCAGGAAGACGCTTCCTCCGGCCTGCTGGACAAGCTCAAAGGCGCGGTGACGCGCGTCAAATACACCGTCGCGGGCGGCGGCGGGATCGGCGACGTGTTCAACGCCGCCACCGGCAACGTGCCGCGCGTCGAAGCCGTGGTCGCCAAGTTCCAGCAGGTCTCGCAGCGCCTGCGCTACGCACAGGTGCCCACCATCGCCGCCGTGGATGGCTTGGCGCTTGGCGGCGGTTGCGAATTCTCCATCCATTGTTCAAGGGTGGTCGCCACGCTGGAAACCTACATCGGCCTGGTCGAAGTCGGCGTCGGCCTGCTGCCCGCCGGCGGCGGCTGCAAAGAGATGGCGATGCGCGCCGCCGCCGAGGCGCAACGCTTCGCCAACGACAACCGCGTGGACGTGTTCCCCTTCCTGCGCAAATATTTCCAGCAGATCGCCATGGGCGAAGTCGCCAAGAGCGCCGAACTGGCGCGCGAGATGGGCTATCTCAGGCCATCCGACCGCATCGTGCTAAACCGCTTCGAGTTGCTGCACGTGGCGAAAGAAGAAGCCAAAGCCCTCAACGCCACCGCCTACCGCCCGCCGCTGCACCCGCACCAGATCGCCGTCGCCGGACGCACCGGCATCGCCACCCTCAAGGCCGCGATGATCAACATGCGCGAAGGCGGCTTCATCTCCGAACACGACTACGACATCGGCTGCCGCATCGCCGAAACGATGTGCGGCGGCGACGTGGACGCGGGCAGCCTGGTGGACGAAGAATGGCTGCTCGATCTGGAGCGGCGCAACTTCATGGAGCTGCTGGCGACCGGCAAGACGCAGGCGCGGATCGAGCATATGTTGAAGAACGGGAAGCCGTTGCGGAATTGAATGTGGCCGTTACAAGTTAGTTGGCGAGAAGAGAATGAAAAGTAAATTGAAATCGGATAGCGAATTAAAGAATGATGCAAATCAGTTTTTTAATTTGGCGCGTAAGTCAGTCATTATTGATTCTAGGCAAAACATTCCTGACCTGATGCAGGGTGGGTTTAGGTTACTAAACGGGATGATGTTTGCAGGAAGCAAACAAATATTGGAGGCGCAACATAGCCTGGTTTTAAGATGTACGAAATTGCTTGGTCCTAAAATGGGGCATGAAAAAGAAATTGAAAATGTCGCTTGGGAATGTGTATGTCGAAGTCTTGACGGTGATGAAAAGACTTCAGATTTGGTTCAAATTGCAGCATGTTTTATTGATAAGTTGGTTGAACATATTCAGACTCGATTCGGATATGTAATGCCCAACTATGCAATCCATTTTGTGGGGGGCGTAACAAAAATACAGATTGGCCCCGTTGAAGCGATGCTGGCTACAGAGTTATTGCCTGAAATCGGAAGCGATAGCGCAAACAAAAAGTGGGCTATTGAAGCAGGTTCGGTATTTCAATTTCGTATCGTTGACGGAGTTATTTATTTTGAGTTGCCGCCTGTAGTGTGGCGCGTATCAACTCAGGCTGCGCGTGGCCATCTTGATGAGGAGGCGAAATGGCTGGTCAATATTGCAATCAGTCTTCTCCGTTTGTCATATCCAACTGATAAATGCCATGGTTTGTTTCCCGGAATTGGTGAGAATGAATCCCTTCCAATCTATTTACAACCTATTATTAGGCAAGGAATTGCGTTACCAGAGCATGGTGGGATGCCTGGGTGCGAAACTAGGGCAAGAAAGCTGTATGAAGTTAATGAGGATGTTATTTCGGCGGTAACTACAAAATCGTTTAAAGATAAGGTTGACGCAATATTTTTTCCAGCCGAAAGAAGTTTAGGGGCAAGGTTCGGTCAGGGGTTGGGCTGGATGTCACGAGGCCGACAAACTTCGGATCGCGCAGAAAAGTTTCTATTCTTCTTTACGGCAATTGAGGCGCTTCTTTCAAGTGACGACAAAAGTGCTCCTATTGTTCAAACCGTATCACGATACGTTGCAGTAATTCTTCAGGATGAAGCGAAGCAAAGATTTGAACTCGCCAATAAAATCAAATCGCTCTATGCATTACGGTCTACTTTGGTTCATACGGGTAAGAGGAATGTTTCCACTTGCGATGTAAGTACTGTCCAACTCGTTGCTGAGGCTCTTTACTACGTTGTGATGGATAGAATGGAATTAAAAACATCATTTGAGAAATTTCATTCAACCCTAGCCGAGGCAAGTTACGGGCTTCCCTGGAAGCAATAGCAAGGTAGCCCGGATGGAATGCAATGGGAAGCGGGTAATAGGGGACGTACCACGGTATTTTCGTGAAGGTGCAAAGGAATGAGTCCAGACGACCGCTACGATGTTTCAGGCTTGAGCGAGGCGCAGTTCGAGCCCGGTTCGGATGGGCTGGTGTTGAAGAATCTGCTGGGCATCACTTCATCTGCCGAAATGGATATTGCCGAGGCCAATGCCCTGGTGGTGGCGGTAGATCGTCTGGTGAGGATGTATGACGAGGAGCATTGTTTTACGGCAAACGATATTTGCGAGTTTCATCGCGTGTGGCTGGGAGGC
>Ga0315281_10011523_pt1 | contig 12116 bp, 9 predicted proteins | sample YL17G07_0_MG_FD_204540 | JGI IMG/M metagenome (GOLD analysis project Ga0315281, IMG submission 204540) | Sediment microbial communities from Yellowstone Lake, YNP, Wyoming, USA - YL17G07_0 | ecosystem: Environmental > Aquatic > Freshwater > Lake > Sediment | place: USA: Wyoming | collected... | reverse complement strand
AAGGGCAGCGCCAACTTCATCAATGCGCCGATGACGGTTTCGGGCAGCCTTGCCGATCCGGTGCTGCGCCCGGCGGGCGGGGCGCAGGTTGCACCGGCGCCGGATGCCGCCGAGGAGTAGCCTAAGCCAGCGCCTTGTGTATCCTCGCCAAGGCGTTCTTCAGGTTGTCCATGGAAGTAGCGAAGGACAGCCGCATATAGCCTTCCGAGCCGAATGCCGAACCCGGCACCACAGCAACCCCCGCGTGTTCCAGTAGATACTCACTGAACGCCACGTCGCTGGTGTCCGCAATGATTTTTTTGGCATGCAGCGTGGCAATCGCCTCGCGCACGTCGGGGAATGCATAGAAGGCACCACCGCTGTGCAGGCAGCGCACTCCCGGTATTTGATTGAGTTGTTCCACCACGAACAGGTGGCGCTCGCGAAAGGCTTTCACCATCGGCTCGATGCAGCCCTGGTCACCGTTGAGGGCAGCCTCCGCCGCCACCTGGGAGATCGAGGTGGGGTTGGAAGTGCTTTGCGACTGCACGTTTTCCATGGCGTTGATGATGGCCTCGGGGCCGGCGGCGTAGCCGATGCGCCATCCGGTCATGGAGTAGGCTTTGGATACGCCGTTCAACACCATGGTGCGCGGGTACAGGTCCGGACAGGCGTCGAGGATGTTGGCGAAAGGCTGGTCGGTGAGCAGAATGTGTTCGTACATGTCGTCGGTGGCGATCAGCACTTCCGGATGGGCGCGCAGCACCGCGCCGAGCGCGGCCAGCTCCTCGCGTGTGTAAACCGCACCGCTCGGGTTGCTCGGGCTGTTGATGACGACCATCCTGGTCTTCGCAGTGAGGGCGGCTTGCAGTTGTGCCGGGGTGATCTTGAAACCCTGCTCGATGCCCGCTTCCACGATGACCGGCTTGCCGGAAGCCAACAGCACGATGTCCGGATACGACACCCAGTAAGGCGCCGGGATGACGACTTCGTCGCCCGGGTTGATCACTGCCTGCACCAGGTTGAAAAAGCTCTGCTTGCCCCCACATGAAACCAGTATCTGCCGCGCGCTGTAATCCAGCCCGTTGTCGCGTTTAAGCTTGGCGGCAACGGCCTGCTTCAGGCTGGCGGTGCCGCCCACCGGCGTGTATTTGGTGAAGCCACTATTGATGGCCGCAATGGCGGCGTCCTTGATGTGCTGCGGGGTGTCGAAATCGGGTTCGCCGGCGCCCAGCCCGATGATGTCCTTGCCCTCGGACTTGAGTTTGGCGGCGCGCGCCGTCACGGCGAGAGTAGGGGAGGGCTTGATCGCTTGAACGCGGCGTGAGAGTTCCAAGATGCTGTCCTTGAGTTGCTTAAATAGCGCGGCCGTGGCGGCCGGCATGTTAAAATCCAATGTTCGCAAAAGCCCGTAATTCTACCCGTGATCGCTACTTTTCCCAATAGTCCGTTCAAACTTCACCAGCCCTTTCAGCCGGCGGGAGACCAGCCGGCCGCCATCGAGAAACTGGTGGAAGGCATCAACGACGGCCTGGCCTTCCAGACCCTGCTCGGGGTAACCGGATCGGGCAAGACCTACACCATGGCCAACGTGATCGCGCGTCTCGGGCGGCCGGCCATGGTCATGGCGCCGAACAAGACGCTGGCCGCGCAGCTGTATGCCGAGATGCGCGAGTTTTTCCCGGAAAATGCGGTCGAATATTTCGTCTCCTACTACGATTACTATCAGCCCGAGGCCTACGTTCCCTCGCGCGACCTGTTCATCGAGAAAGACTCGAACATCAATGAACACATCGAGCAGATGCGTTTGTCCGCCACCAAGGCGCTGCTGGAGCGGGAAGACAGCGTGATCGTGGCGACCGTGTCGGCGATCTACGGCATCGGCGATCCGGTGGACTACCACGGCATGATCCTGCACATGCATCAGGGCGAAAAACTCTCTCAGCGCGACGCCATCAAGCGCCTCATCGAAATGCAGTACGAGCGCAATGACGTCGAGTTCCAGCGCGGTGTATTCCGCGTGCGCGGCGACGTGCTCGACGTGTTCCCTGCCGAGAGCAGCGAGACCGCGGTGCGCGTGAGCTTGTTCGACGATGAGGTGGAAAGCATTTCGCTGTTCGATCCGCTCACCGGCCACATCCTGCAGAAAGTCCCGCGCTACACGGTTTATCCTTCCAGCCACTACGTCGCCCCGCGCAGCACGACCCTGCGCGCGGTCGAGGCGATCAAGCTGGAACTGCGCGAACGGCTGGAATTCTTCCACAAGGAAAACAAGCTGGTCGAGGCACAGCGCATCGAGCAGCGCACCCGCTTCGACCTGGAAATGCTCAACGAATTGGGCTTCTGCAAGGGCATCGAGAACTACTCGCGCCACCTCTCCGGCAGGGCGCCGGGGGACCCGCCACCGACCCTGATCGATTATCTGCCGCCGAATGCGCTGATGATCATCGACGAAAGCCATGTCACCATCCCGCAAGTCGGCGGCATGTACAAGGGTGACCGGGCGCGCAAGGAAAACCTGGTGGACTACGGCTTCCGCCTGCCCAGCGCGCTGGACAACCGGCCGCTGCGCTTCGACGAATTCGAGAAGATAATGCGCCAAACCGTGTTTGTTTCCGCTACACCGGCGGAATACGAAAAAGTGCACGCGGGCCAGGTGGTTGAGCAGGTGGTGCGCCCGACCGGGCTGGTGGACCCGCGCATCGAAGTGCGTCCTGCCACGACGCAAGTGGATGATCTGCTGAGCGAGATCAACCTGCGCGTGAACGTCGGGGAACGGGTGCTGGTCACCACGCTGACCAAGCGCATGTCGGAGGACCTGACCGACTACCTGAGCGACCACGGCGTCAAAGTGCGGTACCTGCATTCCGATATCGAAACGGTGGAACGCGTGGAGATCATCCGCGACCTGCGCCTGGGCGAGTTCGACGTGCTGATCGGCATCAACCTGCTGCGCGAGGGGCTGGATATCCCGGAGGTATCGCTGGTCGCCATTCTCGACGCCGACAAGGAAGGCTTCCTGCGCTCCGAACGCGCGCTGATACAGACCATAGGCCGGGCCGCCCGGCACCTTAACGGAACAGCCATACTGTATGCCGACAAGGTGACCAAATCGATGCGCTTCGCCATCGACGAAACCGCGCGGCGGCGCACCAGGCAGACGGCCCACAACGCCCTCCACGGCATCACCCCAAAGGGCGTCTCGAAGCGCATCAAGGACCTGATCGATGGTGCATACGACATCGAGGCGGCGGGGCTGGAACTAAGGGCCGCACAGGCCTTGGCGAGCTACACCCATATGAGCGAAAAGGATCTTGCCAGGGAACTGAAGCGGCTTGAGAAAGAAATGCTGGCATGCGCAAAAAACCTGGAATTCGAGCGCGCGGCGCAATTGCGTGACGACTTGAAGGCCTTGAAATTAAAGCTGTTCGGAGTTCTTGAGCATGACTAAGGTTTTGTTCGTCTGCATGGGAAATATTTGCAGGTCACCCACGGCGGAAGGGGTGCTGCGCCGCCTGGCCGAGACGCGCGGTCTCGGCGACCGAGTCGTAATCGATTCGGCCGGAACGCACGACTACCATATCGGCGAACAACCCGACCGCCGCGCGCAGCAGACGGCGGCCGGACGCGGCTACGATCTGAGCAGTCTGCGGGGACGCCAGGTCGGCCCGGACGATTTTCGCGAATTCGATTACATCCTGGCCATGGACCGCGACAACCTGGCCAATCTGCAGCGCCTTTGCCCCCGGGAGCATGCCCATAAGCTGCGCCTGTTCCTGGAATACAGCACGCGCTTTAGCGAGAGGGAAGTCCCGGATCCGTATTTCGGTGGCCAGCAGGGGTTCGAAAACGTGCTGGACATGGTGGAGGACGCGGCCAACGGGCTTCTGGACGCAATCAGGGCTTAGCTAAACTGACCACAAAAAAAACAGGCCGCAGAGCTGTGGGTGCTCTGCGGCCTGTTCTGGTTTCGCAAACTACTTGTGCGTTTCGATCTGAACCAGGGGCTCTTCCTGGACCACCGGAGCCGGTTTCTTTACCTGCCGTGGCGTCGTGCTTGGGGTGGGTGCCGGCGTTTCGCCGGGTTCAACCGCGATGGCTTTGGCTTTCTCGGCACTCGTCTCAATCTGCACCAACTCGGTCGCGGCCGGCAAGCCTTCCACTCCGCGCTGTCTGCGGCGGCGTGGTGCTGCCGATTCGTGCTGCTCCGGCGCGCCACCGGGCTGAGAAGTCGGAACCGCGCTTGTCTCCACCTGTTGCAGGCTCGACTCTTGGGTAACAGGCTTTGCCCTGGTTTCGGAAACCGCCTCGCCCGGCATCGTTTCCGCTATCGCCGGCTGTTCCAAAACCGGCTTGGTTTCCGCCGCTTCAGGTTGCACCTGCGCTTCCAACGATGGCGCAGCTTCCACGCGTGGCTGGCGCTCGGCCTGCGGAGCTGCCGACCCGGATGCCTCCGTGGGTGCTGCGCTTACCTGCTCAACAGCCTCGGCGCTGCGGGGAGGGCGACCCTCGCCGCGCTCGCGCCTGCCGCCGCGGCGTCCGCGTCTGCTGCGTTGTTCGCCCACCTCTCCGGCCGTTGCTTCCCCCTCTGGCACAGCGGAAGGAGCAACCGCCGTGCGTTCAGCCGATACCGGTTGCGCAGCCCTTGCGCGAGGCGATTGGGCGCGAGGCTTCTGTGGTGCAGCCTCGGCTTGTGGCATGGCTGCGCCGCGCTCTTCCGGCGCTCGTGGTCCACGCTCGCGCCTGCCGCGGCTCGGTTCACGCTTTTGTTCGCGGCGAGGGGTGCGGGTTTGCGGCTTGGCCGCTTCCTTCTTCTCTTCCGGCTCTTCGCCGCTCTTCTTGAACCAGCCGAAAATCTTGCCGAAGATCGACGGCTTTTCCTCTTCACGCGGCGCAATCACCGGTGCCGGCTGCGCCGGCGTTATTCCCTGCACGGCGGCGCGTGGCCGCACGGGAACGGCTTCCTGGGCGGGCGACAGTGACTCGATCTCTTCCGCCGGCATTTGCACCATTTTGTAGCTCGGCGCAGGCGGTTCGCTCACGTTGGCTTCATCATGGCGCAGCCTGGTGATCGTGTAGTTCGGCGTTTCCAGATGGATGTTAGGTATCAGGATCACATTCACTTTAAGACGTGTTTCCACGCCATGCAGCTCGGCGCGCTTTTCGTTGAGCAGGAATGTAGCTACGTCGACCGGAACCTGCACGTGCACCGACGCGCTGTTTTCCTTCATCGCTTCCTCCTCGATGATGCGCAGGATATGCAAGGCCGAGGACTCTGTGCCGCGAATGTGGCCGGTGCCGTGGCAGCGCGGGCAGGCGCTGTGGCTGGTTTCGCCCAGGCTGGGGCGCAGGCGCTGGCGCGACAGTTCCAGCAAACCGAAGCGCGAGATTTTGCCGGTCTGCACGCGCGCGCGATCAAAATGCAGGGCATCGCGCAAGCGGTTCTCCACATCGCGCTGGTTGCGTGTGCTTTCCATGTCGATGAAGTCGATCACCACCAAGCCGCCCAGGTCGCGCAAGCGCAGCTGTCTTGCGACTTCTTCCGCCGCTTCCAGGTTGGTGTTGAAGGCGGTCTGCTCGATATCCGCGCCCTTGGTCGCGCGGGCGGAGTTGACGTCGATGGAAACCAGGGCTTCCGTGTGGTCGATCACGATGGCGCCGCCCGAAGGCAGGGACACTTCGCGGCTGTATGCCGTCTCGATCTGGTGTTCGATCTGGAAGCGCGAAAACAACGGAACGTCGTCTTTGTATAGCTTGACCTTGTTGACGTTGGCCGGCATTACGTGGCTCATGAACTGCCGCGCCTGCTCGTAGACGGTTTCCGTGTCGATCAGGATCTCGCCGATGTCAGGCTGGAAATAGTCGCGGATCGCGCGAATGACCAGGCTGCCTTCCTGGTAGATCAGGAAAGCGCCGCTCTGCTGTTGAGAAGCGCCGTCGATGGCGGTCCAGAGTTGCAGCAAGTAATTCAGGTCCCACTGCAGCTCTTCCTGGTTGCGGCCGATGCCGGCGGTGCGGGCAATAATGCTCATGCCCGCGGGCACTTCGAGTTGCGCCATAACGTCGCGCAGTTCGTTGCGTTCCTCGCCCTCGATGCGGCGCGACACGCCGCCGCCGCGGGGGTTGTTGGGCATCAGGACCAGATAGCGGCCGGCTAGGCTGATAAAGGTGGTAAGCGCTGCGCCCTTGTTGCCGCGTTCGTCCTTGTCCACCTGGACCACCAATTCCTGGCCTTCGCGCAGCACATCCTGGATGCGCACGCGCGACAGGTCGGTTTCACCGGTAGTTTTGAAGTAGGAGCGGGCGACTTCCTTGAACGGCAGAAAGCCATGCCGGTCGGTGCCGTAGTCGATGAAGGCAGCTTCAAGACTGGGTTCGACGCGGGTGATGACACCCTTATAGATATTGCTTTTGCGTTGCTCTTTTGCAGCTGATTCGATATCGAGGTCGATGAGTTTCTGACCTTCGACGATCGCGACACGCAGCTCTTCAGCCTGCGTCGCGTTAAACAACATTCTTTTCATGCTTAAATCGCTCCCGCGCGCGGGAACACGGGCAGGACAAACCGCTGCGCCACGAAACGTGCGGCGCTAGCGATGAAGGGATGTCAAGTTATTCAGCTCGGTCATATGGTTACAAGACGGCTTTCAAGTTAATAACTACACTTCACGGGTTTGTCATAAACGTTCTGCCAACGGCAGAACGTAGTAATCTACGAGTGCTTTGAGCGCGCAAATCCATTACTATCGCTGCTTGTTCCGGTCCCGTCCGGAAACCGCAATTTGACCCGCCTTCATGGCAGCAGGTTGGCTGAGGGAGGAACCGAATCCTTTACTCGGTTCATTCGCCCCGGCGCTCTCCAAAAGGGGAGAAGATGCTTCCGGACCAGAACTCACTGGTGAGCGAAATTAACCAGCGTGGTGCTTCCTCATGGCGGGTATAGATTCATGCCGGGAATCCCGATCGGATCCGCTGTGGCACCGCCCGCACCCAAGAGAAGCATTAATTAGTATAAGCAAAATGAATGAGATAAGCAAAGAATCTGTCACATGGCTGACGATAGGTGAATCCGGTGACAATCAACGGATCGACAACTTCCTAGCCAAGCACTTGAAGGGCGTGCCGAAAAGCCACATTTACCGCATCCTGCGCAGCGGTGAAATCAGGGTAAACAGCGGGCGCGTCGACGCTTCCTACAAGCTGCAACTTGGCGACAAGGTGCGCGTCCCGCCAGTGCGTGTCGCCCGGCCAGCCACCGTCGGCGCATCTCGCATGGCGGTAGCCGAGCGATTGGCGGGTGCTGTCATCTACGAGGATGATGCACTGCTGATCCTTAACAAGCCTCCCGGCATGGCTGTGCACGGCGGCAGCGGCATCAGCCTGGGCGTGGTGGAACAGCTGCGCCTGGAGCGTCCAGAGGCGCCTTTCCTGGAACTCGTGCACCGGCTGGATCGGGAAACCTCGGGCGTGTTGATGCTGGCGAAGAAACGCGGCGCGCTGGTGAAGTTGCACGAGGCGATGCGTGAAGGCCGGATGGAGAAACATTACCTGACCCTGGTCAAGGGCAAGTGGTGCGACGAGAAACGCAATGTGAAACTGCCGCTGCAAAAATACCTGACAGCGGGGGGTGAGAGACGGGTATCGGTGAGTGAAGATGGGCAGTCGGCGCATACCATATTCCGGCTGCGCCAGGCGTGGCGCGATTTCAGCCTGCTCGAAGCGGAACTAAAAACCGGGCGCACCCATCAAATCCGCGTACATTTGGCGCATTTGGGTTTCCCTATCGCCGGCGACGACAAGTATGGCGATTTTGCCCTGAACAAGGAACTGAGCAAAAAAGGCTTGAAAAGAATGTTTCTGCACGCGCATCGATTGATCATCGAACACCCCATCACCGGCGAAAAACTGCATCTGGAAGCGCCGCTGCCGGAGGACTTGCAAAGCTTCGTGGAATCCCTCGATGCGGATGCCATGGCAAAACCATGACCATGCCCAGACAGTTCTCTTTGCTCGTCTTTGACTGGGACGGCACCCTGATGGATTCCGCGGGGGCCATCGTCTCCTCGCTCCAGGCTGCCTGCCGCGACCTTGGTTTACCGGAGGCCAGCGATGCGCGGGCTCGTCACATCATCGGCCTGGGCATGAACGAGGCAATCGCCGAGTTGTTGCCACAGCTGGAAGCAGCCGACTATCCGCAGTTCACCGAGCGCTACCGCCATCACTTTCTCGGTCAGGATCATGAGATTCCGCTGTTTCCCGGGGTCCACGCGGCGATCTCCGGTTTGCGCGACGCGGGTTTCATGCTGGCCGTCGCGACCGGAAAGAGTCGGCGCGGACTGGACCGTGTTCTGCAGCACACTGGCCTCGGCGAGTTTTTTCAGGGATCGCGGTGCGCCGATGAGAGCTTCTCCAAACCGCACCCGGCCATGCTGCTGGAACTGATGGAGGAGTTCGGCGTCGCACCTGGCAAAACCCTGATGATCGGCGATACCAGCCACGACCTGCAAATGGCGAACAATGCCGGCGTCGCCAGCTTGGCCGCGGCCTACGGAGCGCATCCCAAGGACGGCCTGCTGGCGTTCTCGCCGCTGGCCTGCACCGACAGTTTTGGCGAGTTGGCGCTATGGCTGACGACACACGCATGATCTGCGGCGGTTGGCCGCAGGTGAAGTGTTCGACAGTTCCACGGTATACTTGGCCGGATATATTGATCAAGCAGTACCTTACTGAATCGAGAGGATAGTTATGGCTGATTCCGGCAATTCGGGAAACTGGGAACGTCAGGTTCTGGAGAAGCTCTCCCTGAGCACCCTCCAGGAGCAGCGCCGGTCGCGCCACTGGAGCATTTTTTTCAAGCTGCTCGGGTTTATCTACCTGTTTCTGGTGCTATTCCTGATCATGGGCTGGATCGGCCGGGGCGAAGTGCAGCTTGACGGGAAGCATACCGCCCTGGTGGACCTGCAAGGAGTGATAGCAGCCGACGAGGCCAGTGCGGACAGGATCATTTCGGGCTTGCAGGATGCGTTCAAGGACAAGGGCACGCAGGGCATCATTCTGCGCATCAACAGCCCCGGCGGCAGTCCGGTGCAGTCGGGTTATATCAATGACGAAATTCGCCGCCTGCGCGCCAAGTATCCGAAGATTCCCCTGTATGCCGTGGTGGAGGACATCTGCGCCTCCGGGGGTTATTACGTGGCTGTTGCCGCGGACAAGATTTTCGTCGACAAGGCCAGCATCGTCGGCTCCATCGGCGTGCTCATGGACGGCTTCGGCTTTACCGGCAGCATGGAAAAACTCGGCATAGAACGCCGCCTGCTCGCAGCCGGGGAGAACAAGGGCTTTCTCGACCCGTTTTCCCCCGTTGTTCCAGCGCAGAGGGCATATGCCCAGCAAATGCTCAGCGAGATCCATCAGCAGTTCATCAACGTGGTGCGGCAGGGGCGGGGAAAACGCCTGAAGGAAACGCCGGAAATGTTCAGTGGCCTGGTGTGGAGCGGCGAGAAAAGCATCAAACTCGGGCTGGCTGACGGGCTGGGCAGTGCGGACTATGTCGCGCGGGAGATCGTCAAGGCCGAGAAAATTGTCGACTTTACCCCTCACGAAGGCATCGTCGAGCGCTTTGCGAAACGCTTCGGCGCCGCCACGGCCAAGGCCTTGGTCAGCCCCACGCTGCGGTCGGGAGTCGGCTTACGCTGAACCCCTATCGGCCGATTGACTGCGCTCAACCGACGTAGAGCAGGAAAATGCTCGGCCTCTTGTTGATGTCCGGCTGATCGCTGCGCCACGTACCGACCGTCCTGGTCACAACCTCTTCCGTGGCAAGCGTAAGGTCCGTGGCGATGCACAGCGTGGTGTTTTTGCCGCACGCTTCCAGAATGGCCTGAAGCAGTTGCTGATTGCGGTAGGGGGCCTCGATGAATATCTGGGTCTGCGCTTTGCCGCGAGACTCGGCTTCCAGTTCTAAAATCTTTTTCTTGCGCGCTTCTTTTTCCACCGGCACGTAGCCGTGAAAGGCGAAGCGCTGGCCGCTCAGGCCCGATGCCATCAGGGCGAGCAGGATGGAGGAGGGGCCGACCAGCGGGACGACGCGAACGTTCTTCTCATGGGCCAGTCGCACCAGGTTGGCGCCGGGGTCGGCCACCGCAGGGCAGCCCGCTTCCGACATCAAACCCACGTCCTTGCCCGAAAGCACCGGCTGCAGCAGTTCCGCCAACTGCGCCGGCCTGGTGTGCTCATCCAGCGTGAGCAGGCATATCTCCTGCACAGGAATCGCCGTGCCCACCTGTTTCAGGAAGAGCCGCGCCGTTTTCGGATGTTCGACGATGAAGGTGTCGAGCGCGTGGATGATGCGCTGGACCGGCGCCGGAATGACCTGATCGGGATCGCTGACGCCGAGCGTCGTCGGAATGAGGTAGAGCTTGCCGGCGGGGGCGTTCGCGGTCACGAGTTAAGGGAGCTCGACACCTTCGTTGGCGAGCATGCTCACCAGCGAAATCAGGGGCAAGCCGATCAATGCGTTAGGGTCGTCGCCCTGGATTTTTTCGATCAAGGCGATGCCCAGCCCCTCTGTTTTTGCGCTACCGGCGCAATGGTAGGGCTGCTCGCGGTGCAGGTAGCGCTCGATAAGTGCGTCGGAGAGCTTGCGGAACTTGACGCTGGAAGCCACCACGTCGTGCTGTACGCGGTTGCTCCCGCTGTGGAACAGGCACAGAGCCGTGTGGAAAACCACAGTCTTGCCGCTCATGAAGCGGAGTTGTTTGAAAGCGTTTTCGTGAGTCAGCGGCTTGCCGAGATGTCTTCCTTCCAGCACGGCGACCTGGTCGGAACCGATGATCAGGGCATCCGGAAACTGCTCCGTGACCGCTCGCGCCTTGAGTTCAGCGAGGCGCGCCGCAGTCCGCTCGGGCGCCTCGCCGGGGAGCGGCGTTTCGTCCACGTCCGGGGCAACCACGGAGAACGGAAGCTGCAAACGCAAAAGCAATTCGCGGCGGTAGATCGACGTCGAAGCGAGAACAAGCTCGGCCGTGCTCATGGGAACGCGTTAGTCTGGCTGAATTTCGATCAATGCCTCATCGGGCGTGACCGTGTCACCCTTGCTGGCGTAGACGGCAATGACGGTTCCGCTCAGCGATGCCTGGACCTCGTTCTCCATTTTCATCGCCTCAATCACCAGCACTGGGTCGCCCGCCTTGACCTTTTGGCCCGGCTTGACCAGCACCTCTACGATGGCGCCCGGCATGGCCGTGGTCACGTGACCCTGGTGGGTCGGACGGGGGCGCCTGCTGCCTGCTGCGCTAGTGGCGGGGCCTGCCTTGGCCCTGGCGCCGCCGTTGCCACCGGCGGCAACCTCGACCTCGCTGATGGTCTCCAGCAGAAGCTCCTCAGGCACGCCGTCCACGGTGACGTAGAATGGCCGCCGCGCTTCGCCTGGATGGCCGCTTCCGGTCAGCTTGATATGGTAGGTCTCGCCATGCAGCGTGATATGAAACTCGTTCGGCGCATAGCGGGGGCCTGTCGCCTCCTTTGCGCTCGGCGGCAGCAAAGGCTCAGGGTTGAGCGTTCCGGCTGCGCGCTCCTGCAGGAAGGCGCGGCCCAGATCGGGGAACATGGCATAGGTCAGAACGTCCTCTTCGCCTTTGGACAAACCCTCGATTTCCGCGCGCAGCTTGTCCAGTTCGTCTTCCAGGAGATCGGCGGGGCGGCAGGTAATTACTACCTGGTTGCCGATGGACATACTGCGTACTTGCGAATTGACCGCCGCGGGCGCTTTGCCATAGCGTCCCAGCAGGTAATGCTTCACCTCGGTGGTGATGGATTTGTAGCGTTCGCCGGTCAGCACGTTCAATACCGCTTGGGTCCCGACGATCTGCGAGGTAGGCGTAACCAGCGGGGGAAAGCCCAAGTCTTCGCGCACCCGGGGAATTTCAGCGAGCACCTCGTCCATGCGGTTGAGCGCGCCTTGTTCCTTCAACTGATTGGACAGGTTGGAAATCATGCCGCCCGGAACCTGGTTCACCAGCACACGCGTGTCCACGCCGGTGAACTCGCTTTCGAACTGCCAGTACTTCTTGCGCACATCGCGGAAGTACGCGGAAATATCCTGCAGCAGTGGCAGGCTGATCCCGGTGTCGTATTGC
>Ga0315281_10011522_pt1 | contig 12116 bp, 10 predicted proteins | sample YL17G07_0_MG_FD_204540 | JGI IMG/M metagenome (GOLD analysis project Ga0315281, IMG submission 204540) | Sediment microbial communities from Yellowstone Lake, YNP, Wyoming, USA - YL17G07_0 | ecosystem: Environmental > Aquatic > Freshwater > Lake > Sediment | place: USA: Wyoming | collected... | reverse complement strand
GCACTACGACTACGTCGACATCGGCGCCGCCGAGATGGTGGCCGCGGTGGAGCGGCGCGTCGCCGTCGCACGCGCCGATCACGAACCCGTCTCCTGGGTCTGAGAGCGCGGCGAAAGCGCGCCGCGGAGTCGTGCGGACTCAGCCTCCCACAGGCGTCGTCTCTCCGCCGTGGAGCGCCGCGCCCAGCGCCGCCGCCGCCTTGCGGACCATCTCTCGCTCGTTGGGGTAGGTCATGAGGCGCAACGCGTCGCGGGCGTCCATCCAACGCGCCTCGCGGACCTCGTCGTCGTGCGCTTCGGTCGTGCCGTCGGTGGCGCGCACGAGGAAGAAGTGCACCGTCTTGTGGATGCGCCCGCCGCGGTCGCGGGCGTAGAACCAGTAGTCGATCGACCCGAGCTCGCGCTCCACCACGCCCGCCATCCCGGTCTCTTCCTCGATCTCGCGCAGTGCCGCCTGCTCCGGGGTCTCCCCGGGTTCGACGCCGCCTTTGGGAAGGCCCCAGACCCGACGACCAACGGGGTTGATGAGGCAGACCTCGAGGCGGTCGTCCTGGCGCACGACCACGCCCCCTGCGGATGTCGCTTCACGTGCCTGGGTCACGAGCTGGATGTACCCGTCAAGCCGTAGTTGGCCTCGTCGCTAGTATATCGTTCGCACGAGCGCCGCCTCAGGACCTGGTGACGGACTGAGGTCGGCCGCCGACGAAAGGTGGGGCACGGTGTTCGCCGCCATCGGCCGGTTCGCCTACCGGCGCAGAAAGATCGTGCTGGCGGCCTGGGCGGCGGCGTTCGCCGCCGGGCTGGCCGCCAGCATCTCCCTGCCCGGGGCGCTCAAAGGTGGCGGGTACACGCGCGCCGCCTCCCCCTCGCAGCAGGCGCAGCGCGTCATGCAGGCGCGTCTCGGCGTGGGGCCGACCCACCTCACGATCGTCTTCGCCAGCGACGACCTCGACGCGCGCAGCCGGGAGTTCCGCGCGGCTCAGGGCCAGGCGCTCTCGCGGCTCACGCCGCAGGCTCTGCCGGGGCTGACCGAGGTCGAGACGGCCGCGTCCTCCGGCAGCAGCACGCTGATCTCCAACGACGGGCGGTCCGCTTTGGCGGTGCTCTCCTTCAACGCCAAGTTGGAAACGGTGCAGGAGCAGATCCCCCGCATCCGGGAGCTGGTCCGCTCGCCGCTGCTGCGCACATACGTCAGCGGCGAGCCGGCCGTGTTTCGCGACGTCGAGGAGGTCTCGGCCCGCGACATGCGCACGGCCGAGAGCTACACGATCCCGATCGCCGTGCTCGTCCTTCTGCTCATCATCGGCACTCTCGCCGCCGCCGCCCTGCCGGTCATCGGCGGCGCCGCCGCGGTGACGGTCACTCTGGGCTCGTTCTACGTGCTCGCCCAGTTCATAGACCTCTCGATCTTCGCCATGAACGCCGCCACCCTCCTCGGTCTGGCGGTCGGCATCGACTACGCGCTGTTCATGGTCGGGCGGTTCCGCGAAGAGCTCGACGGTGGGCGGTCTGTCGCCGATGCAGTCGAGCAGACGGTGCGTCACGCGGGCCGATCGATCTTCTTCTCGGGCCTCGCCGTCCTCGTCGGCGTGCTGGGCCTCATGCTCATCCCCTACATGTCCATGCGCTCGATCGGACTCGGCGGCTCCCTCGTCGTGTTCTTCTCGGTGCTGGCGGCCCTCACGCTGCTGCCGGCGCTGCTCGGCGTGCTCGGCCCGAAGGTGAACGCGTTGCGCGTCTTTTGGCGCCCCGATCACGAGGGCCGCTTCTGGCGCCGCTGGTCGGCGGCGGTGATGCGGCGCCCGTGGCCGGTACTCGCGGGCACCGTTGCCCTCGTCGTCTTTCTCGCCTGGCCGATGCTCCGCCTCACCGTCGACATCCCCGGGGCGACCTCTCTGCCGACGTCGACAGAGTCGCGGCAGGGGTACGACATCCTGGTTCGCGATTTCGCTCCCTCGGCCCTCTCGCCGATCGAGGTCGTGCTCACCTGGGAGGGCAATCCGGATCCCCTGGCGGCGGAGAACCTTAAGCGCCTGCACGCCTTCGGCGCCGAACTGGCGGCGATGGACGGCGTGGCCGGGGTGACGAGCATCGCCACCCTGCCCGGACTCGACTCACCCAAGGCGCTGAGCGAGTACTGGGCGACGGTGCTCGGCGGGGCGACGAGCGACGTCGTTCGGCCCGACGACGTGTCGCTCTGGCAGGGCATGCTCGGCGCTCAGCAGCGCAAGGCGGCGCTGCGCCTGTTAGGGCGCACGACGGCCGACGGCGTCGGGCTCTTTCGCGTTGCGCCCGAGGAGCCGCCGGCTTCGGCGGCGGCGCGCGCTCTCAGCACCGCGATCCGCGACACGCGGCCACCCGCGGGCGCGCGCATCTGGGTCGCCGGCGTCCCCGCCGGCACTTACGACTACATCCACGCCCTGTACTCGTACTTCCCGTGGATCGTCCTCGTCGTCGTCGTAGTCACCGGCGCAGTCCTGCTGCTGCTATTGCGCAGCGCCTTGCTGCCGCTCAAGGCGGTCATCGTCAACACGCTGTCGATCGCCGCCGCCTTTGGCGTCATGGTGTGGGTCTTCCAGGACGGCCATCTCGAGGGTCTGCTGCGCTTCGACAGCACCGGCGCCATCGAGGCCGACCTGCCCATCCTGCTCTTCTGCACCGTGTTCGGTATCTCGATGGACTACGAGGTCTTCGTGCTCAGCCGCATGCGCGAGGCGTGGCTGGAGACGCACGACAACCAGGCGAGCGTCGCGTTCGGCCTCGAGAAGACAGGACGCATCGTCACCAGCGCCGCGCTGATCATCGTGGTCGTGGCGGGATCGTTCGCCTTCACCTCCATCGTGATCACCAAGGCGCTGGGCGTGGGGCTCGCTGTCGCCGTGGCGCTCGACGCAAGCGTCATCCGTATCCTCATGGTGCCGGCAGCGATGCGCCTGCTCGGCCGCTGGAACTGGTGGCTGCCCGTCTGGATCGAGCGCCGTCTGCCCCACATCGAGTAGCTGCCGTCGGCGGCCATCGCCCGCGGGTCGGGGATTGTAGTATCGGGCGATGGCCTCCCTCACGGACAACCTCGCCGCACTGCACGAGCCCGAGTTTCGCAAGCTCTTCCTCGGCCAGGCCACCTCCATCGCGGGCACGATGCTGACCATCGTCGCTTTGCCTTTCGCCGTCCTGGCCGTCGGCGGATCGGCGACGGACATCGGCCTGGTGGAGGCGGCCTACATCCTCCCGATGGCGCTCATGATCACGGTCGGCGGCGTGTGGGCCGACCGTCTCGAGCGCCGCAAGGTCATGCTCGCCGCGGACCTTCTGAGGATGGCGCTTCAGTTAACGACGGCCGGGCTCCTGCTGGCCGACGTCGCCACCGTTTGGATGCTCCTCGTGATGCAGATCGGCATGGGCCTCGGCGACGCGTTCTTCCGCCCCGCCTACACCGGGCTTGTGCCCCAAGTCGTGAGCTCCAGCCGGCTGCAGCAGGCGAACGCGCTGCAGGGTCTGGTCCAGAGCGGTTCGGTGACGCTCGGCGCGGCCACCGGCGGACTGCTGGTCGCGGCCCTGGGAGCCGGCTGGGCGATCGGCATCGACGGCGGCACCTTCGCGGTGAGCGCCTGGTTCTTGTGGCGGCTGCGGCCGGCGCCCGTCGGGGTGACGGACGCCGGGAGCGCCGCCGCCGATGGCGGTCCGGCGATCGACGCGGCGCCGGCCGCATCTGGCTTTCTCGCCGACCTGCGTCTCGGCTGGCGCGAGTTCATCAGCCACACGTGGCTTTGGGTGATGGTAGCCGGGGCTTCGGTCTTCCTCTTCGCCGTGGAGGCGCCGCTCACAGTACTGGGGCCGATCGTCACGCGAGACTTCTACAACGGCGCCCGCACGTGGGGCTTTCTCGCCGCCGCCATGGGCCTGGGGTCGGTCACCGGGGGCGTCGTCGCCCTGCGCTGGCGCCCGCGGCGTCCGTTCCTCATCTTGGCGAGCGGGATGAGTCTCAGCGCGTTGCCGATGGCGATGCTGGCGACGACGGCGCCGACGTTGGCGCTGTTCGTCTCGGCGGCGATACTCGGAGTCGTGTGGGGCATGTTCGACCCGTTCTGGCTGACCGCCATGCAGCGCGAGGTGCCACCCGACATGATCTCCCGTGTCTCGTCCTACGACTACCTCGGGTCGCTCGCCTTCTACCCGGTGGGGCTGGCGGTGGCCGGGCCGCTCGCCGACCTCATCGGCGTGTCCGCGACGCTGTGGGTGGGTGCCGGCTTCGCGATCGCGGTGAGCCTGTTCATGCTCTCGTGGCGCGACGTGCGGGCCCTGCACAAGCTGGGGCCGCCGACGGGCGAGCCGGCAGGCTGACGGCAGCCGGCGGCGCGGCGACTCACAGGGCCTGCCCCGTCGCCTCCCATTCCCGATAGAGCTCGGCGTAGCGGCCGCCCGTCGCGAGCAACTCGTCGTGCGTACCGCGCTCGACGATGCGGCCGGTGTCGACGACGAGGATCTCGTCGGCGTAGCGCACCGTGCTCAGGCGGTGGGCGACGATCACCGACGTGCGGCCGCTGAAGAGCACGTCCATGGCGCGCTCGATGCGACGCTCGCTCTCGGCGTCGACGCTCGAGGTGGCCTCGTCGAGGATCAGCACCTTCGGGTCGGCGAGCAGCGCCCGGGCGAACGAGATGAGCTGACGTTGCCCGGTCGAGAGGCCGCCGCCGCCCTCCTGGACCTCGGTCTCGTACCCGTCCGGAAGGGCGGTAATGAAGTCGTGCGCGCCGACGATGCGCGCCACGCGCTTGACCTCGTCGGGGTCGGCGGACGGACGGGCGAAGCGGATGTTGGCGAGCACCGACCCCGAGAAGAGAAAAGCCTCCTGGGGGACGACGGCGAGCTGCTCGCGCAGCGAGCGCGTGGTCACGTCGCGCAGGTCGTGACCGTCGATCAGCACGGCGCCTTCCTGCGGGTCGTAGAAACGCGCCAGAAGCTTGACGAGGGTCGACTTGCCGGCCCCCGTGGCGCCCACGAGCGCCACGGTCCGGCCGGCCGGCACGGCGAAGCTCACGTCGTGGACGACTGCCGTGCCGGCGTCGTAGCCGAAGGTCACGCCGCGCAACTCGAGGTCGCCGGCGACGTCGGGCAGCGGCACGGCGTGGTCCGCGTCGAGCATGTCGGGCTCGGTGTCGAGGACGGCGAAGATCTTCTGCACCGCCGCCATCGAGGCCTGGAAGGTGTTGTAGAGCTGCGAGAGCTGCTGCAATGGGTCGAAGAAGCTCGCCAGGTAACCGATGAACGCGACCAGGACGCCGATCTCGAGCGCCGCCCCGCTCACGAGCCAGCCGCCGTACCAGAGGACGATGACGGTGCCGACGGCGCTCATGAACTCGACGAACGGGAAGTACACGCCGCTCTGCACGACGGTGCGCATGTTCACGTCGCGGTAATCGGCGTTGACGCGGTCGAGGGCTTCGCGGTCGGCGGCCTCGCGACGGAACGCCTTGAGCACGCGGATGCCCGAGATCGACTCCTGCAGGTGGGAGCTCACGTTGGCGATGCGGTCGCGCACGAGAGCGTACGCGCGCGCGGAGCGTGAGCGGAAGACCAGCGTGGCGCCGACGACCAGCGGCATGATGCTCAGGGTGGCCAGCGCGAGGCGCCAGTCGAGGACGAAGAGAAAGACGATGGCGCCGGCGAACGTCAGGCTGTTGGTCACCAGCGAGGTGACACCCTCGGTCACGAGCTGGCTCAGGGCGTCGATGTCGTTGGTGAGGCGCGAGACGATCCACCCGGTCTTCTGGCGGCTGAAGAAGTCCATCGACAGCTTCTGGATGTGGGCGAAGAGCGTGCGCCGCAGGTCGAGGACGACGTGCTCGCCGACCCAGCTTGTGAGGTAGGTCTGCGCGTAGCTGGCGGCGAGGTTGACGACGGCGGCGAGCAGGAAGCCGACGACGACCAGGTCGAGGACGCCGAGATCCCCGGCCTGGATGCCGGCGTCGATGCCGACCTTCACCAGGTAAGGGACGGCGAGGCTGGAGAGGACGACGACCACCATCGCGACGATGCTGAGCGCGGCGTAGCGCCGATAGGGGGACGCGAAGCGCGCGAGCCGGGCGAGCCGGAGCTCGCGCGCCAGGTGCAGGAAGGCGCTCCAGCCGCGGAGCTCCTCCACACTGGCGCCGCTGCCGTGGGGACCCGCGTGTCGAGAGGCGGTGGCCATCAGGCCGGCCCTTCCGTGCCGGTCGGCTCGCATCCACCGTCGGCCGCAGCCGGCTCCCCGGCCGGCACGGCATCGAAGTCGCAGTGCCGCGCCTCGGCGTCGCCGAACATCTGCGCGTAGGCGCCGCCGCCGGCCATCAACGCGTCGTGTGTGCCACGCTCGGCGATGCGTCCGTGATCGAGCACCACGACCTCGTCGGCGAGCGAGATCGTCGAGGGCCGGTGGGCGATGATGAATGTCGTCCGGCCCTTCATGACCTCGACAAGCGCCGCGCGGATGCGGAACTCGGTCTCGACGTCGACGCTCGACGTGGCGTCGTCGAGGATCAGGATGCGCGGGTCCATGACGAGCGCCCGGGCGATGGCGAGGCGCTGACGCTGCCCGCCGGAGAGCGTGAACCCGCGCTCGCCGACGACGGCCTCGTAGCCGTCGGGCAACGCGGCGACGAACTCGTCGGCCTGCGCCACGACGGCCGCCGCGCGCACCTCATCGACGCTCGCGTCGGGGCGTCCGGCGCGGATGTTCTCGGCGATGCTGGCCGAGAAGAGGAACGGGTCCTGGGTCACGACGCCGATGTGCCGGCGAAGATCGTCGAGCCTGACCTCGCGGAGGTCGTGCCCGTCGACGAGCACGCGTCCGCCGCTCACGTCGTAGAAACGCGGGATCAGGTTGGCGAGCGTGGTCTTGCCGCAACCCGTGTGGCCCACGAGCGCGACGGTGCGACCGGCCGGCACCTCGAGGCTGACGTCCTCGAGGACGGGCCGGTCCGCGTACGCGAAGCTCACGTCGTCGAAGGTGACGGCGCCGTCCACCTGCGGCAACGGCGTCGCGTCGCGTCGCTCTTCCATCTCGAGCGGCGCGTCCAGCAGTTCGTAGACGCGGTCACCGCTGGCGATGGCGCGTTGCGCAAGGCCGGTGAGCCAGCCGATCACCTGGGCCGGGTAGACGAGCATCATGAGGTACGTGTAGAAGGCGACGAGCTGACCGAGCGTGAGATCACCCTGGATCACCTGGCGGCCTCCGTACCAGAGCAGAAAGGCGATCGCGAGGTTGGGCAGGAAAGCGATGAGCGGAATGTAGAGAGCTCGCGTCCGGGCGGCGGCGACACTCGCCTCGAACACCTTCGTGCTGCGCTCGCTGAACTTGGCGAGCTCGTCGTCCTCGCGCGCGAAGATGCGCACGATGCGTGTGCCGACGACGTTCTCTTCCGCTGCCGCGGTGACGTCGGCGATGCGCTGCTGCACGTCCTTGAGGATCGGCTGCAGGCGCCGGCTGAAGCGCCAGGCGACGAGCAGTAGGGCGGGCAGGAAGGCGAGCGAGAGCAGGGCGAGGCGCCAGTCGAGCGCCAGCAGAATGACGGAGACGGCCGCCATCATGACGACGTTCACGGCGAAGAACACGATTCCGTAGCCGAGGAACATGCGCACGTTCGAGATATCGCTCATGGTGCGCGACATGAGCTGGCCGGTGGGCCAGCGGTCGAAGAAGCCGAACGGCTGGCGCAGAAGGCGGGCCCAGAGACGGTTGCGGAGGTCGTACTCGATGCCGAGGCTGGCCTTGCCGCTCGTGAGACGTCGTCCCACGGCGACGCCGAAACGGACGACGCCGACCCCTACCAGGGCGAGCGCGTACCAGACCAGAAGGCCCGTCTCGCCGCCGAGAAGGACGCGGTCGATGGTCAGCTGGGTGATGCGCGGCACGACCAGGCTGAGGCCCATCTGGGCGAAAGCGAGGGCGAAGCCGACGATGGTCAGCCACTTGTAGTCGCCCAGCAGCTTGATGATGCGCCAGAAGGTCTTCATCCGAGGGCAAGCTTACCCGGAGACGAACCGGGCGCCGCGAGAGCGACCGTGTGGGCGCGGAGAGTCGCCCGACGGCGCCATCGACGCACGCCGGACGACTGCGTTGTAACCTTTCTCACCATGGCCTCGTCCAACAAGCAGATCCGGTGCCTGCCCCCCGACCCCTCGCCCGCCGACCTGGCGCGGGCCGCGGCGGGTGACCGACCGGCGTTCAAGCTGATCGTGGAGCGGTATCAGACGATGGTGTACTCGGTCGCCTACAACGTGCTCGGCAGCCACGCGGACGCGGAGGACGCGGCGCAGGACGCGTTTCTGCGCTGCTATCGCTCGCTGCCTCAGTACCGCAGCGAGGCGTCGTTCTCGACGTGGCTGTTCCGTCTCGCGCTCACGACGGCGCTCGATTGCCGGCGCCGGGAGCGTCGCCAGCCGGAGCCGGCCGAGATACCCGAGGTCGCCGACGAGAGCGTCCCGCAGCTTGGGGAGGGTCTCGACGCGGCGACGCTCGTGCGTGCCCTCGGCGACCTGCCCGAGGACTACCGGACGCCGACCGTGCTGCGCGACCTCTACGGCCTGCCGTATCAGGAGATCGCGGAGCTCACCGCGCGACCGCTCGGGACCGTCAAGGTGATGGTCCACCGTGGGCGCGCGTCGCTCAGGCTGCGCCTCAGGGCCGCGGGGACGGGGCGGAACGGCGGTCCCGCGGGGGGCGCCGGGCGTGCGGTGGAGGGGATCTGAATGGACTGCAGCGGCGTCCATGCTCTGATCAACAGATACATCGACGGCGAGCTCGGCTACGTCGAGACCGCCGAGTTCCAGCAGCACCTCGACTTCTGTGCCGACTGCTCGCTGGAGCTGCGCGAGCTCGGCGACCTGCGCGGCGCTCTGGCCGCCTGGGGCGCGGCGCGGCTGGCGCCTCCGGCGGGTTTTGCCGGCAGGGTCATGAGCGCGGTGGAGCGCCTGCCCCTGCCCGGCGCACCGCGGCCGCTCGCCGAGGTCGTCGATGAGGCGCTCGACCGCCTCGACCGGACACTCGGCAAGGTGCCGCTGCCCGGCGGACGGACCATTCCGGTGAAGAATCTTGTCGGCTGGGGCCTGGCGGTCGTCGCTGTCGTCATCGGTTGGGAGCGCCGTCATGGGCGCGAGGAGCCGGAGGCGAGGACGCCGTGAGGCTCGACCGCGCCCAAGTGGAGGCGCTGCTGCCGCACCGCCCGCCCTTCCTGCTCGTCGACGAGGTCGACGAGCTCGAGCCGGGGGTTCGTTGCGTCGGCCGGCGCACGCTGCGCGACGACGACTTCTGGTTCGCCGGGCACTTCCCGGGGAACCCCGTCATGCCCGGCGTCCTCATCGTCGAAGCGCTCGCTCAGGCGGCGGCCATCGCCGTGGCGAGCGCGGCAGCCGAGGTCGGCGGAGCGGCCGAGGGCAAGATCGGTCTCTTCGCCGGCATCGACAAGGTGCGATTCAAGCGCGTCGTGAAGCCCGGCGACACCATGGTCCTCGAGGCCGAGATCATCGCCGTGCACGGGCCCGTCGGTCGCGCCAGAGTCAAGGCGACGGTCGAAGGCGAGCTCGCTTGCCGAGGCGAGCTCATGTTCGCGGTCGTCGACGCGTCGGCAGTGGCCGACGGCGAGGCGCAGCTGTGAACGGGCGGCCGGAGGACCATCGGTGATCGGTCTTCGCCGCGGTCTCGTCCGCGGGGCACGCATCTCCGCGCTCGGCGTGCACGTGCCCGAGCGTGTGCTCACCAACGAGGAGATCTCGCGATCCCTCGATACCTCGGACGAGTGGATCACGACGCGCACCGGCATCCGCGAGCGTCGCGTGGCGCGCGTGGACGAGGCCACGTCCGATTTGGCCGAGGTGGCCGCGCGTCGCTGTCTCGAGTCGGTCGACGTCGACCCCGCCTCCCTGGATCTCGTGATCGTGACGACCATATCGCCCGACCACCTGATGCCGGCGACGGCGTCGATCGTCTGCGACCGCATCGGCGCCGTCCGCGCCGGCGCCTTCGACATCCAGGCCGGCTGCACCGGGTTCGTGTACGGACTCGCCACCGCGACGGCGTTCGTGTCGGCCAACATCTACGAGAACGTCCTCGTCCTCGGCGCCGAGGTGCTTTCGAAGATCCTTGACTGGGAGGACCGGAGCACCTGCGTGCTCTTCGGCGACGGCGCGGGCGCCGTCCTCGTGCAGCCGACCGACAACGGCAGCATCTTCTCGTTCGACCTGGGCAACGACGGCAGCGGCGCCTCCTTCCTCAACATCCCGGCGGGCGGTACGCGGGAGCCGGCCACGTTCGAGAGCGTGCGCGACCATCGACACACGATGCACATGACCGGCAGCGAGGTCTTCAAGTTCGCCACTCGCACCGTGGTCGGATCGTGCGAGAAGGTCCTCGATGACGCCGAACTCACGGTCGAGGACGTCGACCTCTTCGTGCCGCACCAGGCGAACATCCGCATCATCGAATCGGTCGCCCGGCGCCTCGGCTTCACCGAGGGCCAGGTGTTCGCCAACCTCGACCGCTTCGGCAACACGTCGTGTGCGTCGATCCCCATCTGCCTGCACGAGGCCAGTCAGTCAGGTCGCCTGAAGAAGGGCGACACGCTGCTCATGGCCGGCTTCGGCGCGGGTCTCACGTGGGGCTCGTGCCTCACCAAGTGGGAGCTCTAGGAGGCCCTGGCAGCTCCCGTGAGCAAGCTCGCCCTCATGTTCCCCGGCCAGGGGTCGCAGGCCGTCGGTATGGGCTGCGACCTCGCCGCCGCCGACGCGCTGATGAGGCGGACCTGGGCCGAGGCGTCGGAGATCCTCGGGTACGACCTGGAGGCGCTGTGTGCGGACGGCCCCGCCGAGTCCCTCGGCCGGACCGACCGCACGCAGCCGGCGCTGCTGGCGGTCTCGGTCGGGATCTTTCGCCTTTTGCGGCGCGACGGACTGCGCTTCGACGCCGCCCTTGGTCACAGCGTCGGTGACTACTCGGCTCTCGTCGCGACGGGGGCGCTCGAATTCGCCGCCGGCCTGCGCCTGGTGCAGCGCCGAGGCGAGGAGATGCTGGCCGCCGCCGAGCGCGCCCCCGGCGGCATGGCGGCGGTCCTCGGCCTTGCCGACGAGGTCGTTGACGGGCTCTGCGCCGGCCTCCACGACGTGTGGCCGGCGAACTACAACGCTCCCGGTCAGGTCGTCGTAAGCGGTACCTCAGCTGGGCTTGAGAAGCTCACCGCCCTCGCCGCCGACGCCGGCGCCAAGCGCGTGATCCCGCTCGCCGTGAGCGGCGCCTTCCACTCGCCGCTGGTCCACTCGGCGCTGGAGCCCCTGCGACAGGAACTGGAGACGGTCGCTTGGCGGTCGCCGGACCCGCCCTTCTTCTCGGCGACGAGTCTGCGCTTCGAGCGCGACGGACTTCCCGAGCTTCTGCAGCGGCAGCTCGTGTCTCCGGTGCGGTTCGCCCCGGCCGTGAGCGCCCTCCGGGCGGCGGGGTATGATGCGTTTCTGGAGGTAGGTTCGGGCGGCGTGTTGAGCGGTCTCGTCAAGCGCATCGCCCCGCAGGCGACGGTGTCGCGGGTGTCGGACGTCGAGACGCTCGCCGCGCTGCGCGAGGCCGGGACGTACCTGGAGGCGAGGTGACGGTGGAACTCGACCTGAGCGGGGCGGTCGCCCTGGTGACCGGAGCCGGTCGCGGCATAGGCCGCGACATCGCCTTGGCCTTGGCTGCGGCCGGCGCCGACGTCGCCGTCAACGACTACGCCGACGAGCCCGCCTGCGCGGCCGTCGTCGCCGAGGCGGAGAAGATGGGCCGCAAGGGTCTTGTCGTCATGGCCGACGTCGGCGACGAAGACCAGGTCAACGCCATGGTCGAGCGCGTCGAGAGCGAGCTCGGCCCCCTTGGCGTCGTCGTCAACAACGCCGGCATCACGCGCGACAACGTGGTGATGATGATGGACGTGGCCGACTTCGACGCGGTCATCAGCACCCACCTGCGCGGCACTTTTCTCGTCTCGAAGGCCGCGGCGCGGCGCATGTTCCGCCGCCGCGCCGGCTGTATCATCAATCTGTCGAGCGTCGTCGGGCGGCGCGGGAACGCCGGTCAGGCGAACTACGCCGCCGCCAAGGCGGGCATCATCGGACTG
>Ga0315281_10011521_pt1 | contig 12117 bp, 12 predicted proteins | sample YL17G07_0_MG_FD_204540 | JGI IMG/M metagenome (GOLD analysis project Ga0315281, IMG submission 204540) | Sediment microbial communities from Yellowstone Lake, YNP, Wyoming, USA - YL17G07_0 | ecosystem: Environmental > Aquatic > Freshwater > Lake > Sediment | place: USA: Wyoming | collected... | reverse complement strand
AGAGGAGGCGGAGTACACACAGTGCCGGCGCTGACTGGCGCCGGTTGGTGGAATCGTGTGGACGGCAAGATCGAGTCGCGTCACGCGCGGAAGGACGACGCGGTGGAGGCAGGGCGCGAAATCGCGCGGAAGCTGCGGGTGGAGCACTCGATCCACAACGCGGACGGCGCGATCGGGGAGAAGAACTCGTACGGGAACGATCCCTTTCCGCCGAGGGACAGTTAGGGAGGGGCCCTGCCCCGTTCACCTTCAACGTTCAGGAGGGAGAGTGACGCAGATTCAACCGAGTAGGGTGACGCCGCGCGGCCCGAAGGGGTTGCAGGCGATGATTGGAGCCGTGGTTGCGATCATCGGAGTGCTGGCGACGGCGCATCCGACCAGCGCGCTGCTCAAGGCGCTGAGTGAGGCGGTGCCGCAGTTGGCCGCGGCGTTGCCGATGGTGATCACGGCGTGCGGCGCGATCGTAGCCGCGTTGTCGGACCCGCCCGAGTTGCTGGGGCGGAAGTAGGTCGGCGTAGATGGACGGCGGCCAGTGGGAGACGTCCCGCTGGCCGTTGTTCGTTTGAACACTGGACGGGCCCGTGTTGTTACGGGGCGTCGCCACCACACGAAAGTCATATGGATCTTGCTTGTTACCGAAGAAACACCGAAGTATACTTGAATGGCGAGGCAGTGCGACCGCCGGATGCGGCGGCTTGCGTTCACAGCAACGCTGAGCGCTCTCGCTGGTAGCCGCTTCGCAGTCGGGGTGAGAGATTGGCACAAGCGGTCACTCTCACCGTCCTTCACGACGGAGCGCGAATGAGTTCGACGACGACGGGTATTGAATGGACGAATGCGACGTGGAATCCCATGACGGGATGCACGAAGATTTCGACCGGCTGCGACCACTGTTACGCGGCAGTCTTGGCGCACACGAAAACGCGGAAGAACTACCTCGGGCATGACCCGGTGAAGGACACGCCAGAGAACCGTACCGATCCGTTCGCGCCGCGTTTTTGGGAGGAGCGCCTCGATCAGCCGCTGCGGTGGCGAACGCCGATGCGGATCTTCGTGAATTCGATGAGCGACGTGTTCCACGCGCACTTCACGAAAGACATGATCCGGCGCGTCTTCGAAGTGATGGTGGCCGCGGACTGGCACGACTTCCAGGTGCTGACGAAGCGGCCGGAGCGTGCGTTGCGGATCGCTCCAGAGTTGCCTTGGGCCGACAACATCTGGATCGGGACGTCGATCGAGAGTATGGAGGTCGCTCGCCGGCTCGACGCGCTCAAGCAGATCACGCAGGCGTCGGTGCTCTTCGTGTCAGCGGAGCCGCTGCTCGGCGACGTCAGCGCGCTCGACTTCCGCGGGATCCAATGGGTGATCGGCGGCGGTGAGAGTGGCGGCGGCTATCGTGCGGTGGATCCTGCATGGGCGCGTTCGCTTCGCGATCGCTGTCGACAACAGCGTGTCGCCTTCCTCTGGAAACAATGGGGCGGTGCCAACTCGAAGTCCGGAGGCCGCGAACTGGACGGTCGATTTCATGATCAGTATCCGCGCGTGCACCCAGTGGATCGTGATGCCCGTCGGCCGCTCGCAGCAGCTGGCTAGGCGACGGCGGCAATCTTCACCTCACTCCCGCACGGGAACGTCTTGCCGCGACGTTTTTTTCCGGCCTCGGGCCGGTGTTCGAGATGCTTGCCGTCCTCGATGGCCTTGAGCGCTGTGCGCAGATGGCTTTTGTGGTAGACGGTGGCGTCAGTCATGATCCAGCGCTCGAGTTCGTCGACGTCATGCCAAGCCGCGTCTCCAAACGTGGCGCGCAGCTGGCCCTCGAGTTGAGTCGTATCCTTCTCGAAGAGCGAGACCAGCCCTTCCTCGCCGGGCCGGAAAGCCATCCCGTCGAACGGCGCCACTTTCCAGATGGCCGCCTTCATGCGATCGCAGCCAACATTGCTCTTGGTGGCGTGGAAGATCGCGTAGACGAGGTTTCCACCTTCGTACAGCTCGAAATGCACGACATGGATCGGGACATCGGTGGCGCAGGCCTTGAGCTGCTTCTTGTAAAGCGCGAAGAGCCCTCGCTTACGGTCGCTCCAGTCCGAGAGCGCCAGCGGCGTTCGCCACTCGGTCGTGCCGAACAGCGCATCAAGGTGCGGCGGAAACTCCTTGGTCTTGTGAAACCGGTCGATGTGTTCCCACATCACCGAGATGTAGACCTCGCTCATCGGGTGCCGCAGGATGTCACTGATAACCACCATCGGCGTATCGGAGACCCCGAACGGATCCACCATGACGAACGCCGGCGCCAGGCTCTTCCCAGCGGCCGTCAAGCTCTGGGCGATCCCGCCGACGGTCGCATCGAACGAACCGGTGATGATGTCGACACTGTGCGTGCGCTCCTTGATCTCTTTTTCGAGCGTGGCGATGTGCTGCTCGAGATGCGCCGTGCGATCCTTGTCGTTGTCGACGAACAGGAACGCCACCTTGGCGCGGAATCTGTCTTTGGCGTGGTGGTCCCTGACGGCCTTCATGGCGATGACGGGGGAGCCGTCTTCGCCGCCCTCGTACTTGCCGGGCCCGGCGAAGCCATCGATGAAGAGGATTGTGCCGTCGCGCGACGCCATGATCGGGAGCCAGGCGTTGAGGTAGTTGCGCAGGACCAAGTGCTTGCCCTTGGTATGCGCATCCATCTTCCAGAGCGTCGTTTTCGGCGGCATTCGAATGGGTGACCCTGAAGCGTGAATTGGACGTCGTTCTCATGAACTGCGAAAGCCAGAAATGGATGGCTATGAGGCGACGCCACAGGGCCGTGAGGAAAGGCCTCGCGATGCGTCGCAGGGGATTCAGGATATCACGTTGATGCCAAACGCGCACGCGTCAATCCGATGCTCGCGATCAACAATCCTCCGAATGGTAGTGGCGCCCGACGCCATGGCTGAAAGCTCTCCCCGGAAAGCGAAGGCAGCCGCGTCTGGTGGTCCTCGACGGCCTGGCGTGAAGTTGGGTGTGGCGATTGCCCGCTGGCCGCGCGTTCCACAGGCCACTTGCAGGACATGTCACAAAACCACACATTCCTGTCACAAAATGCGTGTTTACACAGAGTTACGATTCAAAAGGATCAGCGTCAGATGGTGTGAAGTCGAAAGCGTCGATGCCGATACTTGGATCGCAGTTCGGTGTAGACCTCACTGTGTGAGGAAGTAGTCGCCCCAACGGCCCGCAACGGCGCGGGCAGGACAGCTAAGAAATGGCCAAGCCGATTCTTGCAACACCAACACTCAAGGGCAAAGACGCTGAAGCGGTGCGCAGCGAAATGCAGCCGAACCGCTCGATCAGCGCAACGAAGAAGCGAGAACTTAGTGAGGCGCTCAAGCTGTACCGCCGAATCTCCGCCAGGAGCAAGAAGCGGTCGAAGAAGCGTGTAGCCGCTTAGTCGTTTGGTCGCCTGACCGGGAATCCTTGGCAAAACGAGCGAAGGCGCCTCGGTTCACCGTCAGACCGATGCCCTCGAACTACGAGTTCGAGGGCTTTCGTTCGACTGACACCGAGAAAGACGAACTCGCGGACTACGTGTTGCAGGGCGATGCGCATCGAGACCAGCGTGTCGGATTCTCGCGCAGTTACATCGTCGAAGCGAGCGATGGAAGGCTGATCGGCTATTTCTCGCTCATGGCCGATACGATCAAGCTGAGCAGGGGTGAGCAGACGGTCGGTGTGCCCTACTTCAGTGCTCCAGCGCTCAAGATCGCGCGGCTCGCGGTATCCGTGGAGTTTCAGGGGCGCGGAATCGGGAACGAACTCCTCGCGTACGTGAAGGGTCTGGCGCAGGACCTTCGTAGGGCAATTGGAGTCCGGTATCTAAGCCTCGATTCCGTCGAAGACAAAGTGGGCTGGTATTCGGCTCGTGGTTTTGTCCTCAACAGTGAGGCGTCAGACTCTTACGAAGGCGATCACGAGACGGGCGAGCGGAGCATGCGTTTCGACCTTGGGCCTTTATTGGACGAGGCGTAGGGGCGGAAGGTTGCCGAGTTGAAGAATCAGTGGGCGGGCATGGGAGGCGGCAATAGCATGCGCGAAGCCCAATGGAATACGACGCTCAGGCTGCAATGCCGGGGGCATTTTTCCGACAGCCTCACGCATTGGTTGGCGCGGCTCTCCGACGGCGACCGTTACCGAATCGACCAGTATTCCGTGTAAGGCGCCGGTGAGAAGGTCGAAGACCGGGCCGCCGCTCATGCCCGGGAGCGCATGGGTGTTGACGCGAATCACGGAGAGGCCTGAAACGGGCACTCGATCATCCTGGATCAGCGCGCTGACGACGCACTCATCGAAAGACGCTCGCGCCTCCTCGGAGCCCAGCGCTCGGAGTTCGCGTGAGAACCCGCACACACCGGTGCGATCTCCGACGTGGAGCGGGTCTGGTGACAATTGTAGCGCGCCCAAGCCGAACGACTCCGGCACCTCGCGAAAATCGAAGCGAATGGCGGCGAGGTCGAGTCCAGGTTCGCGGGACCGGACGATGTCCTGGGCGAAGACGATCACCGACTTGACGCCGCGGCCTATCACTGGGTGTCTCGGTGTAATGAGGGCAAAGGGCGGTGGATTGGATGGCGTTGCCGGTTGCGACGCCCTTATCGCACTGAGGTATGGGTCAACGAAGTGGCCGGCCGTGAGGACAATTCCGTTCTCCAAGACCACGCCGGTCGCGGACGATCCGCTTTCGACGGAGTCATGCTCCACGCCCGTAACTGAGAGGGCGGGTCGCAGCAGCCTTCCGGGCGAATGACGGGCGGTGCCTTGGGCCTCCGCATGCACGTGTACGGGCGCGATGGTGTAGTAGAGCGGAATGACCGCCGCGTCGACGTGGGCAAATACTTCCCTTCGTACCTCACGCTTCGTCACACCCAACCCTCCGAAGGACAACACCTGTGGCGCCACAAACACAGGCGCCTTAACGTTCCTTTAGATTTGCGAACGCCTTCATTTGAGCGTAATGGGTTGAGAGCAATCTGGCAACGACCAGTTCCGGAACGTGACCATGGCTGACGACGCTGACAAGAGAGACGGTGTGGTGCTATCGCTGGACAAGGCCGGTCCGCCCACCGACACCAGCCGGGCAGAGATCGTGGAACGCGCACTGGCGCTGTACTCGCAAATGCTGAGCCATCGCGGTGGCCGACCAGGGGTGTCAGTGCTGCGGGACGATGACGACTTTGTGCATGTGAAGTTGTCCTAGCAGTACGTCGGGACAAACAGTGCGACGCGCGCTGTGTGGCCGAGGTCGCGCGCGAGATCGGCATGATCGGCCGGCTTCGTCACGCGGCGCTCGGACTGAACTGGCACCACCGCCTGGCCCTTGAGCCGCTGGCGTCGTTCGTCTCGGGGGTTCTCTTGAGTATCGACATCGCCTGCGTCGAGGGACTGGGTGATTCAACCGCCGCACGGCGAGTACTGACCGCCACGAAGGCAGCTCTTGGAGGTCGCACTGGATCTCCATAAGCGGTACCTCACGGCGTGCGCGCTCGACGTGAGCGGCTACGGACACTCAAGGGAAAGGACGCTGAAGGGGTGCGCAGCGAGATGCAGCCGAACCGCCCGATCAGCGCCGCGAAGAAGCGAGAACTTAGATCCTTGGCAAAACCAGTCATTGTCGGCACGTGTGTGCCGGTCCAGTCGCTCTTCGAGTACGTCGAAGCCGGTGACACCCTCGAGGAGTTCTTGCATCAGTGCCCATCGGTGCTCCGCGAACAGGCCCTCGACGCGCTTGACTACGCCTGCGACCAGATGATGGCCGGTGCGCGTTTTCTTGACGAGTCGATCCCCGTCGACTTCGCCAAGCCAGCGTGCGCAGGCGGTCCTTGATTTCCAGGGCGACGATCGCCTCGTCCTCGACGACGAATATTTTCTTCACGCCGGCGGTCCTTCTGCCAACGCCGGCGCGGCAAACGAAACGCGGACGTGAGCGCCGCGGTCGGTGGTGGCCTCGACGGTTCCATCGAGTTGCAGGACGAGGCTGCGCACGAGCTCCCAGCCGAACGAGCTTCCTGCGCCGGGAATCAACCCGTCCGGGAATCCGACGCCATCGTCGTCCACGCCGAGCACGATGCGACCGTCCACCGTTCGCACGCTCACGGTCGCGGTACCTTCGCGGGTACCCGGGAACGCGTGCTTGAACACGTTGGCCACGAGTTCGGTCACGATCATGCCACTCGGCCTCGCGATCTCGAGAGGAAGCAGAATATCGTTCGTCGTCTTGACCTCGATGCGAATGCCCCGGCGAGGCGCGAAGGAGCGAACCAGCTCCGCGACGAGGGCGCGCACATAGTCACAGAAAATGATGCGGGCGACGTCGGGCGACTGATAGAGCCGCTCGTGCAGCAGGGTCATCGCGAAGATCCGCTGGCGGAGCTCCGCGAACGCAGCCACGTCCTCGGGTGCGCGGAACTTCTTCGCCTGGAAGTGCAGCAGCCCCGCGATCACCTGCAGGTTGTTCTTCACCCGGTGGTGGATCTCCCGCAACAGCATCTCCTTCTCACCCAGAGCGGCGCGCACCTGGGCGTCTGCCTGTTTCCTGGCCGTGACGTCGCGCGAGCTCCACAGGACCTGAACGCACGCCCCTGCACCGTCGAGGACGGGGACGAGCACAACCTCCGCGAAGATCAGCCCCTCCGTGGGGAAGATCGCCGAGTGCTCGAAGGTGAGCGGGACTCGCGTGTCGATGGCGCGCCGGAGCGACTCCTGGTACTGGGCCAGGATCTCGGGGGGCCTCTCGTAGATGTTCAGCACGAGCTCCTCGAACGTGAGGCCGAGCAGATCGGCCTCAGAGACCGCCCTGACCCTGCTGATCCGGTCGATGAAGCTGCGATTCGCGGCCGCGACTCGCAGCGTGCTGGCGGCGTCCACGGAAAGCAGAAGCATCGCGTCCGAGGCGTGGTTGAAGACAGCGGCGAGGCGCGCCTCCCGCTCGTGCACCACCGCTTCGGCCGCCAGCCGATCAGTGACGTCGAACCCCACGCCGATGACCCCGTCAATCACCCCGTCGGCGTCGTAACTCGGGGCGTAGGCCGCCTCGAATGCGATGGGGCCGAAATTGGAGGCCAGCGTGGCTTGCTCACCCGACAGCGCCCGCCGAAACGTCTCCGCGAAGCCGGAGACGCTGCCGTAGACGTCGAGCGCCGACGTGCCAACTATCTGGCCGGGGCGGAGGCCTAATTTCGCAAGCGAGCGCCCTTCAGAGAACCTGAACACGCCCTGCCTGTCGAGGGCAAAGATCACGACCGGAGCCCCGGCGATCACGGTGCGCAGCAACGCGTCGTTACGTCGAGCGGCGTCCTCCGCGTTCCTGCGGTCCGTGATGTCGACTCCCGAGCCGACAATCCCGTCGATGCGGCCGCTCCCGTCCCGGAGCGGCCCGAACACGGCGTCGATGGTAATGAAGCGCCCATCGCCAATGCGCACGACGAAGTCGTCGCGTACGACCTCACCGCGCGCGGCACGGGCGAAGGCCGAACGCACCTGGTCCTGTGTGTCGCGGGCGTGCGACCACCAGTACGCTTCCCAGAACGGCTTGCCGATCATGTCTTCTCGCTGCAGGCCCGCGATCTCAAGCGACGCACGATTCACCTCGACCACGTTACCGTCCAGATCGTAGAGACCGACTAAGGCGAACATGCCGTCGAAGATGTTCCGCATGCGCAGCTCGGCCTGCACCTGTGTGCTGATGTCTTGCACCGTGCCCACCGAGCGGAGCGGACGCCCGCCAGCATCGTATTGGGTCTGCCCGAGCTCCCGGACCCACTTGAGCCGGCCATCGGACATCAGCAGGCGATGGACGATCTCGTACGAAACGCGGTCGGCGACCGACGCACGGTACGCCGTGTCGACGGCCGCGCGATCGTCGGGATGGACCGCCGCGAGGAACGCTCCATAGGACGCGCCGAACCGCGCGGCGTCGATTTCGAAGATGCGGAAGATCTCGTCAGACCAGATAAGCGAATTCGTCACGAGATCGAGTTCCCAGTTCCCCAGCTTCGCAATGCGCTGGGCCTCGCACAGGCGGTCGTGCGCATCCTGCAGTGCCCGTTCGGCCCACTTGCGCTCGGTGATATCCCGGTTCGTGCCCGAAAACTTGACGGGCTTGCCTCGTGCGTCGCAGGTTAACTTGGCCCTGCCGTGGAGGGTTCGCACTTGGCCGTCCGGCCTCACGATGCGATACTCGCCTTCCCACGCACCCGCTTCGAGCGCCGTCCGGAACGCCTCCGCGAACGCGGCGCGATCGTCAGGATGGATGATGCTCAGGAACTGGTCATGGCTCACGGGAGTCCCGAGCGGGACGTCGTTCAACCGGTACTGCTCTTCGGACCACCAAGGCGTCATCGTGCGCAGGTCGAGCTCCCACGCCCCAAGGCTGGCGATCCGCTGCGCCTCGGCGAGGCGTTCCTCGCTCGTTCGAAGCGCGTCCCTGGCGGCCGAGCGCTCCGTCACGTCCTGGCCGATGGCCACGATGCCGATCGCTCGCCCTTCATTATCGCGGAGGAACTCGTCCGTCCACTCGATCTGCCGCTCGTCGCCCGCTCGCGTGACGATCGCGTTCACGTAGCCGTCCACGTGCTCACCCTCGCGACTCTGCCTGAAGAGGGCGCGGATCCGTTCGCGGTCCCGCTCGGGCAGGAAGGTATCGAACCAATCCCTGCCCCGCACTTCGTCGAGCCGATAGCCGGCCAATCGCTCGAAAAAGGAATTGATGTGCTGGATCCTGCCTTCCAGGTCGAGGACCAGGATGACGACGGGCGCGTCCTTGAGAATCTGGAGAGCGATCTGCTGGTGGCCGATAGCGCCCCAGCGTTTCGAGTCGTCTTCCGTGCCAGACATGTCGATGAAGTGTAGCGTAGGCCCGCAGACCTGCAGCTTCAAAACCTGCAGCGCGCCAGTGGCGGAGAGTGTCCCTCGTGTAGTTGAAATTCAGGCGATGGATGCGGACACGCGTCGATTAATGTTGGAGGAGGTTGACCGCGCGCATCAAACAGGAAACATCTACTCGAGCAAGCGATTCAACGCTGCTGGGAATGCACAATGGGTACCACTGCTGCGCGAGGCTGCTGGTAACCACAACGAGCACTGGCTCGCGTATCAGGTGGAAGCCCAAGGACTAATGAAGGAATACGAAGAAGCGAAGAAGGTCACCTGTCTGCTGACCAATTGATTCAGGAACTCAGGCCGGTCGAAAGTAGCCTCAAGCACCAACTTCTACGTCCAAACTCGGGGCTCAGCGTGCGGCGATAGAAGTCTCGGGGATGCGCCGGCCCTATGGTTTCAGGTTCGGACCACGCTCGCGACGGGCACCCCACAGCGCCCTGATGATCACTTCGTCGTCGGTGAACGTGTAGTAGAGGTGACACGCAACTCTCGGCAAATACACGCGGCGCAAACCGGCGACGTCTGCCCTATCGTAGGCCGATCCAGAACCTGGAAGGAGGGCCGCCGTTCGCACGGCCACCTCGAGTTCCGCCGCAACCACGTCCACGCGCACTCGGTTCTCGATCCACCAGCGCTGCTCGCGGCGGACATGTCGCTGTGCCGTTGCGGTGAAGCGAACCGTGCGCCGCTTCAACCAGCTCGAAGCTCCCGAAGAATCTCCTCGGCGTCGAGCAGCCGACCCGCCGCCACATCGGCACTGGACTGCCGAAGTGCCTCGTGCAACTTTGCCCGATCCTCGTCCTCAAGCCAGTCGCCGGGATCGAGCGCCAGAAGCTCGACCTCGGTCCCGTCTGGTAGTTCCGTGGGCTCATCCAGCACGAGACGGCCCTTCCGGACATGCGCCTTCATCGTCATGTCGTCAAGCGTAGCGCGTGACAGGCCGCCCAACAAGCGCTTGCTGCTTGCGGCGCCTGTCTCGGAAGCGGCTGGCTCGCTATGCTCGCATGGTGTTCATCACCGGGGGCGTCTTCACGCCGACGGCAAGGGTGTTCCTGCGGGACACGCCGAACACGGTGCTCGAGAAGCCGATCCAGGCGGCAGTGGTACGCGATCTGCTGAGGGAGCGACTCGCCGGGTAAGCGGCCGTGCAAACGGCGCTACGAGCATAGCTGCCGGCCCGTTCACCTCGATGTCAAACCCCGCCCTTCCCCGGCCCGCCGACGCTGCCGATGCGCTTCGAGATCAGACTCGTGTTCTGCGAGACCTCGTTGATGCTCCGGGTGATCTCCGACGTCGCCTGCACCTGCTGGCTCGCCGAGTGTGAAATGGCGTCGGCGCCGTCGTTGATGCGGCCGACGGCCTCGGCGATGGTCGTGATGAGCGTGACGATCTTGTCCACCTTCTTCGCGGCGGTATTGAGTTCGCCCACCGCCTCGGTGGCCTTCCGCGCCACCGACACCGCCTCCTGCGTGAGCTTGGCCGAGCCCTCCGCCTGTGTGGAGATCTCGCTGGTGCTGCCCGTCAGCTCCTCGCACGCGGCCGCCACCGTCGTCACGTTGCTCGCCGTCTCCGTGGCAAGGTGGGCGATGTAGCGAATCTGGTCGCTGCTCTCCTTCATCTTGAGCCCGGCGTGATTGATGACGGCGGCGCTCTGTCGATACGCACCCTTCAGCCCGCGCAGGAGGATGGGACGGTGGAACTCGTCGTGGCTGCAGTGCTCCATGGCAGCGGCGGCTTCGCGCACGAACGAGTCGGCGATGTCGAGCATCCGGTTGATGGCAAGGGCGAGCGGCTCCCACGCGGGGTCGCCGTACATGCCTGTGATGCGCGCCTCGAGGTCGCCTCGGGCGGCGCGTTCACAGATGCTCGTGATGTCGGCGATGCGGTTCGCCGTGTGCGCGCGCGCGTCGGTGCCGTCCGCGACGGCACTGGCTTGGTCGGTGTCCAACGTGATCGCGCCCATGGCTCAGACGCTCGCGAGTTGAGTGTGCTTTGACAGGCTGAAGACGAACTCGTCGTAGGTAATCGAGTTTTTGTCGAGCAGGCCCAGCACCATCTGCATGCCGGCGTCGAGCGCCTTGGCGGGTTCGGCGTGCCGCTGTTCCTCCTGGCGGAGTTGCGCGTACAACGCCTTCACTGCGGCGAGCGCGTCGGCGTGCGGCACACGCCGGTTGGAGTGATACCCGGTCGGTTTTCCGTCGAGATCGAAGCTCGGCGTGACGTGGGCAAAGACCCAGTAGTGGTCGCCGTTCCTCGCCTGATTGAGCACGTAGGCGAAGATTTCGTTCCCCGACTTCAGGGTGTCCCAGAGCAGCTTGAAGACGCATCGCGGCACGTCCGGGTGCCGGATGACGTTGTGCGGCTCGCCGAGGATCTCGTCTTCGGTGTAACCGGCGACGCGCAGGAACACATCGTTGGCGTACGTGATGATGCCCTTGAGGTTCGTCTTGCTGACGATGATCTCATCGTCGGCGAAGTGGACTTCGCGGCGGTGGGCGGCACGACTGGTCGGGCCATGGGCTGACTCCAAAGGATGCTTTGCGACTCAGGGCGCTGTACTGCCGGTGTCCGGCGAGGTCGCGTTTCAGGTGAAAGTTCCTCTCGCGATTCATTGCTTGCACGTACTGTGCCGCCGACGAGCGCCGCTCCGGGGACGGTGGGCCTGGCGTCTTGGCCGCCTGACAGCTCGTCGACCCGGCAATTCCTGCCAGGCTCGGCGAAATTGCGGCCGTCGGATACTCCGGACGCGCGGCAACCAGGCCCTCGGCACCGCCTCGCCCCCCCGTGCTGTGAACGCGCCGTCTGCGTTCGTAAAGCCCACTTGCCACGCATTCACCGGAACCGAACAGCCCAACGGACGAGACTCCACCCGGATGGGAGCGCCAACTACCGCTGGGCGTCGTAGCGGTCGAGCCACTTGTACCCGGTCTTCCGGCTGATGCCGTAGCGCGCACAGAAGGAGTGTCACCCATCATCCCGGTTTACCCTGTTACCCATCATCCCGGCTGTTCATAGCAGGCCTCACGATGAATTGTTCAGCGTCCGCCCTCGGACTCGCCACGACGGCAGTGCTCGGCGCATGCGCGCACGTCCGACCGGCTCCGAACGGCTACAACGTTTCCTCGGACCGAAGCGACTATTCACCAGTCGTGCGCCTCGCGGTTGCCCTGCGGACCCGTCCATCGTATAACCTTCCGTGGCGATGCAGGTGCGGCG
>Ga0315281_10011519_pt1 | contig 12118 bp, 12 predicted proteins | sample YL17G07_0_MG_FD_204540 | JGI IMG/M metagenome (GOLD analysis project Ga0315281, IMG submission 204540) | Sediment microbial communities from Yellowstone Lake, YNP, Wyoming, USA - YL17G07_0 | ecosystem: Environmental > Aquatic > Freshwater > Lake > Sediment | place: USA: Wyoming | collected... | reverse complement strand
GTGACCAGTTCCATCGCACTGCCCATCGTCAAGCACCTCAAGGAGCAGGGCAAGAAAATCCTGTGGGCGCCGGATCGCCATTTGGGGCGCTACGTCCAGGAGCAGACCGGTGCCGACATGCTGCTGTGGAATGGTTCTTGTGTGGTGCACGATGAATTCAAGATGAATGCGCTGGAAGAATTGATGGCCAAGCACCCCACTGCGAAGGTGCTGGTGCATCCCGAGTCACCGCGTTCCATTGTTGCGCTGGCAGATGTGGTGGGTTCAACCACGCAGTTGATCAACGCATCACAGAAACTTGATGCGCAGGAATTCATCGTGGCAACCGATAACGGCATCCTGCACAAGATGCGCACACTGTCGCCGCACAAGTTATTCCTTGAAGCGCCCACACGCGGCTATGGTGCAAACTGCATCAGCTGCAACCATTGCCCGTGGATGGCGATGAATGGTCTGGTTAATCTTGCCGAAGTGCTGGAAAAAGGCCACAACGAAATTCATGTGGATCGTGCATTGGGCGAACGCGCGAAGGTGTCGATACAGCGCATGCTGGATTTTGCGAAGGGAATTAATTTACCGGGAAAGAATTTGGGGAATGCGTAGTTGGTTTTTTTTGATAAAATAAATATCAACTTCAACTTCGCCGAGGGCTGCCTGCCGGGCAAACTTTAACTATCACGTGCATAGTGAAAATGAAAATAGCTGTTTAATCACTTGCTGGTGAAAAGTGTAGTTAGTGACTATCAGAATGGCAATTGCAATGCAGGATTTGCTTTTAACAACACTCTTCTGAAATCATCCTGTATCCGCTTTAACCCAGCCTCATCATCCGCCTCAAACCTCAGCACGATCACCGGTGTGGTGTTCGATGCACGCATCAAACCAAACCCGTCTGCATACTCCACGCGCAGGCCGTCGATGGTGATGATATCCTTGGCATCGGTGAACTTTGCTTCCTTACCAAGGCGTGCGATCAGAGCATGGTTCTCGCCTTCTTTCAGCTTGATGTGCAGTTCGGGTGTGCTCACTGCATCGGGAAGGTTGTTGAGGGTGGCACTGGGGTCAGTTGCGCGGCTCAGTATTTCCAGCAGGCGCGCGCCGCTGTAAAGGCCGTCGTCGAAGCCGTACCAGCGCTCCTTGAAGAATACATGGCCGCTCATTTCACCGGCGAGCAGGGCGCCGGTTTCTTTCATCTTGGCTTTGACCAGCGAATGGCCGGTTTTCCATAAGGTTGGTTTGCCGCCGTGGGATTTAATCCAGCTGAACAGATTTCGGGTGGACTTTACGTCGAAGATGATTTCTGCGCCTTTGTTGCGGCTCAGCACGTCTGCGGCAAACAACATCAATTGGCGATCAGGGTAGATAATTTTTCCTTCCTTTGTGACAACGCCCAGACGGTCGCCATCGCCATCAAAGGCAAGCCCAATCTCGCTGTCGTTGTTGGCCAGCGCCTTGATCAGATCTTGCAGGTTGTGCGGGTCGGAGGGGTCAGGATGGTGGTTGGGGAAATTGCCGTCCACTTCGCAAAACAATTCGGTCACTTCGCAGCCCAGTTGACGATACAGATTAGCGGCGAAATCGCCAGCCACGCCGTTGCCGCAGTCGACGGTGATTTTCATCGGACGCGCGAGTTTGATGTGCGACACAATCTTTGCCAAATAATCGGTATTGATATCGCGCTTTGAGTAACTGCCTGCACCGTGGCATAGCTTGCCTTCTTCGATGCGGGTGCGCAGTGATTGGATGGTGTCGCCGGAAAGCGTTTCGCCTGCCAGCACCATTTTCAGGCCATTGTAGTCGGGCGGGTTGTGGCTGCCGGTGATCATCACGGCACAGTTGGTGTCGAGCTGGAACGCGGCGAAATACACCATCGGTGTGGCAACACGGCCTACGTCGATGACGTTGATGCCGCTTTTCTGGATGCCGCGCGCCAGGGCTGCGGAAAACTCTACACCGGACAAGCGCCCGTCGCGGCCAATGGCGATGCTGTGCTGACCGCGTGCATAGGCTTCGGAGCCGATGGCGTGGCCTATGCTTTCAACGATTTCAGCTGTGAGCGTTTTGCCGACGATGCCGCGTATGTCGTAGGCCTTGAAGATTTCTTTGGGCAGAGTGGTCATGATTTTGCAAGATACCGGCCAGGCCGGTGTGGGTTATTTAGGAAGCGCAGGGATGTGTTCTGCTACCATTTGCGGGGTCAGGTTTTTCATGCATTTGAAATGCTTGAGCGGGCATTCGCGTTTGAAGCAGGGGCTGCACGGGATGTCGATTTTTAATATCTGCGCCCGATTGGATAGCGGCGGGGTGAAATTCGGGCTGCTGGATCCGTACAGTGCCAGCATGGGGCGATCCAATGCCGCTGCAATATGCATCAGGCCGGAATCGTTGGTGACAACCAGCGCAGCGCAGGAGAGCAGGGTGATGACTTCCAGAAGGTTGGTTTCGCCGCACAGGTTGCGCGTATTCAGGTTACCCAGCGCAACAATTTTGTCGCCGATTTCCTTGTCTTTGAATGAACCAACTATCCAAACTGTGTAGCCTTGTTGTTGCAGGCGTTGAGCAAGCTCGGCGAAATAGGGAATCGGCCAGCGTTTCGCCGCACCGAATTCCGCACCGGGACAAAATATCGCTACAGGTAGTTTAAGGTTCAGCTTGTATTTGTTGAGGACGAGTTGTTGCTCTTCTCGGCTGAATTCTAGGCGCGGCTGGGGGAGCGGGCGTGCCAAAGCGTCAAGCGGAGATTCTGCGAGTTGTGCAAAACGCTCAACCATTAGCGGCAAGGCTGTTTTGTCGAGCTTGCGTGCATCATTGAGCAAGCCGTAACGCATCTCGCCCAGGTAGCCGATACGCACCGGAATTTTCGCAAAGAAAGGAACCAGTGCGGATTTGAATGAGTTGGGTAAAACGTAGGCTCTATCGTAAAGGTTTTCGCGTAATTGCTTGCCGAGGCGAAAACGCCCTGCCAGACTAAGCGCGCCATGCGGAAAAGGATTAACGATGATTTTGTGTACTTCCGGCATCGCGTGCAGCAATGCCGCAGTCCATTCCGGCGCCAGCACATCAATTTGACAATCGGGATAACGCTCATGCAAACGCATCAGCATAGGCTGAATCAGCATGGTGTCGCCTACCCAGCTGGGTGCAACAACGAGAATCTTTTTTATCGCCATTGAGTCATCAGATCCCGAGTTAATGGTGGCCTTGTGGGAGGGGCCCCTTGAATTTATACAGCGTGCTGCAATACGGACAACGGGCTTCGCCTAGTTTTTCAACGGCTATGGCTACTCTGGGGTGAGCATTCCATAACGACATTGCTGGAGTAGGGCAGTATAACGGCAAATCTGCCGCAGTGACTTCGATATAGCTTGGTGAGGCATTTGTTGTGCTCATTGCTTTTCTTTCCCGTGATCAGATTAAACGTGTGCGAGCCAATGTGCGTATTTGCTATTTTTGCCGCTGACGGTGTCGAAGAATAACGATTGCAAGCGCTCGGTGACCGGGCCGCGCGATCCTATGCCGATGGTGCGGTTATCCAGTTCGCGTATTGGGGTCACCTCCGCAGCAGTACCGGTAAAGAATGCTTCCTCTGCGCAATAAACTTCATCGCGGGTAATACGTTTTTCAATCAGCTCGATGCCAAGATCCCTGGCAAAGGTCAGGATAGTGTCGCGGGTGATACCTTCCAGACAGGATGTCAGATCTGGCGTGTACAGCTTGCCTTTCTTCACGATAAAGATATTTTCACCGGCGCCTTCTGCAACGTAACCGTCTACATCCAGCAACAGTGCTTCATCGTAGCCGTCGGTGGCCACTTCCTGATGCGCCAGAATAGAGTTGGTGTAGGTGCCAACCGATTTTGAGCGGCACATATTGATGTTGACGTGGTGGCGGGTGAAGCTGGATGTCTTGACGCGGATGCCGCGTTTCATGCCTTCTTCGCCCAGATAAGCGCCCCACGGCCATGCGGCAACGGCAAGGTGGGTGCTCAGTGCCGTGGCGGCAATACCCATGGCTTCGGAGCCATAGAATGCAATCGGACGAATGTAGCAGGACTCAAGTTTATTGGCGCGCACCACTTCTTTTTGTGCTTCCATCAACGTTTCTTTGTCATAAGGCATTTTCATTTTGAAAATGTAAGCCGAATTAAACAGGCGGTCTGTATGCTCCTGCAAGCGGAAGATGGCTGTGCCCTGAGTGGTTTTATAAGCGCGAACACCCTCAAATACCCCCATGCCGTAATGCAAGGTGTGGGTTAAAACATGAGTGGTCGCATCGCGCCAAGGCACCAATTTGCCGTCATACCAGATAAAACCATCGCGATCGGCCATGGACATAGTAAAGATTCCTTCAATATAAATATTCCTAAAGAAGCGATTCTAACTTTTTTCGGGCAATAGTTGAAGCGCAATGGTTACGACATAAGCAAAGGTTGGTTTTCAGTGCTACATCGCTAACTGAATCGGCCAGTAATGTAGTTGTTCCGACTTAACCTGAAGGTTAGTCTTCACCGCTACATTACAGATCGATTAACCGAATCGACCTGTAATGTAGTCTTCAGTCTCTTTGCGTTTTGGGTTGGTGAATACTGCGCTGGTGTCGCCGAATTCGATTAGTTCGCCGAGATACATATAGGCGGTGTAGTCGGATATGCGCGCTGCCTGCTGCATATTATGGGTCACGATAACGATGGTGAACTCTTTTTTCAGTTCGTCTATCAGTCGTTCAATGTGAGCGGTAGAAATAGGGTCAAGTGCTGAGGTCGGCTCGTCGAGCAATAACACTTCGGGCTTGACCGCGATGGCGCGTGCAATGCACAAACGCTGTTGTTGGCCACCCGAAAGACCGGTTCCGCTTTGTTTGAGTTTGTCCTTCACTTCATTCCACAAGGCTGCTTTTTGCAGCGCCCATTCAACGCGCTCGCTCATGTCGTGCTGGTTTAGGTTCTCGTACAGTTTTACGCCGAAGGTGATGTTATCGTAGATGGACATCGGGAAAGGCGTAGGCTTCTGAAACACCATGCCGATTTTGGCGCGCAGGGTGTTGAGGTCTTGCCTTTTTTCCAGCAGATTTTGCCCGTCCAGTAAAATCTCTCCGGTGGCCTTTTGTTTTGGGTAGAGTTCGTACATGCGGTTGAAGGTGCGCAGCAGGGTCGATTTTCCGCAACCGGATGGGCCAATAAAGGCGGTGACCATTTTTTCGGGGATGGTCAGATTGACATCTTTTAGTGCCCTATCATTACCGTAGTAAAAGTTGAGATCTTTTACTACCAGTTTTGGGGTGGTGTTTTTGTCAGCAGTCATCTATATGCATCCTTAATGGGTCGTTGCTTGTTGGCGGAATACTACCCGCGCCACAATATTTAATGTGAGCACGCTAAAGGTAATCAGCAGCGCGCCTGCCCATGCAAGTTGTTGCCAGTCTGCGTAGGGACTCATCGCAAACTGGAATATCACTACAGGCAAATTCGCCATGGGCTGATTCATATCACTGCTCCAGAACTGGTTGTTCAACGAGGTGAACAACAACGGTGCTGTTTCGCCACTGATGCGTGCAACGGCAAGCAGGACTCCGGTAAGAATTCCGGCACGCGCTGCACGCAGGGTGATTGAGCTGATAATTCTCCATTGTGGCGCACCGAGGGCGGCGGCAGCTTCGCGCAGGTTGTTGGGCACCAGGCGCAACATGTTTTCAGTGGTGCGAATCACGATAGGGATAACCAGAATGGAAAGTGCGAATGCACCGGCCCAACCGGAGAAATGCTTGACTCTGACGACATACATTTCATATACAAACAGGCCGATCACGATGGAAGGAGCGGACAGCAGCACATCATTGATAAAACGGGTAACAGGGGCGAGCCAGCCGCGCTGGCCAAATTCGGCCAGATAAGTGCCTGCAAGTATGCCGATAGGTGTGCCTATCAGGGTGCCGAGTATGGACATCATCAAGGAACCGGCAATCGCATTGATGAGTCCGCCATTGCTGCCCGGGGGAGGCGTGATTTGGGTAAAGACCGCCAGAGACAAGCCGGGTATGCCGTATTGAAGAAGTGTGAACAAAATCCATCCCAGCCAAAATAAGCCAAAGGCCATCGCAAGCACAGAGATAGTCAGGCTCAGGATGTTAATCAGGCGGCGGCGTGCGTACAGGGTGAGCATATCAGGCAACTTTTCCTTCCCGCTTTGCCAGCTTGTACAGCATATAGCGCGCGAATGTCAGAACAACGAAGGTAATAAAGAACAGAATCAGACCGAGCTCGATGAGCGCAGAGGTGTAAAGCTCGCCTACGGCTTCATTGAATTCATTTGCCAGTGCGGATGAAATGCTGTTGCCGGGCATCAGTAATGATTTGCTTAAAGCGTGCGCATTGCCGATAACAAATGTCACTGCCATAGTCTCGCCCAAGGCTCGACCCAGCCCCAGCATGATGCCGCCAACTACGCCTATCTTGGTATAGGGTAGCACCACATTCCACATGACTTCCCAGGTGGTTGCACCGAGGCCGTATGCCGATTCCTTGAGCAGGGCAGGAACTACTTCAAACACGTCACGCATTACCGAGGCGATAAATGGAATGACCATAATGGCCAGGATAATACCGGCGGTGAGTATGCCTATACCCATAGGCGGGCCGGAAAAGAACGGGCCTATGAGCGGAATACTACCGATGTGATTATTGATCCATGGTTCAAGGTAATCGCCAAATAAAGGAGCGAATATAAACAGGCCCCACATGCCGTAAATGATGCTGGGTATACCGGCAAGCAATTCCACGGCTATACCCAAAGGTCGGCGTAACCAGCGCGGTGAAAGTTCGGTGAGAAATAATGCAATGCCGAAACTGACAGGGACTGCGATTAACAATGCTATGGTTGCAGTAACCAGCGTACCCACTATGGGTACCAGCGCACCGAATTGATCCGTGACGGGATCCCATTCGCTGCTGCCGAGAAAATTGAAGCCGAAAGTTTTTATTGCTGGCAAGCTGCCGATTACCAGGGAAACTATGATGGCAAACAGCAAGACAAGTACGGAAAAGGCTGATAAACGCGTAATGACGCGGAATAATATGTCAGGCCAGTTCTGGAGCAGAAGGCGTGCGTAGCTTAAAAACTTCGGCATATTGGTAAATGAATTCTGGATGAATCGTATAAATTAAAAAGGGGGCTTTGTTTGCCCCCTGCAATTATATCTTGAAAACGTATTTCTTTTGCGCGTTCTAGGAGTTACTTATTTCCATATAGCTTTGCCATCCGCACCTTTGATTTGTTTCCATGCATTGCGTACCAGCTTCTGTACTTTATCCGGCATTGGAACATAGTCAAGGGATGCAGCCATTTCGCCACCGTTGCTGTAAGCCCAGTCAAAGAAGCTCAGTACGGAATGCGCAGACTCAGGCTTGTCCTGTACTTTGTGCATCAGGATGAAAGTTGCGCCGGTGATGGGCCAGCTAGCTTTGCCTGGTTCATTGGTCAGCAGTTCATAGAAACCTGGAGCGTGTTCCCAGTCGGCACCAGCAGCTGCAGCTTTGAACGAAGAATCATCCGGCTTAACGAATTGACCTTCGCGGTTTTTCAGTTGTGTATAGGTCATTTTGTTTTGCAGTGCATAGGCATACTCAACATAACCGATTGAGTTCTTGATACGCTGAACATAAGAAGCTACGCCCTCGTTACCTTTGCCGCCTGTGCCCACTTTCCATGACACGGCTGTGCCTTCTCCAACTGCAGTTTTCCAATCTTCGCTAACTTTGGACAGGTAGTTGGTGAAAATAAAGGTTGTGCCGGAGCCGTCAGAACGATGAACTACAGTAATTGCGTCGTCAGGCAGTTTGGCTCCTGCATTGAGTGCGACGATCGCAGGATCATTCCACTTGGTAATTTTGCCGAGGTAGATATCAGCCAATACAGCGCCGTCCAACTTTAGTTGACCGGCTTCGATGCCGTTAACGTTAATAACAGGAACTACGCCCCCCATTACGGCAGGGAATTGCATCAGCCCATCTTTATCCAGTGCTTCTGGTTTCAGTGGCATATCGGATGCGCCGAAATCAACAGTCTTGGCGATAATTTGCTTGATGCCTCCACCGGAGCCGATGGATTGATAATTCATGCCAACGTTGGTTTTTGCTTTGTAAGCTTCAGCCCATTTTGCGTAGATAGGATAAGGGAAGGTTGCGCCAGCACCGGTAATGTCGGTAGCAAAGGCTGTTCCAACCGTCATAAGCGCTGCTGCCAAGCCTATGCTTTTAACTAAGGTGTTTAATTTTGTCATGGTCACTCCAAATAAGTTTAAGTAAACTGCCAGGGACTTCGTGCCGCCAGGAACTACATACCGCTAAGTCAGCGGGATGCATCATAAGAAACTTTTGTTACAGTATTATTACATAGCGCTATATATATCGCAGTTATGTGTATCTCAAGGGTGCCTGGGATGCGGCAGTACCGGCAAAAGTGTTGTGGTTTAATTAAGAATCTTTGCTGGATTAATTAGGTATGTTCAATGGAAAGTCGCTATATTCATGGGTTTAACTTTGTACGGTATGCTTGAGCGGGTACGGTAAGATTGACCATTTATGCTTTCAAAGGTAGGATGGCCGACTTTCATGGCAACTATGGGGATGAGATTAAATGCGTCGAAAACTAGTCGTCGGTAATTGGAAAATGTTTGGTCGTCTCGCTCGTAACAAGTCCCTGCTGGAAGGTGTGGTGGCAGGTGTGCGCGACTTGCGCAATACAGATTGTGTCGTTTGTGCGCCTTATCCCTATCTTGCCCAGGTGCAAACGTTGTTGCAGGGAAGTATTGTTGCCTGGGGTGCTCAGAACATGAGCCATCACGAAGAAGGTGCCTTTACCGGTGAAGTTGCGCCTGGTATGTTGCAGGAGTTTGGATGCAAATATGTCATTCTTGGTCACTCCGAGCGTCGTGGCCTGTATCATGAAAGCGATGAAACGGTTGCACTGAAATTTGAGGCGGCAATCAAAGCGGGTCTCAAACCTATCCTGTGTGTGGGCGAAACATTGGATGAGCGTGAAGCTGGAGTGACCGAAGAGGTTGTAGCACGCCAATTGGATATGGTTTTAAAGCGTTCTGGTGTAAAAGCGCTGGAGAAGGCTGTGCTAGCCTATGAGCCGGTATGGGCGATAGGTACAGGAAAAACGGCGTCACCGGATCAGGCGCAAGCAGTACATGCCTTTATCCGTCAACGGGTTGCAAAACTGGATAGCCAGGTTGCGCAAGGCTTATGTATACTTTACGGCGGCAGTGTGAAGGCGGCGAATGCGGCAGAGCTGTTTTCCATGGCGGATATCGACGGTGGTTTAATCGGCGGCGCTTCGCTGGTGGCGGAAGATTTTGTGGCGATTTGCCGCGCGGGTAAATAATTTTAAGTATTATTGGAGTATTAAGTGGAAACATTTGTTTGGTTTGTGCATGTTATCAGCGCCGTGTCGCTGATCGTTCTGGTGCTTGTGCAACATGGCAAGGGTGCCGACATGGGTGCTGCATTTGGTTCGGGATCGGCCGGAAGTTTGTTTGGTTCCAGCGGTTCCGCCAACTTTTTAAGCCGCAGTACAGCGGTTGCAGCTACGATATTTTTTATCACCAGCCTTAGTTTGACCTATATTTATGCTCGCCCTGTGCAAAGCGCAGGTGTGATGGAAAATGTGGATGCTAATCAGGTTGCACCACAGGCTGCCCCAGTTGTCGCTCCTGATAGTGATGCAGGCGGCTCCAAGTCAAAAGATATTCCTAAATAAAATAACTAAAAGAATTTGCGGAGTTGGCGGAATTGGTAGACGCGCAGCCTTGAGGTGGCTGTGTCCGTAAGGACGTGAGGGTTCGAGTCCCTTGCCCCGCACCAGAATAAAACTAAAGCCTTTGTGTTTTGGTGAATAATATTAATTAAATTGCACGGTTCGTTGTGATGCATTAAGGGAGGAATTCAGATGTTGGGAAACTATTTTCCAGTACTGCTTTTTATCATTGTAGGACTTGCGATTGGCGTGGCTCCTTTGGTTTTGGGGCGCATACTCGCACCGCATCGTCCTGATGATGCAAAGCTTTCTCCATATGAATGCGGCTTTGAGGCCTTTGAAGATGCGCGCATGAAGTTTGATGTGCGTTATTACCTTGTCGCTATCCTGTTTATCCTGTTCGATCTGGAAATTGCATTCCTGTTTCCGTGGGCGATTGTGCTGAAAGAAATCGGCATGCTCGGATTCGTTTCCATGATGGTGTTTTTAGCCATACTGGTGTTCGGATTTATATATGAGTGGAAGAAGGGGGCCTTGGAATGGGAATAGAAGGCGTTCTGGAGAAGGGTTTTGTCACAACCTCGCTCGATACTGTTATCAACTATACCCGCACCGGTTCGCTGTGGCCGATGACTTTTGGTCTGGCTTGCTGCGCGGTAGAAATGATGCATGCGGCGGCATCGCGCTACGATATTGCACGCTTTGGCGCTGAGGTTTTTCGCCCCAGCCCGCGCCAATCCGACCTGATGATAGTGGCCGGTACCCTGTGCAACAAGATGGCACCTGCATTGCGCAAGGTGTATGACCAGATGCCCGAGCCGCGTTATGTGATTTCCATGGGTTCCTGCGCGAATGGCGGCGGTTACTATCATTACTCCTATTCTGTGGTGCGCGGTTGTGACCGTATCGTGCCTGTGGATGTATATGTGCCGGGCTGTCCGCCAACAGCAGAAGCCTTGCTGTATGGGCTGATACAGCTGCAAAACAAGATAAAACGAACCAACACCATCGCACGCCCGGCAACATCGAAAATTGGGACTCGACATGGCAACTGATTTGACTCTAATGAGTGCAGCATTGCATGAAGCCTTTGGTGCGCAAATCGTCAGCCTGGAAAAGAAACTGGGCGAGTTGACGCTGCTGGTAAAGGCTGCCGATATGCAGCTTGTGCTGACCCGTTTGCGCGATGATGCAAAATTCCGCTTTGAACAATTGACTGACCTGTGCGGTGTCGATTACTCGACTTATGGTAGCGATGTAAGCGATGGCGGCGTGTATTACAGCGATGACAATTCAGCTCCTTGCGCCGCACGTCCGTATCGTTTTGCCGCTGTCTATCAATTGTTGTCGATTACCAATAATGTGCGTTTGCGTGTACGTGTGTTTGCCGAAGATGACGCGATGCCGATGCTGTCATCTGTGGTGACAATTTGGCCCAGTGCAAACTGGTATGAACGTGAGGCGTTCGATCTGTACGGCATCATCTTCACCGGTCACCCCGACCTGCGCCGCCTGCTGACCGATTACGGGTTTATCGGCAATCCTTTCCGCAAAGATTTCCCCTTGTCGGGCCATGTTGAGATGCGCTATGACGCTGTGCAGAAGCGCGTGGTTTATCAACCTGTGAGCATAGAGCCGCGTGAAGTAACGCCGCGTATTGTGCGTGAAGACAGTTACGGGGGCATGAAATAAAAAATGGCTGAGATTAAAAATTACACAATGAACTTCGGACCACAGCACCCTGCTGCGCACGGCGTGCTGCGCCTGGTGCTGGAGCTGGACGGCGAAGTCATCGAGCGTGCTGATCCCCATATCGGATTGTTGCATCGTGCGACAGAAAAGCTGGCCGAGCATAAAACCTACCTGCAGTCGGTTCCCTATATGGATCGTCTTGATTACGTATCGATGATGAGCAACGAGCATGCCTATGTGATGGCGATTGAGAAGCTGCTCGGCATTGAGGTGCCTGAAAGGGCGGAATATATCCGCGTGATGTTCGACGAGATTACCCGTTTGTTAAACCACCTGATGTGGCTGGGTGCGCATGGTCTGGATCTGGGTGCGCAGACGGTCTTTTTCTACACTTTCCGCGAACGCGAAGTCTTGATGGATGCCTATGAAGCGGTGTCCGGTGCGCGCATGCATGCGGCGTATTATCGTCCGGGCGGGGTATACCGCGATCTGCCGGACAGCATGCCGCAGTACCAGGCTTCAAAAATTCACAATGCAAAAGCCGTGCAGCGCATGAATGAAAACCGCACAGGTTCCTTGCTCGATTATCTGGAAGACTTTACCAATACTTTCCCCAAGCATGTGGACGAGTACGAAACCCTGTTGACGGATAACCGTATCTGGAAACAGCG
>Ga0315281_10011518_pt1 | contig 12120 bp, 15 predicted proteins | sample YL17G07_0_MG_FD_204540 | JGI IMG/M metagenome (GOLD analysis project Ga0315281, IMG submission 204540) | Sediment microbial communities from Yellowstone Lake, YNP, Wyoming, USA - YL17G07_0 | ecosystem: Environmental > Aquatic > Freshwater > Lake > Sediment | place: USA: Wyoming | collected... | reverse complement strand
TGATGAGGGGGTCGTATCGTAGTGTGCCTTTGCTTGGCATTGTGAGGATGACAAACTTTCCGCTTGGAGTGAATACTTGTTGCGTGTTCTTCCAGTCTTCAGTCCAGTCCACGCGATAGTTTCCGATCTGCGCGTTTGATGACTGGCCATATTCTGCGTATTGTGGGGTTTTGGCAGTGGTGTATTCCAGGCGTAACTGGCAGAAGTCTTCTTTTATTGGTGTCCACGTGTAGTCTTCTTTTACTGCTCCTGTGGGTTGTACTGTGAACCTTCTGATAAGCTCTCCGTTTGAGTAGTTGATTCTTTGCAAGAGAAGATATTGACCGCTTTGATTGCTGAACTCTAGTTTTCCATATTTCGGACTGGTCAAGTTTTTCCATTTCGTTCCAACAAAACATTCGACTTTCACCGTGTCCGAGAATACTACCTTGTTCTTTTCATCGTACAATTTTACAGTTCCTGCTTTGTAAGTGAACACGCTTCCGTCGTTGAAGTTGATTTGGAATGCGTCGTTTAAGATGTAGAGTGTTCCTGTAAGCAATGCTATCGTGATGAGAACTGCTCCGCTTACTTTGAGCTTGCTCACCATGCTGCACCTGTTGGAAAGGTGTTCGAATCAGTAAGGCTTGTGAAAAAGGGGGGGTGAATACTGTTGCCTTTCATCAATACACCTTTGGATATGTTATTTATCATGAGAAACTCACCGTATGAGCTGATGTACTGACTGTTGCTGTGCTTTCTGAAGTCTGGTCAATAAAGTCAGTGTCTACAACGTATTCTTTCGCAACCATTCCTGTTGGTCCGCTATCTTTGCACCATTGCGCGTAGTGGTGTCGTAGCCCGATTTGTGGGTTGTCCATACTCCACCAAAGAGAACAGCTTGAATATTTTGCGTGGACCGCATCAAACAAATCATTATGCAAGTTTTCAACCTGCGTCTGCGATAATGTACTGTCAAAGATTTTTAGCTCATCCAAACCACCATCATAATAATTACTCGCTACGCGTCCGCAGAAAAGGTTAGCGCTTGCTTGAGTGTCGTTTCCTGTTGTTTTCACAGGGCTTTCGCTCGTAGTGACTCCTGACGCTACTTTGTAGAACGTGATGTTGCTTCCATCATAAACAGCAGCGATGGTTTGCCACACGCTCGTGCTCGCTGCAAGGCTTGTCGTGGTCCATTGTTCGTAACCGTTCGCGGTTCCCGTGTACCTTCGGACTCTAATGTGTCCTGAACTATCGCTGATGGTAAAGTAAAAGTCTCCGGCGCTGTTTCCTACTTGTGATGCCAGGCTTTGCGTGCTTGAAAGACTGTCAGGCCTGAGCGATATAGCATACGTTCTGTTTCCAGTCAATGTTAGTCTAGTGCCGAGCGTAATATAGTTATCGCTACCATTAAAATTGCCATTAGCACGAATAAAACGGTGATACTGATACTGCGCACCACTTAGCCCACTTCCCTGCCACGTTCCCACATTTGTGTTTGAACTGCAGTCTGCTTCGCTATCTATTCCCGCACGTATGCGTCCGAGTGTAACATGGCCTACGGTGAAGCTGTTCTTGTACGGATGACCAATGCTAACCCTGTCGTAGTTTCGTAGGCTGATGTCTAAATCGTGACGTATGAATCGTGCATACGTTATTTCGTCATTATTTCGTTGTGCGCTCAAAAGCTGTTTAATCTTTTCCTGGACTTCTTGCTGCCATCCTAAAAAGTCAAATGTTTGCGCTCCAAAGTAAAGTGTTGTCGTGTTTGATTCCGCGTCCCAATCAATCCTCTCTATTACCAAACTTTGACTTATACTTCTCTGGTCGTCCACAACTGTCACAAGCTGGTTAACATCCGCATCGTAATCAAGAAAAGGAATAACGCCCCTTGCCAATACTGTGGGGCTGGCAAGCTCTCCCAATAGTTCCCTTGCCACTTTTCTTACATCTGCGGCAGTATTCACGTTTGGAACTTTAAACTCTTTATACGCTTCCTCATGGTCAGTAATGCTATCACTGTCTTCAGTCTGAACGATAATCGGCAAACGATACTCATATTTTACTTGCGGGTTTGTTTGGCTACCTGTAAAAGTAATTAGTTTGTCTTCGCTAGAAACAACGTACAAAGATGTGCTGATTTCCAAAGTTCCACCGCTACTGTACGCAACAAAAGTGCCCTTTGGCTTTTTACTTAAAGCAAAGGTTGTTCCTGAACCTGTGAGAGTTTGTTCTTTGAAGAAAGACTGAAATCCTCCTTCTACTCGTAACTGGTTTGCCATGCTGGTTCGGTCGCTTTCCCAGTTGGTGATTTGAAAGTTTTCTCCGTTTGTTAAGACTATTCCGTTGTCCGTGTTTCCTACAGGTTCGAAGTAGACGTTATCGCTCTTGTCAATTCGTAATCTCCATCTTAATAGGTCCATCATTTCTTTAATGATGTCCGCAGCATATCCTCGCGCGATGTATTTAGGAATTGTGAATCCTGAAGTGTCAGTGCTTGCAAAAGTCAAATTGTTGGTGTAGTTATTCACCACATCCTGAACAATACTTTCTGGGCTTGCGTTGGTGTAAATCTTTTCAACAAAACGATTATGCAATTCGTACCCATTAGTGTAAAGCTTAGCAGTCCACTGATTTGTATCCTGAATATTTACTATCTTTCCCACGAAAACATTAGTACTCCCATCAGATTCTTTCACAGAAATAATACTGCTCACCGTCACAGTGTCAGTGGGGTTGAAAGAGAGAGTTGCTTCGTCAACGACAACAGTTCCGTTTCGAGTCCAACGCAGTCCAGTGTAGTCAATCTCCGTCGCTCCCTTAAACACACGTGCTTTTAATGCCATAGCTTAACCAAAAATACTCGCCAGACTTAAAATTCGACCTCTAACAAAAGTGAACTGTCCTGTGACCACTGCAACACTTCCCGCTGCATTGTCAAACTTAAGTTCCTGAATAAAACCCGTTATTGGCTTATCAGTCTCGTAAAAACGTCCAGTACCGTCATATAACGTCCAAGTAGTATTTGCATTAGAATCAAAAATTACATCTCGCAAATAACGAATTTGCTGGCTCAAAGTAATCACTGTTGTAAACGTCTCAGTCCACACAGGAGCATCTTCTGGACCATCAATAAAAGTCCGCGTGGTACCACTATAATTTGCCATATCTTCACCATTATTAAACAAGGCAAAACTAAAAGTTACGCTTTCTCCTGCACCACCAAAACGGTACTGTGACATTTGTGAAGGGTCGTCATCAAATAAAGAAAATGTCGAAATTGGCTGGCTTTTAATGTTTCCAAGAGGAGCTATTGCTTTAAAAACAAAACTTGCACCATCATTCCCAAAAACTCTAGAGTCATCATTGTGAATGTTCACAACAATGCTCATGTTTCCAGTAGTTGTCATTTTACATTCGCCCCACAGACCAAACCGAGCCACCCAGTTCAGCCTTGATTACGTTAATCATTTCTTGAGGAGTTACACCGTAGAAATTGAAAACCTTACTTCCGCCAGTTCCGCTTTGCTTGTTTGTCGCAATAATCATGTCGTTAGGACTTGTCTGAATAACCTGACCGCCGCTAATAATTGCGTCACTGACATTCCTTTTAGCAATACCACCTAAACCACCAGTACCACCTCGCCCATAAGCTCCACCTGAATATTTCGGAGCAGAGTAAGAACCCCCATATTCTGTTCCAGAAGGATTATTAGGGTCTGTTTCTTTAGCCTTTCCAGTAAACAACGCACCACCACCAGAATTTCCCATTTTAGAGTCTGGAATTGTATTGCCATAATAATACCCGCCACTATATCCTGGACCAGTACCTCCAAAAGGCTTACCCATCGCTGCCTGGAGAGCAATCATTTGCTGCGCCCAAGACATACTCTGGTCACGCAAAGTACCCAAAATCATTGCAGCACTCGCGCCTTTCTTAGCTAATTCTTCAATCTGTGTTGAAGCTTCAGTCGCTCCTGAAAAAAGTCTATCCCATAAACTTTGAGTTTTTCCAGCCAACCATTCTCCTGCGCCCGCTGCCATTCCAAAAGGACTTGTTTTCTCTTTTAAGCGTAGAGGGTCTTTAATTGCTTCTTTAATCGTTCTTAAAACCTTGAGCGTTCCTACTCCCACTATTCCCCAGAATGCTTTTTCGTATTGTTGTCCAACTTCCGTTTTTTTCAAAACAGCCAAAACCGCAAGCAAAGTAGTGCCGATAAATGCAAGACTTCCTAATCCTGACTTAGGTATTCCTGCTTTCAACACCGCGCTTCTCTCACCACCCGATAATCCTTTTAAAAGTCCTTTTTGCTGGTCCATCAGTCTCGCGTATTCTGAAAGGTTTCCTTCTGCAAATGCGCTTTTTCCTTTTTTAGCGAGCGAGCCGTATTCTGAAGCTAACTTGTTTAGTTTACCGTTCACCGTGGTTTTAAACGGTTCTCTAAGAGAGTTTGCTATCTGGGAACGAAACTTTTTAACATCTGCCACAATATCTAAGAGCAGTTCAGCAATAGTGTTCACTTCTCATTTTGTTCTTTTTCCTTCCTCATTTCCTCTAGTAATCCACTTGTAAATTTCTAAATCGTTTTTATCCATGCTCCTGATTTCTTGTGGTGTCCATCCGAACTCTTTGGACAAACTCCACATGGTTAATGCCTCGCCAATTTGTTTTTCGTGACGCTTCCAATTCTCCTGTCTTTCCATGAGCGTCTCCACCAATTCTTCTTTATTCTGACCTATGAGGGTTCCTATTTGGTGAAGAGCTTCGAAAAACCCACAGTACCCCAACACAATTCTCGGACTGCTTCCACAAGTTTTTTCTTGTCTTCAGCATCCATTGTGTCTTGAATTTCAGAGAGCGGTATTCCTGCGCTATCACTTGTTGTTTGTTCTAACAATTCAACATATTCAGTGAGCAAAGTAAGAGCGGTTCCTTCTTTTGCTTCTTGCAGTTCTGCCCATTTAAGGAACACGTCACGCCCTGCTTTAGCTTTGACTCGTAAATCAACTGTTTCTCGTTTTCCGTTTCTTTCAATCTCAACTTTTACCATTTTGAATCACCCATCAATACGTGTTAATCCACGATGCCTGTACAATATTATCATACGACGCTGCACTTGACAGTTTCGCAATTCCAGACAATTCAATGAAAGTCAAGTCGCCTACTCGAGTAGTTTCTCTGAACTGTGTTAGTTCTGTGTCTGTCAAAGTGATTCGTAACGCTCGAAGTCCGCTTCCGTACGCTGTTCCGTTTGTCGCATGAAAAGTGATGCTTGTCACGTTGTTGCTTGTCCAGTTCGTATGAAACGTACTCGCACTAAACGCAAGAGTTCCTGAAAACTCGATTCGCGCGTCGCTCGCAGCTATCTCTTGGTGCTGAGTGTTTCCGATTCCGTTTACTGGCGTTAATGTTTTATTGAATCCAATGCGGAAGTTTTGCACAAGCGCAGCAGCAGTACCGTTCAAAGCAACAGTCACAAGGTGAAACGGAAACACTGGAAGTGTAGAAATAGTTTGGGTAGCGATAGAAGTGTCAACAGCAATAGGAGCTTTTCCTCTAACCGTTAAACTTCCCGTGAGCAAACCGTTCAAAGCAATGCTTATTTCTCCGCTTTCCGCACGCTGTCCTAAAAAGCTGAACCCTACATCTCCCGCGCTAATATTCTGACCCGATTCTACAGTCATGCTCTTAGGCAAGTCGTCAAAAGCAAAAGTGTGGCCTGCATCTGACCCTGAAGTACCGTGCGAAGCCTCTCCAAGCAAGAATTCTAAGAACCTGCCGTGCTGATAATTGAAGCTCACCGTGTGAGAACTCTCTTCAAGTCCCACCTCATTACTAGACGGCTCAATATCACCAATTCCCTGAGCGATAATAGCCTCTCGAGTTATAGTCTTATCAACATCAGTAACTAAACCAATATCGTAAAACAAAGTCGCTCCTGAAGCACCCCACGCGCTAACCTCTTTGTTAATCATGTAACTCGCTACAACATGTGAGAACGTAATTTTAATCACCTCCAAGTGATTCTTTTGTTAATCTTACCTTACCTGCTTTCACTAGAAAGTCAGCAGTCTTTTTATCAACAAGAAAAGGAACTTGAGTAATCTTGCAGTCTATGTGCGGGTTGTATTGTCGTTTAACAAAACAATCACCAACTATGCTTTTCACCAAAACTTTATCGTTTGTTTCTTTTTTCGTAACCATATTTTTTACCTCATCATCTCGTCACATTCCACGAGATTAATTCTACTGGAATTATAATTCTCCAAACTCCTTGACGTTTATCCGACATGTCCTGCTGAGTGCTATTATCGGGATTAAGCTCGTCAACACCACTGATAGCGTTCGTCAAATTCGTATCTAAAATGCGCAAAACTTCTGTTTGCAACTTGTAAAAATGACTCTCGCTGACTATTGTGCGCACGTCCAAGTTCACCCTTCTCTTGACTGCTTTCGCAATTCCGCCAAGTCCTGCAGGACTTTGCACGTTCATAGGCCTCTGCGCTGCGACGATGTCAGGATTGGTGTTGTACGTGAACGTTTTCAAATCGGTAATTTTGACGAATTGTGGCTTTGCTTGATTGTCCACAAGTGCAGTATTCCACTGGTTTGATAAGAAGGTTAAAAGTGAACTTGCTAAATCAACAGCCATGTTTTTTAGTCCTCTGCCACAGCCAAGTGCTGTGCAATGCCTCGCTGGGCGCGTGTACAAAGAACGAGTGTTTTCGTTCCTTATATGTTCTGGGGACCCCAGTATTATTAAAGAACGGTAAACTCTGTTTTGTTATCTAATATTTTATCAATCTCTTTCTGGAACTTTTGATACCTTTGGTCGTAATACATCTGACCACCATCACCTGACTCTATAAGCCGTGTGCTTTTATCTTCATTAACCAAAATCATGTTAGCAACCTTCAACGCAGTTGCTTTCTGAATATCCTTAGGAACAGTAGTCTCACCATACCTGTACGTTAACAAAACCTTTTTTATTTGGCTTCGAGGATAGAAAAGCCTCAAAAACAAGTTACCCCTCTTCGCGTCAAGCCAGTAATCATTACCGCGACCAACAGTTCTCGTGTTTAGATATTCTTCGTACGTTCCACCAGTGTACACCTGCAAACTATCAGTTGCTCCACTGTTGCTTAACGCGTAAATACTACGGTGAGGCAAACTTATACGAATTCCTGCAGCGTACTCGTAAGTAGGCATTTCTTCAAAATCGAAAAACTCATCACTAACCTGTCTTGGCCTCCAAGCATGATTCGTCTGGCTATCAATCTCTTCTTGAGCCTCAACTATATACTCTCTCACTTGAGCCAAAGTCGGAGTGGTAGTTGTAGAAAAGGTGGCTCCGCTATTAGCTCCAAGCTGCAAAACTCGAACTACATCATCAGGAGAGCAATAAACTACCGTTGCGCCCCCAATCACAGGAATATTTGTCGTACAGCACCTCAGGCGTAATCGTATTCAGCTTGAATAAACATGATATCGGTACCGCCACCATACTTATTCACGCGATAGCCAAGCTTTCCATGCGTGTGCGTGAGCTTTATTCCCCCAAGATTCCAACCGTCAACTGGTTGACAAGGCGATAACAAAACACGCGCACCCGTGGGAGTTATAACGGAATCGCTTCCACCATTACCATCATACAAAACAAGGTCAAAAGCGTTAACAGTGCTTCCTGCAGTTGCTGTTGGAATAAAAACTCTTACCTTATTCAAAACGTGTGGTGGCGCAGATAGTCCTACTGTTCCTCCTGCGCCGTTGTTTGAGAAAGTCCAACCACCAGTATTCACGCCGTTAATAATTGCGAAAGTAGCTCCGTCAGTAAACTGGCTTCCTACTTCCTTAACAACAACTTGCCGTCTTCCAACATTGTCTGCACTATCGCTCATCGTTTTTATTCTCCGAACGCTATCCAATTACCATAACTGGTTGCTGATGAAGGAACGATAATGAACACTGCCCCTGTTTGAATAGGAGGAGGTGTTGCGCCATTTTGCAACTGAATTCCCACAGTGTTCGCCAGAGTTGCTCCAGTACTCGAATGAACTGTAGCGTTAAAAAAATTGATAATTCTCAAACCAGTATTGATAGTTCCGCCACTTCCAGTTAAACCTGCTAGTGTGGTCCAGCTTCCTGTTACAAACTTTTTTCGTCCTGCGAGTTCAAATGCGTTATCATCAATTGTGTGTTCAAAACTTGACATGGTAATTTATCCTCCGTTTTTTTCTATTTTTCCACCATCAACATCCAAGCCTAATGCTTTTCTGATGATGTTTTTCTTCTTCTGCGAAAGGTCTCCTCTAATATCAAAACCTTGTTCTAAGTCTGAAATGATTTCTTCTTTATCGTTGTAACTCCCTGCTAAAATGAGGCTGTCTACCTTCGTAATTCCAACAAGGCTCTCTGCCCATTTAGCAAGAGTTACTTCTGCGCTTTCTTTCAACACTGGCTTTGGAGGGGACACGACATGCGCGATGCTGGTCAACATTCCTTTTCTTTCGAACCTTTTTGGAAAGTTCGAAAAGTGCGTTATGTCCTGAGAAGCGACGACTGTGAACCAGTCCCCTTTTCTGCTAGAATAGCGAGTGCTAGTTGGACCAGCAAAACTGGCGTTATCATCCATTTGTGTTATGCAGCGAAACTCAGCCATAGCTTTTTTTATCCTCTGAAATTAATTTAAAAAAATTAATAAAACATTATTATTTCAAATCACGCAAACTTCCTTGAGCAGCTAAAAATGTGCAAACCAATTCTCCACACGTGTAAAAGATTCCTTCAGTACGGAAACCATCTACAACGAACGGGTTAGGATTGCTTGTTCCCATTCCTGCTTCAGCATACAACGTCGGTTGCAAGAGAGCGAATCCTAGTCGTGGAATTCCTGTTCCTTCAGCCATAGTAGTATCCAAGAAATAGATACGACTGATAGTGTCCTTAGTAACACTGTTGCTCGTGATTACTGGAATTCCATAAATCTCAGAGACTCGGATTCCAAAGTTTGTTCCTTCTTCAGTTTCAACACCGTTAACTCCCACGCGATAGGCTGCTCCTTGCGTTAAAAGTCCTTGGTATCGGACGCTGTTCTGCATCAAGCTATGAATACGCATCATAGTATCATGACCTGTAAGGATTACGTTTGTTCTTCCGCCTGCTGCGCGAGTTAGTGCCAAAACGTCCTCAACAAGTTTGAGGGTTAGGACTCGGTCAGTTCCCGAATTGGAAGAAACTTGCGCGTCAGCCCAAGAACCCCCTGAGCTACGGTCGATTCCGTAAATGTCCTCATCAGCAGCATCAGCCAAACCCTGAGTAACTAAGCTTGTTGCTCCTGTAACTCGGTCAATGCTTTCAAACTGTTTCTGAGGCAAAGTGGTAATGTCCAAACACAACGCTGCGTTAATGTCCAACGCGTGCTTACTTGCTGCATACTCGCGATTTTGCGCCATGTCACCAAAAGCGTCATCACCGCTTTTAACCAACATTTGCTGTCTCCACGACACGTCAAAAGTGTGAGATACTTCTTTCACGGTAACGTCAATCTGTGCAAAAGTTGGCTTGATAGTTGCCGGAAGCGCTCCTGCTTCAGTATAACCACCATAACCTATTGAGGTCGCGTTTGCAGTAATCGCTCGATAACCCGAATGTTGCCATGGATATTTAGGCAATGCTGCAAAAACGTTCGCTTCATTGTTAAGCTGGCTAAATGCCATTGCTCCGTATACTGCGTTAAAAACACCAGTAGTGCTTGTGAGAACTGGTGCGTCTTTCTGAACCATGTTAAGAACGCTGTGGCCTTTGCCATACGTGTAGTCCATGAGTTCGTAAATGTTTGAAAATGTTTCAAAGTTTGACATGTGTAGTTTTTCCTCCTCTTTTTTTTATGCTTGTTGAGACTTTCGAACAGCGTTATACATTTTGTTCACGTCTGCAAAAGATGCTCTTTTCTGCACTCCGTTAATACTTACCTTTTTTCCGTAAGCAATGTCTAGTGCTGAAGGAATATCTCCAACTGGTGCGCTTGTTGGCGCGAATGGCGAAGGAGTGACAATTTTGGTCACTGCTTCTTTCTGAACCATCACTGGTGCAGTTTTGTTGATTCCTTCCAAAGTTTTCATCAAAGCAGCCATTTGTTCACTTTGTGCTTTTTGGCTTGCAACAAGTTGTTTGATAACTTCAGCACTGCCTTCTTCAAGCTTTGTTGGGCTTTCTGGCTGACCGTCTGCTTTCTTTTTATCCTTAGGCTCGTCATCTTTAGCGTCTTCCTTTTCGTCTTTTGGTGCTTCCTTGTTAGAAACATTGTCCAAGACTGCGCTTTTTTCTGCATCACTCAGGACTTCTCCTTTGGTGAGCTTTTCAATCGCAACTTTAAGAACTTCTGATTTTTCCATAGTAGTGTCACTCTCCTTTGAATGTTTAGCTATCTCGTTGTTGTCTGTCTTTTTATGTTGTGGGGACCCCAGTAAGATTTCTGGCGCCGATTTCGATATTTTTCCCAAATTATCGTAATTAATTCTTATCACTTCGTTTTTGTCGTTCACGACGAGCATTTCACCTTTCTTACTCTCGCTCTTCGCAACCAAACTCACCGCGTGGTTAAGAGCAAAAGGGTTGCAAGGGTTGTGAACGCTTGAAGTTTCGAACTGGTTAAAACCGTTCAAAACCTTGACCATTTCTCCGTCTTTCTTCTCGTAACTGCTTTCTTTATCGGTAAAACCGCCAACGCTAAGGCCTGTGCGGTCTCCGCTTTGTGTTTCTTTCCACACTTGGTCGTCAAGAATGTTTACCGTGTCTATTTTGTTGAACTGTAAAACTCCCATCGTTCCGCTTTTGGGATTAATCATTACCTTGTAGGCCAGAGTGTTTCCTACTTTGGCGTTGGTGTGTTCGTCGTTTACAATTCCGCCTTTTTGCATTACTGCTTCTTGTTGTTTAATCAAGTCGTCTATTGGGATTGCTTCTTTGGCTTTATCTTTAGCGTCCACGCTACTCCATGCAGTAAACACTCTTTCTTCACATTGTTCGATTGCTCTTTTGATTTCGTTCAAGTTTGTGCTTTTCTGAAAAACAGCAAGAGATTCTTCGAGTTTCAAATTTCCTTTTTTTGATACGTGTAAAATGTTTTTCATATTTTAAACTCCGCCCTTGCCTGCATGATTGCTGGTTGCAGGAATGGGCTTGGTTGTATTCCTCTTTTTTGGATCGTTTTCGCTATCGCCCACGCTACTCCGTTGGCTTCTTTTTCTGATAGTCCAAGTTTGCGACGCGCCCATTTTTTTAACGGTTCTACTGGTGGCATGGTTCCTGCAAGTCTTCCGTACTCAATATTTTCTGCATAATTTACTGGAAAAACTATTGTTTTGTGCAAGAACTCTCTATTAATGTTCGCCGTTTTGAGGAGTGTTCCCGTGTCTACTTTTCCATCGTTCACCAAGTTTTCTTGAGAAAGCTGAAAGATGCGGTTTGCGAAATCGTCCATAACTCTGTCTATTTCTTTGAGAACTACATCTTCATTAGACATAACGAATTGGGTGGTTTGAAGGTTTATATGATATGGGGACCCCACTACGTTCGCGGCAACGCCACGAAGACGTGCCTCGTGTTCCAAAACGCAACAGGAAAATCATCATCTACAGTCCAAGTAGGAAAGTCCTTAGCTGACTCTTCCTTCACAATAGAAACATAGTCTTTCCAAGACACTCCGTTTTCAGTGCGAGATTTTATTCTCTTGCTAGTATCTGTTGTGCGTGAATCTGCGGGGCCAACGTGCTTAAATTGGAGTTCATCCTCATCATATGCTTGGAAATAACTGTTTTTCCTTGCTGCTGCGCTAACCTTGCTAGATTCGGTTCTGGCAATCAGTTCCGCATGGCTGTCTGCAACATCCGCAACTTCAGCAATGCGTTTTTGTAATTCTTGAAAGTTCAAACCCTCTTTTGACTTGTAAGCATCGGTTAAGACTTCTTGGAGTTTTCCTGCAATTTGTGAAGAAAGGCCCGCAAAACTTTCCGATAATACCTTCTGGCTCGCAAGAGCTTTTATTGCTTCTTCATCTCTTTTTCCAAACAACACGTTAATACCTATTTCTTTCCCAACCACTTCTGAAGCGTCAACGTACAATTTCTTAAAGAGTC
>Ga0315281_10011517_pt1 | contig 12121 bp, 10 predicted proteins | sample YL17G07_0_MG_FD_204540 | JGI IMG/M metagenome (GOLD analysis project Ga0315281, IMG submission 204540) | Sediment microbial communities from Yellowstone Lake, YNP, Wyoming, USA - YL17G07_0 | ecosystem: Environmental > Aquatic > Freshwater > Lake > Sediment | place: USA: Wyoming | collected... | reverse complement strand
GCTCTGGTCGCGGACGCGCGAATGTTGCTCGCGGGCTAGAGGTCCGCTGAATCATAAACCTTGCAGGTTTGGGTGGGCACGTATCGGTCAGACTCACGTGGGAGTCTGTGAACGGGGTTTCGAGAAAGTCTTATGAGCAATAATGCATCTTCCGACAGGCGGCAAAAGGTACAGAGCGACTTGTCAGCAAACACTGACGCATTGTTCCGGGAGATCAGTGCGCTCAGGGAATCGAATGTCGGTGTTGTTGAGCAACGCGAGACTCTCAACCGCAAGGCCAAGGAACTGCTTGAACAACGTAACAAGCTGAATGAGGAATTCAAGCGGCTGATCGGCGAAGTCAAGACCCTCAAGGCTAGGAGAGACGAGCTGAATCGGAAGGTCAAGGAGCTCAAGGGTTCTCGAAACGTCGCACGAGATGCCGCGGTCGCTGAAAGGGAGAGGCTCGAGAAGCTCAGGAACAGGTCAGTCGAGCTCTCAGAGCGTATCGAAGGAAACCCGCGAAGAGCTGTCGAGGAGTTTGATCGCTTAGAATGGAAGATGCAGACGACCACTCTCACTCCTAAGGCTGAGAAGGAGTTGATCAAGCGCCTGAAGGAACTCGAGGCCCAGGTGCTTGTAGCAAAGAAGGCAGAGGCTCTCAGGGACAAGATTGTGGGAGCCAGGGCGACTATCGGCGGCAGGAGGCTTCAGGCCCAGTCGTTCCATGAACAGATGACAAAGGTCGTCGAAGAGAGTGAGGTCATTCACAAGAGGCTGGTTGAGGTGGCCGCATCTGCGTCGGCGGCCAAGGCTGAGGCGGACAAGACGCATGCGGCTTTTGTGGAAGCCGTAAAGGGTGCAGATAACGCCCACAAAGAGTATGTTATCAACCTCGTTAAGATCCGAGAACTGCGCCAGCAGATCGCGCAATCGGGGCCCATGGCTAAGCTTCGGAAGGCGCAAGAAGTCCGTGAGAAGCTTGAGAAATCTGGCGCCGAGAAGCTTGAGCACAGAAAGAGGCTGTCTCTTGAGGAGTTCAAGGCGCTGATGGAGAAGGGCGCCATCTAGGCGTGTCCGCTGGCACTCCTTATATTGCCGCGTTCTCTGTCGTCTCAATAGTGTCACGGGATCGTTTCGGCGGGTGACTCTTGTCTAGCGTCAGAATAGGGCTGGTCGGCGGCTCTGGTTTTGAGAAGCTGATCGGACATGGAGAAACAAGACGAATAGACACACCCTATGGACCATCTCCTGATATCACGATTGCTCAGGTTGACGGTGTACGTGTCGCGTTCCTGCCAAGGCACGGACCCCGCCATGAATTTCCTCCTCACAAGGTGAACTACCGAGCTAACGTGTGGAGCCTGAAGCAACTGGGAGTGGAAAGGATAATCGCGACCAATGCCGTTGGCGCAATGAGAGAAAGCTACCGGCCAGGGGACCTAGTGATTCCTGTGGACATTGTGGATTTTACGAGGTTTAGGAATCAGACCTTCTACGATTCCGAGCCGGTTGTACATGTTGACGTAACCGATGTCTACTGCCCAGAGATTCGCAAGACCCTGATTGAGGCCTCGAGACGCTCGTCTCGGAAAACATGGAATGAGAGCGTTCTCGCTTGTACAGATGGGCCACGGTATGAGACTCCGGCTGAAATCAGGATGATGAGAAACGCCGGATGCGATGTGGTTGGAATGACATCCGCACCCGAAGCGTTCCTTGCACGCGAGCTTGAGATCTGCTACGGCGCCGTTTGCTTCGTAACCAACATGGCGGCAGGACTCCAGAAAACACTGACTGCATCTGAAGTGACTCAGCTAGCCGAGAAAGTCCTGCCAGAAGTAGAATCATTGCTAAAGGACGCGATAGCCAAGATTCCAGTCGCAAGAACCTGTAACTGTGGGAAGGCTCTCTCACAAGCCACCGCGACGTGAGTGACCATGCTGGAGGGCTTCCTACGGGCAGTCGGCGCCTACGCTGTCTACGAAAGGCGGCTTGAGGGACAAGTCAGGAAACAGCCCATCCCGGAGCACCTGGGCATCATACTCGATGGAAACAGACGGTGGGCCATCGCACGTTCAGGCATAGCGTATGAGGGGCATCACTATGGAGCAAAGACTAGCGAGCTCTTCCTAGAATGGTGCCTCGATCTCAATATCAAGACAATCACGCTCTATGTCTTCTCAATGGAGAACTTCAACCGACCAAAACAAGAGGTCGACACGATATTCGGCATCATCGAAGAAGAGGCAAGGAGGCTACTGAAAGACCAGAGGCTGCATCGGAGCCAGGTGAGAGTGAAAGCTCTCGGACGTTTGGATCTGCTGCCCAAGCGGCTACAGGAGGTACTCCGGGAAATCGAACATGCAACTGAATCGTATGACAAGCACTACCTGAACATCGCCCTCGCATATGGCGGAAGAACTGAGATCATTGATGCTGCACGCAAGATTGCAGTTGATATTCAAACGGGCTCAGCTAAGCCAGAGGAGATAGACGAGCAGTTCTTCATGAAGTACCTCTACACAGCTCATCTTCCGAACCCGTATCCCGATCTCGTCATACGGACCTCGGGGGAAGAGAGGCTGAGTGGCTTTCTGCTGTGGCAGTCGGCCTACAGCGAATTTTGCTTTCTAGATGTATATTGGCCGGAATTCAGGCGAATAGATTTACTTAGAACTGTCCGAACTTACCAGATGCGCCAGAGAAGATTCGGACACTGATCCTGCAGGCTCTCTGCAAGTCATTCTAGCGTGAATGCATGGAATTGCAAGCGTCTAGGACTCGCGTCAAGCTTTATCTCACATCCGATACGGATTCAAAGCCAATCGACATCACGACATGATCGTCTAGTCTCGAAAGTCTGGCGTAGCACGGCGGGATCGGTTAGCTCTTGGTCTACATTCGCAGGATTGATCTTAGAGGTTTCAAGACCTTCGGGAAGAAGGTGTCCCTGAGCCTTGATCGTGGCCTAACAGTGGTCACAGGCCCTAATGGTTCCGGGAAGAGCAACGTCGTAGATTCAGTGAAGTTCGCGCTGGGAGAACTGAGTGCCAAGGAACTCAGAGGCGGAACGATCACCGACCTTATTCACAGAGGCTCCCCTCATGCCACGGCGAAATCCGCCTATGTAGCAGTCCAGTTTGACAACGCGGATCGTCGTATCCCAGTGGATGCCGACCTTGTCACCATCTCAAGGGAATTCAGACGAGGCGGTGAAGGCATCTACCGAATGAACGGACGGCGTGTCTCACGAAAACAGCTTACCGACATCCTCTCATCTGCAGATATCCAAGTTTCTGGCCACAATATCGTTCAGCAACACGCGATTACCAGACTTGCTGAAGTGACGCACGAGGAACGACGAAAGATAATCGAGGACATGATAGGAATCGCCGTATACGACTCCAAGAAGGCGGAATCGGAGATCCAACTCCAACAGGCCGATCTAAACATAAAGGTAGCATCCGCCCGAACCGACGAAGTTCGCCTCAGAGTCGAGGGTCTGGAGAAAGAGAGAAACGACTACCTCAGGTCGCAGCAGCTCAAGAAGGAGACTGGTAGACTCCAAGCCCAACTGACTTCCTGCAAGATATGTGAGATCCAGACTCAGATCGCTGATCTCAGAAAGGAGATTCTCGAGCAGCAGCAGACTATCGAGCAGATCAAAGCCAAGAAAGATGAGATCTCCAAGGAAAGAGAAAGGATCGAGTCGGAGCGGCAGAGCTACGAGGAGACAGTTGTTGACAAGGGCAGCGCTGACTTGTTCAAAACCGAACGCGCCCTCGGAGACATCAACGCGAATATCGCAGGCCTGAAGGCTGAGATCGAATCATCCAAGGAGGCTCTACGATCCCTCCAGACTCAGAAAGCGTATCTTGAGAAACGCATAGGGCAAGCTGATGAATCAATCGCACAATCCCACTCAAACCTAGCCGACTGCAGAAACCGACTCACGGAACTAGTTGGCGTTTTCGATGCCAAGCGCAAGGAACGAGAAACCTTCTCGGCATCCCTCGCTGAATCCAGAAAGAAGATTGGAGAGGAATCAAGCGAGGCAAGCGCACTAGACGAACAGATTAGTGAACTCACGAACCAACTGATAGAGATCGATGTACAAGCAAAAGGAAGCAGTTCGAAGATTGCGCTCCTAGAAGGCCATATCCAGACACTCAAGTCACGACGAAGAGAACTCGAAGACCTATCCACGAGCATCAAGAGTAGAATCGAGGAACTTGCGAAGCTTTTCGCGCAAGAGAAATCGAGACTGAACACAATCGAAGCTAACCTCGCCGAGTATACGAAAGTCGAGGTCGAGAAGGAAGCTGAGGTGGCACATGCGGCTGAGGTCTCAAAGAAGGCGAGGCTCACCCTCGCAGAAGTTGAGACTCAGAAGAGCGTAGCCGAGGCCATAGCATCCGATGACTCTGCCCTCCAGCTAATTGAGGAGATGGGCCGGTCAGGTGCTATTGCTGGTATCTATGGACGTCTGTGTGATCTGGCCCGCTTCAAGGAAGAACATTGCAAGGCCGTCGAGGCCGCTTCAGCAGGGTGGATGAAATCAATCGTCGTCAAGAACATAGACAGCGCAATCGGATGCATAGAAAGCCTCAAGAGAACAAAGCTCGGACGTGTCAAACTGATCCCGATCGAGAGTCTCTATCCTACGAGGAAGGTCGAGTCTCCTACACACATCGAAGGCGTACTTGGGACAATGGAGGACTTCATCGAGCCTCTCGGGCCGTTCGATCGTGCAGTCAACTTTGTCTTTGGTGACACGATACTGACCGCGAGCCAAAGGTCAGCCTTCCTGGCCTCCCTTGAAGGGCATCGAGCAGTATCGATTGCTGGTGACCTCTACGAGCCGGGAGGGGGCATGGAGATTGGATACTACCGTGAACCACTGGATGCCAGAAAGCTCCTGCCCAAAGAATCAACTCTCGCAGATGTAGCATCCGCGGTTGCGGCGTTAGAGGGCCTCTTAGAGCGTAGCAAGAAGGACCTTGAGAGGCTGAGAGAGGAGATCCTAAACCTAACCGAGAGCAAGGCAGCGAGCAAGAACCTAATTGACGCGATGGAAAGAGAGGCCGATACGATACGGCAAGATCTTGAGCGAGCCACAAAGGCCATTGAGAACTCCGATAAACGTGTCGCAACGTTCGGTGAAGAGATCGAACATGAGAAATCCACTCTCAACTCGTCCCAAGACAGAAGGCAGGGTCTCCAGAGCAAGCGCGATCTGCTCACGAAAGAGAAGTCGTCTCTTGTACTCAAGGCGAAATCCGGCGAACTAGCGGAATTAGAGAGTAGACACGCGGCCCTGTATGATGAAGTGAACACGCTCATCCAAAGAAGACTGGAGCTTGAAGCTAGGATTACCGCACTTGAGACTTCCATTACAACGTTCGGACAGAACCAAGATCAGATGAAGGCTCAAATCGCATCAATCGAGAAACAAATCGAAGGTACACAGTCAAGGATTGAGACATCAAATCAAACCCTCGCCGGCCATGAAGGAACTATCAAGGAACTACAAGGCCAAAGAGATGAGATACTGGAGAACGTGACCTCCGCCAAGACGAAACGGAGTGAGTTCGAGCAGGCGCTCAAGAGCCTGGAAACTCAACTGATGAAGGCCATCAATCAACTTGAACCATTGAACCGTGAAGTCGCAGATCTCAACTCAACGATCAAAGAGAAAGAGATGCGCGCATCGCTTTTCTGGACCGAGATCAAGCAGTTAGGCTACAATGAACTCGTTGAAGTAGATCCCAAAGAACTTCCATCAATAGAGGCTTCGCTGAACGGCCTCAAGCGCGAGCTCGAACGAATCGGAGCAGTCAACGAACTGGCAGTCAGTCAATATGAGGACCAGAAGAACAACTACAAACAGCTCGCGACAAGGATCTACGAAATCGAGAAGGAGCGACATGCGATCATCGAATTCATGAACGAGCTTGACAAGAAGAAGTACGACATGTTCATGCGGGCGTTCAACCAGGTCAACAATACGTTCCAGGAGATCTTCGCTAAGATTACCGGCACAGGAACAGGGAAGATGGTCCTTGAGTTCCCCGAGGATCCATTCAAAGGCGGAGTTGACGTCCTGCTGGCGTTTCCAGGCAAGTCTGAGATGACGATCAGTAGTGCAAGCGGCGGAGAGAAATCAGTCAGCACTGTTTGTTTCTTGCTGGCACTTCAAGCGATACATCCTATGCCATTCTACATGTTTGACGAGATCGACGCTCACTTGGATGTGGTGAACTCGCAGAGGCTCGCAGAGCTGCTTCGCGATCGATCAAAAGGGTCGCAGTTCCTTGTAGTGTCATTGAAGGACACGACGATATCTAGAGGAAACAGAGTGTACGGCGTCTTCATACAGGAGGGCGTCTCGCAGGTCGTGGAGATGCCGATGGCTCAGGTGAAGGCCTAGTGGACATAAGCGAGAAACCATTCTGGTTGCGCCCTCCGTACATGATTCTCTTCGACCTGCTTAGACTACACCGCATCAAACCGTGGGATGTGAATATCACATACCTTCTGAACGCCTTTCTGGCAGAGATGAAGAAGCAAGGCTTCATCGACTTCTCCGCCTCCGGAACCGCTCTCCTATCCGCTTCAATGATCCACAGAATGAAATCCGAGCTCGTGCTAAAGATGGAGGAGCCGCCGAAGCCTCCCATTGCGAGGCCTAACGAGGAGGTCCCACCGCCTCTCCCCTTTCCAATCCGATTCGAATACACGTCAACCTCCATCGAGCAAGTCCTCTCAGTGCTTGAGGAAGTTCTGAAACGTGAGAGCGTCGCTCTCGCGGAGCGAAAAGGCCTGCTCAGCCCTCCAGAAATCCTTGAACAGATGGATGAGTTCCTCGCCAATATCGAGAAGAATATCGAGGTATTCTACGCCACTCTCTTGCGGAAGGCTGCCCAGAGCCCTACGTTGTCGTTCCTGCAGCTGACCAAGGACTCCTCGTTGCTGGATGCTGTTAGGGCCTTCATTATGCTTCTGTTCCTAGTGATGCAGAACAAAGTGAACCTGAGCCAGACGGAAGACCAGGGTGACATAATCATCAGCTTGCCGGAGGTTGCGGCCACAGTTGTCTGAGACCCAGCAGATCGAAACAAGCGCAGACGAGCGTACAAAGAATCAGATCTCGATGCTCGAGGCCGCGCTGTATGTGACCGGCAAGCCGCTCGACGTGGGCGTCTTGGGATCGATCCTCAATATGCGCTCAGAGGATAAGATACGCAAGCTTGCTACAGCATTGAAGGAGAAGTACGCGCAGAACTCGGGGGCACTGGAGGTCCTGGAGCTTTCTGACGGACGATACGTTATGCAACTGAAACCGGAATACTCGAAGAGCGTAAAGCGTCTGGCAACGAGGCAGCTCCTTACTCCAGGCCCACTGAAGACGCTCTCCTATATCGCCCTACGCCAACCTGTAGCCCAGTCGCATGTTGTGAAGGTAAGAGGTAACCTGGCCTACGGACACGTGAAACAGCTGTGCGACATGGGATTGATCTCAGAGGAGAAGCTGGGGAGATCCAAAATGCTTAGGACAACGCCGAGTTTCTCCGACTACTTCAACCTGAGTCAGGATTCCCGACTCATGAAGAAACAGATCCAGAAGATAATGGACGACCTTAAGTCAGCCCAACCAGGGGGAACTCAGCCAATTCACCCATCCGAAGTGCAGACGAACAGCCCCGCGCAGGAGGGGGCGAGTTCAACCACGCCTTCAGAGCCTTCAAGTGCCAGCAGCCAATAGATCCAATAATCGTTAGAACATGCGGTTCTATCCCAAAGTGACTTGGACTACATGCGTGTGAAACAATTGGTCATCGTCGAAGAATTCATGAGTCAACCTCCGCTGACCGTGGACTCGGAAACATCGGTGGCTGACGCTTGCAAGCTAATGGGCGAGAAGCATATCGGAAGCATTCTGGTTTCCAGCAAAGGAGTTGTTAACGCAATCTTTACCGAACGTGACCTGATGTCGAGAGTTCTCCCAGAGAAGAAGGCCCTTGCCAAGGTCTCGGTTGGGGCTTACGCATCGTCACCGCTGATTATCGTATCTGCAAGTGCGGATGTCAAAGAGGCTGCGCGGATTATGGCCGAGATGAAGGTGAGACGGCTCGTAGTCGTTCGCGATGGTAAACCCATCGGCGTTTTCACCGCAGCCGATCTTGCGAAGGCCACAGGCAAGTTGCCTCTGGAGTTCTAAGCGAAGATCGGGGAGGAATCGCGACCGTGGATCACGAAGAGGGGACTTCTGATCTCAGATGCGCTGAGTGCGGACGCATGCTTCTACGTGATGATGAAGAGCGACGATGGGCCAGATGCAGATTCTGCGACAAACCAGTCTGCTTCGATTGCATTCGATACGTAGGCACGACAATCAGAGGCCCCTACATGGACTACGTCGAAGCAATTCGAACATGTGGACAATGCTACGTGAACAGAGGATGAGGCCCGTTCGATCCACATGAACGAGAAAAATGCGAAGGCAGTTGCGGTCGTCGTGTACGTGACTGGTGAACCACTGGAAATCAAGCGATTGATACCGAACGTCTTATAGGCAGATCATGTGGCCCGTTACGAAATGACGGATGGTATGTGTCGTGGATCCAATAACCACGATGAACTTTGCTCTCTGTGTTGTGATTGTGGCTCTCGCCATCGCAGCATACAACAAGAAGAAGAACGATGTGGTTTTGTACATCGGCGTCGCCTTCGGCCTCTTCGGCCTTTCTCATCTCATAGTCCTCCTTGGTTTTGGCGGAGCAGCAACAACAACTGTTCTTGTCATCATTAGGACTCTCGCGTATCTGACAGTCATTTTCGCCTTGCTCAAGCTCTGGAAGCCCTAGAGACCTCTCTTCCGCAGTCGGCGTGCCACGATACGCACGAGAAGCGACAATGCGTTATGAGGCAGGGCTTTCCCGCATATGCGGATGATAAGTTGAATATCGAGAAACGGGGGCACGGTAGAGCAAGCAATTCTTATATGCCGTGCTGAGAGGTGTGCACGCGTCTTAGTTTGGAGCGTACCCTGATTTGCCCCAATGGCATGGTGACCAACACAAGCGTAAACGTTCAGGAGGACGAAGGAAGAGGTTCCGAGGTAAGCGCGCCTACGAGATGGGCAGCGACCCCACAGCAACCGTGGTCGGCGAGCCTCGAATAGTAGCGAAACGAGGACGTGGCGGCACGATCAAGCTTAGCGTGCTCGCAACCAATTTCGCGAACGTAACCGACCCAGCGACCGGCAAGACAGAGAAGACCGAGATCAAAAGCGTTACAAGAAATCCGGCCAATGTTGACTACCAACGTCGAGGCGTGATAACAAAAGGCGCTATACTCGAGACTCCCTTGGGGCAGGCTCGAGTAACTTCGCGACCTGGACAGCACGGCGTCGTCAACGCAATTCTTGTCCAGAAGGTCTAGACTCAGATTGTTTCTCAACTGAACTTGCGAGTCATCCAACGGTAGTGGGGCGTCCACGGGTTGAAGCAGAATGGAAAGATGGTGATTTGGCCCGCGGCCCTTGACTCGACAAAGTCCAGATCCGACGGAAGACGCCTCGCGAAATCACAGTCAGTTCAAACGCCGCGAGTCGACGAACTGGAATACGCGGCGAGGAATCTTTCATACGACCCGGAGCCCTCACCACACTCGGCGCTTCCTTTTCGCTGGTGGGAAAAGACTGGCTACGTTCTGGTCAAGCGCGGAGACAAGCCTAGGTCGAAGGTTCTGAAGGATTTGGCGGCGGAGATTCAGAAGATCAGACGCTCAAAGCAGCAACCGCCCGGATCAGGATAACAGGATGGTTCCGGTGCTCGGGCTCGGCCTTAGTCCGGGTGCTTTCACGCTTAGCAATGAGGCAAACTCTTGCGACTTAAGCGCAGTCAGGAATGATTGCACGGACGGTTTGTCTAAGCGGTCTCTTGCGACTAGGAAGTCGAACGATTCATCGCTGATCTTTACGAAGTCAAGACCATAGGTCACTGCAACAGTCCTGATGCCCACACCCACGTCGGCTCTACCATGAGCCACGGCAGCCGCCACGGCGGAATGAGACTTCGCTTCAGACGTGTAACCGTGTATCCCTCTGGCCAGTTCCTCAAGTTTCATGCCTCTTGAAGTCGCAATCCCGGAGAGGTGGAAATCCACCAGAATCCTTGTGCCGGAACCTCGGTTTCTATTGATGAACGAAACATCTGTGCGCAGGATATCATCGAAGCCGCGTATCCTCTTCGGGTTGCCTTTGGGAAGCAGGAAACCTTGTTCCCGTGCATATCCTCTGACCAAGACTGCTTTGTCTTTCAGCCGAAATCGATTGTAGAATGGAATATTGTATTCACCTGTCGCCTCATCTAGGAGATGCACGCCAGCAACATCGGCCTCACCGCGGTTCACAGCGTGAAGTCCTCCAAGCGATCCCGTGTTAATGACCTTGGCAACGAACTCTGGCCTGTGTTCACGAATGACTTCGATTAGGACATCGATTCCGACGCAGTGACTTCCTATCACAATCAAATCAGCTGGATTCAGACTTGCCCCGAAGAGGTGGACTTTGACTTGCTCTCCCTCCTCGACGAAACTGACCGTGTCAGGTATGTCAATGAATCCGTCAGAAAGAGAGAATGAGGTTATCGCACCAGATCCACCCACGGTCGGGTAGGCGAGATACTGCCCGGTTGCTGTTCTAGCTAGGTGGACCGGCAAGAGTTCGCGTCTTCCCTTTGCGGAGACTACTTTCAGCGCGAGCTTCGCGTCGACAACAACCGCTGCTCGTCGAGTTAGGCCTGACATTTCCCTGAGGACAGGAGCGACGAGCGCATGAAATATCATGAGTGCAGAGGTCGGATATCCTGGCAGACCGATCAGGGGTTTGCCATCCACGACCGCGACAAGTGCTGGTTTGCCGGGTTTGACCGATATTCCATGAACCAGCACTCCTGGCTTGCCGAGATTGTCGATGATCCGATAGACCAGATCTCCGGCCCCAGCTGAGGTGCTACCGGAAGTCAGCACCATTTCAGCTTGCTGAAGTGCCTGTTTGAGCTTCCCCTCTATGACTACGGGATCGTCGGGTACAATGCCGACGCGGATAGGTTCTCCTCCGCATTCAACTACACTCGCGGCGATAGCGCTCGCGTTGATGTCGTAGACCTTTCCGTACGTGAGAGAGGCTCCTAGAGGAACAAGTTCATTACCGGTTGAGAGGATTGCCACACGCGGTTTCTTGAAGACCTTGATTCTCTCTGTTCCGAGCGCGGCAAGTACTCCAATCTCGCGCGGTGTTATCGTTTCGGTCTTGCGAAGGACGAGTTCCCCAGCCATAATGTCAGACCCGGCGGCTGCTATGTTCTCTCCAGGAACGACTGATCGGAAGATCTCAAGCGTCGAGTTGATGTGGCGAGTGTGTTCGACCATCACCACCGCATTCGATCCGCGCGGAACAGGCGCCCCTGTTGAGATTTCTATAGCCTCGCCTGTGTTAACCGGAATCGAGATCTGCTGGCCGGCTTCACATCGGCCGACGATCTTCAATTTCTTTGGATTGTCGTCGTCGGCGCCGAAGGTGTCCTCAGCAATTACGGCGTAGCCGTCCATTGCTGCTCGGTCGAAACCTGGCACATCGATGGGGGAGATTATGTCCTGTGCGAGGGTTCGTCCCATCGAATCGGAAACGCGGATTTCGTCTGTTGATGTAGGTTCAGGTCTGAAATGCTTGTGGAGCTCGGCAAGGGCGTCCTCGATTGTGACTAGGGTTCTGAAGACTTTACGGTCTCCCAGCGTTTTCACCTCGTTCCACAGGCCTGAACAACTGGACCTCGATCTCGACTCCCTCATCATACCCTTCAAGATTCTCCGGAATGACAACGATTCCGTTTGCTCGAGTGAGCGTTGTCAGGATCCCTGAGCCGGGGGCACGAAGAGGTTCAGCGTAGAGCTTTCCGTCTGTTTCTCTGACTAGGACGCGTATGAAGGTGCGGAAGCCAGGCACTCCAACGATCCGTTTCGTGGTCTTGGCCCTCACTTTGGGCTGGGGATCCGGTTCCGTTCCCAGCATCCTGAAGATGAGTGGTTGGACGAAAGTTGAGAAAGCGATCATCGCAGAGACCGGGAGGCCAGG
>Ga0315281_10011516_pt1 | contig 12121 bp, 11 predicted proteins | sample YL17G07_0_MG_FD_204540 | JGI IMG/M metagenome (GOLD analysis project Ga0315281, IMG submission 204540) | Sediment microbial communities from Yellowstone Lake, YNP, Wyoming, USA - YL17G07_0 | ecosystem: Environmental > Aquatic > Freshwater > Lake > Sediment | place: USA: Wyoming | collected... | reverse complement strand
TTCACGAAGGCTTCTACTGCAACCACCGATACGCCGCTACGACAAGCCTGACGGCGGGCGGGCTCGCCGCTCAGTCGGTCAACATACTGTTTCAAGTATGCCTCCCTCCCTCACGGCTCCGCGCGCCCGTCTCGCGTGGCGTCTCGGCGGTTTCGTCACGAACCCTCGTGAATAATGCGGGTTAAGCGGAGGGGCAAGCCCCAGGAATCTCTGCCGATCGAATGCGACAGAAGAAACTCCATCGGTATGAATTCGAGTTCCGGTATGACTATTCACTTACTGGAACCGGCTAAGTCGATTGGAGAGATTGAGGACTCGTCCGTCTTCCGTCATGGACAGCCCATAGAGCGAAGAGTATGATGATTCGTCATATGATCCAGTGGTCACGCTGCATCATACTGACAGGGAGAACCGAGCCATGGCTTCGGCATTTTCCTACTACGCCACCTGCTTCCACTACTCCAGCGATCGTAACAACCAGCTGACTCAGTCGCCTCGCGCAAGTCACTGCTTCCGCTCCTCTCACCTTATCTCAAACTCCGGTTTGACGGTCGAACTGATCCGCCTGCTCATAGGCACGGTTGTGCCGTCTCGTATCCGCAATCCATCTCACTCCTTCATGGAACCGCAGCGAATGACGCTGACCGGTCCACGAGGAAACCAAGGAGGTTTCTATGACATCCTCCAACAATTTGCGACGGGGAGCTCTCATGCTGATGTTCGGGCTGGGCATTACCGGCTTCGCCTGGCCGAGTAGCGCGGCTACGACGGAAGCAACCTCATTTAATCTGCCCGTAGAAACGGTGGCGGACTATCTGTACGCCCTGATTGAAGCGGACCGCGAGGTCTACACCAAGCACGTCGTTGAACGGATGCAGACCAAAGGGGTGGTTGTGGCCTCGGAGAACTGGGAGGAGAAAAATACCCTGCCTCTGCCGGCTCAATTTCTGATGGAGTCTGGCCGCGTCGTGGCAAGAAAAGGGCTCGGCGTACAGTATCGATTGATCAGCCTCTGGCCGATCAACAAGAGGAATGCTGCCTCAAGCGAGTTTGAGAAAATCGGCTTGGGAACCATCCTCACTCATCCGACCAAACCCTATACCGGTTTTGTGAAAGAAGGAGGAGCCCGATACTTCCAAGCCGTCTATCCGGATCTTGCTGTAGCCCAGGCTTGCATCGGCTGCCACAATTCCCATCCGGACAGCCCCAAACGGGACTTCAAGATCAATGACGTCATGGGAGGGTTGGTGATCAGCATTCCACTGAAATAGCTATGAGCGGGAGGTGCGCAAGACGTGCCTGACAGGCGCGCTCCGAAGGCTGAAGCTTACGGTTAGTCTGAAAACTAAAATAATCTGGCTCCGACCTTCAGCCTTCCCAGCTTCAGCCTAATCCCTAGTCTCCTGTGGGCTATGGAGTCTTTGCGCACCGGAACCCGGGGAAGTATAGACTCCTGAACGTCGGGGGATCCCAGTACCGGTCCGAGGATCGGAGGTTTCGCGCACTGGTGTTCCAGGCTCCGCCTCGGATCACTTTAAACCCGCCCATTGGCAATCCTTCCGGATTCTGCTGCGGGCTATTCTTATAATAGTCACTGTCGTACCAGTCGCTGACCCACTCCCAGACATTACCGGCCATGTCATAGACACCATAGGGACTCTTGCCATTTTCAAACGTTCCCACCGGCGACAATGCATCATAATTATGCGATCCTGATTTCCCATAGTTCGCGTGGAGCGGCGTCGGGGGATCGTTGCCCCACGGATAAATGCGGCCATCCGTCCCTCGCGCCGCCTTTTCCCACTCAGCCTCTGTCGGCAGACGTTTGCCCGCCCATTTGCAGTAGGCAGCTGCATCCGCCCAATCCACATTGGAGACCGGCCGCTTCTGGTATGCCGATTGGTTCATCGTATTCCAGTCCAACGGTGCGCGGGCTGCTCCTGACCGCAGAAATTCCTCATACTGCCCCACCGTGACTTCGTACACATCGATGGAGTAGGCATTCAACTGAACCTTGTGCGCCGGTCGTTCGTCTGAATCACCATCCTGGCTCCCCATCGTAAACTCTCCCGCCGATACCGATACCATCGACCCTGCTGGTGGGCGGAGTACAACGGGCTTCTCCTGGGTTTGGCTCTGAGTCTGACTCTGAGTCTGAGCTTGCTTCTGCGCTGGAACTGGTTCCTTCGCGCCTTTTTCATTTGGTGCCGCGCCCATTGCCGGATACGCGGCAAACAGGACCAACGCACCGAGTACAATCATCCTCCTCATGAACTGCCTCCACAATTTGCCAAACGAACCATGTCAGCCTATGTACACACTGCCCGGGTCGGGCACTATAAAGCCTAATACCTCCGAAAAACAACCGTTCAGAGTCACGAATCTGTCTGCATTATTTACGAATGTTTCCACTGTATTCACCGATGTCTAACTCACGCGAGCCGTGCGAGACAGGCGGGAGAAACACGACTCAAGCTTCGGACCTCCAACTCTCCTCCGTCTAGTCCGTCCGCTTTCTCGCAAGTTGCACGCTTATCGGTCAGCACAATTATACCGGTTAAGTACCCTGTGCCTACTGGCTCTTTGCGCAACGGAACCCGTTGAGCCCCTGGTCCGTCGGCGAAATCAGGCTCCGATTCGAGGAACGCATGGCCCGAGGATTGCTGTTCCACGCACCGCCACGGATCGTCCTGGTCCCGCCCGTCGACGGTCCTGTCGGATTCTTCGACGGGCTGACCTTGTAATAGTTATAGTCGTACAAATCACTGACCCATTCCCAAACATTCCCGGCCATATCATAGCTGCCATAGGGACTTTTGCCCGCTTCGAACGAGCCCACCGGCGCCAATACCCCGTGATTGTTCCAGTCCGACTTCCCAAAGTTCGCGTGGAGCGGGGTCGGAGGATCGTTACCCCACGGATAGATGCGGCCATCTGTCCCCCGCGCCGCCTTCTCCCACTCCGCCTCTGTCGGCAACCGCTTGCCGACCCATTTGCAATAGGCGGAGGCATCCGTCGAATCCACATTGGCGACCGGGCGCTTCTGATGTGCCGATTGGTTCATCGTCTTCCAGTCCGAAGGCGGATCGATCCCTTTTGCCTGCAGAAAGGCCGCATACTGCCCTACTGTCACTTCATACACATCCATGGAAAAGGCATCCACATAAACCTTGTGCGCCGGCTGTTCGTCTGAATCTCCCGTCGGACTCCCCATCATAAACTCCCCTGCCGGCACTACCACCATCGACCCCTCTGGCGGTTGAGCTGACGCAGGCTTCTCCTGACTCTGCTTCTGCCCCGTGGCCGCTTCCTTACCCCCCTTATCAACAGGTGCTGCAGCCAACGCCGGATGAGCAGCGAGGCCAAGCAACGCGACCAGTACAAATATCCAGCTCATGAACCGCCTCCGTTTTCTGTTGAAGGAACCATGACACCTTATCTTCACATAGCCCAATGGGCGGGAACTATAAAGCCTTGCGCCTCAAAAAAACAACCGCACAGGGTCACACGGCTGCCCAGTCTAGCCGAATTTTCAGGAAGCTTCTGCTGCAAGCGCGGATACGCGGCTGTGACGGGCAGTCTCGCTCATCCCGCATGTCTCGCGCGGCGTTTTTCCTCAGCCTGGAATGAATGTCCTCTTTACAGGGTGAATGCGACCCAGAGTTTCACGACAATCCACAGGACCGCTGCAATGGCGAGCATGAGCAGCACGACGGTCCCACCGATAATGCCGACCACATAAAGCCTGGCCTGCTGCGTTTCACGATAGGGTTGAGTCGCAGCCCGCCGCAGTAACGCTGCATTTCTCGCGTGACTTCGAAACCAGATGGAGAAGAGATCACCGAGGATGGGAATCGCACCGATGGTTCCATTGATGAGGAGATTCAGGCTCATCCGTGCCATGACGATCTGCGGCACTTGAAGCCGGGCGGCCAAGACCAATATGACGGTCCCTATAAGATTGGCCAGCATGTCGCCGATTCCTGGTATCAGTCCGAGTAACGGATCGAGTCCCAGATAGAAAGGTGTGCCAGGAATTTTGACGGTCGTATCCAGAATCTTGGCTAATAGTTCAGCCGTCGCCACCATGGCCTCTCGTTGAGAATCGGAAGATGGAGATTCTTGGGGAAAACGGGAGACTGGGTCAGCCATGATTCGACCGAGCGGCATGCTCTTTCAACCAGCAGCGGTCCATCACGACGAACAGGCCGGCTCCGATAGCACGAACAGCTGCCTGTTCGTTGATAACTCCTTCTTGCATCCAGATAGCTTTGGCGCCACGAGCGATCGCTTCTTCAACGATAGGAAAAGCATCTTCCGGCTTCCTGAAGATATTCACGAGATCAATGGCGCCCGGCACCTGAGCCCGTGAAGGATACGCTGGCTCGCCAAGTACGTGCGTCTCGTTCGGATTTACCGGAATGACTCGGTAGCCCTGGATCTTCATGTAGCTCGCCACCCCATAGGATGGGCGTGCCGGATTCGACGACAATCCCACCACAGCTATCGTGCGGCAATCTCGCAGAATCTCATCGATGGTCACAGCCGACTGATTTGGCATCTCTCACTTCCCTTGATAGGTCTTGATAGGTAGTGTAGACCGTACCATGAGTCAATTGGCTTGGACAATTCTCCCACAAGACTGAAAGGATTCGCCCCTTGACGACATGACTGGGATAGGTCATATCACCGTGGCTGTCCCGGCCTGGTGCAACACCCTATGATGGAGGCCACTATGCGCGCACTGTCGATTCCCTTCGGTCACGCCCTCGTGAGGCGGTTGATACTCGTAGCGTTCCTCGTCCTCCCCTGGCCCGTCATGGCTGAAGACGACACCGCGCTCCCCCTCTCGAAGATCGTGCTCTATTCAAGCGGCGTAGGGTATTTTCAACATGATGGGTCCCTCAACAATCGTACGCAACTTCACCTCCGCTTCAATGTGTCCCAGATCAACGACATTCTGAAAAGCCTGGTCGTGCAAGATTTTGGTGGCGGCAAGGTCTCAACCGTCACCTACGGTTCGCGCGATCCCGTGACAAAAACCCTCGGAAGCTTCGGCATCAATCTAAACGGCAATCCGACCCTGGGGCAGATTTTGACTCAAGTCCGGGGAGAGCCGGTCGAGGTTACCGCGCCCAATCCCATCGTCGGCACGTTGCTGGGAGTGGAAAAGAAAACGGAGTCCGTCGGTGAGGGCTCGCAACACCGCGTCATCGAGCAGGAATATGTCACGATCCTGACAGAAGACGGATTCCGCTCACTCTCGCTGGCAAACGTTCAGCGCATCAAATTGACCAATCCTGTGTTGAATGCTGAGCTGCACCAGGCGCTGGCCGCGCTCGCGACCAATCACGATGCCCAGAAGAAAATGGTCTCAATTACCTTCGACGGCACCGGAAACCGCCAGGCTCGTGTTGCTTACCTGACGGAAACCCCGGTCTGGAAAACCACGTATCGACTCGTCTTGGATGAGGACAAGGCGCCATATCTGCAAGGCTGGGCCATTGTGGAGAATCAGACCCCACAGGACTGGCGCAACGTGAAACTCTCGCTTGTCTCCGGACGGCCCATTTCTTTCACAATGGATCTGTATCAACCGCTCTACAACCCGCGCCCCCTCGTACAGCCCGAGCTCTACGCCAACCTCAAACCCCAGACGTACGGCGATGCCATGGATGAGCTCAAGCCGATGGCTCCTGCCTCTCCAGCCCGCAGCGACATGAAGAAAGAACGCTTGCTCGGCAAGATGGCCCAAGGCTTTGCAAGTGGCCGGGCCAATGCCCCAGCGGCATCCTCCGTTGCCGCCGAAATGGAGATGGGCAGCTTGGAAGAAGGCGTGGCCCCCTTGGCGATGGCTGAAGACAAAGGCGAGTTGTTCGAGTATCGCATCGACCAGCCTATCACCCTCGCAAAACATACCAGCGCGCTGCTGCCCATCATCGGTCAAACGCTGCAGGGGCAGAAAGTGTCGCTCTACAATCAGAATGTCAACGCGAAACATCCGCTGAACGGGTATCGGCTGAAAAACACATCGGCTCTTCATTTGATGCAAGGCCCTATCACGCTCTTCGACAGCGGGTCCTATGCGGGCGATGCGCGTATCGAGGACCTTCCCCCCGGACAAGACCGGCTGATCAGCTATGCGCTCGATCTCAAGACCGAAGTGGAGCCCAAACTCGAAGGCGGGACGCAAGAACTTGCGACAGTCTCGCTGAAGAAGGGCACGATGCTCATCTCACGCCGTTTAGTCGAAGACCGAACCTATCTCGTGAAGAACCGCGACGCCAAGGCCAAAATCGTGCTGATCGAACAGCCCTACCGTGCAGACTGGAAACTTGCCGAACCGAAGGAACCGACAGAGCGGACGCGCGACTTATACCGCTTTAGCGTCGCAGTCGATCCAGGGAAAAGCGCGACGCTCCGGGTCAAAGAAACGCTGCCTATTCAGGAATCGATCCTCTTGATGGAAGGCGGTGTTGACCAGATTGTCTACTACCAGCAAGCGAAAGAAGTCAGCGTAAAAGTGAAAGAAGCGCTGCAACGCGTAGTGCAATTGCGCAGTGCGCTGGACGACGCGCGCACCCAACGGACACGCCTAGACCAACGCACCGCCGAGATCACCACGGAGCACGCTCGCATCCGCGAGAATATGCAGCGACTCCAGCAGAACTCCGATCTCTATACTCGCTATGTCAAAAAGTTGGACCAGCAGGAAACCGAGCTGGAGAAACTGCGCAAGGAGATTGAAAACCTCAAAAACATGGAAGAGGAACGTCGGCGGGAGTTGCAGAACTACGTGATGAATCTGGACGTTGCCTCCTGAAAAAACAGGGTAAGGTCAAGGCTCAGGTTGAGAACGATCACACTCGGTCACTCTCGACCTTACCCTCAGCCTCGACCTTTCAGTTGGCTCCTTGATCAAAGAACCGCCGGACATCTTCTGGAGGTGCGCAGCCGACGAGGAGTTCACCCTCCGGCGAGACCATGAGGGGAACCCCGGCCTGGCCTGTGATGTGCCAAGCCGTTTCCCATTTTTGAGCCACCCGGCGATCCTCGTTATCGATCGTACCCACAGCCTCCGGTGAACCTCCTACCTGCTCGACCAGTTGCCTGAGCACCTCCGGATCGGAGATGTCTCGGCCTTGACACCAGAAGGCCCGATACGTCTCACGTACAAACGCCATCATATGCGATGGATCACGCCGTAGGAATGCCACCGCTTGTTCGATCGCCGGTCTCGTATTGGGCTTACCAGGAGGGAGCGCAATGGGCAGCCCTGGTGCCAGCCGCTGGACGACTGCCACCTCGTGACGCAGTTCAGCGCCCAACGAACCCTGCCACGGTTTCATTGGACGAGGCAGATGCGACGCATGCTGCACACCTCGCCATTCACAACGAGCAAGCAAACTCATCTCATACAGCCGTTCATGCAACGCATAACAGAACGGACAGTTGAAGTCGCTGTAGAGAATCGTACCGCTGGACATAGTTACTCCCTGCTAGCCCGCATGATTCATGCGGGCTCGAAATATTCCCGCCGCTTGAGGATATCGAGGACCCCATCATCAATTCAATACTTTTATTCTCATCCATTCCATAGTCCAAGGCGATGGAACCGGAGGAGATGCCTGGCGGTGGGATCCCGTTCTTTGGTCCATCACGTATAGACCTCGGAAGTTCCGGCATACCTGCGTAACTTTTCCGCAGCCTGCTCCGCAGTCTTGCGCGCTGCAAGGCCGGCGCGAACAGATGTTGACTATGGCTCATTCATGTCTGTTGTGTGTTGCTCTGTGCGAATGCTCAACGCCTATCGGTGCTATACTCCTGCTAGTCAAAAGACGAGTGCTTCACGATCTGTAAAGAAGACACTCGCCAGGGTGAAAAAGGCAAACCACCTGAGAGGGTGGGACGCAAAGCCAAGGGACCTAAACCGGGACGAAGTATGTTCCAGGGTCAGCCTAGCCGCCACACAGCATCTGTGCGATCGCGCAACCGTGACGGCTATCCCCCCTTCACTTCTTCCCTCTCCCTCGGCACACACCTGAGGCTCTGCACAGTCTCACATGGAGGTGCCCTATGATGTCAGCTATTCACTCGGCCCTTTCTGGGCTCGGGGCCTATGCGAAGCAAGTTGAGGTCTCGGCGAATAATGTGGCCAACGTCAATACCGACGGATTCAAGAAATCTCACACGGAGCTTGTCTCGGTGGAAACCGGAGGCGTGCTCCCTGTCGTTCGAAGAGACGACTCCGCCGGCCCTACGGTCCTACGCGACAGCGGCTATCGTCCAACCTTGGTGGAATTGTCGAACGTCGATCTTGGTGAAGAAGCCGTCAACCAGATTCTTGCGCAGCGGGGATATGAAGCGAATCTCAATACCCTCAGGACGGCAGATGATATGCTGGGTACCATCCTGAATATAACGAAGTAACCGACCGCTCCTTTCAAACCGAGGGCCAGCCCGCAGAAGGAATGGCGCGTAGCATTCCGCTTAGGCAGTGTGGTATGTCGAGCCCATGGCTGGCCCACGGGTTCTACTGCTCATCCCTCCGCTCACTCAGCTGAATACTCCCTACCCATCCACTGCCTATCTCACGGGGTTTCTCCGTGGCCGCGGGATTGAGGCTTCCCAAGCCGACCTCGGCATCGAGATGGTGCTCCGGCTTTTTTGTCGATCGGGACTCCAGGCCCTGTTTGAGCAGGTACGGACACAGGAAAATGAATTGCCCGGTGAGGCCAGGCAGATGTTGGCGGTCGAGCCGGCCTATCTGAATGCCATTGATCCGGTCATTGAATTTCTCCAAGGACGCAATCCTTCACTAGCCTTGCTCCTTGCCCGTCCAGGATTTCTCCCCCAAGGCCCCCGGTTTGCCGGTCAGAGAGGACGCGCTACGTCATCACGTGCCTTGCCGGAGCAGGATCGCGCCAAACGGTTCGCCACCTTGTATCTCGAAGACCTGGCCGATCTGACCCAGGCAACCGTCTCGCCCTATTTTGCCCTGAGCCGCTATGCCGAACATATCGCACGAGCAGCCTCATCGTTTGAAACCATCATCGATGCGGTAGCCGCCCCGCCGACACTGACGGATCGATTCATGCTCGAATCCTTGTGGGAACATCTCGAGCGCGTCAATCCTTCGCTCGTCTGCCTGACTGTTCCCTTCCCCGGCAACCTCTATGGCGCGTTTCGTACTGCCCATTCGATCAAGCGCCAACGGCCAGACATGGTCATTGCCCTTGGCGGCGGATATGCCAACACCGAGCTTCGCCGTCTGTCGGATCCCCGCGTATTCGACTACATCGATTACGTGACTCTCGACGACGGGGAACGGCCACTGCTTTCATTGATCGAGCATCTGGCGGGGACCAGACCGCTCACGCGACTCTGCCGGACGTTCTATCGGGACAAGGATCGAGTGGTCTTCGCAAATGAGACGTCCGATCGGGAGTTCAGCATGGCTGAGGTCGGTTGTCCGACCTATAGCGGACTGAGATTGGATCGGTATCTCACGATATTGGACAGCACAAACCCGATGCATCGTCTCTGGTCGGAAGGCCATTGGAACAAACTGACGGTCGCCCATGGCTGTTATTGGAAGCAATGTACGTTTTGCGATGTCGGGCTCAACTACATCAGCCGCTATGAAATGACGCCGACCGATCGGCTCATCCAACAGATCGAGCAATTGATCGCCGAGACAGGCTGTCGAGGATTCCACTTTGTCGATGAGGCAGCCCCTCCTGCTGCCTTGAAATCGCTCGCCTTGGCGCTACTGGAACGAGGCATCGCCATTTCATGGTGGGGGAATATCCGCTTTGAAGAAGCGTTCTCGCCGGACCTCTGCCGCCTCCTGGCCGCCTCCGGCTGCATCGCCGTGACGGCAGGACTCGAAGCGGCCTCGGACCGTCTCCTGGAGAAGATCAAGAAAGGGATTACCGTCGATCAGACTGCGCTTGTGGCAGCGGCCTTTAAAGACGCAGGCATTCTCATTCATGCCTATCTCATGTACGGTTGTCCCTCTGAGACAGTACAAGAAACGGTGGACTCGCTTGAACGAGTGCGACAATTGTTCGCGGCAGATCTGATTCAATCCGCCTTCTGGCATCGCTTCACCGCCACAGCCCATAGCCCGATCGGACTCAAGCCGGCTACCTATGGATTGCGCATCCTTGGGCCTGAATTTCAGGGCTTTGCGGAGAATGATCTTTTGCACGAAGATCGACAAGGCAAGACACCGGAGTGGCTCGGCGAAGGTTTACGACGGTCGGTGCTCAATTATATCGAGGGACGAGGACTCACCCTCGATGTCCGCCAGTGGTTCGACCATTCCGTGCCAAGGCCACGTGTCTCCCCCACGTGGGTACCCTGTCTTCTCAAGAAAAGAATTGTTGAGGATGATCCACAAGCAGAACGACGATTCGTTTGGCTCGGCGGGCAACCGGTCTGTGAGCCTGTCGGAAGAAGGATGCGACTCATTCTGCCAGGGCATACCAGCGATCAGGCCGTTACCGTCTCCAATCAACAGGCTCAGTGGCTTGACGATCTGATTCGACGCACCTCACCTCACAACAACCCATCGCGTCCCTATCCCCTACTCCGAGAAACAAAAACCACATTTCCAGGTACCGTAAAGGAGTTTGAAATCTTCCTCGGTACTAACTCCTGGAAAAAGGTTCGTTCAGCCGGCCTGCTGCTTGTGTAGCTGCTCGCGAAAAACTATTTCGACACACTGAGCTTCAATGATAAATTGTAACCCTGTCCGAGCCCTTCGAACTTGACTCTTATAATGCATGATGAGACGTTATCGCCCATAAGAAGGGGAAAGTGTCTATGCTCCTGATCCAGACCGCTGCGCTCTTCGTTCTCACTGCCCTCACCGAAATCGTCGGTTGCTTTCTACCCTACCTCTGGCTTCGCAAGGACGGATCAATCTGGCTCTTGGTTCCGGCAGCGCTCAGCCTCGCCGCCTTTGTCTGGCTCCTCACTCTCCACCCCGCCGCCAGCGGACGGGTCTATGCTGCCTATGGCGGTGTATACGTGGCAGCGGCCCTCGTCTGGCTGAAGGTCGTGGACGGCGAGAAACTCTCCGTCTTCGACTGGACTGGAGCAGGAATTGCCGTGCTTGGTATGGCGGTTATCGTCTTTGGCTGGACCGCGAAGGAGTGAAACGAATGACTCAATACCCCCCGATCAAGACATTTATCCTCCTCCGTCCATCGTCTTGCCCCTATTAGCACGGGCGCTTCATATTCTCACCTGAACTCGGTCCGATCGTTCCTCCACAAAATTTTTAGCGTGGCATGATCGACTCTCCTTCGATCTCATAGAAGCGATTGGAGACAGTCCAACACTGCATCCAGATCCTCCTCTAACAGGGACTGCCACATGGGCACTGAGAGCGTCCAAGCCGAAGGTAATGGTCCAAATGATCATGAATCCCTTTCACGCCGGGCACGACGGCGATAGCTAGTCTGGCCTCTTTTGCATCCAGATGAGTCGGCACTCCTTCCGTGAGCACATGCACGTCCTGAGTGAGTAGTGCCCACGTGCGCCAGACGATGTAGAAGAACGGTCAGCAGGTTCCGTCGTTGTTGCGTCCTCTGTACTCTCGAGTCTTCCACAGGGTCCGCCCGTGCCTCATTCAGTAGCGAACCCTGAGTCTTGCTTGATCGATACCTTCTCTGTGCTCACCCGCTTATAGAGTGCCGGAATGATCAGTAGCGTTAGTATCGTCGAGGTGAACAATCCCCCAATGACGACGGTCGCAAGGGGCCGCTGGACTTCAGCCCCCATCGTCGTGGCTAATGCCATGGGAAGAAATCCGAGGCTGGCGACGAGTGCCGTCATCAGCACGGGCCTGAGTCGGTCCATGGCTCCCTGCACAACGGCCTGATCGGTTGGGAGCCCTTCTGCTTCAAGTAGCCGGATGTGGCTGACCAGCACGACACCATTGAGTACCGCAATGCCGAACAGGGCAATGAATCCGATGACCGCTGAAATGCTGAGGGGTAAACCGCGTAGCCACAGAGCCACGATGCCACCAGATAACGCCAAGGGGACATTGAGAAAAATCAGCAACGCGGGACGCATGGCCCCGAAAATGACCGACAGGACACCCAGA
>Ga0315281_10011515_pt1 | contig 12121 bp, 9 predicted proteins | sample YL17G07_0_MG_FD_204540 | JGI IMG/M metagenome (GOLD analysis project Ga0315281, IMG submission 204540) | Sediment microbial communities from Yellowstone Lake, YNP, Wyoming, USA - YL17G07_0 | ecosystem: Environmental > Aquatic > Freshwater > Lake > Sediment | place: USA: Wyoming | collected... | reverse complement strand
TCCCGGACGGACGGACTCGTTGTTTCGTTCTACTCGGCCGCCGCAGCCGCGGCGAGCGTCGTCCAACCGGCCCCTCCGCCGGCCCCCGCCCCCGTGCCAATCCCGGCCAAGTCCGAACCGAAGGCCGAAGCCAAGACCGTGACCACCGAAGCCCTCTTCCCGCCACGCGAAGTCGCCGCTCCGGCAGGGACTACCAAGGAAGCCGCGGCCCAGGACCAGCAGAAAAAATTCAAGCCTAAAACGATATCCGGCGAAGAGGAAAAATACTCCGGCGACATCATCAGCCTCAAGATCAAGGATGCCGACCTCAAGGACGTTGTCCTCTACCTGGCCGAGTTCGCCGGCCTGAACGTCGTCTTCGACCCAGACGTCCGGGGCACCGTCACCGTTAACCTCCAGGACGTCCCCTGGGACCAGACCCTGGAGATCATCCTCAAGCAGAACAAGATGGGCAAGACGATCGAGGGCAACATCCTGCGTATCGCACCCATCAGCGTCCTGACCCGCGAAGAGGATGACCTGCGGCAGCTCAAGGAGAGCAAGGAGCTGGGCGGCCCGGTCATGGTCAAGACGATCACCCTGTCCTATTCGAAAGCCAAGGACGTCGCCGCCCTCCTCCGTTCCAAGATCTCGACGCGCGGCGAGATGATCGTCGACGACCGGACCAACACGCTGATCGTCTCCGAGGTCCGAGACAAGCTCGATCTCGTCGAAAAGCTCATCGCCGTCGTCGACACGCCGACGCCCCAGGTCTCCATCGAGGCCCGCGTCGTCGAGGCCTCGACCTCCTTCGTCCGCCACCTGGGCATCCAGTGGGGCTTCAGGGGCATGGCCGACCCGTTCTACGGGAACGCGACCTCCCTCCAGTTCCCCAACAGCGTCCTCGTCAACGGCGCCTTGATCCCCCAGGGCATCGCGACCAAGGGCATCGGCGGGCCCTTGGGCGGCTACGCCGTCAACTTGCCCGCCCCGGCCTTCAACACGGCCGTGGGCTTCTCCTTCGCCAACGTCCTCGACACCTTCCGGGTCGACCTCGCCCTGACCGCCATGGAGTCGGGCGGCAACGGCAAGATCATCTCCCGTCCGTCCGTTGTCACCCAGAACAACCAGATGGCCGAGATCATCCAGGGCCGCCAGATCCCCGTCCAGACGGTGGCCAACTTCACCGTGACGGTCCGGTACGTCAACGCCGCCCTCGAGCTGAGGGCGACACCGCAGATCACGGCCGAGGGGACGATCATCATGACCATCGAGATCCAGAACAATGCGGCCGACTTCGGCAACCTCGTGAACGGCATCCCACCGATCACCATGCAGAGCGCCAAGACGACGGTCATGGTCCCCGACGGCGGCACGACGGTCATCGGCGGCATCTACCGGACGGAGGACTCGGTCACCCGCGAGCGGGTGCCCTTCCTCCACCAGATCCCGGTACTGGGCTCCCTCTTCAAAAACTTCTCCCGAACGAAGCAGAGCCACGAGCTGCTGATTTTCATCACGCCCAGGATCATCAAGTGACAAGAGAGGATGAACCATGAAAAAGACCAAACCGACTCTTAAGGTCCTGGCTATAGCGGCCGCCTTCTTGGCCTTATCCGGCTGCAACAACCTGTCGCGACATGCCCAATCGAGCAGCATGATCGTCCTCGAGAGCATCACGGGCACGACGACGGAAGGCGATGTCGTGGCCTTCCTCCAATCCGATGTCCTGAGGGACGGCCCCACGGGAACATACGTCGCGGCGGACGTGGCCACGGCCAACATCATGATCCGGCTGATCAACCCCAACCCCATCAACCCTCCGTCACAGTTCAACGACGTCGTCCTGACGAGCTACCGGGTGACCTACGAACTGGAAAGCGGCCCCGGCACCCCCGGCGCCGACGTGCCGTTTCCCTTCGAGGGCAACTTCTCGACGGTCCTCTGCCAAGTGGACCAATCTACCGCCGTGCCGTTCGTGGTCGTCCTCACTGACGCCAAGCTTGTCCCGCCGCTCGTCAATCTGGTCGGGACGCTGACGGTCCACAACCGGAAGGCCAAGATCGAGATCTTCGGCCACGACCTGACCGACATGCCGGTCCAGGCGACCGGTTACCTGACGATCTACTTCGCGGACTACCTGGAAGCGGCCCCCGCTCCCAAGAAATAAGCCCGCACGCACGCCGAGCATGGGGCCCTTCCTTCGGGAAGAGCCCTTTTTTTTTCCTTTGAGCCCCGTCTTCTCTGCTCTACGAATCGGCAACCCCATAGATACGCGGCCGAGACGCCACCCGGGCTTTGATGGGGGCCCTCCATGGACCCCATCAAGGCCGAAACGGGGGGCGTCAAGCCGGCGAGCGAAAGGGCGAGTAGGAGAAGACGATCGACTTCTTCAGACGGACCTTGGGCAGGGATTCCCGGAGGGCCCGGTCGATCGTCTCCCGCTCCGGGGCCTTGAGGATGAACTGGACACGGGAGACGTCCCGGACGCGGGCGACGGAGGCAAAGGCCGGGCCGAGCACTTCGAGGCCGGGCGCGTATTGTTGGAGGAGCGCGCGCAACTCCCGCGACTTGGCCCCCAGGGTCCGGACGTCCCGGCCCTGGATCAGAACCTCGGCCAGGGCGGCAAACGGAGGATAGTTCAAGACGCGCCGGAACTCGATCTCCTTGTCGTAGAAGGCCCGGTAGTCGCCCGCCGCGGCCGCCTCGATGCTGAAGTGGGCCGGTGCTGTCGTCTGGACGACCGCCTCCGCGTCCGGCGCGTCGCGGCAGAAGTCCAGTATCGCCGAGACCGCCTCGAAGGTCTTTTGGCCGGCCCGATAATCGGAAAAGCCCAGGAGCGACTCGGGCCGGAGGACGCCGACGAGCCCGACCTTGGGCACGCCCGGCTGGTGGACGAGGAGTTGGGTGCCGACGAGGAGGGGGACTTTTCCCTTGGCGAATCCGGCGAGGATCTTGGCCCTCTCCTCCGGTCCCCCGGCTGTGTCCGAGTCGAAACGCCCCACCCGAACCTGGGGGAAGAGTCGGCCGAGTTCCTCCTCGACGGCCTGCGTCCCGGCGCCGCGCCTGAGGACGACTTCGCCGCCGCAGCCGGAGCAGGCCTTCCGGATGTCCTCGGCATGGTCGCAGTAATGGCAGACGAGGCGGCTCTCGGCCTTATGGAAGACGAGGGGGATGTCGCAGCGGGGACAGCGGGGAACGCGGCCGCAGCCGGAGCAGGCAAGTTGGGAGGCATAACCGCGCCGGTTGAGGAAGAGGATGGCGGCCTCCCCTTTCGCCAGGTTCGCCCGGAGCTTCTGTTCGAGTTCCCGGGAAATGAGGGGGATATCCCGGGAGTGGTCGACCAATGTGACCCGGGTCCGCCGCGGCTCCGTGCCCAGCTCGATGAGCATCCCCTGCCGCCGGGCCTCGGCGAAGGCTTCCACGGTCGGCCGGGACGATCCGTAGACGACGACCGCTCCTTCAGACCGGGCCCTAAGCCACGCGCCGCGCCGGGCGTCATAGGACGGGCTCTCGGCTTGGACATACGACTCCTCCTGCTCTTCGTCAACGACGATGAGGCGCAGCAGCCCCGTCTCTAGGAAGAGGGCCGAACGCGTCCCGGCGACGAGGGAAGCGCGGCCGCTCTTCAGGGTCCGCCAGGCGTCCTCTTTCTGTCTCTCAGTCATCCGGCTGTGGAAGACGACGGCCGTCCGGCCGTAATCGTTCTTGAAACGGGCCGCGAATTCCCCGCTCGGGGCGACCTCCGGAAAAAGATAGAGGACCCGCCCCCCCACGGCGATCGCCCGCCGGACGAGGTTCTGGAAAGCCGCTCTCCGCGACGCCGCGGACCCGAAGAGATACCAGGCGCCGAAACTCCCCTCGTCGATGCACTTCTCGACCGGGGCAAGAATGCCGGCGTCGCGCAGGCTCTCGGGGAAGGACAGGCCGAGCTGTACGGACGCTTCGGGCCCGCCGGCCTTGGGCGGCCGGGGCGCTTTGGCGGCCATCCTCCAGACTTTGACGAGCCCTTTCTTCTCCATCCGGGCGAGGAGCCCGGAGACGTCCTTCCCGCCCGTCTTCCTCCGGAGGAAAAGAGGGCTCCGTCCCTTGGGAGCTTCGGCCAGGACGGCCGCCAGAATGCGCTCCTTGGGACCGAGTCCCTTTTTCCCGAGCCCGGCCCGGCCGGATTCGGTCAGGCAGACGGTCGTTTTCGTCTTGAGGGCGAGGGAAGGCGGCAGGGACGCCTGAAGCACCTCGCCCCAGGACGAAAGGAATTCCGCGCTCAGCCGGCCCGTGAATTCGAGGAAGCGCTCGTCCCGGAACGGCCTGTCGTCGAGGACCTGGACGAGTTCCTTGACCTTGATCCCGGCGGCCGGAGGTTCGGTCGTCAGGCCGACGATGAAACCGTTCTGCCGTCTCGTTCCGAGCGGGGCGACCACCCGCGAGCCCGGCTGGGCGGCGGCCAGGAACTCCTCCGGGACGGCGTAATGAAAGGATTGGTCGAAGGGGAGCGCGAAAACGACCCGGGCAAAGACGGTCATTTCCCGCCGAGAAGCGCCATAACCTTCTGCATGTCCTCCCAGACCATGCGCTTGAGCTCCCGGTTGCCTTCGTTCCGGACGAGATAGGAGGGGTGGAAGGTGGGCATGACCGGGATGCCCCGGTAGTCCCCGTAATTCCCGCGCCGGGCCGTCATGCCTTCGCGGCCGGGGACGAAATAATCCGTCGGCGTCTTCCCCAGGGTGACGATGACGCGCGGCCGGATGAGCTCGATCTGGCGGATGAGGTAGGGTGAGCAGGCCTCCTCCTCCTCGCGGTGGGGGACGCGGTTGTCGGGCGGGCGGCACTTGACGATGTTAGTGATGTAGACCTCGTCCTCGCGGAATTTCATGGCCGCGATGATCTTCCGAAGCAGTTGGCCGGCCCGGCCGACGAACGGCCGGCCCTGGGTGTCTTCGTCCCGGCCCGGCCCCTCGCCGATGAACATCAGCTCGGCCGACCGGTTGCCTTCGCCGGGAACAGCGAGGGTTCTGAGTTTGTGGAGCGGACAGAGCTTGCAGGCGAGGACCTGCTTATCGATCTCTTCGAGGGATCGCCTCTCGGCGGCCGTCTGCGCGGGGAGGCCGGCGAGAGACGGCAGAGAGGGGGCGGCGGGCGGCTGGGGCCTGATGTCGCGGGCCGGGGCGGGGCGGGAAGCCGTCTGCCGGGGGGCCGGCGGGACGCTCCGCGACCGATCCCCGGCGTTGTTGCCAGCGGCCGGCTTGAGGACGAACCCGGCCCCGGCCTCGGTCAGGAAATCGACCTGGCCCTTGAGGTCCTCCCAAATGTCAGCGGCGCTTTTTTTCAAGGGCGGCCTCGATGCGGTCGAAGATCGTCCGGCTCAACTCTCTTTTGCTCAAAAGGCCCGTTTCCTGGACGGGCCCGGAGGCGGCGATGATCCGGACGGCGTTGTGGTCGGTCCCGAACCCCTTGCTCTCACCGACGGCGTTAGCGACCATGAGGTCGGCCTTTTTCGCCGCCAGCTTCTTCCGGGCGTGGGCCAGGATGTCGTGCGTCTCCGCGGCGAAACCGACGAGGAACTGGCCCTGGCTCTTCTTCCCGCCGAGGAGGGCCAGGATGTCCGGCGTCTTCTCGACGGTCAGGGAGGGACCAATCTCGGCCTTGCCGGCCTTGCGCGGCCGGATGTCTTTGAAGCGGAAGTCGGAGACGGCGGCGGCCATGACCAGGATGTCCGCCTTGGGGAAGGCCCGCAGGCAGGCCGCCTGCATCTCGGCCGCGGTCCGGACGAATTCCGTCCGCGCCCCGTCCGGAGGGACGAGCGATGTCGGGCCGGAGACGAGGACGACCTCCGCCCCGCGGGCGACCGCCTCCCTGGCCAGCTCGTAACCCATCTTTCCCGACGACGGGTTGGAGAGGAAACGGACGGGGTCGAGGTGCTCCCGGGTCGGGCCCGCCGTGACCAGGACCGTTTTCCCCTTGAGGCTCGCCGTCCGGCCGATGAGCCGCAGCCCTTCCTTGACTATAGCTTCTGGCTCGGCCAGGCGTCCCCAGCCTTCGTCCCCGCACGCCAGGTAGCCCTTTTCCGGCTCGACGAATTCGACCCCCAGGGCCCTTAGGCGGGCGATGTTGGCCTGGGTCTGGGGGTGGAGGTACATGGCCTCGTTCATGGCCGGGGCGATGAGGACGGGCGAGCGGACAGCGAGATAGAGAGTCGACAGGAAATCGTCGGCGACGCCGCCCGAGAACTTGCCGATGACGTTGGCCGTGGCCGGGGCGACGCAGAGGAGGGCGATCTCCTTGGCCAGCGAAATATGGCCGACGGTCCGGGCCACGGGCTCCTCGAAGAGGCCAACGATGGTCGTCGTCCCCGACAGGCTGCTGAAGAGGAGCGGCGAGATGAGCCGGACGGCGTTCCGCGTCATGACGACCTGGACCTCGACGCCGTTTTTCTGGAATCCCCGGACGACCTCGCAGGCCTTGTAGATGCCGACGGACGAAGAGACACCTAGGGCGATTTTTTTCATGGACGGCCTTTCCGAAAGCTCTGCAGGACGGGTTTGAGCGCCCCGGCCATGGCACAGGTCCTGTGGCGCGAGGCGACGATGACGGCCTCGAGGTCGGCCGCGGCCTTGGCCAGGTCGTCGTTGACGACGACGTAGTCGAACTCGTCGAAAGCCCGGATTTCAGCCCGTGCATTCCGCAGGCGCCGTTCCACGGCCTCCGGAGCGTCCTCGCGCCGCCGCACGAGCCGCCGCCGGAGCTCGCCGGCGACCGGGGGCATGATAAAGATGTGGACGGCCCCGGGGATCCGCGTTCGGACCTGGCGCGCGCCCTGGACGTCGATGTCGAGGACGACGTCGCGGCGACGGCCTTTTCGCTCGACCTCGGCCCGGGACGTGCCGTAGAGATGGCCGTGGACCCGGGCCCATTCGACGAAACGCTTCTCCCGGACCATGCGCACGAAAGTCTTCTCGGGAATAAAGTAATAGTCGACGCCGTCCTTTTCCGAGGGTCGGGGCGGCCGCGTCGTATGGGAAACCGAGAATTCCAGGTCGCCCAGGCTCCGCCGCACTTTCCTGATGAGGGTCGACTTGCCGCAACCCGATGGCCCGCTGATCACGAAGAGCATGTCGTTCGCTCCCCTATTCGATATTCTGGACGTGCTGACGGATGCTCTCGAGCTCGTTCTTGATGGCCAGGCTCTCCCGAGTGATGTGGATGTCCTGGGATTTCGAGGCCAAGGTGTTGGCCTCGCGGTTGAGCTCCTGGGCCAGAAAATCGAGCTGTCTGCCGACGGGATCGCCGACCTTGGGCGAGAGGAGCGCCTCGAAGGAGTCGAGGTGGGTCTTGAGCCGGCCGATCTCCTCGGCCAGGTCGTAGCGCTGGGCCAGGAAAGAAGCTTCCTCGGCCAGCTTGCCCTCGGAAACCGGGGCCCCCCCGTTGAGGTCGGCCAAACGCTTCTTGATCTTCGCCTTGAAGAGTGCCGGTTGGCGCTTGAACCGCTCTTCGGCCCGGGAGACGAAGCGACGCACAGCGGCGATGTGGACACGGAGCTGGCGGGCAGTCTCCTTCCCCTCCCTGCGTCGCAGCGCCAGGACGTCGTCGAGCGTCCGGGAAAAATTCCGCTCGAGGAAGGCGGTGTCCTTGGGACCGAGGTTCTTCCTATTGACCTCGACGAGCTGGGGCACGCGGAAGAGGCTGTCGAGGGAGATCTCGAGGCGGCGGCCCGTCCGCCGGGAGACGCGGTCGAGAGAGGCCAAGATCTTCTCGAGGAGCCCTTCGTTCAGCGTGAAGTCCCAGCTTTCGGGGCTGAGCGAAACGAGCTCCAGAAAGACCTCCGCCCGTCCCCGGCGGATCCGTTTCTGGCAGACGGCCCGGAGGCGGCTTTCGGCCTCGCCGAGTGGGACGCCCTTGTACGACCAGTCGAAGTAGCGATGGTTGAGCGTTTTGATGCTGATCTTCAGCCGAAGGGTGGGAGAGGCGAAGTTCCTTTCGGCGAAGCCGGTCATGCCTAGGATCATGAGATGAGCTCCTCGTTATTCGCGACGCGTTTTGCGTTCTCGGTCAAGGCCATCGAAGTTCTTAGCGCGTCCTGAGGTGATCCGACATGAGCCGGTACATCCGGTCCTTGAGGGCGAGCTTCTTTTTTTTAAGCTCCCGCTCCTCGTCGACCTCGGCCACCGAGAGATGGGCCTTGGCACGGATCGTCTCGAGGGCCCGTTCGCAGTCGCCGTGATCGTCGTGGGCCCGGCGGAATTCGGCGTTTTCCCTGAGGAGAAGCTCCTTGAGTTCCTGTTCGTCCATCCGGCGGGTTCCTCCAGCGGCCAGAATAACATATCGACCCGGGCAATTCAATTTCGCCTCGAGGGACTAAGAGACCGCTCTCGCTCTAAGGAATTCTAGGCTCGGGGGGTGCCATCCGTCGGGCGCGGAGGCGCCTCGGGGATCGTCTCCGTCCGCTGCGGTGATTCTTAACGCCTTCCCGGTCCGGATCTGATGGGGGGAGTCCGCATATCCGTCCCGATAAGGGTAAATCACCGCTTTATGCTCCCGCCAACGACGCCCCTCGGCCCCTTATTCCCACGCCCTCCTCCGGGCATCGCCCCTGCGCCTTCGTCCTTATCGCTCGAGCCCCCTTGAGGATGACCGGCACCTCGCAGCAAGTTGACTTCGACGGGCCGGATTATTATACTGGTTGGGCTGTCCGGCCCGGGCCGGACGTCAATGGCTAGGTAGCTCAGTCGGTAGAGCGAAGGACTGAAAATCCTTGCGTCGGCGGTTCGATTCCGTCCCTAGCCATTTTTCTTTTTCCCTCTCATCCCCCTCAGAACTTGTAGTTCACCGATAGCGTCGGGACGACGATCTTCATCCCGTAGGTTCCGGGCATAGCGCCGGGAATGACAGGCAGCGAGGGAACCGCCGTCCGCGTAGTCCCCATGAGGTATTCCAGGCCGAAGTCCAGCTGAAGGTCGGAGATCGTCTTGCCGATTCCTATCGAGACGGCGTTGAAGGTATGGTTGGGGAGGAGGACGTTGAGGGTCGCGAGCGGCCCCGGCGCCGGGTCGTTGTAATAGCCGGCCCGCAGGACCGTCGACGCATTCAACGTGAATTCGGCCCCGAAGCGGAGCTGGGTCGCGTCTTTCCAATCGAGGACGCGGACATCCATACCGCCAGCTTCTATGAGCGTTTCCCAGGCGGATTCCAAGTATTCGGTCGTGATCCTGTCGAGCTTCGACCACCGGGTCCAGTGGACGTCGGCGCTCAGGAGAAGGCGCGCGACCGGCCGGAACGAAACGCCGCCCGCGATCCACAGCGGCCAGGTAATCTTGCGTTTTAGGTTGGAGCTTCCGGGAAGGTGATAGACAGGCAGGGTCGGCATGTTGGCCGTTCCGTTGAACGAAACGGTCGAAGGCGTTCGGACGGTCAAGCCGAATCCGAGCTTCTCGGACGGCGTCACGAGCACGCCGAACGTCGCCCCGATCCCCCACCCGTTCATGTTCTCTTCGTACTGTCCGAGGTCCAGAGGGTCGGGGGGAATGCCGACGAGTACGATCCCGGCCGGCATCTTGAGGCTGAACATGCCGTAGTTGAGGTTGACCGTTACCCCGACGGAAACGATGTCGCTGAGCTTGACGGCAACGAGGGGCGAGATGGAAACGACGCCGACTTTGCTCGACCAATCGTAGACGGTTCCGCCCGGTATCGGGGTGAAGTCCTCGCCATCCCACATCGTCCCCAGCCCGGACGGGGTGCCGACGCCCAAGCCGATGACAACCTTGGAGCTGAGGGGCTTGTAATACGCGACCAGCCCGCCCAGGTAATGGGAGGTCTTCGTCTTGGCGTCGACGTAGGGGACTTCGGGGATGGCGGACTCCAGATGATAGGTCGCCGTCGGAATGAGGTCGGCCACATAGAATCCGAACATCTCCTTGCGGAAGCCGGTCGCACCGGCCGGGTTCCAGAAGACGGCGCTGAAGTCGTTGGCGATACCGACGAAGGCGCCGCCCATGCCTTGGGCCCGGGAACCGAGCCCGTTAAGGTTCAGCCCGTTCGCCGGGGCGAAGGTCGGCAGGACAAGGACGACGGCCAGGGCCTTGAGCAGGAATCTCTTGGACATGTTTTATCTCTCCGCTTTCATCGAGGTCCATCCATTATATACGAGAAAATACGGCCCGGATGTCCTGGTGCTCCATTTTCTTCGGCCTTTCCTTGGGCCTTTTGGATAGCTTCCTGGGACATCACAGTGAACTGATCCCGCGCATCCGCTGCGCCTCCCAAAGGGAATATCCTTACTATTAAAGACCCGCGGCGCGGGGCTGTCAAGGCGCCGCGCGGTGAAGCCGCACCTCGGCGATATCCCCTCTTGACAATTCGCTAAAAATCAATATTTATTGTCAGTGAGAGCGCATCATGGAAGAGATGGAAGTCACGAGTTGGTTGACGCTCGACGCGATCAAGAAGTCGAGGTCCATCGAGATCGTCGAGACCGTCGGCAACCTCCAAACGGGTCACGGCATGTCCGTCTTCTGTATCATCGAAGAGGACTATCTCGAGCTCTGCTACAGCGATTCGGTTGTGAACACCATCCGGCGTTATGAGGGCCGTGACGAGTTCGACAAGGCCCTGGAAGAACGGAAAGAGGACGACGGGGAAGCTCCACTCGAAGACGAAGGGGACAAGGACTTCGACGAGGATGAAGACGAGGAAGAGGAAGAGGATATCAAGGAAGGGTTCTCGGTCGAGGACGAGTCCGAGACTTACTGATCCGACGGACCGGGCCCGAACCGGCCCTTGAGTTTGGCGAGAAGGTTCAGGGCGTCGAGGGGGGTTAGAAAAGAGAGGTCGAGGCCTTCGATCTCTTCCTTGAGTTCGCGGAAAAGGGCGAGCTCCCTGTCCTCGGCGAAAAGGAAGAGCTGGTTGCGGTCCTTCGCCGCCCGGCCGCGGTAGGCCAGCCGGGGCAGGCCGGCTTCGTCGAGCTCCTGCTTCTCCAGGTTGAAGAGGATCTCCCGGGCCCGTTCGATGACGTCCTTCGGGATGCCGGCCAGCTTGGCGACGTGGATGCCGTAGCTCTGGTCGGAAGGCCCGGGGACGATCTTGCGCAGGAAGACGACTTCTTCCTTCCATTCCCTGACGGAAACGTGGTAGTTCTTGATCCGCGGCAGGGTCAGGGCGAGTTCGGTCAGCTCGTGGTAGTGGGTGGCGAAGAGCGTCTTCGGCCGGAGGCCCTCGCGCTCATGGAGGCGCTCGGCCACCGCCCAGGCGATGCTCAGGCCGTCGAACGTGCTCGTGCCCCGGCCGACCTCGTCGAGGAGGATGAGGCTGCGCGACGTGGCGTTGTGGAGGATGTTCGCCGTTTCGAGCATCTCGACCATGAAGGTCGACTGCCCTACGCTGAGGAAATCCATGGCCCCGATCCGGGTGAAGATGCGGTCGACGAGTCCGAGTGCCGCAGATTTTGCCGGGACGAACGAGCCCATCTGGCCGAGGATGGAGATGAGCGCCGCCTGTCTCAGAAAGGTCGACTTCCCGCCCATGTTCGGGCCGGTGATAATCAGGATCTGGTTCGAGGCCGCGTCGAGCTCCAAGTCGTTGGGGATGAAGGACTCGGCCTGGCTCGTCTCGATGACGGGGTGGCGTCCGGCCTCGATGCGGAGGGCGTCCCCCTCGTCGACCGCGGGACGGACGTAGTTGCGCCGGGCTGCGCATTCGGCCAGGGCCAGGAGGACGTCGAGCGCGGCGACGTCGGCCGCGATCCTCTGCAGACGGCGGGTTTCCCGGGCCACGTCCTCGCGAACCTCGAGGAAGAGGCGGTGCTCGAGGACCCCGATCCGCTCTTCGGCATGGAGGACTTTCTCTTCGTACTCCTTGAGCTCGGGCGTCAGAAAGCGCTCGGAGTTGACGAGCGTCTGTTTCCGCATGTAATCGGCCGGGACCTGGGCCAGGTTGGGTTTCGTCACCTCGATGTAGTAGCCGAAGACCTTGTTGTAGCGGACTTTGAGGGAGCCGATGCCCGTCCGCTCCCGCTCGCGTTTTTCGAGCTGGGCGATGAAGGATTTCCCGGACCGGCTGACCGAGCGCAGGTCGTCGAGCTCGGCGTTCCAGCCGTCCTTGACGATGCCGCCCTCGGTCAGGAGGAATGCCGGCTCGTCGAGGATGGCCT
>Ga0315281_10011514_pt1 | contig 12123 bp, 10 predicted proteins | sample YL17G07_0_MG_FD_204540 | JGI IMG/M metagenome (GOLD analysis project Ga0315281, IMG submission 204540) | Sediment microbial communities from Yellowstone Lake, YNP, Wyoming, USA - YL17G07_0 | ecosystem: Environmental > Aquatic > Freshwater > Lake > Sediment | place: USA: Wyoming | collected... | reverse complement strand
CGCGATGCCCCACTGGATGCCGCCGAGCCCGCTGCCGCCGCCGGCGCGATAGCGCCAGACTTGTTCGCCCTTCTTGTCAGGATCGAGTGCGAACACCAGGCCGGACTTCTGTCCCGCGACGATCAGTTCGCGCCCGTTCGGCAGTTGTGCGAGCACGGGCGACGCGCCGAAATCGAAATCCGGACCGGCGCGCTCGCCGCAGTTCACCTCACCCGGCGTGCAGCCGAACACGTCCGGCGTCGCGGGAGCCATCTGCCGCACCCATCGCATCTTTCCCGTCTTGAGATCGAAGGCGAGCACCGCGTCGGTCGTCGGCTGCGCCGGGCCGCTGTAGGTATTGCCGACGCCGACGTACAACGCGCCGCGCTTGACGTCGATTGTGGGCGCCGACCAGATCGCGCCGCCTGACGGCCCACGCAACTCAGTGCCGTCCGCGTACGCGCGCAGCAGGTGAGGCTCCTGGGCAATCGTGTAGCTCTTCCAGATGATGCTGCCGTCCCGCGCGGCGAGCGCGACGATGCTGCCGCGGAAGGTGCAGCAGGCGTACCCCGGCGGCTTGCCGCCTTCCTCGTACGACGAGGTCGGGACGTAGAGACGATCCTTGTAGAGCGTCGGCGAGCCGGTCAGCCGCACGAGCGGATGGTCGTCGACCTTCCGCGTCCACAGCAGCCTGCCCGTGGCGGCGTCCACCGCGTATACGAACCCCTTCTGATCGGAGAAATACGCGGCGTAGCCGGCCTGACGCCCCTCGGCTCGTCGGCCGATCGAGATCGACGCGCGGACGCCGCCCTGCGCCGCGAAGGTCCACGCGATGCAGCCGCTCGCCGCGTCGAGCGAATAGACGGTGCCGTTCTGGCCGCCGACAAACAGGCGTCCGCCGGCGATCGTCGGCTGCGACCACGCCGACGTGGTGTCGGGAAATCCGAACGCCCACTTGAGGTGCAGCCGCGGGACCTGCTCGGCGCTGAGGCCTGCCTGCGCCGCCGGCTGAAAATGGGTGTTCTCGATCGTCGGGCTCCAGCCGTTCCACACCGGGCCGGCGGCGGGATCGCCGAGCGGCGGCCGTCTGGCACAGTTCCCGACCGTCGTGGCGGAGAGCGCGCCGCGGAGCGTGCGGCCGGTGAGGTACTCGGCAATCGCGCGCCGCTCCTCGCCGCTGAGCGCGAGCCCCTGGTATTTCATCGACCCCGCGGTCAGCGCGTCGATGATCGCCTGCGGCGATCGCCAGCGCAGCACGTCCGGCGAGGGCGCGCGCGCGTCGTCTCCGGTGTGACACGTGCTGCAGGCGCTGGCGAAGAGCGCGGCGCCTTTCGACACTGCGGGGGCGTCGGGCGGTTGGGTCGCGACGGGCCTCGCGAGGAGGCCAGTCAGGATGATGGCGGTAAAGGCGACCGAGCGTTCCACGTGTTGTTGTCCAACTCACCAGTTCTTCGGCAGGAACCGCCCGGTGCGATCGAGGTAGTCCTGGTACGGGGCGCCAAAGCGCGCGAGCAGGTTCGCTTCTTCCGTCCGCGTCCGAAGCACGAGCAGACCGACACCGGCCGCGCCGACCACGGCGAAGAACCAGTTCGCCGCGAGCAGCGAAATGCCCAGCACGAACAGCGCGGCGGCGTCGTAGAACGGATGCCGCACGAAGCGATAGGGGCCGCGCGTGACGAGCGTATGCTCCCGACGCGTGACGACCGTGTCCGTGAGGTTCTTCCCAAGCCGGCCCAGCGTCCACGTCAGCAGACCGCCGCCCATCGCGCAAATGCCAACGCCCGTCCACCGCAGCCACGTGGGCAGCGGCAGGGACGACCAGGCCATGTTCGATGGATCGATCAGGAAGGCGATCACGCCCGCCCACATCGCGAGGCCCAGCGGCCGCAGCGTCAGCAGGATGAAGAGACCCTCCTGCCGTCGATCGAGCTTCTCGCGGGTCGCGCGCGACCGAAGCCTGTGGATCACGGCGATAGGAAACTCGAGCGCGACGATTACCAGCAGGGCGAGACGGAACGTCTGATCGGATCCCACAGGAGGTGAACTATAGCGCGGGCAGCCCGAGGTCGACGCCGCGCGACGGGCAGGAGCGCGAGGGGTTCAGCCGGGAGTCAGGCCGTGACTCGCACGTCGTCGTGAAGAAACTCAGGTGCGAAGTCCGCTCCGTTCGGCCAGACCAGCGTGTGGAACTCTGAGTGGATGGCGAAATTCCGGCCCCTGTCGCGCGAGGAGCCAGTCTTCACGCGATTCTGGCCTGTGAAGCTCGGCCCAATCAAGCACGAGCCGAAGGGCCCGATTGGGGAACTCCCCGTGAACGGCGCGCGGCGCCTCGTGTTCTTCATGCGTGGGCGCCGTCTGGGTGCATGCGCGGTTGGACCGCTACTGGTTATCGAGATTGACGTGTAGCGTAACGCAGTCTTCCGCACCGATTGTTCGAACGATGTGGCCCTTCCCGGTCAGATCCTCAAACAGCACGACGCGTCCGGCCTCGACAAGAACCTTCTGGCCACCCGCAACCTCGATTTCAGATCGGCCGCTGACGCCGATGGTGTACTCCCGCTGCGACACCGGATGCCAATCGTTGACATACCCGGGCGCCCAGCGCCGCATTTGCAGGCCCGCAACTTTGAGCGTTTCCGATGCCTCTGAGTAGCGTCCTTGCGGGCCTGGTCGCGGCGTCACTTTCATTTCCATCGCCTCGGCGTGCGCTTCTCCGTCGGAGCCAGTGAACACTCGAGTCACGATTGTCGATCCACGCTGTTGCGCAAAGACGCCCGCCTTGTCTCGATCCGGGTCCGAGCCAACGACCACGCCGATCACGACGAGCGCACAGAGTTGCCAACGCGAGACGCTCATACTATCCTCCGATGGGCCGTGTCGACGTGACACAAGCCAAGTGACGTCCTCTCTTATTACTCAGACCTGCGGTGTCTTCAGCGGCCCAACTTGTACTGGAGACGGAAACCCACGTTCGCCGCGAACGACAGCGAAACGATCGGGTTCGGAGCTACTCGACGCGCAAAGAACGGCCGATGTTTAACACGCCCCGGCGAGCGCATTCGGTGGCCGTGTTGATACGCCTCGGAGAATCACGCGCCGCGCCGGCGTGTCATTCACTGACGCGATCCGCCAATGTCGGTCCCAGCAGGAATGAACGGAAGCTCTGCGGGCTTTGCGAGCTTTGCGTTGATCGTTCGTGATCACGGCAGGCCTGAAGGCCTGCACTACAGCGAATTCAACACTCGCGCAGCCTCGCCCGGCTGAGTTCTCTGGCTGCGTTTGGAGCCGGTCCGGCTGAAGCCGGACACTACCGTCGTCTCTTCCGTTGTTGGCTCTCTGCGAACTCTGCGCCGGCCAAGCCGAAGCTCCCTCGCGTTCATCGAGCGAAGGCTGGGTCTCCGCGTTGATCGTTGTCGTTCGCGACGTCAGCGGGATCGTTTCGGAAGGGCGAAAGCCAGAATCAGGTCGCCGCCGCGGCGGCCGCGTTCGCCCCCGCCGGAGGCCACCGTCACGAACTCCTCGCCGTTCACCATGTAGACGGCCGGCGACGAGAAGACGCCGCCGCCGGTGTTGAACTTCCACAGCAGTTCGCCGGTCTTCGCGTCATACGCAAAGAAATAGCCGGCGATGTTGCTGCCCGTGCCCACGAAGACGAGGCCGCCCGCGGTGACGACCGATCCGGCCTGCCCCCAACCGTCGAAGGTCTGCTGCCACGCAAGCTCTCCGGTGCTCGGATCGAAGGCGGAGAAATACCCTTTCGCGGGACGGCCCGCACCCAGTGGGCTGTCGACGGCGTTCACATAGAGCAGGCCCGTCCGCGGGCTGTAGGACATCGGTCCGTAGTTCGCACCACCCTCCGTGCCCGGGGCATACATCAGGTTCGGCCCCGGAGGCGTGAACACGGGCACCGGTTTTCTGGTGGCCAGACGATCCGCCGGGATATCGATCGGAAACACAGGCGAGACCGGCTTCATCGGTTGCCCGGCGGCGGTGTAGGGAATCGGCTGCGTCGGCCACGGTTGTTCGCCAGGACGCGAGGTCTCGGTCGGGACCGGTGTTTCCTTGATCGCATGAACGGGCTGTCCGGTCTCGCGATTGAGGATGTACAGATAGCCGTTCTTGCTCGCCTCGGCGAGCGCCTTCACACGCTGCCCCCGCACCTGCATGTCGAAGAGGATCGGCTGATTGCCGGAGTCGTAGTCCCAGACGTCATGGTGTGTCTGCTGGAAGTACCACTTCAGCGTCCCCGTGCTGAGCGACAGCGCGAGAATGGAATCCGTGAACAGGTTCGTTCCGATGCGCTTTGCGCTGTCGCCAAACGGGTTGCCGACCGCGACATAGACCAGTCCCAGTTCGGGATCGATCGACGGCGTTTCCCAGATGCCGCCGCCGTTGCGTTCGCCGCCGACCCACGTCGGACCCGCGATATCCCAGCCCCGATCTCTTCCGTCCTGGGGAATGGTGTTGAAATGCCAGAGGACTTTGCCGGTCTTCGCGTCGACGGCGAGCACGTGGCCGCCCGGAATGTGGCTCTCGCTGCGCGTGCTGCCGATGTAGATTACGCCGTTGTGGATCTGCGGCGCGGTCGTGAACCAGTAGCCGAGCGTGATGGCTGACGTGACGTCGGGATAGCGCTCCTTGATCACGTCCAGGATGACGCTGGCCTGGCCGTCCTTGCCGAAGGTCTTGACCGGCTTCCCCGTCTTCGCATCGAGGGCGAACAAGAACGATCCGGCGCCGGTGTAGACGATGCCGTTCGCGTAGCAGACGCCGCGGTTGCGGAAGATGTAGCCAGCTTTCGCGCCGCCGCCGAGGAGCTCGGAGACGTCGAACGTCCACAGCAGATGCCCGTCGGCGGCGTCGAGCGCGTACACGCTGCCGCGCGGATCGGTGACGTACATCGAGCCATCGACAATCACGGGCGTCGTCTGATTGCTGACGCCGTCAATCACACCGGTCTGGAACAGCCAGCGCGGCGCCAGCGTGGCGACGTTCGACGTGTTGATCTGATCCATCGCCGAAAACCGGCCGCCGGCCAGATCGAGGTTGTGCAGCGGCCAGTTCACCGTCCCGCTCGATTGCGCGGCAAGGGACACCACTGCGCACGCGAGCACGGCGAACCCCGAACCCAGAACCGCGCTGAACCCTGAATCCTGAACCTTGAACCCCATGTTGTGAGCGCGCGCATTATAATCCGCGGCATGCGAATGATCGTCGCGCTCATGTCGATGCTGGTGCTCGGCGGGCAGACCTACCCGCCGCCCTTTCCCCGCTCCGGCGCCAAGGCGCTCGTCGACAACGCACGCGTCCAGGTCTGGGACGTCTCATGGCCGAAGGGGGAACCGACGCCGCTGCACCGGCATCCCTACGCCATGACCGGCGTGTACTACGCGCCGGGCGATCGCGTCATCACGGCCGTCGACGGATCCAAGCGCCCGGTGACCACGACGGCCGGGGGCATCGTGTGGCAGCTCAAAGGCCTCACGCATATCGAGGAAGGGACCAGCGGTGATCCGCTGCGCGCCGTGATGATCGAGCTCAAGGGCGATGGCCCCTCCGGCAAGATCGAGAAGACACCCGGCGTCGCCGCGTTCACCGGCAGCACGATGCCGCTGCTCGACAACGAACGAGTGACGGTCTGGGACTACGTGACGGGGTCAGACGCCGGTCAGAGTTCGCGACGGGGTCTGACCCCGGCCGCCCGTCACAGCCATCCGATGGACACCGTCGTCGTGTGGACCGAAGGACGCGTGGGCCACGCCGCGTTCGTGCCGGCCGGTACCGTGCACGCCGACGAGCCGAGCGGCACGGCGACGAAAGCGACGATCTTCGAATTGAAGTAGTTGAAGGACCTCCCACATGACACGTGTGCTCGCGGTGTTGACGATGGTCATGGCGATCGGGCTGGGCGCCGGGGCGCAGGACGCGCACAGTCGAGCCGTGGAGGACATCCTCACGATGGAGCACCGGTGGAACGAGGCCCGCGCGCACGCGGACGCCGCGACGCTGGAGCGTATCCTCGTCGACGATTGGACGGTGACGCACGCCAACGGCACCACGGACACGAAAGCGAAATACCTCGCGGACCTGAAATCCGGCGCACGGACATTCTCAGGCGCCGTGACGGAATCGGACATGTCCGTGCGTTTCTACGGCGACACCGCCGTCGCGTCCGGATCGAGCCAGTCGGCGGTGACGCTCAACGGCCAGGCGCAGGGCGGCGCGCTGCACTTCACGCGCGTGTACGTGAAGCGGGACGGCGCGTGGAAGATGGTCGTGTCGCACGCGACTCAGCGCTGATGCCTGACTGACGATTCTTCACGGCGCAACGTCCGCGCCAAACACAGCGGCGTTATTGTTGGCGCGGTGACATTGCCGATTGCTGATGTGAAACGGCTCTCACGAATCGCGCGCCGCGTCAGGCGATGCGGAGCGCTTTCTGCACCACCAGTGGCGCGCGGTCAATGACGAGCAAATACGCGCGCGTTGGCCCTTCGGGTTGGCGGTTGCCCTGCTCCCAGTGTCGAAGTGTGTTGACGCTGAAGCCAAAGCGCGTGGCAAACGACCGCTGGGTCATGCCCAGCTTCGTGCGGATGGCCTTCACATCGACGCGGGCGGGCACGTGGGCGCGGTAGTCGCCCTTCGAGCCTTCTCCCTTCGCGTATCGAACCGCCTGCTCCAAGCCCTTGCGAATGCTGTTCGCTGCCTTGCTCATCGCCTTTTCCTTCCGTAGGTCTCGATCAACAGCTTCGTGAGTCTGCGCAACGCGTTGCGGTCTTGTTGCGATAGGTTCGCTCGTTCGTTCTTCGCGAAGGCTGTCAGCGCGAAGAGCGGGCGTTCGGCGTCGTGAAAGAAGTAGATGATTCTCGCGCCGCCGCGCTTGCCTCGCCCCTCTAGTCCCCACCGCAGCTTTCGCACGCCACCCGTGCCCGGCACGAGGTCGCCGGCGGTCGGGTGTCTGGCCAAGTAGTCGATCAGCTCTTGCCGGTCCTCGTCGGCCATCAGTTTGGCGGTTCGCGCGATGAACTCCGGCGTCTCGACCACTGTGACGAGAAGGGGAATCGACACTCCGTGAGTATAGTCCAATGGACTACCATTGCGCACCTAGCCTTTCGATCGAATCAACAGTCAACGAAATGGCCGCGCACGGAGTTTTGTCATCGGGTCATCTGGTTATCTGGTCATCGATGGGGCGATGGATGTGCCGAGTGCGGGAACGACCACGAGCCCTCCTCGGTCCGGCTGAAGCCGGACACCACGTACGAAGACGCTAAAGCCGGACGCCACCGATACTTGGTCCGGCTGAAGCCGGACGCTACGCACGACAACCCAGCCGGACGCTACGCACCTCGCCGCGGTGCGTGCTGGTCGCGACAAGACCACGATGTCATTTCCTCGTGTTCGTCTTCGAGCCTTCATGTCTTCGTGGTTGCATCTTCTTCCGGGCCACGCCTGACTGCGCTGCGCCACGCCCTGACCGCCTACGCGGTCTTGCGGCCGGCCTCGGTACCCATCAAGCGGACGCCTTTGGTTTCCGGGAGCGTCCAGACCATCGCGCCGGCCATCAGCGCGAACGGCACGGCGAGCGCGATGCCCGCGCCGAACGTAAAGCGTGCAGCCACCATCCCGATGATCACGGGCGCGAGAAACTGCACGCCGCGCGCCGTGTTGTAGATGATGCCGAGCGCCGCCGCGCGGACTGACGTCGGAAACAGTTCGTTCAGCAGCGGACCGATACAGCCCCAGTTGCCCTCGCCGAATCCGACGAGCAGCATGAAGCCGAACGTCGTCACGGTGTAGCCGCCCGCGGCGGTCCACCCGAGCGTGATCATCCCGAGCCCGATCGCCTTGATCACGGAGAACGCCGTGAAGCTGGGCCGGCGGCCGAACCGATCGCTGGCAAAGCCGAACGCGACGTAGCCGACGACCGACCCGATCTGATCCATCAGCAGCAGCCACGCCACGTCGCCGAGCGACAACCCGCGCGTTTCGTGCAGGTACGTCGGCAGCCAGATCGTCTTGAACCAGTACGCCGCCATGTTGAACGTCGTCACCGACAGCGCGAGCGCCGTCGTCTTGCGCAGCGCCGGGCCGAGCATCTGGCCGAGCGCGGCGACGTAGCCCAGCCGGCTGCTGATCCCGTTCTTCACGCTGAGCAGCCACACGTCCGACTCGGGCATCTGCCGCCGGATGAACACGACGAGCAGCGCCGGCGCCGCAGACAACATGAACGCGAGGCGCCAGCCGATCCAGGGCGCCAGCAGGTTGCCGACCATCGATGCGAAAAAACGCGCGAACGCGGATCCGCTCTGCAGATACGAACCGTAGCGTCCGCGCACGTGCGGGGGCACCGTCTCGCCCACGAGCGCGTGTGCGACCGCCCACTCGCCGCCGACGCCGATGCCGGTGATCGCACGAGCCGCCAACAGCGTCCAGAAGCCGACCGACGCCCCCGACAGCAGCGTGCCGACGCTGTAGACGAGGATCGTGATCATCAGCAGCGGTTTGCGTCCGTACCGATCCGCCAGCGCGCCGCCGATGAACCCGCCGACCGCGGTGAACGCCAGCGCGGTGCCGAGCAGAATCGACACCTCGTCGCGCGTCAGCGCGAGATCCTTGGTCAGCGACGTCGACGAGACGAGGAAGCTGAGGAGCAACAGATCGTAGAAATCGAAGATCCAGCCGATGAACGAGAACGCCAGGATCTTGCGGTGAATCGGCAGGACTGTGGGGCTCTCGCTGAGCAGCGTCATCGGACGCCTATGTTAAGGTACCCGCCACTCAGGATGACAGAACAACCGGGATCCGTGGCGCGCGCCGCGCTGGCGCTGACCGACTGGACCGAACGGTGGGTGCCCGACGCGTTCATCTTCGCGCTGATCGCCACCGTCCTCGTCATTGTCGCGGCGCTCACGGCCACACCCGCCACGGTGCTGCAGACCGTCGACGCGTGGGGCCGCGGCTTCTGGGATCTGATCCCGTTCACGCTGCAGATGGCCCTCGTCATCATCACCGGCCACGTACTCGCCACGTCGCCGCCGATGGGGCGCGTCATCCGCGCGATCGCGTCGTGGCCGCGATCGCCGCGGGGCGCGGTCGCGCTCGTCACCTTCTTCGCCCTCGCCAGCTCGTGGCTCAACTGGGGATTCAGTCTGGTGTTCAGCGCGGTGCTCGCGCTCGAGATCGCGCGGCGCGTCGAGGGGGTCGACTATCGCGCGCTGGCGGCGGCCAGCATGCTCGGGCTGGGCAGCATCTGGGCGCAGGGGCTGAGCGGATCGGCCGCGCTGCAGATGGCGACGCCCGGCGCGCTGCAGCCGCAGATCCGCGACATCGTCGCGCACGGCGGCCTCGTCGCTGGAGGGCTCATCCCGTTTCGCCACACGATTTTTCTCTGGCAGAGCTTCGTGGCGGTGGCCGTGGAGATGGTCGTCGTCGTGGGCGTGATGTGGCTGGCCACGCCGCCCGCCGGACGGGGGAAGACCGCCAAGGACCTGGGGATCGACCTCGGCGAATTCCAGATTCCAAATTCCGAATTCCGAATTCTGACGCCAGGCCAATGGCTGGAGCACTCGCGGCTGTTGTCGTGGTTCGTCGTCGTCCTCGGCGTGACGTATCTGGCACGGTATTTCTGGCAATCCGCCGAGCCGCTGAACGCGCTCAACCTCAATATTCTGAATCTCGCGTTTCTGCTGGTGGGATTTCTGCTGCACGGCACGCCGGCGCGGCTGATGCGCGCGGTGCAGGACGCGACGCCCGCGGTGTGGGGCGTGATTTTGCAGTTTCCGTTCTACGCTGGCATCGCCGGCATCATCACGACGACGCACCTGAACGAGCAGGTCGCGAGCCTCTTCGTACGCGTGTCAACGCCGGCGACATTTCCACCGCTCGTCGCGCTGTACTCCGCGGTGCTGGGCGTGTTCGTCCCGTCGGGCGGATCCAAGTGGGTCATCGAAGCGCCGTACGTGATGGAAGCGGCCCACACGTTGAAGGTCCACCTCGGGTGGATCGTCTCGGCCTACGACCTCGGCGAGGCGCTCGCGAACCTGCTCCAGCCGTTCTGGATGCTGCCGATTCTCGGGCTCTTCAAGCTCGGCGCGCGCGACGTGATGGGCTACACGATCGTCGTGTTCCTCGCGCTGACGCCGGTGGTCCTGATTCTCGTGACGCTGCTTGGGATGACGCTGGCGTATCCGCTCTGACGCTCGGCTGAAAGCCTCGCGCTCCAGAGCGCCAATCGGAGTGCGAGCCTTCAGGCCAACCGGAGCGCGAGCCTTTCAGGCGAGCGGCGCGGTCATCGCGGGGGTCGGCGTCCGGCCGCCGCGTAGGCAGCCGCAAGGTTCTTCAGCGCCGCGGCGGAGTCCGGCTGAAGACGGACGACTTCCATGAACTCGCGGATCGCCGCGTCGTACTTCTTCTGCGCGAGCAGGACATTCCCCAGGTTGTTGTGCGCGTTCGCGTATCCCGGATCGATCCGCAGCGCCTCCTGATACGCGCGCGCCGCGTCGTCGAGCCGCCTGGCGACAGTGAGCGCCGTGCCCAGATTGTAGTGCGCGGCGGCGGACTGCGGCTTCAGGCCCGCTGACGTCTTGAAGTGCGCGATCGCCTGGTCGTGACGACCGAGCTCCAGATACAGCAGCGCCGCGTCATCGTGGAGCGCGGCGTCGCCGGGATGTTTCTCGATCTCCACTTCGTAGCCAAACACGTCTTCCGCCGCGACCTTCTTCCGGAAGTCGCCGCTGAGGAGATCGAGATCGCGGCCGTCGCGCGTCAGCACCTGGATCCACAGGTCGCCCATCTCGTCGGCAGACCGCTGACCCCAGCGCGCGCGTGTGGGCGGCCGCTGCGGGTTGCGGGCGTTGCCGGCGGAATTGTCGTACGTGTACCGCATCGAGAGCGTCGTGCCTTTCGGTAGCCGGAACGGCGTCACGAAACGATAGACGTGCTGCCACCGAAAATCCCAATCCTTGATGCGGATGAGCGGGCGGGTCGATCCGTCCGGGAGCGTCGCTTCGCCCCGGACGTCGTGCGCACGGTAGTGCGCGTGCGGCTGGAGTGCCTGCACCTCGACGTCCACCGGCAGCACATACGAGTCGGTAATCGTGTAGTGCGCGTCGCCGGCTGGAATGTCGATGGTCTGCCGGCCCAGCCTCAGCATCGCAGGCGTGCGGGTCGGCGCCTCGTCGCCGAAGTACAGACCGATCGACGGCGCCACCTGCTCGGCCTTCCCGCTCGGCTGCATGTGGATCTCGACGACGAGGTCGGTGTCCTTCTCGAGGCGCCACGCCAGATCCTTCGGCAGGAGTGGCGCCACCTGTCCCGGCGTCCATCCGAGAAAATGGCCGTCGGGATAGTCGGCCGAACGGGCGATCAGGCCGTTGTAGCCCGGGCCCGCGTCCGCCTCATCGAGCCGTCTCGAGGTCGGTGTTCTGTCGATGCGGATGTTGGCGTGATGGACCACTGTCGGATTCCCCGGACGGAACTCCAGCCCGCGCACGAAACGCACGGCGTCGACGGGAATCGGGAGCACGAAGATGCGAAAGACGTCCGTGCCTTCCGCCGGCAGCGTGTACGGCTGCGGCAGCGTGAGCACGAGGTCCGGCTTGCCGAGTCGCCAGCCTTCGCTCCACGCGGGAGGCGGCGGCACGTCGCGCGCGTCGCCGTCGGACGCGCCCTCGTCGGCCCAGCGCCGCAGCACACGGATCTCCGCGTCGCTCAGTGGATGTTGTCCGACGAACGGCCCATCCGAGGGGTCCGCCTTCCACGGCGGCATGAGGCGGTTCGCCGTGACGGTCGCGATCTGCGTCGCGTGCCGCTTCGCGTCCGCGTACGTCAGCAGGCTGAAGGGCGCCGATCCGCCTGGGTGGTGGCACATGCCGCAGCGATCGACCAGCAGCGGCGCGACGTCTTTGGCGAACGTGACGGATTGCGCGGTCGCGGGCGCGGGTAGCAGCGTGAGCACCAGGGCCAGGCAGGCCTGAAGGCCTGCACTACTCCAGGCGGCCCGGCAGAGCTGAAGGCCTGCACGGCAACAGTCGTAGTGCAGACCTTTAGGTCTGCCGTCGAGCGGACCGGTCGGTCTCCGGTTCACCGCGCGAGGTCCGAGATGAAACAACCGACCGCCTGCGTGGTCGCGTGCGCCACCGG
>Ga0315281_10011513_pt1 | contig 12123 bp, 10 predicted proteins | sample YL17G07_0_MG_FD_204540 | JGI IMG/M metagenome (GOLD analysis project Ga0315281, IMG submission 204540) | Sediment microbial communities from Yellowstone Lake, YNP, Wyoming, USA - YL17G07_0 | ecosystem: Environmental > Aquatic > Freshwater > Lake > Sediment | place: USA: Wyoming | collected... | reverse complement strand
GGAGACTTCCCTGCTCCTAGCCGCCGACTACTCCCAGATAGACCTGCGTGCCCTGGCACACCTCTCTCAGGACCCCAAACTGGTCACCGCCTTCATCCACGGCGAGGATATCCACGCCATCACCGCATCGCAGGTGTTCAGCGTGCCCCTTGCAGAGGTTACCAAAGATATGAGGCGTCTGGCGAAGACGGTCAACTTCGGGGTTATCTACGGGATGAGCGAGTACGGGCTGGAGCAGGCCACCGAGCTGTCACGGGAGCAGGCCGCTCAGTTCATCAAAGCGTATTTCGAGAAATACAGCGGGGTCAAAGAATACCTCGACCGCACGAAAAAGGAAGCGGCGGAAAAGGGCTACGTGCAGACAGTACTGGGCAGACGGCGCTACATCCCCGAGATCAATTCCTCCAACGGCCAGGTGAGGATGTCAGCAGAGCGCATGGCGATCAACATGCCCGTCCAGGGCACCTCAGCCGATATTATCAAGGTGGCGATGATACAGCTTCAGCAGGAGATGGCCAAGCAGGGGCTGGAGGCAAAGATGATACTCCAGGTGCATGATGAACTGCTCTTTGAGCTGCCTCAGACGGAAATAGAAAAATTGAAGGAGCTGGTGCTTCAAATTATGCCCAACGCGATTAAGCTCAGCGTCCCCGTCAAGGTGGACATCAAGACAGGTAGAAGCTGGGGGGATATGGAGTAGAGAATTGCCTGAATTGCCAGAAGTCGAGACCATTGTAAATGACCTGCGCCCCATGCTGGAAGGCCGCCGCTTTACCGGCGTGTCTATTGACTGCCCCGAGATGGTGCATCTCACATCGGTCAATGAGCTGAGACGGCGCCTCTCCGGCCAGGTGGTAAAGGAGATAGCCCGAAGGGGAAAATATCTCATTTTTCGACTTGATAGCGGCGAGGCGCTGATACTGCATCTGAGGATGACCGGCTCGCTGCTGCTCAAACGAAAGGGCGAAGACCTGGCTGTGCCCAGCCCTTATGTCCGGGCTACATTCAGCCTGGATAATGGCACGGATCTGCTTTTCACAGACCGGCGCAAGCTGGGCACGATATCGCTGGTAAAGGACGAAAACGAGGAAATCGGCAAGCTCGGCCCCGAGCCTTTCGATCCCAGCTTCACCACCGAGGCCATAGCAAAACGGCTGAGCAACCACAAAGCTCCTATCAAAGCTGTACTCTGCGACCAGGAGGTCATAGCCGGCATCGGCAACATGTATGCCGATGAGACACTGTTCTTCGCCGGTATCCATCCTCTGAGGGCAGCGAACAGCCTTTCAGATGGGGAAATAAAGAGGCTGCATCAAGCTATACGAGAGGTGCTCACCAAAGCTATCAGCAACGGCGGAGCCAGCATCAGCGACTACCGCCGTCCCGGAGGAGAGCAGGGGAGCCAGCAGTACAATTTCTATGCAGCACATAGGGGTGGCCAAACCTGTAAAGTCTGCACCACCCCTATTGAACGCATTGCTGTGCGCAACCGGGGCACCTATTTTTGCCCGAAGTGTCAGAAAGGGGATGCTGAGTCTGCCCAGATATGCTTCCCCAACCTCTAGCCCCTCTGCACTCCCAGGGTTGCTAAAAACAAGTTACTGGTTCTTGAAGATGGGCTTCCTCTTTTCCCTCAGCGCTGCTGCGCCTTCCTGACTGTCCTCCATACCCTTCAGGTTCTGCTCCAGCGCCTGTCCGAAAGCCCTGCCCAGCTTGGGCTCCATGTAAGCTCCCCGCTTGATAATCTCCTTGAAGTTCCACACGGCGCGAGGCGCAAGATTGACCATGCGCTCCGCCCAGCTCATAGCTTCCTCCATGAGTTTGTCCGCAGGCACGACTTTGTTATAGAACCCCATCTCGTAGGCACGCTGAGCACTGACCCTCTTGTCGCCCCAGAGTACCAGCTCCATGGCATGGCCCAGATGCAAATGGAGGTGCAGGTCACGCACCCAGCTCGCCGGCATGTTTCGCAACGCTTCGGCTATGCCGAACTCTGCATTCTCGGCGGCGATGCGGATATCGCAGTCATGGGCAATTAAAGCGCCGCCGGCGATACAGTGACCATTGATAGCGGCGATGGTCGGTTTCCAGACGTCCTCCGGGCCGAAGGCGGGTATCTTGAATGGGCCAGGCCTCACCATCTTAGGTGGTGTCAGCAGGTCAGCGCCGGCACAGAACACCCTGCTGCCAGCGCCGGTGATGATTGCCACACGGGACTCCTCGGCATCCTGATACGCTTTCCAGGTATCCTCGAGTTCATACATCATGTCGAGGGTGAGAGAATTCGCCCTATCGGCACGATTGATAGTGATAACCCATATCCTGCCATCTTCCTTCTTGTCTACAAGGATTTCCTCAGATGCCATCTACATTTCCTCCTGAAAATAGAGTCTCCGAGGCATTATTATAAGCGTGGCTGGTAGTTGGCGTCAATCTATTGATGAGTCAGTAAGGGCACGGCGCGCCGTGCCCTTCAAGTGTTGACGCAGGAAAATGGGGTGTTAGAATAGGTCTGCCCATGTCCCACAATATCGATTATTCCCTGCTGGACCAGCCGCACATCCTCCAGTCCGTGTTCTATCCCAGAGAGGACTACACGCCACCACCTCGCAACGCATCAGACCACTCGGCGGCAGTAGAAAAAGACATCTCCATAGGCTGCCGTTTCTATCCCGCAAGCGAAAGCGCGCCTTCCATCCTTTACTTCCACGGCAACGGCGAGGTGGTCTCCGACTATGACGACGTCGCCGTCCTCTACAATAGAATAGGTATTAACCTGTTCGTGGCCGACTACCGCGGCTACGGGCAGAGCGGCGGTACCCCCACCTTCTCCAGCACAGTCGCCGATGCTCATTCTATCTTCAAATACTTCAGAGATACCCTGAAATCCAGCGGCTACAGCGGGCCGCTGTTCGTCATGGGCAGGTCGCTGGGCAGCCTGTCGGCGACCGAGCTGGCAGCGAGCTACCCCAAAGAGTTGCAGGGGTTGATTATAGAGAGCGGCTTCGCCAGCGCGGGCAAGTTTCTGCGCTATCTGGGCACCTCCGCACCGTCGGCCCGGTTGGAAGAATTCGAAAAGGCGAACCTGGATAAGCTCCGCTCCATCATCATCCCCATCCTGATAATCCATGGCGAGTGGGACGAGATAATCTCCTTCGAGCAGGCGGAGGCCTTATATCGGAACGTAGGCTCGAAGGACAAGAAGCTGCTGCGCATCCCCCACGCAGGCCACAACGACATCATGCTGGTGGGCATGGAGCAATACTTTCAAGCCATCAAAGAGTTCGTCTCCCTCAATGCAGCGTCGTAACTACCATCACGCCGAGGGAATTCGTCGCCACAGGAGTGGCGACGCTACGCGCCTGGATTCCTGCTTCACAGGAATCTGCTATGCTGATTGCAATCAACACCACGAAGCATGAAAAGTGCCTTCGCAGATGTCATTGCGAGGAGTCCGCCCCTGGCAGACGACGAAGCAATCTCCGCGTGCTTGCAGGCATGTCGGGAGACGGTGAGATTGCGAACCATGAATGGCCGTTCACCCTTCGACAGGCTCAGGGCGAACGGTAAAAAGTCTATTTTCGGAGTGATGACACAAGCAAATGCCCTTTGGCACCCAATTTGTGACTGAAATCACAATGGTGTTTGCCCCTCAGCGTTCAAGATGGTATAATTTTTTATGACGAAAGGAGGAGCAATGACAGGGATTACCTCTTATGGTGCCTATATCCCTTTACAGCGGATAAACCGCAAAATCATTTCCAACGCCACAGGATGGTCAGCCTCAGCAACCTCTCTGCCCGGTGAGAAAGCAGTTGCCAATTACGACGAGGACAGCGTCACTATGGCAGTGGCTGCTGCAATAGACTGCCTCACCGGCATAGATAGGAACAACGTAGGCGGACTTTACTTCGCCACCACCACCCCACCCTACAGGGAGAGACAGAGCGCAGGCATTATCGCCACTGCCCTCGACCTCCGCCCTGATATTCGAGCCACCGACTTCACCGATGCTATCAAGGCCGGGACTCATGCCTTGCTTGCTGCCTGTGACGCTGTGAAAGCAGGCTCAGAGAAAAATATCCTGGTTTGCGCCTCAGATTGCCGTCTGGGCAGGCCCGGAAGCGCCCAGGAGGTCATCTTCGGGGAAGCTGGCGCAGCTTTGCTGGTAGGAGATGCCGACGTCATCGCCACCCTTGAGGGTTCCTATACCCTCACTTATGACTTCATGGACCAGTGGAGAGCGGATGGCGAGAAGTTCAATCGCGTCTGGGAGGACAGGTGGGTTCGAGACGAAGGCTACACCAAGTTCATTCCCCAGGCTATCAACGGGCTGTTGAAAAAATATAATCTGAACGTCAAAGACTTCGCCAAGGTCGTTATCCCCTGCATCTACCTCAGAGAGCACCAGGGAATAGCTAAGGCACTGCAGCTCGACGAAAAGCAAGTCCAGAAGGAAATGCTGACCACAGTAGGTGACACCGGCACCGCCAACTCATTGATGATGCTGGTTTCTGCACTCGAGGATGCCAAGCCCGGGGACAAGATTCTCGTGGCGAGCTACGGCAACGGGGCCGACGCCATGTTCTTCCAGGTAACTGAGCACATAGAGAAGGTCAGAAATAGAAGGGGAATCAAGAAGCATCTGGCTTCTAAAAAAGAGTTGACCAACTATGAAAGATATTCGTCGTTTCGTGACATCATAACTATGGAGGCTGGCTTCCGCGGAGAGGTCGGCCCGACCAGGGTATCGATGGCATGGAGAGAACGAAAGGTTATCCTGGCCCTCTGCGGAGCTCGATGCAAGCGGTGCGGCACTCCGCAGTATCCTTACCAACGGGTGTGTGTCAATCCCAAGTGTGGAACAATCGACGAAATGGAATACTACCGCTTCTCCGACAAGAAGGGTAGAGTCTTTAGCTACACGAGTGACAGTTTGGCCTTCAGCGCCAGCCCCCCTGAGATGTATGGCGTCGTGGACTTCGACGGTGGGGGCAGGTTCGCTTTCAATTTTACCGATTGCGAACCGGGAGCACTTGCCGTAGACATGCCTCTGGAAATGACCTTCCGGAGAAAATATGTCGATAGCGTGCGAGGCATTCACGGCTATTTCTGGAAAGCAATGCCACCGAGAGCATAATACCGCGAGCATGACAATAACGGGAATCAGAATGATAAGGAGGTAAAGGTGGCTGCCGGAATAAAAGACAAAGTCGCCATTATCGGGATGGGTTGCACCAAGTTCGGGGAACTCTGGGACAAGAGCCCGGAGGACCTGATGATAGATGCTTTCAAGGAAGTGATTGAGGACGCAAAGCTAGACAAGAAGGACATTCAAGCTGCCTGGCAGGGCGGCCCCGAATTCACTCCGGGCAGTGTCGGAGATAGCGCTCTGCCTCTGGCCCAGGCTTTAAAGCTGCCATTCATCCCTGTGACTAAGGTCGAAAACATGTGTGCCAGCGGCTCGGAAGCTTTCAGAGGCGCTTGCTATGCCGTAGCCTCGGGAGCGTGTGACATCGCTATGGCGCTGGGCATGGAAAAGCTCAAGGATACCGGCTACGGGGGCCTTCCCGAATTCTCGCACTATGCGACCATAGGCACCAAACACAGGATTATCGGAGCAAACCAGACCGCGCCGGGGATGTTCGCTATGCTGGCTACCAGATACTTCAACAGGTATGGCATCAGCCCACAGGAGGGCAAGAAGATGCTGGCTGCAGTATCGGCTAAAAGCCATCACAACGGCGCTCTGAACCCCAAAGCGCACCTGCGCAGAGAAGTGACTATCGAACAAATAGTGAATGCCCCGATTGTGGCATGGCCCCTGGGATTGTTTGACTGCTGCGGGGTGAGCGATGGGTCAGCAGCGGCTATTGTTTGTCGTGCAGACATGGCAAAGCAATTCAGGAGCGATCCTGTCTATGTTAAGGCTCTCCAAATCGCTGCAACCTCGGGTGAGGAAGAGATGTACACAGATTACGACTACACGCACGTGGAGACAACTACCCGTGCTGCAGCCAGGGCCTACGCCGAGGCGGGGATAAAGAATCCCCGCGATGAGATTAGCATGGCCGAGGTCCACGATTGCTTCTCAATCACCGAGGCGGTAACTATGGAGGACCTGCAGTTTAGCCCCAGAGGTAAGGTAATGGACGATATCATGTCAGGCCGCTTCAATCTGGACGGGGCGCAGCCCGTTCAGCCTGACGGAGGGCTGAAATGTTTCGGGCATCCTATTGGCGCTTCCGGAATTCGCATGATCTATGAAATGTACAAACAGCTCCAGGGTAAAGCTGATAAGAGGCAATTGAAAAATCCCAAGTATGGCCTCACACATAACCTGGGCGGCATCCCTTACAGGAGCGTAGCCAGTATCATCATCGTAGGGCATTAGCCGTAAACAGCAGGAAATATCGAAGGGGCGTCCTTCCTGGGAAGGACGCCCCTAACGTGCCAAAATGTAGCGTCGCCATCCTTCCAAGGAAGGACGGCGACGTATTTTACGTCGTGACAGGAGTCACGACGCTACACATACAAGAGATTGTGAATGAGTGCACAAAATGCTATAATGAACGTCGAAAGTTGCTAATAAGGAGGGCAAATGGCAGGGATTGCATCGTATGGTGCATACATACCGCTATACCGACTGAATCGAGCTGATATCAACGCTGCATGGGGTGGTATGTTTCCAGTCCCGGGCGAGAAAGCTGTCGCCAGCTATGATGAAGACAGCATAACGATGGCAGTGGCTGCTGCCAGGGACTGCCTCAAAGGTATCGACCGCAGCAAAGTCGACCGGTTATATTTCGCTTCCACAACCTCTCCCTACAAGGAGAAGCTAGCAGCATCTATTGTGGCCGGTGCCCTAGGGCTGCGCAGGGATTTATACGCCATGGACTTCGCCGGCTCCTTAAGGGCAGGGACAAACGCCCTGAGAGCAGCTATCGATGCCGTGGACGCCAAGGCAGCCAAGTACGTCCTGGTCGTCTGCGCTGAGACCCGTATGGGGGCTCCCAAGGGCGATAAAGAGATAACCTTCGGCGATGGTGCAGCCGCTTTCCTGGTATCAAACACAGGCGTCGCTGCCACCATAGAAGGTAGCTATGCCATTTTCCAGGAATTTCACGAGAATTGGCGTTCAGACAAAGACACCTTCGTTCGCTCCTGGGAAGAGCGATTCATTCGTGAAGCCGGATACACTAAGCTCGTTCCCGAAGCGGTTGGCGCAGCCATGAAGCAGTGCAAAGTGGCCGCAGCAGATATCACCAAGGCCGCTATCTTCGCCGCCGACCCCAGGCTGCTGGGGAATGTGGCAGGGAAGATAGGGTTTGACCCCTTCGCCCAGCTTCAAGACCCCATGTTCATGACGGTGGGCAATACTGGCGCAGCTCTTCCTCTGATGATGCTGGTGGCAGCCATGGAAGACGCCAAGGCCGGCGACAGGCTGATGTGCGTGGGGTACGGCGATGGCTGCGATGTTTTAATCATGAAGACGACCGAGGTCATCGAGAAGATCAAAGACAAAAGGGGCATAAAGCGCCACCTCGAAGCCAAGAAGATGATGCCCAACTACATGAAGTACGTGCTCTGGCGCGGGCTCATGGAAACAGACCCTCCCCCGCGCCCTCCCATAAACCACATATCCGTGCCGGCGCTGTGGAGAGACCGCGAGTGGGGACTTTCACTCACCGGCCAGCGATGCAAGAACTGCAAGACTCCCCAGTATCCGCCGCAGCGCGTATGCGTTATCTGCCAGGCGCAGGACAACTTTGAGCCCTACCACTTCACCGATGTGAAGGCCACGCTCACTTCCTTCTCCCATGACAACCTGGCAGCCAGCATAGACCCGCCGACAACCATTGCAGCGGTTGACTTCGTGGAGGGCGGCAGAATCATATTCAATATGACCGACCGCGACCCCGAAGAGGTAAAGACAGGCATGCCGTTAGAGATGGTATTTAGACAGGTCCACTACTGGGAAGGGATTCACAACTACTGGTGGAAGTGCGCACCCATCAGGTGCTAAAACAGACTATAACCAGAATTGCTATATCTAAGGAGGGTAAATGGGGAGCATCAAAGGAATTAGAGATAAAGTTGCAATCATTGGAATGGGCTGCACCAAATTTGGTGAGCATTGGGATAAAAGCAAAAATGACTTAATCTATGAGGCAGTCAGGGATGCGCTGATAGATGCCAAGATGGAGACTAAGGATATAGAGGCCGCCTGGGGAGGCACCTGGGTATCCGGCTTCGATGGTCGCTGTCTGGCAGATCCCTTAAAGCTGCAATACATACCAGTCACCAGGGTAGAGAACGCCTGCGCCTCAGGGTCGGACGCCTTCAGAAACGCCTGCTATGCGGTAGCTGCCGGCGCTTACGACATCTGCCTGGCTGTCGGCTTCGAGAAGTTGAAGGACTCAGGCTGGAGCGGACTCCCCGACCAGCAGAGTTTGCCCAATAATAGGTATCCCGACAGGACTGCGCCGGGCATGTTCGCCCTGATGGCTACTACATACTTCTCCAAGTACAAGCTGAGCCCGGAAGAGGGCAAGAGGATGATAGGTCTAGTCTCGGTGAAAAGCCATCACAACGGCACCCTGAACCCCAGGGCACACCTGCGCAGAGAGGTAACCATAGAGCAGGTGATGAACGCGCCTATAGTTGCCTGGCCTCTGGGTCTCTTCGATTGCTGCGGCGTCAGCGATGGTGCAGCGGCAGCCATCGTCTGTAGAGCTGACCAGGCGAAGAAGTACCGACCCGACCCTGTTTATGTCAAGGCACTACAGATTTCCGTGTGCCCCAGCGAGGGCGAGCTCAGGGCCGACTACGACTTCACCACAGTGAAAGCGACCGTGAGGGCCGGTGAAGCGGCCTACGCCGAAGCAGGGATAAAGAACCCGCGTGAAGAGATAAGCATGGCTGAGCTTCATGACTGCTTCAGCATCACCGAGGCCGTAACCTGCGAGGACCTCAATTTCAGCCCCAAAGGGAAAGTAAAGAAAGACATTGAGTCCGGATTCTTCAACCTGGATGGAAAGCTGCCGGTGCAGCCTGATGGAGGCTTGAAGTCCTTTGGACATCCTATCGGAGCCAGCGGCGTAAGGATGCTGTTTGAGATGTATCTGCAGCTACAGGGCAAGGCCGAAAAGCGCCAGATAAAGAACCCCAAGTGCGGGCTGACCCATAACCTGGGGGGCATCCCCGTGAGCAACACCGTCAGCGTGCTCATCATCGGCCTTTAGACAACAATATCAATATGGAGAGGTTTTGAGGGCGTCCTTCCCGGGAAGGACGCCCTCATTGTATCAGGCAGATTTTCAAGTTATGCTATCGTGGTTGCGTGTTCGCCTTGACACATCTGGCAAAGTGAGGCACAATATAGTTTTGTCGGGTCTTGCCAAGATGGCAGTAAGCAGGGGGCGGCTTATGGATATGATGCAGGCTATTAAGGGAAGAAGAAGTATTCGTAAATATAAGCCTGACCCTGTAAGCGATAAGGATGTTGAGACAGTCCTTGAGGCTGCCAGATGGGCTCCGTCCTGGACCAACAATCAGTGCTGGAGGTTTGTGGTGGTCCGGGACCCTCAATTAAAGGAAGAACTGGCGGCTGCTCTGGAACGCGCAAGGAATCGGGCGGCTCCGGCGATAAGAAATGCGCCGGTGGTTATTGTGGCCTGTGCCGAGCTGGGGAAATCAGGATATTACAAAGGCCAGGTAAGTACGGACAAGGGCGACTGGTTCATGTTCGATACGGCTTTGGCGATGCAGAATCTGATGCTGGCAGCCTATTCCATAGGCCTGGGCACTGTACATATCGGCCTGTTCGATGCCAAAGAGGTAGCCCGCATCCTGGATGTCCCCGATGGCGTGGTAGTGGTAGAGATGACCCCCCTGGGCTACCCTGATGAAGAGGCGAGAGGCCCGGGCAGGAAAGAGCTGGTTGAGATTGTGTTCCAGGAGAAATACGGCAAGAAATAGCCAGGGAGCCTCTGGCTAGTAGTGTAGACTGGGGTAAGCGTATGAGTTCTGTTGTTAAAAAACGGCGCAAGAAGATGGCCAAGCATAAGCATCGCAAGATGTTGAAAAAGACCAGGTGGCAGAGACGGCACGGATAAAATAGAGGAGAATACCGGGAAAGCCGTTAGCCGGTTAACATGGCGATGTGGCAGGTGATTGGTCAGTCCAGGGCGGTAGAGTTGCTGAGGCGCAGCCTGGAGAGCGAGCGCCTCTCTCATGCCTACCTTTTTGTAGGCCAGCCCCACGTGGGCAAGATGACGCTCGCTATTAATCTGGCACAGGCGCTGAACTGTGAACAGGTGGAGCGGCCATGCGGCCAATGCCGGTCTTGCCTCCACATAGCGGCTGGCAATCACCCCGACGTCCAGTTGATCGGGCGCATGGCCAATGCTGACCCCGGTGAAGCAGGTACTAAGAAGGAGATAAGCATAGCGCAGATAAAGGAGATACAACGGTCTGCCGGACTGCAACCTTATGAGGGCAGGCACCGGGTCTTTATCATAGATGGCGCCGAGTATCTAAACGAGGAGTCAGCAAATTGCCTGCTCAAGACGCTGGAGGAACCACCATCCAAGGTGCTTTTTATACTGTTGACGGTTAACGATGGCAGGTTGTTACCTACAATCGTTTCTCGATGTCAGCGGATTGAACTCTTCCCGCTCCCTGCTTCGGTCATAGAGCAGGCGCTGCTTAAACACTGGCAAGTAGCTCCTGAAAAAGCCAGCGTATTAAGCAGACTCTGCCGCGGCAGCATAGGATGGGCAGTTTCCGCTTCACGCGATGAAAGCCTGGTCCAGGAACGCTCTCAAAGGTTAGATGAGCTTCTGGGTCTAAATGACGCCAGCCTTGACCAGCGGTTCGCCTTCGCTGCCAGGTTAGCAGCTCAATTCAGCAAGAGCCGGGACTCGGTCGAGGAGGTGCTCGAGCTTTGGTTGGGGTGGTGGCGCGATGTCCTTCTAACCAAGGAGGAATGCGCCCAGTTTATAACCAACATCGATAGGGAAACAGTGCTGCGCAGCCATGCAGAGTGCTACAGCCTGACTGATATCAGGGGTTTTATGGAAGCTATACGGGAGGCCGTGGCGCAACTGGGGCAAAATGCCAATCCAAGGCTAGTACTGGAAGTCCTGATGCTGAATATCCCGAATAAAGGCGAAAGAAAGGACAAGGTGCCCCAGCGCCTGGGTTTGTCAGGATGAGTAAGGTTGTAGGTGTTCGGTTCAAGCGAGCAGGATTGATATACTACTTCGCCCCCTCAGATATCGAGCTTGCCATCGGCGATGACGTGGTGGTCGATACCGCTCGCGGCTCGTCAATTGGGAAAGTTGTTCTAGCTCCCAGAGAGGTCACTTCTATCGAGCTAAGTGAGCCACTGAAGCCGGTGCTGCGTAAAGCCCAGCCGGATGACCTGGAACAGATGAAGAAGATGAAGGGAAAAGAGGATGAGGCATTAGCCAGGTGCGCGGAACTTGTGGAGCGATTTCGTCTTCCTATGAAGCTCCTCTCAGCGGAGTACAACCTTGATGGCAGCTATCTTACTATCTACTTCAAGTCCGAAAAAAGGGTTGATTTTCGGGCTCTGCTGCGTGAGCTTTCCAACACCTTAAAAACCCGCGTAGAGCTGCGCCAGGTAGGTACCCGCGACGCCGCCAAACTGGTGGGCGGCGTGGGCAGATGCGGGCGGCCTTTGTGTTGCGCCAGCCATTTGTGCAAGTTCGAAACTATCTCTATGAGAATGGCCCGGGAGCAAAATTTGCCTCTTAATCCGGCTAATATCTCCGGCGTATGCGGCCGACTGCTCTGCTGCCTGTCTTACGAGAATGAGCAATACCGCGCTATGAAACAGAAACTGCCCGCTACAGGTGAGACCATCACCACCCGTCTGGGCGTGGGCAAAGTGATCGGCGGCAACCCCCTCAAGGAAACAGTTACGGTGCAACTCGAGAGCGAAGCAGTATTAGAATTACCCCTTTCCGAAATCGAGCCTTGTAGTAGCAATTAGCCTCTATAAGCAGCAATATCAACTTTCTGACCATAAAAAACAGCTAAAGTATTGCATTATCAACTAAAATATGGTATGTTTTTAACGCTAATCTTTTAAGG